>Ga0181531_10001559_pt1 | contig 14440 bp, 9 predicted proteins | sample PEATcosm2014_Bin_38_FD_119743 | JGI IMG/M metagenome (GOLD analysis project Ga0181531, IMG submission 119743) | Peatland microbial communities from MTU Mesocosm Facility, Houghton, MI, USA - PEATcosm2014_Bin11_10_metaG | ecosystem: Environmental > Terrestrial > Soil > Wetlands > Peat | place... | reverse complement strand
TCACCATGAATGTCGAGCGTAACCGTCGGCGACACTTGTTGCGGCACATGCACGGTTGGCCCCAGCTTCCCGCCGGAGACAAACGGCGCCCCGGCCAACGCAGCGGCGAAAGGTGCCACCGCCATTGCAGCACTCAACACAACGCTGAACAAGCGCGGCTTCAAATCAATCCTGGCGTTCACGGCCACTCTCCCGATTTTCCGGCAGGCTAGACCCGGCCCCGAACACCTGCAATCAGGCGACCGTTCACTATTCCGGCACAACCGAAGCGGCTGCCCCTGAAATCATCGTCACCAGCCAGGTCTGCGTCAAATAAGGCCGCACCAGCATCTCGACCTGGCGAAAACCGCACGCCCAATCCCCCTGCGTTGCCGAACTGGCCGCATCGCGGCGGCGATAATCCATCCAGCAGCTCGACACGATCCAGAGATTGTCGATCAGCATCTCCAGCTCCTCGTTCATCGCGCGTAAAAAACCGTGCGCCAGCATCAGCCGTAGTGCATGCCGCACCGCGGCCCGGCCGCGGATCGTCAGCGAAAACAGGACCGTAGCCCGGATGAAGAACCCATGGGTGCGAAGGTCAGCCAGAAAAGCAGCGAAAAAAGGCCAGGGCAGAGCCCTGGCCTTCCTTCCCTACTCCGCCGCCACCAACGAAGGCGCCTGCTCCGCCATTTCCGCCGCGCGGCGCAGATCGACGCTCAATAGCCGCGAGACGCCGCGTTCCTGCATTGTTACGCCGTAGAGGCGATCCATTCGGCTCATGGTGAGCTGGTGGTGCGTCACCACGAGGAAGCGGGTGCCGGTTTCGTGCACCACATCCTCCAGCAGGGCGCAGAAACGGTCCACGTTGGCATCGTCCAGCGGGGCGTCGACTTCGTCGAGCACGGCGATCGGTGCCGGGGTGCAGCGGAAGACCGCGAAGATCAGGCTGAGCGCGGTCAGCGCCTGTTCGCCGCCGGAGAGCAATGAGAGGGTGCTGAGTTTCTTGCCGGGTGGCTCGGCGTAGATTTCGAGGCCGGCCTCGAGCGGATCGTCGGAGCCGGTGAGGGCGAGGTGGGCGCGACCGCCGCCCATCATGCGGGTGAACAGGGCGCGGAAGTGCTTGTCCACTTCGGTGAAGATGGCGGCCAGGCGTTCGCGGCCCTCGCGGTTCAGGTGGCCGATCGAGCCGCGCAGTTTGGCGATCGCGGTGGCCAGTTCCTCGCGGTCGCGGTCGATTTCGTTGATTTTGGCGTCGATTTCGTCGAGCTCGAGGTCGGCGCGCAGGTTGACCGGGCCCATTTCGTCACGCTCGCGGGTTAGCCGCTCGTATTTTTTCCGTGCGCGTTCCAGCGCGGTGTCGGAGAGGTCGTCGGCGTCCGGCAGAACCGCGTCCGGACCGAGCCTTTCGGCGATGTTTTCCGCGATCGTGGCGACCGCGGCGGCGGCGGCGGCGAGGCTGCCTTCGCCGCGGGCCAGGGCCTCGCGGCAGGCGCCGGCGCGGGTTTCCGCGTCGCGTTGTGCATGGCCGGCGGAGCGCAAATTTTGTTCGGCGGAGCGCAGTGTTTCGGCGGCGTTATCATGGGCCGCCTCGGCTGCATCGAGCGCGGCGCGGGCGCTTTCGGTGCGGCGCGCCAGTTCCGCCGGCGCATCGGTGAGCGCCGCGACCTCGCCCGCCTCGCTGTCGCGCCGCGCGGCCAATGCGCTGACGCGGCGTGCGGCGTCGGCGGCGCGCGTGGCCCAGGCTTCTTGCTCGGCGGCCACCGCGGGGGACCGCGCGTGCAGTGACGCCGCCTCATTGAGCAGCGCGGCGTGGCTGGCGCTGGCGCCGCTGAGGGCGGCGCGGCAGCTGGTTAGTTTTTCGCGCGCGCGGAAAACCGCGTCGGCCAGCGCGGCGGGGTCCGGCAGCGCGGCCAGCGCGGCGTGCGCCGCGCTGTGGGCGTCCTGGTCACGTGCCAGATCGGCCTCGGCCCGCCCGAGCATCATGCGGCGTGCTTCCAGCGCATGGCGCGCCGCATCCGACGCGCGATCCAGCGCCGCGGCTTGCGCTGTCCGTGCGCGCGCGCGCTCGGCGGCGGCAGTTTCTTCGCTGCGCGCGGCGGCGACGGCGTGTTGCGCGCTCACGAGCGCGGCCGTGGCGGCGCCGGCTTCGTCCCGCAGGGCCTCGATGTCGGGCAGGGCGCGCTGCGCATCATGAGCGTCGGCGCGCGCGGCCTGTGCCTCGGCGCGCTCGGCGGTGAGGCGGGCGATCTGCGGGGTGAGCGACGCACAGCGATGTTCGGCGGCGGCGGCCTCGGACTGCAGCCGTTGCAGCGCGGCGGCGGTATCGGCGGCGCGTGCGGTGGCGGCATCGCGCCAGTCCCGTGCCTCGGCCAGGCGAGCGGCCGTTGCGCGCGCGGCTTCGGCCGCCGCTTCGGCCTGTTCGCCCAATCGCGTGGGATCGGACAGTGCGGCCAGTGCCGCCTCGGCGTGGGCGAGGGCCGCATCGGCGGCGTTGCGCTCCGCCGCGAGCCGCGCCACGGCGGGGCGCAGGGCCGCGAGCTGGGCGGCGGCGCGCTCCGCGGCGGTCAGCGTGGCGGCATGGGCCTGGCGCGCCAGGGCGAGCGCCGCCTCTGCCGCCGAATGGTGCGCGCGGGCGGCCTCCTCGGCCTCGGACGCGGCCTGCAAAGCCGCGTCGTCGCGCTGTTGCCGGTGCAGCAGCTCGGCGGCCCGCGCGGCGGCCTCGGTGTGAGCCGCTTCGATATCGCGTAGCCTTGCGTGCTGGCGCAGCCGCATGGTGGCCGGGTTGGGCGCGTCGGCCCGGATCACCTGGCCATCCCAACGCCACAAATCGCCTTCCGGCGAGACCAGCGCCGCGCCGGGTGGCAGCGCGGCTTGCAGCGCGTTGCCGTCGGCGCCGGCCGGTAACAAAGCCGTGTAGGCGAGCACGCGTGCGAGCGGCGCCGGTGCCGCCACCAGGTCGGCCAGATTGTTGGCGCCCGGCGGCCAGGGCGGTGACGGTAGATCGGGCAGCGACCGCCAGAAGCTGGGGGACGCATCGTCCAGCGCGCCTCTTGCATGCGACAATGCCGCGCCCAAAGCGGCTTCGAGGCCGGCCGGCACATGCACATCGTCAAGCAGATTGGCGGCGTCGTCCTGCGACACGAGCGCCTGAAGAAGGCCGTTGGCCTCCGCCGACAGGCGGCCCGCATCGAGCGCCGCCGCTTCGGCCTCACCGCGCGCGGCGGCGGCTTGAACCGAAGCTGCCGCCCGCACCGCCGCGCTGGCACGCAGCACCTCTGCGGCCGCCGCCAGATCGCTGACCACGCGGTTCAACCCGAGCTCGGCCGCCAGGATGTGGCGATCTTCCGGATGCTCGGCCTGGGCCGCCGCCAGCTCATGCGCGAGCAGCTTCTCGTCGCCGGCCAGCTGGTCGCGCCGCGCCGCCGCTTGCGCCAACGATTCGAGGCACCTGGCATGTTCGGCCCGCAGCGTTTCGTAAGCACTGGTTCGCTCCAGGGAAGCGGCGACGGCAGCCCCATGCACCTGCTCCGCCGCGCGGGCCGCGCGCTCCGCCGCCGTGGCGGCTTCCGCAGCGCCCGCGGCCGCGGTGCGGGCCTGCCCCAGATCGACGTCCGCGATGCGCGCCGCGGTCGCCTTGGAAAGCTCGTGCGTCAGCTCCGCGAGCGCCGTCTCGATCCGCGAAAAACGAGCCGCCGCCTCGCGTACGAGGAGCGCTTCGCGCTCGGCCTGGGCGCCGGCGCGCGCCACGGCGGCCAGGGCATCGTGCTCTGCCGCCGCAGCCTGGGCGCGGCGCTGCTCGGCGGCCTCGGCCTCGGCGCGCGCGATGCCCCACGCGGCTTCCGCCGCCGAAGCTGCTTCGTTGGCGCGCGCGAGCGTTTCCGGCGCGATCAGCGCGGCGGCAGCTTCTTCGCAGGCGGCGTCGGCCTCGGCGCGGGCAGCCTGCGCGGCGGCCACGCGTGCTTCGGCGGACCGCAAGGCCAGTGCCGCCTGCCGCGCCGCTGCCTCGGCCTCGGCGGCGCACCGTGCCGCAGCGTCGGCGTCTGTTTCGGCATCTTGGAGGGCCACCGCCGCATCGGTGGCGACGGCGGCCGCGAGGGCGATTTGGCCCGGTAGTTCGGCCAGCCGCGTGGCGATCCGCGCCGCCTCCGCGGCGAATCCGGTGACGGCCGTGCGTGCATCGTCCTCCCCGCGCGTCGCATCCTCGAGATCGGATTCGATTTCGGCCAGGCGGGCCTGTGCTGTGGCGAGTGCGCGGGCGGCGCGGCCGGCCTCGTCTGCCAGTGTTGCCGCCTCGAAGCGGCGCCGTTCCAGCAGGCTGCGCGCCGCGGCCTCCGCTTCGCGTGGCGCCGCCAGCGCCTGTTCGGCCGACGCGACCGCCTCGGATGCCGCCGCCGCCTCGGATGAAGCCGCCTCAGCCGACGCCGCGGCCTCCAACTGCGCCTGTTCGGCGGCCGCGAGGGCCACCGCCGCCCGCCAATGCTGCACGGCCAGAAACTCGGTTTCGGCCTGGCGCACGAGATGCGACAGGCTGCGGAACCGTGCCGCCTGGCGCGCCTGCCGGCGCAGCGATTCCCGCGACTGGTCGAGCTGCGTGCGCAATTCCTCTGCACGCGAAAGATTGGTCTCGGCGGCGCGCAGTTTGAGGTCCGCCTCGTGCCGGCGCGCGTGCAGGCCGGTGATCCCCGCGGCTTCCTCCAGCACCTGGCGGCGCTGCTCCGGCTTGGCATTGACCAGTGCCGATACGCGACCCTGGCTGACCATGGCGGTGGAATGGGCGCCGCTGGCGAGGTCGGCGAACAGGGTTTGCACGTCGCGCGCGCGCATCTCGCGCCCGTTGCCGCGATAGACGCTGCCAGCGCCGCGCTCGATGCGGCGGGTGACCGTCAGTTCCTCGTCGGCGCCGAACGGGTCGGGTAGCGCGCCCTCGCCGCGCTGTAGCGTGATCGCGACTTCCGCCAGGTTGCGGCTGGCGCGCGCCGACGTGCCGGCGAAGATGACATCGTCCATCTCGCCGCCGCGCAGGCTGCGCACCGAGGTCTCGCCCATCGCCCAGCGCAGCGCCTCGACCACGTTGGACTTGCCGCAGCCGTTCGGCCCGACGATGCCGGTGAGCCCCGGCAGGATGTCGAGCGTCGCCGGCTCGGCGAAACTCTTGAAACCGGCAATGCGCAGGCGGGTCAGCAGAGCGGTCATGGTCCCTCGGGTTGGTGCCCGGGGAAGCTGCCCTGCCGACCGATTAGCGCCCCCCGAGATCCTACGCGATCATCAGGGCGGCGAAATGGGCGTACGGCAGCTCCCCGGATTCGGCCTTCCCGTTGATGATGAAGGTCGGAGTCGAGTCGATGCTGTATTTCTGCTCGGCCTCGCTCTGCACCGCGAGCATCGCCGTGCGCAGCGCATCGTCGTTGGTGATCTTGTCAAAACTGTCGCGCGGCATGCCGGCGAGCGCCGCCATCTTCGCCAGCTCGTCCATCGGGTCGGCCTGCTGGTTGAACGCCCATTGCGCCTGGCCGGCGAACAGCGCGTCGACGAACGGCAGGTAGCGGCTCGGCGGCAGCGAGCGGGCCACCAGGCCGGCCGCCATGTCGAGCTTGTTGCGGGTGAATTCGTGGAACACCCAGCGCAGCTTGCCGGTGTCGATCAGCTTGGTCTTGATCTCGGGATAGGTGTCGGCGGCGAAGCGGGCGCAGTGCGGGCAGGTGAAGGAGAACCATTCCTCGACGACGTTCTTCGCGGTGGCGGCACCTTCCTCGCGCGGCGCCATGCGCGGGTCGGAATCGGCGCGGGCGGCGATCGGGGCGGCCATGAGCGCCGCGGTGGCGGCGAGAAACGTGCGGCGCGTGGCTTGCATGGTGGGGTTCCCTTGAGGAGTTAAGGCCCGGGGCTCTGCCCGATGGTGGCAAAGATAGGCAAGACAGGAAGGGTTAGGAAGGCCGGGGCTCTGCCCCTGGACCCCGCTGGGGCCGTAGGCCCCAGACCCCATTCATTAAGAAATGTTGGGGGAAACGGCGAGGCCCGAAAAGCCGCGCAGCGCTAATGGGGGTCTGGGGCCCCCGGCCCCAGCGGGTCCAGGGCAGAGCCCTGGCCTTGCTTACTGCCTAATGGGGCGGCGCCACCGAGCCCCGAGCCGTTATTCAATTGACCAACCAATGGACCTTGCCCTGCTCGATCCCCGGTGCGGCTCGTCTGCCTGCCAGGATATATTGCTTGGTCAAGTGATCCCGCAACGTTCTGCCGGTAAGCGTGTCCAGCAAGCGCGTGCGCGGTCCGCGCAGGCCCGTTCTGATACCGTGCTGGACGATCAAACCCGCCTGATTCATCAGGGCAATCGCCGATTCTCGCACAAAAAAACGAAGATGCGTGCGGTCCAGAATGCCGGCATCCTGGTAATCGAACTTTCCGCGCAGCAAAAGCGGCACGGAAACCGACGCATGAGCGACGTTCGGGCAGGAGAAAATCACCGTGGCGCCTTCCGCCATCACGCTCGTCAGGTGGCTTAAGAGATCTTGCGGCCGCATAAGATGCTCCAGCACATCGAGCAGCAGAATGAGATCCGGTGCACCAACGTCAGGGATCGCGCCGTTCAAATCTACGATATGTGCGACGTCCACATTCTGCTTCAGTTCCTCGAGCATTGCCGGGTCGCCCTCGAGCGCGACCGAGTGGCAGCCCGGATAGCGCGACCTTAGCCAGGCCGAAGTGCGCCCCGCGCCTGCACCAACATCGAGGATATGTGCCGCGCCGGCCGGCAGTAATGGCGCGATTTCGCTGCGTACATGCTGAAAATAAGTCTGGTCCATGGTGTTATCCTACGGCCTGGGGCCGCACGCGTTGCCGCAAAAAAAGCCCACTGAGTGCGAAGGACAAGGCCAGGCCGCACACCACTACGCCGCGGATCGCATAGGATGGTTGGGCAAGCGCGATCCATATTGCGGCACCGCACGGTATCGGGCAGGCCAATAGAAACGGTGCGGCCAAAATCCCGCTCGCTATATTCAAGTTGCGCCCTAGCAGGATGAATGCCGTAAGGGCCCCCAAAAACTCTCCGGCCAGCAGGCCCAGCGCCGCGACGACGAGCGACGGCATCAGCGAAAGCCCGATGACGGTGCCGACGAGCCCGAGCGCACTCGGCATGTTCGACCACATCAGGTCCATTGTACGGCCCATGGCCAAGCCCGCAAGATTGCCGCTTATCTTTGCAAATCGAACAAAAATCGCCAGGCTGAAAATCCCGAAAAACATATCGTTCACGGCGTAGGCAGGCCCGAACACGAAGCCGAGCACCGGGTTGCCGGCGATCGCCACCAGCGCGCCACCAAGTGCCGCGGTGACCGCGATCGCCGCATTGAGTTGGCGAAACAGGCGCGGAAATACCCACAACGGCGAATCGTGCCATGCCGCGGAAAGCCGTGGCTGCAGCACGGAAACGGCGACGCGCGCCAGCAAGATCGTCGGCAGGTAAAACATCATCGTGGCAAGTCCGTAGCGGCCAAGCATGGCCACGCCGAGAAAGGAGCCCACCACCAACCGATCGAATTGCCCTAGCGTCGCCAGCGCCAAACCGTTCAACATCAAAGGCAGCCCGAAGCGCAACGCACGCACAGCCGGCTCTGCCGCCAATGAGATCCGATATTTCAGCCCGGCAAAGATGTGCGTCGCCACAACGACGGTGACCGCCTGGGTTGCCAGACCCCAAAGCACTGCCCGATGGTCACGCAAGACAAACGCCGCACAAGTACCCACGATCAGACCAAGGACATTGGTCATGGCACTTGCCGTCGCCCATGGCCAAAACCGATGCGCCCGTTGCAACTGTTCGAGCCGGAGGTGCTCGAATCCGCGGATCAGCGGGACCACCGCGAGCCAGGCGAAGCTGCTGCTGCATTGCGGCACGCCGAGCAGATGCGCGGTCGGGTAAGCCAGCAGTGCCAACAACGTGGCGCTGAGTGAACTGCGTGCCAGCGTCAGTGCATGTGCAACGGCGAGCGCACTTTCACTATCACCGTCCTTGGCCTGCACAAGGTAACGATCAGCCCCCAGGCCCGTGCTCATATCGACCAGCGCCCACATGATCGCCATGGCCGAGGCAATCCCGAATTCGGTTGGGCCAAGCAACCGCGACAACGCGACGGAGCGCAAGAACTGCGTGCCATATTCGACGGCAACCGCCGCCGTGATCACGGCGGCGCCCCTCAGAATCCAATGCTTAAAATGAATGCGCATGGGTCGGAACTGCCTATCGGACGAGCAGGCGTACGCCCCTGGCGCCAGCTTTATGCCAACCAGCGCGGTGCCGCAGCCGCCAAAATCCCTCGACACGAGGTGACGGTGCGGAACAGTCGCATGGCCAATTTGCCACAGTAACCCCTGCCGTCACGGCCGCAGCACCTTCCGACACCAGGTACACTGGCGCCCGCATTCCAGGCATTCCGCCGCGCAAGCCCGCCCGATCTTCGTCCATGCCGGAATAAACACACACCAGGTTTCAGCCACTATAGCTCATCGGACGCCAGATTGCATCCATCCGCGAACCACCCACGCGGTCGCCCGCGCATCCGCGGCGCCGCATGCCGCCGCGAACCGCTACCTACCAGCCGGTCATGCTCGCAAATCCTAATAGCTAAGCATACAATGGTATGTATCACGTCCCTCCGCGGGGCAACAACGCCCAGTTGTCCTTAGCCCTCCCATGTACACGGTATATCGTGGCGACCTGCCGCCAGGCCACGGATCCAATGAACAAAAAGTTTTTGCTTCTTTTTTCAAAAAGAAGTGCTTTCTTCTGTTCTTGTTTGAAAAAAGAACCAAAATCTTTTGTTCATTTTTGTTCGTCAACATCTCCCGGTAACGCCCGGCGAGGGGCCCGCAAACTTGGTGTTGCAGGTCCGGCCGTGTAGGGCAAATGTGGGGTTAATGTTGCACAAATTGCCTGTTTAAATTCACCAACATTGCGTGTAACAGACATTTGGAAGAGGGTTGCATGTACGGACCTTGGAGTGAACGATGCTGACAGAGCGCTCGGAGTGCCCAGCTGGTGCAGCGGTTTGTCGCGTCGTGGCCGATGAGGTGCCGCCCGGTCACGGACCTTCGGCCTTTCAAGCGTATTCCGGAGAAAACAACAGCGTTGCCAGGCCGCGGCCCGCGCCACGGCAAGGGCCGCGCCGCGGTGCCGGCGCCGATGCCGCCCGGCGAGCGAAAGAGCCTGCCCCGACGGTGGTTCTCTACCACCACCTGTCCGCAACCGGCCACCCATTGACGGATGCGCTCGATATCAGCACCGATCCGGAGACTTTCCGCCGTCATCTGAAATATTATGCGAAAAATTTTGACCTGATTGCCCCAGCGGATCTGCTTGCGGGGAAATTACCCAGAAAGCCGCTGCTGATCACTTTCGACGATGTCTACCGATCTGTGCTGGAGGTCGCCGGCCCCATCCTTCGGGAGGCGAACGTGCAGTCGATATGGTTCATGAACCCCGATTGCCTGCAACCCGAAGTACTTCCGCTGGATAACTTGCTAACCCTGGCCGCCGCGCACTACGGAAGTGCCGGGCTGATGCAGCTTCTCTCGGTGCCCGGCAATGCGCCGGCATCGGTGCCGGCCTTGATCTCGGACTACGTATCGACGCTGAACTACGGGCAGGTCGCGGCGCTCAAGGCCGCGATTTGCGCCGGCCTTCCACAGACCCAAACCGAAATTCGCCAAAGTTCAAACCTTTTCATCAATACCGACGATCTCAGGCAACTGCCGGGCTTTGGCATTCATGTCGGCAACCACTCACTCACTCACAGCTTCTTTCGTTCGCTTTCAACTGCCGAGCTGCAGATCGAGATTCGCCGCAGCCAGCAGTTGCTGGAGCGGCTTTCCGGGCAATCGGTAACATGCCTGGCGATCCCGTACGGGAACGAGCTGGATGCCACGGAAGCCGCGCTTGCCACTGCACGCGCCAGCGGCCACCGGGCAATATTCCTGGTGCATGGCCGCTCCAATACGCGGCGGCCGGCTCCCGACGTGTTCTACCGTGTCTGCGCGGACAGGTTGCGAACCGAATTCCTGCCTATCTCGCTGGAGATTTTGCCTCGCCTGCGCACCTTGCGCGACTGGCTCCGCTGAACGAAGGACGATATCCCGCAGCTGACCGCGCATCTGGTCCGCCGATGTCCTGAATCGTGGCTACCGGCCAGCCTCACAATGGCCTAAGCTCCATCGGCCGCGCCGCGGATTCATCTGCAAGGCCGCCACCGGCACGGCCTCAATCAATGGGAATAACGTCGTCATGACATCGACCCTCACGGTGATACATTAAGGTGCCGCGATCGACAGACCAGGTCGACGATGAACCCATATTGCAGCTGCCTCCATGCATTGGCCCCGAGCCGTTCATTCTGCCTGACGTAACCCAACAGCAGCCAAGACGTGATCGCGTGAGAACCCTTCCGGACGTGGTCGTCATCATCGTCGGCTTCCACAACGCGGAGGATGTCGTTCGCTGTCTGCGATCGTTGAGTTTGGCAAGCCCGTCGCCGTGCTTCGATGTGTTTATCGCCGAGAATGGCGGGGAGGATGCATCGAATGCGCTGCATCATGCGCTTGCCGCGGACCGCGGCCCCTGTGAGGCGGCGCCCGAACTGGAACCCGCGTTCGCCGGCGCGGCCGCGCCGCACACAAAGGCCTATCGCCTGGTGCGGATGCCGGGCCAACCCGAAATACGCGTCTATGTTGCGCAAATGTGCGAAAATCTCGGATATGCCGGCGCCATCAATGCATGGTTGCGCACACTGCTCCGCCACCCCGGTTGGCGCGCAACGTGGATCTTGAATCCGGATACCGAGCCCACGCCATCGGCGCTCCTTGAACTCGCCAACTATGCAAGAGCGCATGGCAAAGGCATGGTCGGCAGCCGGATGGTCGATCCAGCGAGACCCAACGAGGTGGCGATCCGCGGCTTGCGATGGAACAAGATTGCGGCCAGAACGACCGCGGTCGACCGCCGGGCCTCCGCCGCGATTGAACCGGATCGCGCATTGCTTGAGGCACAACTCGATGCACCCTCCGGTGCGTCGCTGTATGTAACGCGGGAACTGATCGACCGCATCGGCCTGATGGATGAACGCTATTTCCTGTATTTCGAGGACCTTGAATGGGGTTGCCGGGCCAAGGCTTTGGGCGCGCTGGGATATGCGCACCAATCGGTCGTTCCGCATGAGGGAGGCACGACGATTGGCAGCGCTACAACGCGGGCGGGCAGCTCGCGCTTGTCGGTCTATCTCGAATTCCGCAACAGAATTCTGTTCGTTCGCCAGCGCCATCGCGCGTGGCTGCCATGGACCGTGCTGATGCAAACCGTGCATGCCGCGGCGTTTATGTCAGCCGGCTCTTTTCGCAATATGCGTGCGGCGGCGCGTGGCCTTGCCGCGGGATTGAGCGGGGAGACCGGCAGGCCCGACCGGATATTGAATTCGCACCGCGCGGGTGCCGGTCGGCCGCCACGCCACCAAGCCGATCAGAAGCCAAAAAGTGCGGCTTCCGTGTAGGCAAGGTCACCCTCCGATGGGCGCACCGGGCCCTTGAAATACATTGGCCATCTGTTTTGAAAGAATTTGCCGACCATTTTGTCGATCGGCTGCGATGCCGCAACAAGCATCCACAACATGCCTTTGATGGCGAGGACTCTGCCTATCGGACCGGCAAATCGTGTTAGGTCCCGCAGGTCGCGGCAGTAGATCAGCTGCGCACACGGCAGCGGAAACCCAACGACACGGCGGCGCCGAAAAACAAACGGGTAGGAGGCCTCCGCGGTCGTGCAAACCAGACTGATGCAACCGAATTGCGCGTGGTCCTCGAGCAGTCTCAATGCGTCCGGAGCAAGCCCCGCTGCGTTCCCCTGCAATGCGGAAATTTCGGCTACCTTGACGTTACGACGATGTTTCGCAAGGACCGGAACACCCGCAAAGGCCCCGGTGTTGAACCGGCAAAAGCCCTGTGCTTCGATCGTTCGCAGGGTGCCGGCTGCCGGGGAAATATTGAGGTATGTAACCGCGGGATTTCGCCCTATCTGCGAGACCAGGAGTGGCGCATAGACACGAAATTCGGGGGATACATACCAGCAGGTGACGTTACATCGGACGGACCGACGCTGTTCGCCTCCCGACAGCGACGAAATAGCGAGCAGTGCACCAACCACGGTAGTGTCAGCTTCAAGCAGCAATCCAAATCGCGGCATCTCTGGCGGCTGCTCGTACTCGCTCAAACGACGCAGCGCTGTCAAAAAGTAATTCTTGGACTTGTCCGGAAAGCCAAGCTGAAGGAGATCGGCAACTTTGGACAGGTCTGCAAACTCAATTTGACGCATGCGGACGCTACTTGCAGCAGAAATAGGCCTCTTGCTCCCATAAATAAGTGGATTGCCCGGGCATGCGTCAATACGCGATTGATCGACCGGGATTGGGCTTTCGGCGAATTCCAGGGCGGATTCGGCCCTGACAAAACTCATTGCAAGTCTCTTACGAAAGCGGCGCGATGCCCCCGGTATCTTTCCATGTTCAGCATCAGCAATTCGGCTCGTGGCAGATCCCTGATCAGATTGCTATTCCAGAGCGAGTACCGCATAGCGGGACAACCCAGCCCCGCGGGAACATCTACGCGGCCAAATCGATCGGTCCGCCTTGATCACTCGAAAATTTAGACTTCAAGAGACGTTGCAACTTACAGTTAGCCAGATAGGAAAGCCAATTGGTGTAGATCAGCTCGGCGGTATCGAACCAGCCATTTGCGGTGACCACGCCCGCGGTCAGCGCGTCGAGCTCTGCGAGCATATCCGAACTTCTCAGATGATGCGCGCGCGCGCGAAAGCTCTCGAGCGCGGATTGCGTCGATGCATCAAAATAGTGCCGCGGCATTTCAGGGTAGGCGTTTCGCTCGCCGCTCAGAAACCTGGCAATGTCACGGCGGTATTCGCCCAGCAACGACGATTGCGAATACTCCGGATGACCCTGGAAGAACAGCTGCAATGCTCGTCTCCGCCGGGCGAAAATATCTGGTCCGGTTGCGGCTGACCGCGATAAAATAGTATAGCCGTGTGAGGCCAGCGCGCTCTCGTTCAGTCCATAGAACCTGGAGTGCGGAACCTGCCACCGGTCCGGCAGACCATGAAAGATCCCGTGCGCTGCATCATTCAGTCTGCATTCAAATAGACCGACCAGCTTGGCCGCAAGCGCGTGCCGTTGAATGTTGTCGGACTGCAACACCGCCGCGTGAGCGGCGAGACAAGACCAGATGCCTGGAATTGCCCGTTCCTCCGCCCAGTTTACCAGCCACGCCATGCTCGGCCAGTAAGGTTCTTCCTGCAACCTGGCGGCACGGGGCTCCGTGCCGGTTACAATGATTCCGTCGGGCGGATTGCGCTGTAATTCGGTAAACTCTTCATAGTAGCGGGCGATATGGACGCGCGCCGAAGCTGACCGAATGACGCCGGGAAGTGAAAAAAATTGCAATCTCAGCAGGCGTCCGTCGGAGGCCGCGCCCAGCAAGCTGCAGAATTGCCGCTCTGTGGCACGCAGCGCCGAGTCCGGCATGTTATTGACCAGCGCGATCGTCAGAACGTCCCCATTTGGCTCGATGGCTCGGCCAAACTCGCGATGAACCGCCTGCATCACGGCATCTTCCTTCCAATTCGTCATGACGAGATCAAATCCGCGTGCGTGTCGTGCCGCATCGCCGCGGCCGCCAATGCCTGATCTAAATCGGCAATGATATCCTCGACATGCTCGATGCCTATGCTGAGGCGTATCATGTCCGACGTAACACCGGCGGCGCGGCGTTCTTCCGAAGACATCTGACGGTGGGTCGTCGACGCAGGGTGGCATGCCAGCGTCTTCGCATCGCCCAAATTCACCACCCGCTTCACCAGCTTCAATTCATCGTAGAATTTCATCGCGGCAGGCGCGCCGCCAGCCACCCCGAAGGCCAGGATCGAGCAGGCTCTTCCATCGAGATATTTTTGCGCCAGCCCGTGATAGGGATTATCGGAAAATCCAACGTAATTGACCCAGGCTACACGCGGGTGAGACCGCAGGAAAGTCGCGACGTGCTTGGCATTTTCGACGTGACGTTCAACCCGCAGTGCAACAGTCTCGATGCCTTGCAGCAGCAGAAAAGCGCTGATCGGCGACAATGCGGCCCCGGTCGTTCTGAGGTAAACGCTGCGGCACCGCGCGATGTAGGCGGCGTTCGCAAAATGTTCCAGGTAAACAAGCCCGTGATAGGAGCGATCCGGCTCGCTGAACATCGGATATCGCTGTGCGTGCCGCCGCCAATCGAAGCAACCCGCATCGACGATGGCGCCGCCAAGCGTGGCGCCATGGCCGCCCAGAAACTTGGTCAGCGAATGCACCACGATGTCGGCGCCAAACTCGATGGGGCGCAAAAGGATCGGCGTCGCCACGGTATTGTCGACGAT
>Ga0181531_10001557_pt1 | contig 14457 bp, 13 predicted proteins | sample PEATcosm2014_Bin_38_FD_119743 | JGI IMG/M metagenome (GOLD analysis project Ga0181531, IMG submission 119743) | Peatland microbial communities from MTU Mesocosm Facility, Houghton, MI, USA - PEATcosm2014_Bin11_10_metaG | ecosystem: Environmental > Terrestrial > Soil > Wetlands > Peat | place... | reverse complement strand
CCCTCGCTGACCCTGGTCGAGCGGCGCGATCCGCAGAACCTGTTCCACAAGATGGACGCGCAGGCGTTGCAGGCGCTGACGCCCGGTTTCGACTGGAGTGCGTACCTGCGCCGCGCGGGCATCGGCGGGCTGGACAGTTTCAATGTCACCGAGCCCAAGTTCTTCCAGGCGCTCGATCAGCTGTGGCGCGACCACAGCCTCGCTGACCTGAAAACCTACCTGCGCTGGCAGGTCGCGCACGCGGCCGCTCCGTACCTGTCGGCCGGGTTCGTCAACGCCAACTTCGAGTTTTTCAGCAACACGCTGCGCGGTGTCCCGGAGCTGCCACCGCGCTGGAAGCGCTGCGTGCGGCTGGTCGACCGGCAATTGGGCGAGGCGCTTGGGCGCGAGTTCGTGCAGCGCGCGTTCAGTCCGGACTTGAAGATCAAGACGCTGCGCATGACGCAGCAGATCGAGCAGGCGATGCAACAGGACCTGGAGCAGCTCAGCTGGATGAGCAGCGACACCAGGCGACAGGCGCTGGATAAGCTGCACGGCATCACCAACAAGATCGGCTATCCGGACAAGTGGCGCGACTACAGCTCGGTGCGCGTGCGGCGCGACGACTTCTTCGGCAACGTCGTTCGCGCTTCCTTGTTCGAGTCGCGCCGCCAGCTGGCAAAGATTGGCAAGCCGCTGGACCGCGACGAGTGGCAGATGACCCCGCCGACCGTCAACGCCTATTACGACTCGCAGATGAACGACATCAACTTTCCGGCCGGCGTACTGCAGCCGCCGTTGTACGACCCGGCCATGGACGACGCGCCTAACTACGGCAACACCGGCGGCACCATCGGCCACGAGCTGACGCATGCGTTCGACGATGAAGGGCGCCAGTTCGACGCCCGCGGCAACCTGCGCGACTGGTGGACCGATACGGATGCCGAGCAATTCAACCATCGTGCCCAATGCGTCGTCGATCAGTACGCGCAGTACACGGTGGTCGACGATCTGAGGATCAACAGCAAGCTGACCGAAGGCGAGGACATCGCCGACCTGGGCGGTCTGGTGCTCGCCTGGATGGCGTGGCAGGCGCAGATCGCCAATTCGTCGCCGCCGCCGCGTGACGGTTTCACGCCAGAGCAGCGCTTCTTCATCGGCTATGCGCAGTGGGCCTGTGAGAATATCCGGCCGGACGAACAGCGCGTTCAAGCGCTGACCGACCCGCACTCGCCCGGCAAATACCGGGTCAACGGCGTGATGTTGAACATGCCGCAGTTCGCCCGGGCATTCTCGTGCAGAGTCGATCAGCCGATGGCCAAGCAGACGCCCTGTCGCGTCTGGTGAGCCGGTGGCGCTAGCGGGGCAGCAGCGGGATGCCGGTGATCACGCCGTGCAGCCAGTAGATGAACAGGGCGTAGACGCCCAGTCCGAGCAGCAGCGCGATCAGGTCGTTATAGCGCGAGGGCGGCGCGCTCGGCACCGGTGCCACGACGCGGCGCTTGAGCGAAATGCGAACCACCACCGCCCAGGCCAGGAAACTGCCGAACAGCAGCACGTCGCCAAGGGTACCGTTGACCAGCAGGTGGGCGGTGGCCCAGATCTTCACCGCCGCCAGCATCGGGTGTTTGGTTGCGGTTCTGATGCGGCCGGGCAGGTAGGCGGCGAACAGCAGCGGGAACACCGGCAGCATCATCAGCCAGGTCACGTAGTGCAGCCATGCCGGCGACACGTACAGCACCAGCGGCGCGGCGCGCGTGTGTCCGAAGCCGAACAGCATCAGGGCCAGGCCGATCGCGCTGATCAGCGAGTACACGCCCTTCCAGGTGCCGGCGCGCAGGTGCAGCAGCATGCGGGCGCGCCACCCCGGGGCTGCGACCGCCACCGAATGCGGCGCGAAGAACAGCACCAGCCCCGCAAGCATCATCAGCATCGTGGACTCCTCGCCGCAACTTCCGCACACTGCGCGCAGTGATAGCATCGCATTTCAGGCGCTGCGGATATTAGGGCGCTGCGAATGTCAGGGCAATTGACCGGAGAGCATTCATGGCTGGCACGCATTTGTTTCTGTCATCGCTGCGTTGGGCGGGCGCGGCCCTCGCCCTGGCATGCACACTCGATGCCGCGGCGGCTGATAGCGTATTTCGGCTGCAAAGTCCGAGCGTGGCGCCCAACGGCATGATTTCCAATGATCAGGTCTACAGCGGCTTTGGCTGCAGCGGCAAGAACATCTCACCGGCGCTGAGCTGGAAAGGCGCCCCGCGCGACACCAGGAGCTTCGCGCTCACTGTCTATGATCCGGACGCGCCGACCGGTTCGGGCTGGTGGCATTGGGTGGTCTATAACATTCCTGCTGACGTGTCCGAGTTGCCTGCCGGCGCAGGCAATCCGGGTGGCAGCCTGCCGGCCGGAGCACTTCAGGGCCACACCGATTTCGGCACCTCCGGATTTGGCGGCCCCTGCCCTCCGGCCGGCGACAAGCCGCATCGCTATATCTTTACCGTCTACGCGCTCAAGGCCGACAAGATCTCGGTCCCGGATGAAGCCAGTGCGGCAATGGTGGGGTTCATGATCCATGCCAACTCGCTGGCAAAGGCCAGCCTGACCGCTCGCTACGGGCGCTGATCGCCAGCCATGACGGCCACGGAACCACCGGGCGTCGAGATCCGAAAGCTCAAGGTTCACGCCGACGCCCGCGGCGCGGTGTTTGAGCCGCTGGAACCCGCGCTGCTGTCCGGTTGGCGCAACGTTCATACCGTGGTCTCGGAACCCGGGGCGGTGCGCGGCAACCATCGCCACGGGCGCGGCACCGAGCTCACCGCGGTGCTCGGACCGGCACTGGTGCGCTATCGGCTCGGCGCCACGATCGAGGAGCAGCATGTGCCCGCAGGGGAAGTCTGGCGCTTCGCGTTTCCTCCGGGTACCGCGCACGCGTTCAAGAATACCGGCGCCAGTGCGGCGGTACTTGTGTCGTTTAACACCGAGCTGCACGATCCGGGGCGGCCCGACGCTGAGCGCGAAGAGCTGATCGTCCCTTGAGCCCGATGCGATTCGCGCCGGTATTCTCAGGCTGCAAGGCACGCGGGAGGCAGCGATGGCCGAATATTCTGCCGAGGTGATCTGGCAGCGGGGCGAGGCGGCGTTCACCGACAACCGCTACTCGCGCGCGCATCGCTGGCGCTTTGACGGCGGACTTGAGATCCCGGCGTCCTCCTCGCCGCACTCGGTGCCGCTGCCGCTGTCGGATGCCGCGGCCATTGATCCGGAGGAGGCTTTCATCGCCGCGCTGTCGAGCTGCCACATGCTGTGGTTTCTCGCAATTGCCGCCAAGCGCAAGTTCCAGGTCGACCGCTACCGCGACCTCGCCACCGGCGTACTGGCGAAGAACGCCGCCGGCAAGTGGTGGGTCAGCGTCGTGACGCTCAAGCCCGAGGTACAGTTCTCTGGCGAGCTGCTGCCGACCCGCGAGCAGATCGCGGCCATGCACGAGAGCGCGCATGCCGAGTGCTACATCGCCAACTCGGTGAGCACTCAGATCAACATCGAGCCGCGTTAGAACAACGATAACTCGGCCGGCGCTGCCGGCCGCGCCGCATCGGCAGCCACTGACTCGCTGCGTATCAGCCCGGTGACCTTGACGCCCAGCAGGCGCAGGCGGCGCTCCAGCGGCGCGCGCTTCAGGCACAGGCCGGCAGTGCGCCGGATCAGCGCCGCATCATTGGTATAGCCATCGATGGTCTGATCGCGCGTGGCGCGCTGGAAATTGTCGTAGCGCAGTTTGATGCCGATGGTCTTGCCGGCGTAGCCATGACGCTGCAGATCCGCGGCCAGCTGCCGGCACAGCGTGGTGAACAGCTCGCGCAGTTGTGCACGGTCGCGAACCGCGTGCAGGTCGCGCTCGAAAGTAGTCTCGCGGCTCATCGACACCGGCTCGCTGTGCTGTACCACTGGCCGCTCGTCCCAGCCCCAGGCGGCCTGGTACATCCAGCTGCCGTGGCTGCCGCCGAATTGCTGCACCAGCCAGTCGCGCTCGCAGTGCGCCAGCTCGCCGATGGTCCTGACGCCGAGCTGCTCGAGCCGCGCGCTCATGCGCGGCCCGATGCCGTGAATCCGACGGCACGGCAGCGGCCAGATCTTCTCGGCCAGCTCCGACTCGTAGACGATGGAAACGCCATTCGGCTTGTGAAACTCGCTCGCCATCTTGGCGATCAGCTTGTTGGGCGCCACCCCGATCGAGCAGGTCAGGCCGGTGCGTTCGCGGATCGCATCCTGGATGCGCAGCGCCAGTGTCCTGCCGCCCATCTCCTGTCCACCCTCGGCGGCGCCAAAGTCGATGTAGACCTCGTCGACGCCGCGATCCTCGACTACCGGCGCCAGCTGCGCTATCACGGCCTTGAACAAGCGCGAGTACCTGCGGTATTCATCGAAATCCACCGGCAATATCACCGCCTGCGGACACAGGCGTGCGGCGTTCATCAGTCCCATCGCCGAGTGCACGCCAAATGTGCGCGCCGCATAGCTTGCCGTCGTCACCACGCCGCGGCCGACATAGTCGCGCAGCAGCGCGTACTGCCCGGGCCGGTGCTGCTGGCCAAGCTCGCGGCGGCTGCCGCCGATGACCACCGGCAGCCCGGCCAGATCGGGATAACGCAGCAACTCGACCGATGCGTAGAACGCATCCATGTCCAGGTGCGCGATGCGGCGGACCGCGGCCGGCGGTGGGCTGTGCTTCATCTGGCGCAGATGATATGCGCATCCGCCTGGGATCACCGAAGTGATTGAATGAAAAGGGTTTCCTGCCTTTAGCAAAACTCAACGCGGGTTGAGGGCTTTGCCATCTGCGGTGCGCCCTGCAGAGCATCCTGTCTGCCAGCACTTTCACCAACGACAGGAGAATCCCATGCATAGCCTCACCAGAATCTTGATCGGCGCCATCCTCGCACTGCTGATCTGCGCCGCGGAAGGCGCGCTGTTTGCGATCGACGCCGGGATAGCCTAGCGTGCAACGCCAGCGTTCCCTGGCGCAAGGAGTCGAGTATCGCCAGCCACAAGCGAGCGAAGCCGGTTCGCTCCCGCGCCGGCCCGAGCCGGACTGCAGCGCCCTCGGTGCGCAGGCTGCCCTTAGGCAGCCTGCGCGTTTTCATATCGGTGGCACACCATCTGAGTTTCACGCGTGCGGCCGATGCGCTTGGCGTCACAGCCAGCGCCGCCAGCCTGCAGATCCGTTCGCTGGAGGAATACCTGGCGCGGCCGCTGTTCCGGCGCAATGGCCGCCAAGTGGTGCTGACGGCCGAAGCCGAGGCGCTGCTGCCGCGGGTGCGCCAGGCGCTCGAGCAGCTGGAACGCGCGGTTGATGACGCGCGCCGCGAGCGCAGCACCGCCGCCTTGCGCCTGAGCACGCTGGCCTCATTCCTGGAGCAATGGTTGTTACCGCGTCTGGAGCGCTTCCGTGTGGCCTGTCCGCAGATCGATCTGCATCTGCACGCCTCCGAAGAAAAGGTGGATTTTGTGCGCGATGATTTCCACGCGGCAGTGCGCTTTGGCCGCGGCGGCTACCCGAACGTGTATAGCGAGAAGCTGCTGGATGAATGGCTGGTGCCGGTGTGCGCACCCTCGCTCTACCAGAAGTTCGGTCCACTGCGCGATGCCAACGACCTGCGGCGCTACCCGTTGCTGCACAGCGTGAGCGAACCCTGGACCATATGGCTGTTCGATGGCCACAGCAGCGATGACGCCGCACCGCTGCGCGGCGCCGTGTTCGATGCGTCGGTCGCGGTGGTGCGCATGGCGGAGCAGGCCGCGGGACTGGTGCTGACCCGATGGAGCCTGGTCGCGGACCAGATCGCCAGCGGCAAGCTGGTGCGTGCCAGCACGCGAGCGCTGCGCATGGAGGAAAGCTACTGGCTGGTTTGTCCGACACGCGCCCGCACGCTGCCGGCGGTCAGGGGATTCATGGACTGGATCCGCAAAGAGGCGGCGGCTTTCAGTTATCCTATTGTCACTTGACAGTTACAATACGGCAGAAAAAGACTAATTATGTAACAGGGGGGAGATAAAACGGACCCTACAGTCCGCCCACTCTGGCCTGTCGCTGTGGGCCTATGCGCAATGCCCGTTCTCTGCGCGCCTCCTCGATCCATGCCATCACGAACACTACCGGCAGCGCGATCGCCAGCAGTGGCAACAACACTATCGTCAACAGCGCTAATGCGACGCGCGTGATCATGTGACAGCCCCTTTTGAACAGCAGACATTGCTGACGCGTAGACTGCGCAAGCGCAGCTGAACCCGCGCTGAAGCTGGCGGCGCTGTGACGTCAACCGCCGGCCGGCGCGGGGCGTTGACAGGACTTATCAGGCGCTATAGAACGCTCGCCGCACCAAGCGCCGGATCGGATTTTTGCTTCAAGGAGTATGCCTACCATGACTACGCGCAAACTGCTGCTCGCGACCTTGCTGCTGTCAGCGACAGCGAGCATCGCACCGGGCGTGAGCCTGGCTGCCGTCAACATCGACATCGACGTGGCACCGCCGCCAGCCCGGGTCGAAGTGGTACCGGAGCCGCGGGCGGGTTATGTCTGGGCGCCAGGATACTGGGAGTGGCGCGGACACGAGCACGTCTGGGTCGGTGGCCGCTGGATCCGCGAGCGGCGCGGCTATCATTGGGTACCCGATGCCTGGGTGGGTAATGGACCGCACTATCATTTCGTGCGCGGACATTGGGAGCGCTGAACCTTAGGCCACGGTTCGAAGCCATTGTGCCGCCGTGTTGAGGCGGGTGCGCAGCTGGTGGAATTTCCGCCAGGCCGTGCGCGACGCAGCCCGCGACGCCGAGCGCGACGCTGCGTGCGTCGACACGGCGCACCCCGCCGCCGAGCGCGACGTGCTGGTGTTGCCGTGCTGGCGACGCCCGGAATTCCTGTGGCATTGCCTGGATAACCTGACACGCGCCGATGAGATTGGCGGCGTGCACGTGCTGTTCCGGCCCGACAGCGGCTATCTGCCCGACAACATCGATGTCATTCACTCGTTCGCCGACCGGCTGCCGAGCTTCCAGATCAGCCTGCCGCCGCCGTGTCCTTTCCGCCGCACCAAGCAGAGCGCCAATCTGCTGCTGGGCTACCTGGCCGCGGCCGCCGCGGCCCGGCAGTACGTGTTCCTGGTCGAGGAGGACACGATGATCGCGCGCGATTTCTTCCGCTGGCATCGCGCAGTGCAGGCCGCGGCCGGCCCGCTGTTCTGCTCGATCGCCACCCGCAACCCCAACCGCGCCGTCACCGCGCCCGACGACCCCGAGGGTTACTATCTGAGCAGCGGGGATTTCGCCGCCAACGGCGTGTGCTTCGACAAGTCCGTGGTGCAGCGGCTGATTGCTCCGCACGTGAACATGGCCTACTTTCGTCGCCCGAAGAGCTACCTGCGCCGGCATTTCCCCGCCAGCGCGGTCGGCCTGGGATTTGTCGAGCAGGACGGCCTGCTGCGGCGCATCCAGGAGCAATCGGACATCCCGATGGCTTACCCGTGCACGCCGCGCGGCTTCGACGCCGGCTTCTATGGCTACAATCGGCCCGGCGGCGTGCCCGGTACGCTGCCGGATCGCGTGCAACAACTGGCGGCGACCATCTACAGCCCGGCAGCGATGCGCAACGCGGTCGATCCGCGCTTCGTCGAACGATGCGCGCCAGTCGATCTGCTGCCGCGGCACTGGAGCGTGCAGCGCCGCATCGACGTAGACATCGGCGCTGCCACTCCATGAGCTTGGGCCCATGAGCTTATGGGATAACCGCAAACTGCAACGCAATGTGTCGCGGCTGATCCGCGGCCGGCGCGCGTTCATGCGCTTCAAGACCGCCGGCCTGGTGCTCGATGTCGGCTGCGGACCCAACGCCCGTCCGAGCAACCTTAATCTGGATTTCCATTGGCGCCCGCAGGTGGATATCTGCTGCGACATCACCCGCCGCCTGCCGCTCGCCGATGCTTACGTGAGCGGCCTGTTCAGCGAGCACTGCCTCGAACACATTCCGTTCAGCTGCGCGCTGGATGCGCTGCACGAATTCCACCGGGTGCTGCAGCCGGGCGCGTACGCGCGCATCATCGTCCCTGATTTCGAGATCTACCTGGATCAGTACCTGCGATTTCGCGGCGGCGGCGAGGCCGCGATGCCGTACGCGGACGAGGATCCGATTGCAGGGGTGTATTCGCCGATGCTCAGCATCAACCGCATCTTCAGGGGACATGGCCATCAGTTCATCTACGACTTTGCAACCCTCGGCTTGATGCTCGAGCGCGCCGGGTTTGTCGATATCGGCAAGCGCCAGTTCGGCGACAGTCACGACCAGCGGCTGCTGCTGGACTCGCCGCAGCGGGCGGTCGAGTCGCTGTACGTCGAGGCCCGCAAGAGATCCGCACATTGAACGGCCTCTGGTCCTCGCTGCGGCTGCGCTATTGCCTGTCGCGCGTCAAGAATCGCGGCTACGGCCTGGGCAACGAGATGCTGCCGTGGGCGCGCGCCTTCCTCGCATCGCAGGTGCTGGACGCGAAGCTGCTGACGCCGGCGTTCGGCATGAACCGGCGCGCCTATTGGCGGCATTTTGGTAGCGCACCGGATGACTGGATCCAGCAGCGTACGCTGCAGCATCTGCTGCCTGTGGTCGAGTTCCGCGAGTCGGATTACCTGGCGCACGGCGGCGGCGACGTCGTGAGCGCGCTGCAGGGCTTCGCCGACAGCCATCGGCTGCACCAGCGGCGTAGCTACGTGCTGGTAACGGACGGACTGTGGGGCGGCTACCATCACGTCGAGGCGGCGCGCGAATTCATCCGCTCCACGCTCTACCAGAGCCGCTACGCGGCACATAATCTGCTGCAGCTGCGTGCGCGCATCGACCCGCACAAGCTGCTGGTCGGCATGCACCTGCGGCTGGGCGACTTCGCGCCAGCAGGCGCCGCCCCCGACTATCAGCACGCTGCCAATATCTCGCTGCCGATCGAGTGGCTGCGCGCGCTCGGGCGCTGCCTGGATCGCACGCTGGGCGACCGCTGGCAGCTGCTGCTGATCACCGACGGCAGCGAGCAGCAGGTCGAGCCGCTGACAAGCCAGTGGCACTGCATCACCACCGCGGACCTGCTGCCCGGTGACTGCTCGGATCTGCTGGCGCTGGCGAACGCCGATCTGCTGGTGTGTTCACCGTCCTCGTTCAGCACGCTGGCGGCCTTTCTGTCGGACTCGCCGTACCTGTGGTTCGCGCCCAACCTCTACCGGCACCCGCAAGGGGTCTATTCGCTCGGCGACTACGCCAGTCAGCGCGAACGCCCCGGTGATCCGACACGCGCCGCGCTGGAACAGTGGATGCAACTGCCGGACCGGGCGCTGCCGCGAGGAGTGGCGGTCGATCTGGACGGCGAGATTCCGGCTGCGGTGATCGAGGCCGCGCTGCTGCGCCACCAGTCGCGGCGCCGTGAACTCGACCTGGTGCGCTCGGGCGTCGCGCGCGCCATCGAGCGTTAGCCGCTACGCATTAACCGGCGCGGACCAGCGGAGCGCGCGTGGTCTTGCGCAGCAGCGCGTTGCGCGCCTGCCATTGCAGGGGCGGCGGCATGTCGGTGAGGAACTGCACCTCGCCGGCCGCGAACAAGGCCACCGGCACGCCATCCTGCAGCAGCAGGCGATTGCCCGCGAGCGCCGCCAGTCGCGCTCCGGGCGTGACGATACCGGCCAGGTTCAGCGGATCGGCGCCGCTGAGCGCGACCAGCGCACCGTCGCGCTCGCGCCTGCGAATCGCACGCAGCGCGCCGATGGCGTCGGGCAGCGCATATTGTTCCCCGCTCATGCCACCCACGAAGCGTCCGCCGCGGATCAGGCCCTGGGACTCGAGGCGGCGAAAGGCGCGCAGCAGCTGGTGCCACGGCGGCAGCCACGGCGCTTCGCGTGCCAGCAGGCGGCGGAACACCACCCCATAGCGTCGCAGCAGCAGCCAGGCGACTGCTTCGACCGTGTCCGCGGCATCGGCGCCATCGCCGCCGGCCGGCAGCGACTGGGCTGTCGGCGCCGGGGACTCGCCCGCGGTCGGTGAGCCGCGGCGCACCAGGCTCCAGCGGCCGGCCTCCTCCAGGCCGAACAGGCCGGCACGCCGCCCGCGCGTCACCTGCCCGCGCGCCAGCTGTGCGCCTGCTGCCTGTCGGCCTGCCATCCGCCGCCGCTGCATCGGCAGCAGCAGGGCGCGCAGGCCGCCGAAGCTGTCGGCACTGGCAACGCCGGCGGCCACCAGTTCGCCGAGCGCGCTTTCCGCCTGCGTCTGCAGCAGCCCTGCGCCTTGCACGATCTCGTCAAAGAACGATGCGCCGTGGGTCTGCAGGAACTGCGCCATCGCGCGCGCGTTGGCGGACAGCTGCGCCTGCTGCCGGCCGCTGCCCGACAATTGCTGCCACAGCGCCCGATTCTGTCGCGTGAGCAACGCCATCGGCGTTGCGCGCACCGGCGCCGCGGTCGCGCTCTCCGGCGCCATCAACCGCGCCCAGTAGCTGCGTCCCGACAGGCACAGGCTGTCGAGCCAGGCGCCGTCGTAGTCCTTCATCCGCGCCGGCAGCACGTCGGCTTCCCAGGCGACCGCTGCGATCTCGAAACCCTCGAGCTGCTCGATCACGCGCGCCAGGCTGTCGACGCCCTCGGGCCGCGGCTGCAGCGTCACGCCCTGCCAGTCCAGCAGGAAGCGCATGAAGTCCGCGCTCGCCACCGGCTCGATCTGCGCCCGCAGCGATCGAATCGTGTAGCGATGAATGCGCGCCAGCAGCCGCCGCTCGCACCACTCCAGATGCGCCACCCCGGGCGTGAACTGGCCACGCATCACGAAGCCCTCACCCTCGAGCGCCAGCAGCGCAGCATCGATGGCGGCCGGCGCCAGGCCGAGCAGGCCTGCAAGCGCAGTAACGCTGGTGACGCCGCAGGCCTGCAGCCGGCCGCGCAGCAGTTCGCGCAGCGCCTCGGCCGCCTGCCACTGCCGGCTCGCATAGTCGGCCGGTACGCGCAGCGGCGGCGATAGTGCGGCCGGCGCATACAGCGCCTCGACCATCGGCCACTGTTCGGCCGCCACCCAGAAGCGGCGGCCGCGGGCGTGCAGCTCACCGGTGCGCAGCTCGCCGGCTCGACCCTGCCCGACCAGTGTGGCAAACACGTTGCTGCAGTCCCCCGGGGCGAATTCTGCGGGATCGACCACACCCAGCAGCATCAGTGCGTCGTGCAGTTCATCGGCGCTCTCGGCGCCCGGCCGCGCCTCGCTGCGCACCGCCTCGATCGCCGCCGCATCGAGCTGGCCGAACTGCGCCGCGCTCTCCGGATCGAGCCAGCGCCTGGAACTTACCGCTTGCGTGCGCCGCTCTTCCAGCGGCGCATCATCCAGGTACGCATAAGGCCGGGCATTGAGAATTTCCTGCGCCAGCGGCGAGGGCTGCGGCAGGTCGCGCGCCAGCACCTGCACCTGACCGCCCTCGATCGCCTGTAGCAGCGCGATCAGACCGTCGATGTCCATCGCCTCGTGCAGGCTGTCAAATATCGTCTGGCGCACCAGCGGGTGATCGGGCACTTCGCGCTCGCCGCTAAGGTTCTCGGCACAGGCGAGCTGGTCGGGGAACAGCACCGCGATCAGGTCTTCAGCCGCCATGCGCTGCAACGGCGCCGGCGTCTTGCTGCCGGCGCGCCAGCGCCTGATCGCCAGCGAAATGCTGGCGTTCCAGCGCCAGCGCGTAGTGAACAGCGGCGCATCGAGCAGCGCCTGGATCAGTAGCGGCTCGACGCTGCTGCTGCTGAGGAAACGCGACACCTGCTGCAGCTCGAAGCTGTGAGTCTCCCCGAGCGACAGCACGATCGCATCCTCGGTGGCCGCCGCCTGCAGTTCGAAATTGAACGCGCGGCAAAAGCGCTTGCGCAGCGCCAGGCCGAAGGCGCGGTTGATGCGGGCACCAAACGGCGCGTGGATCACCAGGTGCATGTCGCCGGCTTCATCGAAGAAGCGCTCGAAGATGACGCGCTGCTGGGTCGGCAGCTGCCAGAGCACCGCCTTGGCAGCCGCCAGGTACTCCACCAGCTGGCGCGCCGCCGACCCATCCAGCCCGTAGTACTGCATCATCTGCTGGATGCATCGGGCAATGGCCACCGCATCCACCACCGGCAGGGCGGCCTCTACCTGCGAGCGCAGTGCCGACACGGCAGCCGACAGCTCGGTACTGCGCGCCGGTGCCTCGCCCAGCCAGAACGGCATGGTCGGCGGCTGTCCCTTGGCATCCTCGACCCGGACCCTTCCGGCCTCGACCCGCAGGATGCGATAGGAGCAGTTGCCGAGCTGGAACACATCGCCCGCGAGGCTCTCGACCGCGAAGTCCTCGTTCAGCGTACCGATGAACGTGCCGCTCGGCTCGAGCACCACCTGGTAGTCGGCATTGTCGGGAATCGCCCCGCCGCAGGTGATCGCGGTCAGGCGTGCGCCGCGGCGTGCGCGCAGCCGCCGATTCACCGCGTCGCGGTGCAGATAGGCGCTCTGGCGTCCGCGCCGGGTGCTGAAGCCGTCGGCCAGCATCCGCAGCAGCTGGTCGAAGTCGGCCCGCGCCAGCGCCCGATACGGCCACGCGCGCCGCACCAGCGCGTACAGCTCATCCTCGCCGTACTCGCGTGCACTGATTTCCGCCACCAGCTGCTGCGACAGCACGTCGAGCGGTTGCGGCGGTATGCTCAGCGCGTCGAGCTCGCCGGCGCGCACCGCGCCCAGCAGTGCGGTGCATTCGACCAGGTCATCGCGGCTGAGAGGAAACAGCCGCCCCTTGGGCACGCCGCTGACCGCATGATTGGCGCGGCCGACACGCTGCAGCAGCGTTCCGATCGAGCGCGGGGTGCCGAGCTGGCACACCAGGTCGACATCGCCGATATCGATGCCCAGTTCCAGCGACGCGGTCGCCACCAGCGCGCGCAGCGAGCCGCCCTTGAGGCGCTGCTCGGCATCCAGGCGCTGCTCCTTGGCAAGGCTGCCGTGATGCGCGGCGATATTTTCCGTGCCGATGCGCTCGCTCAAATGGCGCGTGACGCGCTCGACCATGCGGCGGGTGTTGGCGAAGATCAGCGTGGTGCGGTGTTCCCGCGTCAGGCGTGCCAGCTGGTCGTAGACGTTGTCCCACACCTCGTTCGACATGATCGCCTCGAGCGGCGAGTCCGGCAGCACCAGCGCCAGATCACGCGGCCGCGCATGACCGCCGTCGATGATCACGCAGTCCCGCGCCGGATCGGCCGCGAGCGAATCAGCGCTCGCCGCGCCGAGCAGGAACCGGGCCACCTCGTCGATCGGCTTCTGCGTCGCCGACAGCCCGATGCGCTGCAGCGGATGGGGACACAGGTTCGCGAGCCGTTCCAGCGACAGCGCCAGATGCGCGCCGCGCTTGCTTGGCGCCAGCGCGTGGATTTCATCGACGATCACCGAACGCGTGCTGGCCAGCATGCGGCGGCCGGACTCGCTGGTGAGCAGCAGGTACAGCGACTCCGGCGTGGTCACCAGGATATGCGGTGGCGAGCGCCGCATCGCCGCGCGTTCGGTCTGCGGCGTATCGCCGCTGCGCACCTGGGCACGAACCGGCGCCGCCGCCAGGCCCATGGCCGACAGTTCCGCGGCGATGCCGGCCAGCGGCAGCTCGAGGTTGCGTCTGATATCGTTCGACAGCGCCTTGAGCGGCGATACATACACCACCTGCGTGGCATCCGGCAGTTCGCCGCGCACCGCCTGGCGCACCAGCGAATCGATCGCGGACAGGAACGCCGCCAGCGTCTTGCCCGAGCCGGTCGGAGCGGCGATCAGCGCGTGACGCCCGCTGGCGATCGCAGGCCACGCGGCGCACTGGGGCGCGGTGGGCTGCTGGAACTGCTGCGCGAACCAGCGCGCGACCGCGGGGTGGAAATTCTGCAGCGGCATGACGCCGATTCTACCTCAATGCCGGCGGCGGCAGTCCTGCGCGGCGCTATAATCCGCGCCCGGCCCGGATCTGGCACCGCATGCACGATGTAGCGTACGCACTGTTTGCAACTTCCCTGGGAACCTGCGGCATTGCCTGGGGTGCGCGCGGCATCGTCGCGGTGCAGCTGCCGGAAGCGTCCGAGTCGGCCACGGTGCAGCGGCTGCTGCGCGCGCGGCGAGCGGCTGGGCGACAACGCCCTGGGCCCGAGCAGCAGCAGATCGTTGACGACATCGTGGCGCTGCTTGCCGGGCTGCCGCGCGATTTGCGGTACGCCCGGCTCGACCTCGCCCAGGTACCGCCATTTCATCAGCGCGTGTTCGCGCTGGTGCGCGCCATCGCGCCGGGCCAGACCCGCTCCTACGGCGAGGTAGCGGCGCTATGCGGCGATCGCCGGGCAGCGCGTGCGGTCGGCCAGGCAATGGCACGCAATCCATTTCCGATCATCGTGCCCTGCCATCGGGTACTGGCGGCGGGCGGCGGCAGCGGAGGCTTT
>Ga0181531_10001556_pt1 | contig 14460 bp, 7 predicted proteins | sample PEATcosm2014_Bin_38_FD_119743 | JGI IMG/M metagenome (GOLD analysis project Ga0181531, IMG submission 119743) | Peatland microbial communities from MTU Mesocosm Facility, Houghton, MI, USA - PEATcosm2014_Bin11_10_metaG | ecosystem: Environmental > Terrestrial > Soil > Wetlands > Peat | place... | reverse complement strand
TTCTCATATCATGCTGTTTTGCCGCGAGTAATTTCTCTTTCAGACCACCGATACCAAGCACGCGCCCTTGCAGGGTGATTTCACCCGTCATTGCCAGATGAGGGACAACCGGGGTATTGGTCAATTCAGAAAGGAGTGCGCAGCACATAGTGATACCGGCAGATGGGCCGTCCTTTGGCGTTGAGCCTTCCGGAATATGCAAGTGAATGTCCACATTAGAGTAGAATGAGCGCGCGAGCCCAAACTCATTAGAACGTGATCGAATGTAACTCAAGGCCGCTTGCGCGGATTCTTGCATCACTTCGCCTAATTGGCCAGTCAGGGTTACCGAACCTTTACCAGGAAGAATGCTTGTTTCGATTTCAAGCATATCACCGCCCAACTCAGTCCAAGCAAGCCCAGTCGCAATACCAGTTTTGTTATTGGCGTTAGAGAGATTGGTCTTTTTGTATTTTGGATGACCAAGCCATTCTTTAATCAGATCGGCAGTGACGGTTACTGCGTTGGATTTCGGATTCTTGAGTAGAACCTGAATTGCTTTACGCATTAATTTGGTCAACACGCGTTCTAATTGGCGGACGCCAGCTTCTTTGGTGTATTCAGAGACAACGACTTTTAAAATCGTTTCAGAAATTTTGCATTGTTGTGATGTGAGGCCGTATTCTTTCAAACCTTTTGGAATGAGGAATTTTTTGGCGATATCGATCTTTTCATCTTCGGTATACCCAGAGAGTGAAATGATTTCCATGCGATCAAATAATGGGTATGGAATGCCTTCAATCATATTGGCAGTCGCGATGAACATCACTTTTGAAAGATCGTATTCCATATCTAAAAAGTGATCGACGAAATTCTTGTTTTGTTCTGGATCGAGAACCTCGAGCAATGCAGATGCAGGATCGCCGTGCATATCGCGAGACATTTTATCGATTTCATCAAGAAGAATAACCGGGTTAACGGTTTTTGTTTTCTTCATTGCTTGGATAATTTTACCCGGCAATGCACCAATATAAGTACGGCGATGGCCGCGGATTTCCGCTTCATCTTTGATGCCGCCTAATGAAATACGGATAAATTCACGATTACAGCTATCAGCAATTGATTGTGCAAGAGAGGTTTTACCCACACCAGGAGGCCCGACCAAACAAATGATTGGCGAGCGTTGGAGATTTTTTGAGAATTTTTTTGCCGCAACGAATTCAATAATACGCTCTTTTGCTTTGAGCAAACCAGCATGATTTTTATTTAAGATCTTTTCTGCTTGCGTCAGGCTAATCGTATCTTTGCTTGTTTTATGCCATGGGAGCGAGATGATCCAATCAATGTAGTGACGGCTGACGACCGCTTCAGATGAGAGCGGCGGCATTTGTTCAAGCCGCTTTAATTCTTTTTCAACGCGCTCAAACGCTTCTTTTGGCAGATGCAGCGATTTCATTTTGCTGCGTATTTGAGCGATTTCAAGCGACTGATCCTCGCGACCAAGTTCTTTTTGAATAGCTTTGATTTGTTCCGTCAGATAGTATTCGCGCTGGCTTTTTTCAACTTGATTTTGAATGCGGCCACGGATGCGCTGTTCTGTTTCAAGAATATCGATTTCTTTAGTGAGGAATTGCGAAAGATGCATGATACGATTTTTTAAATCGGGGATTTCCAGCAATTGCTGACGTTCATCGAATGAAAGATTGATGTGTACTGCAATGGTATCCACGATGTAGTCGATATCTTGAGCAGTTTTGACCGACACGATAAGGTCGGTTGGCGCTTCTTTCAGTTTTGCGTAACTGATGTATAAGGTTTTAAGTTGGCGCCACAGAGCTTGTAATTCCGTGGTATCATCGAGGCTGGTGGTCGGAAGATCTTCAGTGATGACCCCAATAAAGGAACTAAATTCTTGTGATTGCACGATGCGGGCGCGGCAGATGCCTTCGGCCAAGATTTTGAGTGCACCGTTGGGCATACGCATAACCTGTAGAACGGTTGAGCGAGTGCCATAAGTGTACACATCAGAAATGCCAGGATTTTCTACCGATTGATCCTTCTGGGCTGTGATGAAAATCGTTTTCTCATTTTTGAGTGCAAATTCTACTGCCTGAATAGATGACGAGCGCCCCACAATGATCGGTATAATGCTTTTGGGCAGTATAACGACGTTTTTTAGGGGAAGTAACGCGAGAAACTCTCCCTGTTCCAGGTTCGCACTATCAGTCAGAGGGGTGCTTTGCAGATCTTTTTTTTCATTTTCTATCATAAGAGAAGGTATCCTATAAGAACCTATTGAGGGTAAGCTTTATGGGGTGATTGCCTATTTATTGTGATACTATACCTGGCTGTTCGATGAGGTGCAATATATAGGCCCACAAGTTCTTAGCAGTATAGCATAAAACGATCTTTTTAAAAACTTTTCATATAGACACTTTGTCATCTAAAAGGGGGCTTTAGTGCCTCAGGGAGCAGGGATCGAGCAGAAAATGGCCGTTTTCCAGGGAAAGATCAATGGCGAGGGGCTCCAGATTGTGCAAGACATTATTTATAAATGACACGTTTTTCTTTTTACAAATGGCTATCCTTTTGGTAGTATGTTCGCATAGTTCAATGGTCTTTTTTGGATAAAATCTTTATATGCGTATCAAAAAGGAAAGCGATATGAGCATAAAGACCAAAATAAGGGCCGGTAGGGGTTTCTCATAATGCTTAAACGAATTGCAAAAGAGTGGTTTGGTGATTTCGATCGCCAGGAGCTTAAAAAATTTATATTCCTTGGCGTTATTTTTGGCTTTATTATAGGTATCTATTGGGTCCTTAAGCCGGTCAAAAACTCCGTATTCATGTCTATGGTGGGCGCCAAGAAGCTTGGGTTCGCTAAAATTTTCTCGCTCATTACCTTATTTCCCCTGGTCATGCTCTTGGGGAAGCTCATGGATATGTTCCCTCGGCACCGCATCTTATATGTGCTGGGCGGCCTTTACTCCCTCATAACGCTCATCTTCGGACTTCTTCTAGCTCATCCGACAATCGGACTACCAAACACGCTCGTCGATTCAAGCCGGATTCTTGGCTGGCTTTGGTATGTCTTTGTAGAAAGTTATGGCTCAATCATGGTTGCTTCATTCTGGGCATTTGCGATTGATATTACGCAGCCGGAATCGGCAAAGCGAGGTTTCCCGCTCGTAGTATTAATTGGACAATTTTGCAGCCTCTTAGGGCCGCTGTATCTCACGCCGCTTGCCAGCTCAAATCGTTGGGGTTCGAGCGCGTACGTCATTATGCTGACCAGTCTTCTTGTCCTATGTATTGTGGCATTGGTGGCAACATTCATACGAGTGACGCCAAAAGATCAAATGATTGGATATCGCCAATCACAAAAATCATCAAATGAAAAACTTGGATTCCTCAAAGGGCTTACGCTCTTATTATCACAGCCCTATCTTTTGGGTATTTTCGCCATCGTTGGGATATATGAATGTATTCTAACAGTTATGGATTTTCACTTTATAAATTTTATAGAACTCACGATCTTTGATGAGTCATCGCGTGTATTGTATCTCGGTTCATTTGCGCTTTGGGTAAATCTCATGGCATGCGCATCGTTATTACTTGGTGTGAGCAATATTCAGCGCCGCTTGGGCGTCAGCGTGTCTTTAGGATTGATGCCCTGCATTGTAGCCGTCGCGGTGGTAACATTCTTCTTTTTTCCTGTAATTAATGTATTGTTTTGGATTATGGTTGGCGCGAAAGGGTTGCATTATGCACTCAATGGGCCATCAATCAAGCAGCTTTATGTGCCGACAAGTGTCGACGTTAAATATAAATCACAATCATGGATTGAGACTTTTGGTTCTCGATTATCAAGAGGCGTAGGATCTGGCATTAACATGTTGCTTGAGCCATTTACTACGTGGTTTGGACCTGCTCACGGACTTGCGATTCATATTGCGGCAAGTTCAACATTCTCATTGGGATTATTGTTCGTATGGTTTGCAATTGCATTATATCTGGGCAAGGAGTACGGAAAAGCTATAGAAGAAGAGCGCGTAGTGTGTTAGCGGATAGAGTGTCTACATAAAAACAAGTGATGATGAAAGGTGTGATGGATGAGTTCTGAATCCATGCAACGAGAAAAAATGTCGGTGATTTATACGCAAGAGCAAGCGCTTCATTATGAGCGACTGAAGACGATATTCTTGTGGGTTTCATTCTTCTTTATTATTGGTTCGTATACCGTTATACGTGAACTGCGAGACTCAATCTTTCTATTCATAGTAGGCAAGCAATATTTGAATGATGCGAAGATTGTATCATTGCTAGGATTCTTTCCTGCTATCTTACTCTACTCAAAGCTTGTCGACAAAATGCGTCGCTACTATTTGCTCTGTGCATATTGTATCGTGTTCGCACTGAGCGGATTTGTCTTTGCTTATTATTTGGGTGATCCGGCAATTGGTATTCCCAATGTGATGCGAAGCCCCGATCGCTTAATTGGTTGGGCTTTCTATTTCTTTGTAGAAGGGTTTTCACCGTTTGTGGTGAGCGTCTTCTGGGCATTTTTGAACTCCATTAGCAGCCCTGAAGCTGCAAAAAATTATGGCTTTCTGGTTTCCGGTTCAAAAGTTGGTGGTATGCTTGCTTCCGCAGCTGCATGGTATTTTTTGATTAATCCGATTTATTCAGATACCGCAAATCATCAAATTCTTATTTTAATCTCATCAGTGTTATTACTCTGCGTGCCGGTTATTATCATGTGGATGATGAAAAAGATTCCGGGCAAATTCTTGCATGGCTATGAAGCGGTGTATCAGGTTGAAAAAGAAAAAGTAAAGCATGGCGAATCCGAAACGGGGATATTTGCTGGGTTGAGCATGTTGGTAAGACATCCCTATGTGTTGGGCATTTTTTGCATGGTCTATTTCTATGAAATGGTTACCACCGTATTAAGTATCATGCGCGTAGGTATCGCGGAAGACGCGGCAAAATCAATGTCGGGTACCTCGGCAAAACTCTATGAAATTATCTTCTATACTCATGCGGTTGGATTGGTAATTGCCCTTATTGGCACCGGGGCTCTCGTTCGATTGCTAGGAGAAAAGCGCAGCTTGATGCTCATACCGATTACAAGCGGCCTCTTTCTTGCCTATTTCATGTCGAGCTATATTGATTTCTGTGCATGGTGCACCAGTACGAATGCCTTGATTGTTGGGTATATTGGACTTAAGGCTATCAATTATGCCTTTAGCCAGCCTGTTAGGGAATGTCTCTATATACCCACCGTTAAAGAAATTAAGTTTAAATCAAAATCCTGGATCGATGCCTTTGGCAGCAAGGTAGGCAAGACAAGTGGCGCTGGCTTTGGCAAATTCGCAGTTCGCATGGGTGATGGAGCCTTCTTCTCCATACATGCAGGCTTCTTTGGGCTTATCACCCTGGTTTGGATCCTGATTGCCTTCCTATTGGGCCGTAGGTTCGAGGAGGCGGTCAGCAAGAATGAGGTTATTGGAGTGGAAGAAGAAAATTCGGAGACTGGACCGGCAACAGCCGACTAATTCATTGCTTTTTTGAGGCATTTTGATACAATTTTAATCAGTTTATATCACATTATATGCGCTTTTATAACAGAGGTGGCCTCTGACTATCGTCAAGCCGTAAAAGCCATAGGTAAGTAACCTCTCAGGAACAATAATGGCAGACTTTAAAGAGTTAGTTTCCGTCGGTGTACATTTCGGTCACGAAAAACGCCGCTGGTGTCCAAAAATGGCTCCCTATATCTGGGGCAGCAAAAACAATATTCACTTGATCGACGTTTCAAAGACGGCCCATCAGCTTGAAAAGGCGTCAAAATTCCTTGAAGGAATTGCGCGCGAAGGTAAGACCATTCTATGGGTTGGTACCAAAAAGGCTGCTCAAGGGGTTATCGGCGAAGTAGCTGAAAAACTTCATATGCCAGCGGTATACCATCGCTGGGTTGGCGGTACGCTCAGCAACTATTCTCAAGTGAAAAAATCAGTGACCAAAATGCTTCATTTTGAAGATGTGGTCGAAAAAGCAGAAAAATATCCTCACTACACTAAAAAAGAAATTAACACGATTCACAAAAATGCAGATCGTCTGCGTAAGAACGTTGGTGGTATTCGCACCCTAGCCTGGCCAGTTGGCGCTATCGTCATTATCGACGTTGGCAGAGAACGCGCGGCTCTTCGTGAAGCGTTGAGCGTCGGAGTTCCTGTGGTAGCTTTGGTTGATACTAACTGCGATCCATCAGACATAGAATACGTAATTCCCGGTAACGATGATGCGCCACGCGCGGTTCGTTTCATCGTGGAATATCTAGGCCAAGCGGCAGAAAGAGGGCAAAAAGAAGCCCAAGCTGCAGCGAAGGAAAAGAAAGAGCGTGAAGCATTAGAACGGCAAAAAGAAGCGGAAGAACGCGCAGCTAAAAAAGCAGCAGCGGGTAAAGAGCCAAAAGCTGCTGAAACAAAAGTAGAAGCAGTAGCCTCTGAAGAAGAAGGCGTTGAAAAGAAAGCCGCTCCTAAATCAACTGAACAAAGGCCGAGAACTGGTGAACAAAAGCCACGAACTGGTGCAGGAGCTAGAAGGCCTGTATCCAAGAAGCCATTTGCTCCAAAGAAGAAGTAAGGCTTAGGCATTTGGGCATGAGATCAAGGAGAGGTGTCTGAGTGGTCGAAAGAGCACGATTGGAAATCGTGTATGTCTCGAAAGGGGCATCGAGGGTTCGAATCCCTCTCTCTCCATACTTCGCTCCCTGCGGAGCTTCGTATGGCAGGCCAGTCTCTCGCCGATAAGGAAGCTTTGATATAAAATTGAAGAGCGAAGTATGCCCTTCGTAGCTAATTGCGAAGCAATTGCGTAGTAGGGCAGTCGATATCAATAAAAGACAAAAAGTTTGGGGAAGTGTGTAAAGAGTATTTACTTAATCTGTCAGGCCTGAAAGGGAGCAGCAGGGGTAAATTAAATTCTTGTACCGCTTCCCCTTCTATCGCGTAAAGCAACATGTGTTTTAATATGGGCTTAAGCGAGTAGAAGGGCCCGAAGCAGCTGAAAGCGAAGACGGGCAGATCCGAAAATATATAAAAAGTTCACATAACAAACGTTGGTTCCATACCATGAGCACAGTAACACTCAATCTAGCACGTAAATGGCGATCCAAATCGTTCGACCGCATTGTTGGTCAGGATTTGTTGATTCGCATGCTCAAAAACAGTTTGTTTTTGGGGCAATATTTCCCCGTTTATCTTTTTGCAGGGCAACGTGGGTGCGGTAAAACTACGACCGCTCGCGTATTTGCCGCCGCAGTTAACTGTGAACGATTAGCAGACTTCAGAAAACAGCCTAAAGAATTTTCAATTCCGTGCCTTGAATGTGCATCATGCCAAGCAATGGCAGCCGGAAAACATCCTGACTTTATTGAAATTGACGCAGCGTCACACACTGGCGTTGATAACATTCGTCAAATCATCGATGCAGCATCGCTGTTACCATTGATGGGACAAAAAAAGATTTATTTGATTGATGAAGCGCATATGCTCAGCAAGGCAGCATTTAATGCGTTACTCAAGATTCTTGAAGAACCGCCAATGTCGGTCCTTTTTATCTTAGCAACAACCGATCCACAAAAAATTATTGAAACGGTTCGCTCGCGATGTTTTCAGCTCTTTTTCAAGCCGATTGAAACTGTTTCGCTGTATAATCATCTTGTGCACGTTTGTGAGCAGGAAAATATTAAGTTTGTTGAAGATGGATTATATGCCATTATTCGCGAATCAGAAGGTTCTGCTAGGGATGCTCTGAATCTTTTAGAGCAAGTGCGCTTTTCAAGCTCAGTGGTCTCAAAACAGAATGTACTTGCCGTATTGGGGCATGTTGATGATGCGCATATTATAAAATTACTCGAGATTGTTCTTTCTAAATCTCCGCATGATTTCATTCAGTATTTGCATGATATCTCATTTGAATCGGTGTCTGCAGAGTTTATATGGAACCGATTGATTGATGTAGTGCGTGCTGCGCTCTGGGCCAAATATGGCGTCCAGGTAACGCAATTCTCCGAGCATCAATCGGCTCTCAAACGGTTGGTGAATCAATGCACTGGCCAACAATTGAATGCCATCTTGCATGCGCTGTATGAACATGAAAGTTTATTCTTGAAGACGAAATCAAAACATGCATGCATGGAAATGATCCTCTTGCAAATGCTGTATAAGAAGAATAGCAACGATGATTCTGGCCGTTCATCATTAGCGCAAGCATCTGTTGCCGCTGATGAGCCTGAATTTGAAGATGACGAATTTGATGAAGATGAAGACGAGCAAGAAGATGATGACGATCTAGAGGAAGAAGAAGTTCAGCAAGTAAGTTCTTTCGAGCAGGGCGTTGCGCAAGGCGCAACCGACACGCATGGTCTGCCCGCATGGGATTTATTTGCGCAAGCAGCAGCGCAGTATTGCGATCCATTGCTTGGCTCGGTCATCAGACAAGGCCGTTTCATCAACTATGATGCAGCAGCACAAACCGTTGAAGTGGTTTTTGCAAAAGATTTTTTATTTTTCAAAGATATGCTCGATGAGTCGCAAGCTACCTGGTTGCCCATGATGCAGCGTTCATTTGGGGCGCCAGTCAATTTACAACCGCGCTTTGAAGGCATGATTGCAGATCGTGTAACGGCACAGCCGAAAACAACCGTTGCAATGCCTGAAATCAAACCGCAACCTCGTCCAGCAATCGCACAACAACCTCATGCACCACGCGCACCATTTAAGCCCAAATCAGCATCGGTATCAATGCCAAGTCACAAAGAGTCTGCGGTAGACATCTCTGACGCAGAGCAATGGCCTATTGCAACCATGTTAATGCAGCATTTTCCGGGAAACATCACTGAAATACGTGAACAATAAGAGGGGTTAGTTATGAAAAATATTTCGAGTGTGGTTATTGTTGGGCGCACCAACGTCGGTAAATCTACCTTATTCAATCGTATGTCGGCAGACGTTAAAAGCATAACGCATGATGAAGAGGGCGTTACGCGCGATTTCTTGCATGATATGGTTACCTGGAAAAATGTAAGCTTTGAGCTCAAAGATACCGGTGGCATTTCATTACAACCATCTAAAGATATTATTTTGGAGCACGTGCGTCAGCAGGCGCTTGAGCTGATCAAGGCTGCAGATTTGGTGCTACTCGTGGTCGATGGAACCGTGGGGATTTTGCCAGAAGATCGCGATCTCTCAAAGATGCTCCATAAGCTGGACAAGAACGTTATTCTCGTGGTTAACAAAGCCGATTGTAAAATAACCGAATCAAATATGCATGAGTTTGAACGTCTGGGCCACAAGGTTATCATGGCAGTTTCTGCGCAGCATGGTAGCGGATGTGATGAACTGCAAGATGAGATCATTGCTATCTTGCCTAAACACAAGAATGTGGTTGAGAAACCAGTAGAGTTTAAAATCGTTCTGCTCGGTAAACCTAACGTGGGCAAATCATCATTGATAAACCTTTTGCTCAGAGAAAATCGCATGATTGTGCATGATCAACCAGGCACCACGCGCGAAGCCGTTTCTGAACGTATTGCATTCCACAAAATAGATATTCAAATTACCGATACGCCGGGCATTCGCCGCAAACGTGGCGTTACTGAACCGCTTGAGCAGATGATGACCAAAAGCTCATTCCGTGCGGTTGAAAATGCCGATATTGTTTTATTGCTCGTCGATGTTTCGCAAGGTGAAATCAGTGATCAAGAATTGAAGTTGGCATTCTATGTTCTTGAAAAACATAAATCTCTGATCATGCTCTTTAACAAGTATGATTTGCTTGAGCATGATGATTACGCAGCGCAAAGGCTTGAATCGAGCCTTGAGCAGTATCCGCAGCTGACTAAGCGCGCCGTGAGAGTCAATATCTCATGTAAAACGGGCAAAAATATTGGCAAAATTATGTCAACGGTCCAAGAAGTTTGGGAGCGCAGTAGCCAAACGTTGCCAAATGAAGAGATCTCATCACTCTTGGTAAGCGCAATCAACGCAAAGCCGCTCTATCATAAAACGATGCCTCTTATCGTCTATAAAGCAAAACAAGTTGCCACCGCACCAATCACGATCGTGATGATTGTCAATCAGCCGCAATGGTTTGAAGACTCACAGCTTGCATTCTTTGAGAACGTCATGCGCAAAAAATATGATTTGCGTGGCGTTCCAGTTCGCATTTTAACGCGCAAGAAATAGTATCCTTTAATCCCCTAATTTTTTTGTGTAAGCTCCTTATGAAGTATGATACGTACTCATAATAATAGGAGAATAATGGAAACTAAATTTACGTTCCGTCACATGGAAGCATCAAAGGTTATTGAGGATTATGCCAATGGACAACTCGCAAAAGTATATGAATTTCTGACCAATGAGCGCGAGCCGGTCTACGTAGAAATAACCTTTTCACCATCTAAAGTTCATGCGCATCATGAGGTAGAATTACTCGTGAAATCACCCCGCTATGATTTGATTGCGCACCGTGAAGGGCCAGAATTTTATGATTTGATCGATAAGGTAGTAGATATTATGTATCACAACCTGCATGAAGAAAAGCGCAGAGAAATTGACGAACGCAAGATGCGCGGACGCCATGAAGAGTTCAAGAAGCAGCGCTAGATTCTGCGATAAAATCAGAACAGGCGAGAGACCAAAAACTCTCGCCTGTTTCATGCGCCGATTATGGCGAGAAAATGAAAATTCTTGATCATCCTTATGCCGATGCGTTAGAGCATATGTATGTTAAAAAATCATCAAGAAAGAGGATATGATGGTAATAAAAAAGAGTGGTATTCACTATCTCATAATAGCCGCGCTATTCATGCTCTATGGCGGATGTAAGGCAGTAGCGCCGAATACGATCATTGGTTGCGTAACGGATCCTAATGGCTACTATTCTCAATATTGCGGATTTAATGAGATTGAAGCAATTGCAATAACGCCCGATAGTAAAAAGGTATATGTAGCTAATTATAATGGTAACTCAGTAACTGTTATTGATGTTGCAACTGATACGATCATTGATTGTTTAGAGGTTCCTAGTGCATATTCTCCAAATTGCGGATTGAACAACCCCGTAGCAATCGCAATAACACCAGATGGAACAAAGGTATATGTATGTAATAGCAATGGTGTGGCTGTTTTCGATGTTGCGAGTGATACATTCATTGAGTGCGTGACGAATCCTCATGGCTATTCATGTGCGTTCGATGGGGCTGTTGGTATTGCCATAACGCCATATGGTGATACTGCGTATGTAGTTAATCAGCCTTCTGCCACAGTGAGTGTGATCGATGTTGCAAGTAATACGATCATTGGCTGTGTAACTGATCCTCATGGCATTTTAGCAATGTGCCGACTCGATCAAGCTTATGGTATTACCATAACGCCGGATGGTACAAGGGCATATATACCTAATATTTCAGGTAATTCCGTGACGGTTATTGACACTACAAATAATACATTCATTGCTTGTGTAACGAATCCTCATGGCTATCCATGTGCGTTTGATGAACCTGCTGATATTGCGATAACCGGCAATACGGCATATGTAGCTAATGCGGGTGGGGACTCAGTGAGTATTGTTGACGTTGCGAGTAATACGATCATTGGCTGTGTAACGAATCCTGGCTATTCATGTGGGTTCAATGGCCCTTATGCTCTTGCCATAACGCCTGATGGTAAAACGGCGTATGTAGTTAATAGTGGTGGACCGGTGAGTATTGTTGATATTGCAAGCAATGCGATTATTGGTTGTGTGACGAACCCTGATGGTTATCCATGCGGATTCAATTTTGCCCGTACTATTGCTATAACGCCAGACGGCACAAAAGCATATGTGGGAAATGAGCGCAGCAATACAATGAGTGTGATTGCACTTTTTGTTGCGCCTCATGCACCTACGAATTTAAGTGGATGTATCTTGCAGGAAGGCACTACCATAACCAATACGATCAGTTGGGATGCACCAGCTTCGGGCGTTGCTCCAACTTCATATAATATCTATCGGGATTCTTATATGATTGCTCCGATTGCAACGGTGCCTGCACATGGTTACGGGCCATTCGTATATGAAGATGTCGGGCTCGATCCTAACCAGACCTATACCTATTACATAGAATCGATCTATGATCCTTTAGGGACCGTATCCGCACCCGCAAGTATTACCATATCAAGCTTTTGTTATCCAGAACTATTTCCACCATCTGCATTGAGCAGTTCATGCATGCATGGACAAATCATTCTTATGTGGGATCAGCCTACGTCTGGCGCAACCCCGACAGAATATGAAATCTATAGTGATGCGACATTAACCAATTTGCTTGCGACAGTGCCTGCGGATGGCTATACAACATTCGTATATGAGACAGGCACGAGTGTGAGCCATACTTATTATATTGTGTCAGTCGATAGTTATGGGGATAAATCAGAACCAGCAACTATTACGGCACCTGGATGTACTTCTGTACTTCCGCCTGCATCAGTGAGCGGATGCAAAACTCAAAATAGATTCATGTTGCAGACAGATTTCATTAACAATATCACGTGGACTGCACCAGCTAGTGGATCAGCGCCAGTGGCATATAAAATCTATCGCGATGCATATTTAACGGAATTGGTTGCAATGGTGCCGGCAAGCGGGGCACTGCAATATTATGATCATGGTCGCAATCCGAACATAACGTATAGTTATTACATTGTTTCGGTTGATAGCAATGGGAATGTGTCGGCAGCAAATAGCGTGACGGTAACGCAGAATTGCTAACCCACTCGAGACATTTTTCATTCGCTTCACTCATGAAAAACCCTGAGAGCGAATAGCGTAGCCGGGATGTAAAAGTCCGCTCATTTGTGTTGTGCATGAGTTCGTATTAGTTACAGTTTATGCAGCCATTCAATTCTTTAATGAACGCCTCATGATGGGTGTCATAAAGCTCTGCGCCCCAGCGTTTGATGACGCTGCAGGTTGTCGGATCAACTACCAGAATGGTTGGGAATCCAATCACGTTATATTCCTTGTTGCAGCAAACCGGATGGTTTGGCTCAGCGCCGTTTACTTTTAATGGCACGCATTTGCAGATTGCTTCCATCACTGCTTCGTGTTGGAAGAGCGTGTCATCAAGCGCATGGCAAATGGAGCAGAATGGTGCGCCAACATTAATGAAGAGCATTTTATTTTCTGCTTTAGCGCGTTCAAGTGCCGCTTGATAATCACATTCCCAGAATGAATGTGGTGCAGCAGTTGGTTTGGTTACCGATTGATATGCTTTAAAAAAGAGATGCACTGAAAGAGCTAAGAGCGCGATGCCCAAAAGATTTTTGATCATGGCAATGCGCGGCGTTGCTGCCAAACGTGCGGTGTAAAGATAGTAAGATCCACTGCCGATCACAAATGCAACCACGAGCCATGAAATAACGGCAGCAGGCAAGACTGTTTTTAAGAAGTAAATACACATGCCAAGCAATAATAATCCAAAGAAATGTTTGATCTCAACCATCCACATACCCGCTTGCGGAAGCATTGAAAGTGAGCTTGAGAACGTGCCGATGATGAGCAATGGAATGCTCAGCCCAATGCCGAAGGTAAAGAGCAATATAAATCCGAAATAAGGATTTCCCATGGTGGTTGTTAAGCTCAATAGCATGAGGAGTGCAGGAGATGAACATGGCGATGCAACGATTCCGCTCGCAGCACCAAAAAAGAATGCTGAAAGAAGTGAACCGCCTTTGGATGTGCCGAACATATTGCTTGAGAATGCTTTTGGCATGCGCATTTGCACTACGTCAAACATGGTCAGTGCTAGATAGATCAGCATTGCGACAATGCCGAGAATAACAAATGGATTGGCCATGATGGAGCCAAAAATCATACCGGTATATGCAGAAATAAGCCCCAGAGAGGCAAATGTAGTTGCGATTCCCATGGTATATGACAAACCTGTCAGAAAGTTATGCAACACTGATTGTTTAGCTCTGCCTTGTAAGATACCGATTGTGATCGGAATCATTGGGTAAATGCAAGGAGTAAAGCTAACAAGAATGCCCAGTAAGAGAACCAGTAGTAACCGCATGGCAAGCGAATCAGTCTTTTCGACCAATGATTTAATTCGTTCGGAGAAAGAAGGTGTTTTTTGTTCGGGAATGGCGGTTGTATCAATGAGTGTTTGTAACTCTTGATGGCTATTTGGTTCTGATGCTGTGGTAACAACGCGCTCAGGCGCAGTTATAAGGAATAGATCTTCGCGCACCGTTTTATGTTCTGAACTATAGTAGGCGCAATGCAGGTGGGCTTCCGTAGGAAATGCAGGGCCTGTTTTTTTTGCGCGTGCGGTGATGCGAAAATCTTTGGTGAATACTTTTTTATTCTCTTTAAAGGCATCATCGTATTGCATGGTTGGTTCGCAGTCTGCTTGCCAAGAGAGGAGCT
>Ga0181531_10001555_pt1 | contig 14461 bp, 8 predicted proteins | sample PEATcosm2014_Bin_38_FD_119743 | JGI IMG/M metagenome (GOLD analysis project Ga0181531, IMG submission 119743) | Peatland microbial communities from MTU Mesocosm Facility, Houghton, MI, USA - PEATcosm2014_Bin11_10_metaG | ecosystem: Environmental > Terrestrial > Soil > Wetlands > Peat | place... | reverse complement strand
CGCCGCCGCGCCATTCAGCGCCAATGACTGCTGCAGCCACTCGCAGGTACGCACCGGCACGGTGCTCTTCTCGACGACCACCTTCGGACTATCAAGTGCCGCCGCGATCTCCGAAGCCACGGCCTCAACGTAGGATAAATCCGCCTCTCCGGTTTCCGATTGCGGAGTGCCGACGGTGATAAAAACCGCCTCGGATTTCCGCACCGCATCCTGCACCGAGGTCGAAAACGTCAGCCGGCGGCCACGATGCCGTGCCAGCAAATCCGGCAGGTGCAACTCGTGGATCGGCGTCTCGCCGCGCTCCAGCGCCGCGATTTTCGCCGCGTCGTTGTCCACGGTAATCACGTCATGGCCAATCTCCGCAAAGCACGCCGCAGATACCAGTCCCACATACCCGGATCCAATCACCGCAATCTTCATGATGAGCCAAATCTCCTGTATTCGTTCCGCGCGGCATGCGCTATCGCGCCGCGCTACCTGCCCCCAACTATGCCGCGCCCGAACCCTTCAATACCGCGGGAATGGTTTGCGCCAGAATCTGCAGGTCCAGCCAGATGGACCATTTGTCGATGTACTCCATGTCTAGTTCCATCCACTGCTCGAAGGGCAGCGAATTCCGCCCGCGAATCTGCCAAAGGCAGGTGATGCCCGGCGGCACGCTGAATCGCCGGCGTTGCCAATCCTCATTGAAGCACTCGTAGTCGCGCACGGACATAGCCCGTGGCCCGACCAGGCTCATGTCGCCCTTCAGCACATTGAACAATTGCGGCAATTCATCGATGCTGGTCTTGCGCAAGACGCGGCCAATGGGCGTCACGCGCGGATCGTTCTTGATCTTGAACACCGGTCCGCTCATCTCATTCAGGTGCAGCAGTTCTTCCTGAATCTTCTCGGCGTCCGGCACCATGGTGCGGAATTTGTACATGGTGAACTGCCGCTTGTTCAGCCCCACGCGTTTCTGGCCGAAAAACACCGCGCCCGGCGAGTTAAATCTGACCAACAGGGCAATCACCAGCAGCAGCGGCGAGAGCACCGCCAGCACCAGCAGCGATACGGTAATGTCTATCGCGCGCTTGAAAATGAAGGGCCAGCCTTCACTGACCACGCTGGTGGAAGCCGCGATTTGCACGTTGCCATCGCTCTCGAGAACGCGCGGGCGGGTGATCTTCAGGTTGAAAATGTCGGTATCGAACCGCAGGATAATCCCGTGCTGCTTGCAAACCGCAGCCATCTGCGCGGCATGCTCGTAGAAGGAGCGCAGCGGCAGATAAATGGCCACTTCATCCACCACGTTGCTGCGCAGAAATTCCGCGATGCCGGCACAACCGCAAACCAGGGGCAGCCCGGTGGCCTTAAAATCGTCGAGTTGATGCCACTCATCGTCCACGAAGCCCACCAGGCGATATCCGTGTTCCGGGGCCGCGGCAATTTTCCGCGCGAATTGAATGGCCCGCTCATTGGTGCCAAGAATCAGGATGTGCCGCAGGTTATGACCATTGCGCCGCACACTCGCCAGCCAGTAGCGCAGCAACAACCGGAAAAGAGAGACGGACACCGTCAGATAGACCCAAAACAACAACAGAAAACGCGGCGTGGTCACCACGTTGAGGGAGCAAAACATGGAGATGGCGGCTACGCTAACCGCCGCGAGCGAAGTAGCCTTCAGCACATCGAAGAGTTCCGAGCGCTTCGAGACAAACCGCCGCGACTCGTATAGACCGCAAAGCGCAAATATCAGGTGGCAGACGAACAGCGCGAGCGCAAAAATGGCGCAGTTAGAAAGCTTCACACGCATGGACAGAACTTGTCCGAGGGGCACGTCGCCTTGCGCGGATGCCACCACAAACATGGCGAGCCCAAAAGAGCAAAACACCAGGCCCACATCGAACAATTTCAGCGCATTCAACAGAAACCGCCGATTTACCTCGTTCACGGATTCTACTCTCTATGCGGGATTTTCTTCCTCAGCAATTGCAACTGCCCTGCATGCCCTAAGTACCTTTGTTGCGAAGCTTCGTGCGGTATTCGCCGAGCTTCGCGGGCGGACATCGCTGCAACTGCCGATGCCCTATGCGCGCACGACGGGGCTGGTCACCTTTTTTTGAGTCGGGCTGGGATGTGTAAAAAACCGTGTCCGGGTTTGGCCGCGGCTAAAGCACTGCTCATGCCGCGAACGAAACTCGTTTCGTGCCCAGGTACGGAAAATGTCTCCACTCCCCACACGCGGCAAGTTTCGTTAGGCGGCCTTCTTCGGCATCGTCGCCAATACCGGGATGCGCAGCGTCTCGCTGACTTCCTGCGGCGTGCGGAACGACGGATCCAGGTACTCCATCACGTAGGCCGAGGCGATGGCCACAAAGCCCGCGGCAAACAGTCCGAGCAACATCACCAGGAACGGGCTGTACTTCGGCAGTAACGGCGTTACCGCCGGCACCGCGATGGCCACATTGGCGATGCGCTTCAGGTCCAGCGCGTCGGAGGTACGCTCCTGTTCGCGCTTGCCGAGATACAAGAGGTAGTTGCCTTCATCGGCCTTGGCTTCGCGCTGCAACGCGGCCTGCGTCACCGCTTGCCCGTCCAGTTTGACCATCTCCGTCTGCATGCCACGGATGCTCCCCACGAGCGCGGCGGCGGAGGCGCGCTGGGCCGCCAAATCTGCTTCCGTCTTCGCTTCATCCTGGCGCAGGAATTCGTAGGTCGGGTCGCGGTCCGTGGTGGTATTGACGTACTTCGCCTGCTCCGCCTTAGCGATAGCGTCTTTGGTCTCGGCGATTTCCTCGTCCGCTTCCTTCACCAGTGGATAGGTCGGGTCAAACTTCAGCGCCAATTGCGTACGCTTCACCTGCGCCGCCAGCAGTTCGGCCTGCAGATTCTGCATCAACAGGAACGATGCGTTGGAAACTTCCGAGGTGTTGGAGCGCGCCGGTGTGGCGGCCAGTTGCGCCTTGACGTTGTCGATGCGCTTCTGATCCGCCGCTATGGCTTGCTGCGTCTGATACAAATTCGCTTCCGACATCGCGAGTTGCTGCGCCATGTCGCCACGCAGAATGTCCGGGGCGGCCACTTTTTCGGTCTTGCTGAAGTCCGTCAGGCGCTTCTCCGAAGCTTCGAGTGCCCGGTGGTATTTCTCCGTTTCCTGCGCGAAAAAGTCCGAAGAACCCGCGGGCCGTTGCAGTAGGAGGTGCTTCTCGAGGTACAGCTTGCCGAGCGTCTGCAACACGCACGCCGGCTTCTCCGGCTCGCCGACGCGGCCATACTTGACGTCGATCACGTCGGAAGTGGTCGCGGCCTCCACCTTGATCTTCTTGGAGAGGCTGCGCATGGTGCTTTCTTCCTTGATCGCCTGGCGTTGCGCCTTGTCGCTGGGCAGGAAAATATCCGTCACCGACCAGCTATCGGGCTCCACCAGCTGGCAGGTGCTAACCACCTTGCGCAACATGTCTTCGCCCTGCAGCAGCGCCACTTCAGAGGTCACCTGGTCCAGCGTGATGGGTTTGTTGTTGTTCACGTTGGCTACTTGCGCCGCGGTGATGGCGGGATCCGAGCGATCCTGCTCCACCACCACCTGCATACTGGCCTGGTAGTAGCGCGCGGCCCACGCCCACGCCACCACCGTGGCCAGCACGAAGACCGTGCAGAAGCTGATGATCAGCGCCTTCTTGTGGCGGAACAGCGGCGCCGTCACATCTCGCAACGTGATCTCCGGCATGGCGCCTTCGGCTCGTTTCTCGCGTTCGTTTTTCATTTCACTTTTCTCCACTCTGGAATTTCGTTTGCCCGGTCCGCCGGCCCTCAGTTGTGCCGGTTACTGCGGTAGCTTCAGGGAATTCGTTTAACCAACTCGCGTCGCTAACCTGCTGGTATCTGACGCGCCAGTGACTGCTTCCACGCGGTACCCACTGATGCGCATGGCCACAGACCGCTCGATCAGGTCGATCGATACCACCAAGCTTTTCCGTCCATCCTTCGCGGTCAAAATGCCTTCCAGCCCGTCCAGGCTTCCACCGCAAATCCGTACCCGCTGCCCAACTTGCAAGAACGGGTGCTCTTCCACTTCTACCCGCGCCCGCACCACCGTCTGGATCGCGGCAATCTCCGCTTCCGGAATGGGTATGCCAATGCCCCGCACGCCCAGAAACTCGATCACCCCGTTCGTCTGCAACACCGGCACCCGCCCCGACGCGGTGGCCTCAATCCGCACGAATACGTATCCCGTGAACAACGGCGCATCAACCACCTTGCGTCGGTCGCTCCACTGCCGCTCGACTTGGCGCAGCGGGAGAAATACCGGCACGGCCTTCTCGCTCAAATCCTCGGCGACGCGCTTCTCGTGCCGCGAGCGCGTGCGTATGGCGAACCACTGCGGCCCCGCTTGCTGCGCGGCAACCGCTAAGCCCGCCGCTTCATACTCCGTGACCGCTATCGCTACGCTAGACAAGGCTCCGCCATTCTGAGTCCCATCGCATCTTTGAAACCCAGCCCGCTGGCTAGGCCGGGCTAACGGTTATCGCTGGGTTTGCGATAAATAAAACTTCCGCCAGACTTCTTGTTAACCGCCGGTGATGCGACTGACAACCGGCGTGCTCCCCGCCCGTGTGGTTACAGGCGTTGATACAGCCCATCGGGTATCGGGAACGTGCGCTTGTTCAGCACCGCGCCCAGTACACGAACTTGTCTCTCTCGCAGGCTTTCCGCGACGCGCAGCGCCGCCTCGCGCCGCGTGGCGTTGGCTTCCAGCACCAGCACCAGGCCGTCGGCGAGTTGCCCGAGAATCACCCCGTCCGCATACGTGTTCAGGGGTGGAGAGTCGATGAGTACATAATCGAATTCCTTGCGCAAATCGTCGATGCGCGTCTTCATCAACGCGGAGTTGAGCAGCGCCGAAGAGTCCGCCGCCAGCGAACCGCTGGAGAGCAGCCAGAGATTGTCCGGCCGAAGTTGCTTCGCAAACTCGTGGATGGCGCCCGTCCCGCGCAACGAATCCACCAATCCGTAGTGATTGGTCACACCGAAAAACTCCGGCAGCGAAGGCGTGCGCAGGTTGGCGTCCACCAGGCAAACTTTCCCGGTCACGTTGTTCGCCAGTACCGCGGCGGTCTGCGCGCACACGTGGCTGCAGCCGTTCCCGGCATCGATGCCGGAGAACATCACCACGCGCGGCGGGTTCGGCCCGGCGGCGAGAAAAACGCTCTGCACCAGACGCAGCGTCTCCTCTTGCGTCACGCGGTCCAGATCCAGCCGGCTCGCGTGCCCGTTACCGTTCCCGCTTCCGATGATGGGATAAACCGGCTCGGTTGCGGAGGAAATGACCGCGGGAATCTTCGCCGGCGCCGGGGCGGCGGCAGCTCCTCCTGCTCCGGCTTGTTGCAACAGCTCAAAATTTTTACTCATTGCTCTTCGCCTCCACGGCCGAAGTAGATCCCAGGGGATTTGCGGAAACTCTTTGTTTCGCCAAAACGCTCTTGGCGGTCGGAATGCGAATCTGCTGGCCGACACGCAGCTTGCGGGGGTCCGTCATGCCGGGATTCAGCGCTAGAATCTGACGGACGATTTGCGGGTCATACATCCCGAATTCTTTTACGCAAATCTTGTACAGTGTGCTTTCTTGTTCCACGGTCACGAGGATGGAATCTTCCATGGATGGCACGGCCACGGTTGCGTCGGGTGCCGGCGCGGAACTCGGCGTTTCCTTCACGGCATTTTCATCGTGCGCGGGCATCGCCACGCTTGACTGCGTCTCGCCCGGACTGGGCACGCTACTGGCGTCCGTCGACGACGCCGCGCCCTGCGAAGAAGTTGCCCCCGACGGCGCTGGCTGCGCCAGCGTGGCAGGCTCCGCATCGCTATGCCGGTTCTTCGCCACCACCGCCGTAAATCCAATGCCCGCGAGCAGCGCGGCTAGCGCGGCCATAGCGAAGCGCACCGTCCAGCGCTTCGGCAGCAGCGCGACCAGCGGACCCGTCAGCCGGCTCACGACGTTCTGATGCTGCAGCGCACGCCGCACCGGCGCGTGATACTCCTCGACCGGCGCCGGTTCGCTCAGCGGCTTCAAGTCCAGGTCCGTCAGCACTTCTTCGATCGCGTCCGCGTGAATGGTCTTGCGCTTGATGGCGCAACCCAGCGATATCGCGTTGAAACAGATGTTGTTGATGTTGCGCGGAATGCCGCCGGAGTATTGCGCGATCAGCGCAAACGCGCGGTCCGTGAAAAGCGCCGCCTCGCCGCCGTACCCCGCTACCGCCAGCCGATGCTCGATGTAGTTCTTCGTTTCCGCCGCATTAAAAGGCTTCAAGCGCGCCACGATGGAGATGCGCTGCCGCAGTTGCTTCAGTTGCGGCTGCGCCAGCTTGGTGGCCAGTTGCGGCTGCCCGGCGAGAATGATGTGCATCAACTTTTCGCGCGGCGTCTCGAAGTTGGAGAGCATGCGCACCACTTCGAGCACCGGCTCGTCCAGGTTTTGCGCCTCGTCTACCACCACCACGAAGCTCTTACCCTGGCTGGTTTCCCGCACCAGGCACTCATTTAGCTTCACCTGCATGCGCACCAGATCGCGGCCATCTTCCTCGACGCCCAGGTCCGCCAGCAGGTTGCGCAGGAAGTTGATCGGGTTATCCTGCGCTTGAAACAGAAATGCCGTTTTCGCCGTCGGGCCCAACTGCTGCAACAGGTTGAATAGCACGGTGGTCTTGCCCATGCCCGGCTCCGCGATCAGCCCAGTGAATCCTCTCCCAGACTTCACCGCGTACAACAGCGAAGCCATGGCCTCCCGGTGCGTCGCGCTCATAAACAGAAAGCGCGGATCCGGGGTGACCCCGAACGGCTGCTCCGCGAGTTTGTAATAATTCAAGACCATTTGCGCTGCGTTTAAGCTCCCCGTAACTGCTCAGCCCGCCAAAACCGTGGACTTGGCATACGCCTTCCTACAAACCGGTGGACGGATAGACTCCCGTGCCCAAGCTGTATGGCACGTATTTGCGGAACTTCGTAATGGCCTTTTCCGGCACAAAAATCATGTCTCCCGGCTGCAGATGCACTTCTTCATTCACGTTCTTGCCGTTCAGCACGTCTTTGATGTTGAGCTTCTTTACTTCCATCATGCTCGGGGAAACCGGGTGGTAGTACAGCAGTTGCGTTTTCGCCGTCGGAGCGAATCCGCCCGCCACGGCCACCGCTTGCGTGATGGTCATGTCGTAGCGCAAATCATACTGTCCGGGCTTACCCACCTGTCCCAAGACCACGAAGTACGGCTTCTGGAAGTCCGTCAGGTCGACTTCGATAATCGGTTCGTGCAGCACGCCGGTGTAGGCCTTCTTCATGGCGTCCACCGCTTCCGGCACCGTCATGCCCAGGATGTACAAGCTGCCCGCGCCCTGCAGGTTCACGTAACCGTCGGGCATCACTGTGATTCTCTGGTTGAACTCCGGCGCGATGGGGAAGGTCAGCGTCAAAATGTCATCGCGGCAAATCTTGTAGCGCGGATTGCGCGTTCCCGGCGCGGGATGGACCACGTCGGCATTCACGGCTTGCGGGTTGTCGTTCGGCGCGTTCGCCGGCGAAGCATTCGCCACGGGGGTGTTCGCATTTGTCGCGGGCGTGTTCGTCGCGGACGGCGTGTTCGTGGCGGGCGTATTTGCGGATGGGGTATTCGCCATCGCCGTCATCGCGAAAAGCATCGCCATCGCTGGCAGTAACATTGACGTCGTGTTCCGTAGCGTCTTCACTTGCACTCCTCCTGATTACCTCTTACGAAGCTTGGCCGCGCTTGCTGGTTCGCCTGAACGTATTGCCTTGCGCGTGACACTGCACCACTGCTGGGTCTTCGGGCTGGCGCGCTGCGGGGAATCTTGCTATCAAACCCGAATCCTAGCTGACCCACGAGTACTTGTTACTTACCCTGGTGCAGTTAAAAAGTTTCGAGCCAAACGCATAATACCGCGAACGCGTGAAACTCCTAACGCAAAGTTTGCCGTAACCACATAAAATTAATCAATGGACCGGTTAGCCCGGCAGTTTTATACGTACTGGAACAATCGTACTAACGGAGAACCCCCACGTTGTCGTTAAAAAACCGCAACCACGCTAGCTTTTTCGTTGTCTGTGGTCGATACCGGAAAGGCTGTAGGCGGGGCTACCAGACAATTTATGATATGTCGGGAAGCGATACATCGCAGTTCACTCCGCGCCAAGAAACGCGTAACGCAACAGAAACAAAGCGCTCAATATCCAGATCAGCGGGCTGATCTCCCGGTGCCTTCCGGTGCCGATTTTCATGAAAGTATAAGAAAGTAATCCCATGCTCAGCCCCGTGGCGATGCTGAACGTCAACGGCGTGGCCACCAGCGTCAGGAACGCCGGCAGCGCCTCGCTGAAATCCTCCCAATTCACCCGCGCCACCGACCCGCACATCAGCGCCCCCACAAACACCAACGCCGGCGCTGTTGCATAGGACGGAATGGCCGCCACCAATGGCGCACAGAACATGGCCGCCAGAAACAATCCAGCAATAACGATATTCCCCATCCCCGTCCGCGCGCCCGCCGCCACCCCAGACGCGCTCTCGATATAACTCGTCACCGTCGACGTCCCCGTCACCGCCCCAAACAGCGTCCCCACGGCATCCGCCAGCAGCGCTCGGCTGGCGCGCGGCAATTTACCATCCCGCAAAAACCCTCCCTGCTCGCAAACCCCCACAAGCGTCCCCACGTTGTCAAACAGGTCCACGAAGAAAAACACAAAGATCAGCTCTCCCAGTCCAATCTTCGCCGCCCCGCGCAAATCCAGCTTGAACAGCGTCCCTCCCGGATGCGGCCATGAAAAAAAGTGCGCCGGCCAGTGACTCAGCCCCAGCGGAATCCCCGCCAGCGTGATCAGCACGATGCCCAGCAAAATCGCCCCGCCCACCTTGCGCGCCATCAGGATCGCAATCAGCACGATGCCCACCGCCGCCAGAATCACCTGCGGGTCCGACACCTTCCCAAGTCCGACGAAGGTCGCCGGATTCGCCACAATCAGCTTCGCGTTCCGCAATCCCACAAACGCAATAAATAACCCAATCCCCGCCGCCGTCCCATGTTTCAAGCAATCGGGAATCCCGTTCACGATGTGCTCGCGCACCGAAGTCAGGGTCAGTACCAAAAACAGCAATCCCGAAAGAAACACCACGCCCAGCGCCGTCTGCCACGGCACCCCGCGTCCGAGCACAATCGTGTAGGTAAAGTACGCATTCAGCGACATCCCCGGTGCCAGAGCAATCGGGTAATTCGCCCACAAGCCCATGATCAACGTAGCCACCGCCGCCGAAAGGCACGTGGCAAACAGCACGCCTTCCACCGGCATCCCCGCTTCCGACAAAATCCGCGGATTCACCACTACCACGTACGCCATGGTGGTAAACGTTGTCAGCCCCGCCAGCAGCTCCCGCCGCGCGGTCGTCTCATACTCTTTTAAGTGGAAGACTCGCTCCAGCAATCGTCACGCCCTCCCCGCCGAATTTGCCGCCGCACCAAATCTCGTCCTGGAGCGCGAAAGCTTACTTGGCGCGCACCCCAGCCTCTATTCCGCGCGCCACGGTTGCTGTTATGCTTGCCCGCGAAGCGCCGCAGCATCTATATCACAGCTCGCGCTTTACGCTGCTTGCGCCGCCGCCATTCACGCGGCAAACATTCTATTGATTGGATTGAAAATGAAACTCTTCCGCAGCTTCACATTCGCAACCGCCGCCCTACCGCTCGCCGCCGTCCTGCTCTTTTCGATGCCCTCCGCGAGCGCGCAAGCCCCCAAGCCGAAGGTCGTGCCCGCCCGCCCCTCCCTCTCCCGCACTTACTCTGACGATCGCGTCGACCGCGGCCTCCAAGTCGCCAGGACCTCACCCATCGCTCTCTACGCCTGGCTCTTCAAAATGCCCAAGGGCGCCGACCTCCACATCCACATCACCGGCGCCGTCTACGCGGAAACCTTCATCTCCGAAGCCATCGAAGATCACCTCTGCGTCAACACCACCGCTCTGGCCTTCACCAAGCCGCAATCTCTCTCCACCACCACACCGCCCGAACCAGTGTGTGCCGAAGACGAAGTCCCCGCCAGCCAAGCTCTCAAAGACCAAGCCCTCTACGACGCCCTAGTCGACGCCTTTTCCATGCGCGGCTTCGTCCCGACCTCCGGCACCACCGCGCATGACCACTTCTTCGACGCCTTCGACAAATTCAAAGAAGTGAACCGCGCCCACCTGGGCGACTGGCTCGACGAACTAGCCACCCGCGCCGCCTCGCAAAACGAACAATACCTCGAACTCATGCACACCCCGCCCTTCCCCCACGCCAGTGCCGCCGCGGCCGCCGTTCCTTGGCAAGACGATCTCGCCGCACTCCGCGACCAACTCCTCGCCCACGGCCTCAAGGACGACATCGCCGCCATCACTAGCCTCACCGACACCGCCGAAAAGCTTCGCAACACCCGCGAACGCTGCGGCCAACCGGACGCCGCCCCCGCCTGCCGCGTGCAAATCCGCTATCTCTTCCAGGTCCTCCGCGGCCTTCCCAAAGAAATCGTCTTCGCGCAAACCATTCTGGCCATGGAAACCGCTGCGGTCGAACCCCGCTTCGTCGGCCTGAATTTCGTCATGCCCGAAGATGGCGTCACCTCCATGCGCGACTACGACCTGCAAATGCATATGCTTGACGTACTCCACACGCTCTATCCCAACGTCCATATCGCGCTGCACGCCGGCGAACTAGCCCCAGGCCTCGTCCCTTACGAAGGCCTCACCAACCACATCCGCGGCGCCGTCGAACAAGGCCATGCCGAACGCATCGGCCACGGCGTCGACATCATGTACGAAACGCGCCCGCACGAACTCCTAAAGGAAATGGCCGCCAAGCATGTGATGGTGGAAATCAACCTGACCAGCAATGACGTTATCCTAGGTGTCGCCGGGGACGAACATCCCTTCCCCATCTATCACCAGTTCCACGTCCCAGTGGCGCTCTCCACCGACGACGAAGGCGTCTCCCGCATCAATCTGACCAACGAATACGTCCGCGCCGTCCTAAGCTACGATCTCCACTACTCTGATCTGAAGGAATTAGTCCGCACCGGCCTCGAACACAGCTTCCTCCCCGGCGAAAGTCTCTGGCGCAGCCAAGATGATTTCCACGCCACAAATAAAGCCTGCGCCCGCGACGCCGTCGGCAACGTCAATCCATCCCAGTCCTGTGCCGACTTCCTGGCCACCAGCGAAAAAGCCCGCCAACAATGGGACCTCGAGCAGCGTTTCCTCCAATTCGAGTCCGACTTCTAAGTGCATGCCGCGCCGGGTTTTGTAGGGCGCAGCATGCTGCGCCCCATGTCCGCACGATCGATCCGTTACTCAAGGTGTAGACAGCGCGATCATTGACCCGATCGTTCTTCGCCCTTCCCGGACCTACACCGCACGCTTTAAAACTCAACCGCCCCAAGCACCCCACCAACATCACCAACATCACCAACATCACCCACGCAAACCAATCCCCGGTCGGTGCATACAAGAGCAAATCGTCAACACCGCCAAAATAGTGTTTTTATAAATTATGCAGAGTTGTGAATCGCAGAACCACAGCCGAAGGTTTTGGTAGCACAGACTTCAGTCTGTGCGCTTTTCTCATCCCTGCTCAGGCTTGCTCAGAAGCCACCACTACCCCAGCTTCGCGTACTCCGCTTTTGCCGCCGCCAAAACCGGCACGTCCGCATCCGCCGCCTTCCATTGCTGAAAAAAGTCCTCATACGCCGCCTTGGCCTTGGCCACATCCCCCGCCGCCCGATACCCCCGCGCCAACCCCAAATACGCCAGCACCGCAATCGGCTCGCTCACCGCCACGCCCGGATGCTCCACAATCTTCTGAAACTCCGCCACCGCCTGCGTCCCCTGCCCATCCCGCAAATACGCGATCCCGCGCACATACACTGGATACATCGTCAAGATGAAAGCGCCATTCCCCGGCGCGCCCAGCTCATAGGGCGCCGCCGCCTTCAGTATCTCCACCGCCTTTTTCCCTCCGTCGCCACCCGCGCTTTTTTCCGCCTGATTCAGCGCCAACTGCGCCCGCATCGTCGGCAAATAATGAAACTGCACAATGGTGTCCTGCGGGTACTTCTTCGCCAAATCGTCCGCCAACCCTTGCGCCGTCGCCGAATCCCCGGCCATTGCCAGCGCCAATCCCGCGGCAAACTCTTCGTCCCTCCCGTGCGAAAATGCCAGCGCTGCGTTCGCTCGCTGCCGCGCCTCCGCGTTATTTCCGAATGTCGCCTCGCGCAACGCCGCCGCCGCTTCGCAACGCGCCGCAATCTCCCTCTGGCCCGCCCGCACCGAGGCATCCACCGCCGATCGCGACAAGTCCCGCGCCCGGCCCAGTTGCCCATACTGCGCCGCCACTTCCGCCATCATATACAACATCGCGTTTTCATCCGCCGGCTTCCCGGACGCCCACTTCGCTTCCTTCGCCATGGTGTCCTGGTCGTGCTGCAGGAAGCTCAGCGTGTAGTCGTAGAAATGGATATCCGGCGATTCCAGTCGCTTGGCGATCACTTCATCCATCGCCGCCCGCGCATCCCCAAAGCGATTCAGCCGCGTCAGCGTCTCCACCAGGTTCGCGTAATTAATCGCCACCCCCGGCGCCACACGCAGCGCTTCCTGCGTTTCCGCCAAACCCTTCTCGTACTGCCCGATCTCCGGATAAATCACGCCCAAATTTCCCGGCGGCACACTCTCTCGCGGGTACGTCTGCGCCCACTGCTCGTACACCTGCCGGGCCTTTTCCAAATCCCCGGTCACGAAATGGTAGTAGTGCGAGTCGATATAAAATTTCTCCCACTCGCTGACGTGCCCGCGCAGCGCATACGAGTGCTGTGTATTTTCTTCCGAGCGATTCCGCTCGCCCATGTTGCTGTAGCACGTCCCCAGCATCGCGTACGCCATGGCGAAGCGGTTATCCAGCGTAATGGCGCGCTCAAACATCGGCACCGCCGCCGCGTAATCGCCCTTCCCCATCATCGTCTTGCGCCCCAGGCTGTACGCCTGCAAAGCCTCCAGCGACGGCGTCGTCGCCTGCTCAATCGGCGTATCCAGTTTATGGATCGTCTTCAGCGACTCGCCTAGCGTCTCCCGTAATTTCGTGCTCGCTGCATCCAGCGCCGGCAGTACCCTCTCCTTGTTATCTGCCGTCACTTGCTGCAATGCCAGCGCATCCCCGGTCTGGCAATTCACCGCATTAATCCCAATCACATACTGGCTGCCCAGATTCGCAATAGACCCGCTCAGATACGCCTTGCTTCCCGACCGCTGGCAAACATCCCGCGCAATCTCCGGCGTCAACTTCGCGTCCGCCGGCTTGCCCATCAGCAAAAGCGTCTGCTGAATCTTCTGCTCCGAGAGCAGGTTCAAAAACGGCGATTGCTGCAGTTGCGCGGCAAGTCCCTGGCGCAAGGTATCGTCAAACACCGCGTCCCCGGTCTTGTTCATGAAATCCGCAAGCACAATAGTGTCCGACTCTCCCAGTGCCTGCGCCTGCCGCGTCTTATAAAGCCAACCTCCCAGCGCTCCAGCGACCACTGCCGCCGCCAACCCCACAATCGCCCACTTGTACTTTCGCCAACCGGTCTGCTCCGCCGTTTCGCCGGGCCGCGACGCCATGGCCATCACCGTCGCCACCGTATGGCCCGTCTCCAGTCCGCGCTTCACCGCCGACAAATCCGCGCAAACGTCCGCCGCGCTTTGATACCGCTGCAGCACCTCCTTGCTCAGCGCCTTGTTGATGACCGCTTCCAGCTCCACCGGCACTTCCGGATTCAGGCTTCGCACACTCACCGGCGCCTTCGTCAAAATCATCTCGATCACGGCTCCGCCGGTATTCCCGGTATAGGCCTGCTTCCCAGTCGCCATTTCGTACAACAGCAACCCCAAACTGAATACGTCCGTCCGCGCATCCAAATCGTCCCCGCGAATCTGCTCCGGAGACATGTACGACGGCGTCCCACTGATCACCCCAACGATCGACATCGCGTCCTGCGAACCGCTGCCCACCGCGGCATGCGTCCCACTAGCTGCGCCACGCGCAGCTCCGCCAATCGCACCCGCCGCCGCAACCGCACTCTTGCCACCGCCTCCCACCGCAGGCCCGCTGCCCGTTTGCGTATCGTTCTCATTCCCAATCAGGCCCGTCTTCGGCACCAGTTTCGCCAAACCAAAATCCAGCACCTTGGCCTGTCCGCGCTTCGTCACGAAAATATTCGCCGGCTTCAAATCCCGGTGGATAATCCCCTCGCCGTGCGCCGCGCTAATGGCATCCGCCAACTGAATCCCCAGTGTGAGCATGGGTTCCAGCGGGAGCGGCTTCCCCTTGATGAATTGCCGCAAGGTCTCGCCATCGATAAACTCCATGGCGATAAACGGTTTCCCGCCGGCTTCATCCGCATCGTAAATCGTGCATAT
>Ga0181531_10001554_pt1 | contig 14464 bp, 9 predicted proteins | sample PEATcosm2014_Bin_38_FD_119743 | JGI IMG/M metagenome (GOLD analysis project Ga0181531, IMG submission 119743) | Peatland microbial communities from MTU Mesocosm Facility, Houghton, MI, USA - PEATcosm2014_Bin11_10_metaG | ecosystem: Environmental > Terrestrial > Soil > Wetlands > Peat | place... | reverse complement strand
CTCGTCCAGACGCGGCGCCGAGTCTCAACCCCCGCCGTGTAATCTAGAAGCCGTGAGCTCATCTATCCAATCGTTTTTTCTCGAAGGCCCCGCTGGACGCCTCGAAGCCTTGCTCAACCGCGGCACGTCCGACGCCACACACGCCGCGCTGGTCGCCCATCCCCACCCACTCTTTGGTGGAACGCTCCATAACAAAGTCGTGTTCAACGCGATGAAGGCGCTCAACGCTTTCGGATTCCCTGTGCTGCGCTTCAACTTTCGAGGCACGGGTTTGAGCGAAGGCAAGCATGACCACGGCAACGGCGAACTGGATGACATTCACAAGGCCCTCGACTGGCTGCACCAAGAGTTTTCTCTGCCGCTTATATTCGCAGGATTCTCTTTTGGTGCAGCCGTCGGCCTACGCGCTTCTTACGCCGACGCTCGAGTCGACGCACTCATCGGCCTGGGATTGCCCGTCGCGTCAGTGAATAACCGCAACTACGATTTTTCTTTCTTACGGAATTGCCCCAAGCCAAAGCTTTTCGTCAGTGGCGAGTTCGATCAATTCGGGTCGCCCGCTCAGCTTCAGCAGGCGGTCGCCGCATTCGCCGAGCCTAAACAATTGATTTTGATCACCGGCGGAGACCATTTCTTCGAAGGCCATCTGCCAGAGATGCGAACTAGCGTTGAGGCATGGGTGCAACGACTTTTTCAACTCGCTCCGAAGCCCTAAGCTGCCTCTATAATTTGCCATGCCTTCGCCAGACCAAAGCCAGCAGATCGAGATGCGCGTAACCGCGCGCCACATCTTTGAACGCGCCCTGGCTCAATCCAGCGTGGACGCTGCTTTCGCGCGTCACGTCCATTGCGACCATGGCGTGCTGCGCATCTGCGAGGACCTCTACGACCTCAATACTTTCGCACGCATCTTTGTAGTGTCGATCGGCAAAGCCGCACACTCCCTGGTCAGTGCTCTCGAAATGCAGGCGGGGCGCCGCTTTGAGGGCATCGTAGTCAGTTCGACGCAGCCCGATTGGCAGATTCCCGGCTTCCGTTATTTTCAAGGCGGACATCCCACGCCCAACCATGAATCGATTCTTGCCGCCGAATCCATTCTCAAATCCCTCACCGCGCAAACGGCGAGTTCGCTCGTGGTCTATCTGCTCAGCGGCGGCGGCTCATCAATGGTCGAGAAGCCGATCGACGACGAGGTATGCTTCGCCGATCTCGTTGAGACCTATAAGCTGCTGGTTCATTCAGGCGCTCCCATCGCCGAAATGAATGCAATTCGCAAACACCTGTCTGCCGTAAAAGGCGGTCGCATGGCGCAAGCCGCGTATCCAGCGCAGCAAGTATCCATCATGGTTTCCGACGTTCCCGACAACATGACCGATGCGCTGGCCTCCGGACCAACCATGCCGGACTCCACCTCTACAGGAGACTGTTACGAAATCGCCGCGAAGTACGCCATCACCGAGCGTTTGCCGGCATCGGTGCGTGAATTGTTTCAGCGACACGCTCTTGAAGAGACGCCGAAATCCGACGACCCCGCTTTCATTCGTTCCCGCTGGTGGACCATACTCTCCAACGTATCGCTTCTGGAAGCCGCAAAATCTGAGGTTCCAGCAGACTTTCACGTAGAGATCGACAATGGCTGTGACGACTGGGATTACGAAGAAGCCGCGGACCATTTACTGAAACATCTGCGCGAGCTTAGAAAAAGCCACGAACGAGTCTGCTTGCTCTCCGGCGGAGAAGTCACGGTGCGAGTCACCAACGGCGGTATTGGGGGCCGCAACCAGCAATTTGCTTTAGCGTGCGCCCAGAAAATTAACGGCGAGAGAATTACAGTTTTGAGCGCGGGTTCGGACGGAATCGATGGCAACAGCATCGCAGCAGGCGCGCTGGTTGACGGCTCAACCTGGGAGAAAGCCCAAGCGATTGGATTGAACGCGACCGAACACCTGGCTCACTTCAACGCTTTTCCACTCTTCGAAACACTCGGTGACATGATGATCACCGGCCCAACGGGGAATAATCTTCGCGACTTGCGCATCTTGCTCAGCTACTAATGTGCGCTCGGTTGATGCCGCACGAACGGGAGCCTGCCTGAGCGAAGTCGAAGAGACGCTCGTGTCTACTCCTTCAGAAGATTTCTGTAATTCCTTCTTCCATAATTCGTAGCCGATCTTCAATGCCAGCCGCCTTGGCTTCTTCGCGCAACAACATCAGCGGCTCGTCCACGGGCTCATGCGAGAGTCGAAATGTACCGTAGTGCATAGGAATCATCCAGCGTGCATTGAGATCGAGAAAAGCGCGAGTCGCGTCCGAGGGATTGGCATGCACGTTGCGATAAGTCTCCGGGTTGTATGCGCCAATCGGCAGCAAGGCTACTTCTGGCGCGAGCTTCTCGCCGATCTCTCGAAATCCGGAGAAGTACGCTGTGTCTCCCGCGTGATAAACGGAGTGCTTGCCCTCGCGCAAAACATATCCCCCATAACCGCGATGCGAATCCTTGATAACGCGGGCACCCCAATGGCGGGACGGCACGTGAGTCACAGTCATGCCGTGATGACGAAAACTGCCCCACCAGTCCAGTTCCACGATCTGATCGAATCCCAAATCCGCCACCAGATCAAGCACGTGATGCGGCACGATTGCGGTCGTGGTGCGGCCCATGCGGCGCGAGTGCTGCGTAATCGCCCGCAAGGACGCGCGATGCAAGTGATCGAAGTGAGCGTGCGTGATCAGCACCAAATCAATGGGCGGCAAGTCGCGCACTTCGACGCCGGGTCGTTTTAGACGCTTGAGGATGAACAACCAGCGGGCGAAGTTCGGGTCGATCAGTACGTTATGACCGCCCATTTGCAGAAAGAAACTGGAGTGTCCAATGAACGTCAGCCCGAGATCGCCGTTGGCAACCAACTTCGGCTTGTGGGTCTCGCCACTTGTAGGCGTCACTGCGGAATGCCGCACCAGATGGCTGAACTGGCGGGCGCGCTTGCGGAGAGCAGGCGTATTGATCGGCGGCCTAGCCAAGGCGTCGCCGCCGCCCACCTGAAACCAAACGGGGGAGAACATTCATACTCATAGGATGCGGCGCGAACTAGCTTGACTCGGCCCTATTCTATCTTGCCTTCAGGCTTCCCAGCGATTGTTATCCCGTTTCCCTCCGCGCTATTTCGGCGGTGCGGTCAAAGCAATGTTTAGCCCCGTAGTAAACACCACATCGTTCTTCTTCGTTCCGGCGGGCGGGTCGGAAACATAAATATCTCCAAACGAGTTTTGCCATCCGAATCGTTTGCTGATCTTCGTAACCGTACCCGCATTGAACGTTCCGCGATATTCGCCGGTGTTTGTCAGGTCCGGATAGAAATAAAAATTCTGCGTAAGTACGGTGCTCTTCCCCAACTTGTGGCTGAAGTCATCACCGAAAGTCAGGCCGATCAGATTATTCGACTGCGCCGGGACGGCCACGATCGGAGGACCAGCCTCGGTGGATGCAGAATAACTCTCATGCGTATAGTTCACGCCCGCCAGCAGATCGAGCGTCGTGTTCGAATTCTTGATCGCGTGCCAGCCCAGACCGCCGCCGAGAATGGAGCGTAGATTCAAATCCTGCAATGCATCGGCCTGAAAATCGGCCGCCGCGAAACCGAAAATGCTAGGAGAAACATCGTGATCGTAGCGTGCTCCGCCCTGATCGGAGTTTGCCGTCACCGATTGGGTGACGCCGGGATTATTGTCGGTGGCGTATACGGTATTGGCGTAGAGTTTCAGTTTGTCGTGCAGGCCGACACGAAGCGCGTTGAACGAAATCGCCAGATTCTCGGTCTGGCTATTGCCCCCGGTTAGCGCGAACCCGACATTGGCGGCGGCTGTCCATCCCTGCCACAGTCCGGGATGTTGAGAAAGCTCGAACGCCTTTTGCTCATCGGCGGAGCGTAACGCCGCCACATCCGATTGCGAAATGGAAACCGTCGCGCCGGTCGCCGGCTGCACCTCAAGAGTGCCATCGACCGAGCTGAGCTTGCCGTTGTACGTTTTCTTGGTCGACGCCTGATCGACAAATACCGGACTATCCGACGAAAGCTTCTCAATCGCGCTCCAGTCGATGTCTACGGAACCGAGAGCGTCGGTCTTGAACAAGAGTGTCTTGCCGTCCGATTTCACCACCGTTCCGGTGAGGCGATCGCCGTTTTTCAAAGTCACCTGATCTGCCATTATCAAAGCCGAAAAAGCAAACACAACGGCCAGGGCTTGTGCCATTCGAAGCATGCAAATCATCCTTATGGAGAAGATTGGGGGTTCGAAATAGCTTACACCAAGGGGACTGATGCTTGTCGCGGGAATTACTTGCCTGCAGGTGCAGGTTGCGGACGAAAGTGCGGCGAGACTCTCAAGCTTTTCCCGCTCACCCCGAATCGTTCCAAGGTAAAATCGAGCGGATGGCCACAGCCCACGCTCCGCATCCCTCCGGCCGCTTCATCTCCGGCCAGCGATCGGCATTGCTCTACTTCGCATTGGCTCTGGTTTTCCTCTGCGATGTCGTTTTCTTAGCCCGGCACACGGTTGATATTCTGCACGGCGAATCCGTCGACATACCTTTCTTCTCAACCGCCATCGCAAGCAATCGCATCGATCTAATATCCCCAGCGGTGGCCGCTGCGGGTCTGCACTCCGGAGATGCGCTCGTCGCCGTTAATGGTCATCGTTACACTGGCACGGCGGTTCTGGCTAACGAATTAGCCAAAGCAGCGCCCGATCGAGCAATCACAATAACGGTTCGGTCGGGCGACAGCGGCCCAGATCGCGATATTGTGCTCGCCGTCAAGCCCGACTCCGGTGGCGTCATTCATCTTATTTTTGACTTCCTTTTGCAGGGCTTGCTGAGGCTGGCTTGCCTGCTTCTGGGATCGTGGGTCGTACTGGTTCGTCCGCGGGATCGCTCTTCCTGGCTACTGCTGGGCCTTCTGCTGGGTTTCTCCCACCTGCTCGATACCGGCACAATCCCCAGTTGGGGTCCCGGCATTCGCGAATTGGGCATGGCCTACAACATCTTTTTAGCCATGGCATGGCCGGTCTTCATGTTTCTCTTCGCGTTCTTTTTCCCCGAGCCGTTCCCTTGGTATGAGCGGACAGGCAGATGGCGCCCCCTCATCCCACTGGCGGTGATTTCTCCTCAGTTGATCAATGTAGCCGTGAAAATCTTCGTCTCGGTGCGGGAGATGTCTAGTTATGCCGCCGCAAACGCCCTCTATCAGGTCTACTTGCCGTTAAGAACTGTATTGGTTTTTTATCCCTATGTCCTCGTGAGTTGCTTTTTCGCTTTCATCTTCTCCAAGTCTTCCATTTCGATTTCCGAAGATGGCCGGCGAAGATTGAAGTTGCTCTACTGGGGTACGACGGTCGCCATGACGCCCGGGCTGATCTTCGGAGTCATCGCCACTGTTCAACACAAGACCGAATTCGACTACCCCCAATGGCTGATCGCGTTTGTGCTCCTTATGCTACTCGGTTTTCCACTGACCCTGGCCTACGTCATTGTGGTGCAACGCGCCATGGATGTCCGCGTCGTGTTACGGCAAGGCTTGCAATATGGACTGGCGAAAAGCGGCATTCGCGTCTTGCAGTACCTCGTAGTTTTAACTCTCGTCCTCATAGCGCTAAAACTGGTTCGTGGCCGAACTCTGGGGAGTTCGCAGACCCTCGCGCTGATGGTCGCGGGAGCAATCATTATCTTCACTGTGCGGCGCGCAGGGGAACGTCTGCTCGCGTGGACTGACCAGCGTTTTTTCCGCGAAGCCTACAACGCGGAGCAAGTTCTGAGCGAATTGAGCGATCAGGTGCGCAGCATGATGGAGACGCGTCCGCTAATTGAAACCGTGGCTCTCACCATCGCCGACACATTGCACGTTCCTCGCGTAGCAGTCCTCTTGCGAGAACTGGGTTCATACCGTCCAGCGTACGCGGCAGGGTATGGCGCTCCGCTGACGGTGGCTTTCCCCCCTAATACCGGAACGGTTCGGTTGCTCCAGAAACAGCATGAGCCTGCTCGAGTGTATTTCGACGATCCCAGCTCGTGGGTGTATCGCGAAGAGGGCGTCGGCGAACAGGATCGCGCTCAACTCAATCAGTTGGGATCTGAGTTATTGCTTCCGTTAACTGCACGCGAAAAGCTGCTGGGATTCATCAGCTTAGGGCCCAAGCGTTCGGAAGAGCCTTATTCCGGCAGCGATGTGCGCTTGCTCAAATCGGTGGCCGCGCAAACCGGACTCGCGCTCGAAAACGCACACCTGATGTCCGCCATCGCAGAGGAGGTCGCGCAACGCGAACGCCTCAATCGGGAAGTCGAGATTGCGCGGGAAGTGCAAGAGCGACTGTTCCCGCAGAAATTTCCGCCCATCGAGGGCATCGAGTACGCCGGAGCCTGCCGCCCCGCGCTGGGAGTGGGCGGCGATTACTATGACTTTCTAGCTCTGCCAAACGGCAAACTGGGCATCGCCATTGGAGACGTCTCCGGCAAAGGCATCGCGGCAGCGCTGATGATGGCGAGTCTGCAAGCTTCATTGCGCAGCGAGGCCACGCGTGCCCCCGACGATCTCGCCGCGATGATTAGCAACGTGAATCGCCTCGTCTTCGAAGCTTCAGCCGATAATCGTTACGCCACATTTTTCTACGCTCAGTATGATCCCGCGCGTCGAAGGCTGACCTATGTGAACGCCGGACACAATCCGCCCATGCTGTTTCATCATTCGGGCAGCGGGTGGCGAGTGTCGCGACTCGAGGCAACTGGAACCGTCGTCGGACTTCTGGAGTCCTTCCCTTACCAGCAGTGTTCCATTGCCGTCGAGCCCGGAGATATTTTTGTCGCATTCACCGACGGAATCAGCGAAGCCATGAACCAGCAAGAGGAGGAATGGGGCGAGGGATGCCTGGAACAAGCTGTGGAGGAGTGCGGACGCCTGAGTCCGTCAGAAACGATTCAATATCTAATGCAAGCCGCCGATGAGTTCGTAGCCGGAGCCAAGCAGCACGACGACATGACTCTGGTTGTGCTCCAATCCCGCGAAGCGTAGCGAACTTGTCTGAGGTTGATGCGAAGGCAAACTTGAAGGTGGACTCGCAATCCAGAAAACGAAAAAGCCTTATGGGGTTCGCGGCCCCATAAGGCAATCGATCATCGCAACAAGCGCAGCTTTTTCATCTAGCAGTGCTTATGACCGGGCCACGCCGCCCAGGTCGAAGCGATCATGGTTCATCACCTTGGTCCACGCAGCCACGAAATCTTTCGCGAACTTCTCCTTGGCATCCGATGACGCGTACACTTCCGCGAGCGCACGCAGTTGGGAGTGCGAACCGAAGATTAGATCGACCCGAGTGCCAGTCCATTTGATTTCGTTCGTCTTTCGGTCTCGACCTTCGTACACGCCTTCAGCCCCATTCGGCTGCCATTGCGTATTCATGTCGAGTAGATTGACGAAGAAGTCGTTGGTCAATGTACCGGGCTTCTTGGTAAAGACGCCGTGCTTGGAGTTGCCCGCATTCGCGCCCAATACGCGCAAGCCACCCACGAGAACGGTCATTTCCGGCGCCGTCAGCCGCAACAACTGCGCCTTGTCGACCAACTGCTCCTCCGCCGATAGCCGCCCGTTGCCGCGTTTGTAGTTGCGGAATCCATCTGCCACCGGTTCGAGCGGCTTAAACGACTCGATGTCCGTGTGCTCTTGCGACGCATCCATGCGTCCCGGATGGAAAGGAACTTTCACATCGATCCCGGCATCCTTCGCACCCTTCTCGATCGCCGCATCGCCGCCGAGAACGATCAGATCGGCAAGCGAAACCTTTTTCCCGCCCGCCGCAGAAGTGTTGAACTCTTTCTGGATCGCCTCCAGCTTTTGCAGCACTTTCGAAAGTTCCGCCGGCTGGTTGACTTCCCAATCCTTTTGCGGCGCAAGTCGAATGCGCGCCCCGTTCGCTCCGCCGCGCTTATCTGATCCCCGGAACGTTGACGCTGAAGCCCACGCCGTCGAAACTAACTGAGACACCGACAGCCCGGAAGCCAGAATCTTCGCTTTGAGAGTAGCAATATCCTGCTCGCTGATCAGCGGATGATTCACCGCGGGGATCGGGTCCTGCCACGGCAGCGTCTCTTTCGGAACCAACGGGCCGAGATAGCGCACGATCGGACCCATATCGCGATGCGTTAGCTTGAACCAAGCGCGGGCAAATGCATCGGCCAATTGATCGGGATGCTCATAGAATCGCCGCGAAATCTTTTCATATGCAGGATCGAAGCGCAGCGCAAGATCCGTGGTCAGCATGGACGGTGCATGACGCTTCGATGGGTCGTGCGCATCCGGCACCGTGCCGTTGCCCGCCCCATTCTTCGGAGTCCACTGATGTGCGCCAGCCGGGCTCTTGGTCAATTCCCAATCGTACTTGAACAGGTTCTCGAAAAAGTTGTTGCTCCACTTCGTAGGCGTCGTGGTCCAGGTAACTTCCAGGCCGCTGCCGATCGTGTCAGCGCCGTGACCTTTTCCAAATTTGTTTTTCCATCCTAAGCCTTGTTCGTGGATTTCCGCGCCTTCTGGTTCAGCCCCTACGTACTGACTGGGAATCGCAGCACCGTGCGTCTTGCCGAAGGTGTGTCCGCCGGCAATCAATGCCACCGTTTCTTCGTCATTCATGGCCATGCGCAGGAAAGTTTCGCGAATGTCGCGGGCCGCCGCAATAGGATCAGGCTTGCCATTGGGCCCTTCCGGGTTCACGTAAATCAGACCCATTTGAACCGCACCCAGCGGATTTTGAAGATCGCGGTCGCCGGTATAGCGCTCGTCTGCCAGCCATGTGCCTTCCGGCCCCCAGTAGATATCCTCTTCGGGTTCCCACACATCCGCGCGTCCGCCGCCGAAACCAAATGTCTTGAAGCCCATCGAGTCGAGGGCGACGTTGCCCGCGAGAATCATCAAGTCAGCCCATGAAATTTTGCGGCCGTACTTCTGTTTGATCGGCCAGAGCAACCGGCGCGCCTTATCGAGGTTCACGTTGTCCGGCCAGCTGTTCAGCGGCGCGAACCGTTGCTGCCCAGCCCCGGCGCCACCACGGCCATCGCCGATGCGATACGTCCCCGCACTGTGCCATGCCATGCGGATGAAAAACCCTCCGTAGTGCCCGAAGTCGGCCGGCCACCAATCCTGCGAATCCGTCATCAAGGCATGAAGGTCTTGGATCACAGCATTCAGGTCAAGACTCTTGAATTCTTCCGCATAATCGAACTCCTCGCCCATGGGATCGGACAAAGAGGAATGCTGGTGCAGCACCTTCAGGTTTAGCTGATTCGGCCACCAGTCGGCGTTTGCATAGGACTTGCGAACGCCATGCGCGACCGGGCACTTCGCCTCAGTTGATTTGTTCTGGTTTTCGGGGGAAACCGTCCCCGACGAGCTGGCAAGCGTATTTTCCATATATTTTTCCCTTCAAGATGTTAAAACTGTGTTGTAACTACGGACTCATCAAACTTGAGGCTTGCGAAACCGGGATCCGCCTTTTTCTTCGTCGGCCATCCAAACTTGGCTCCATCACTTTTCCCCACTTAACGGGAAGTTGCCGACGAGCGCATTTCGTGCAGAACCCGCGCAGGATCAGTTGGCATTCGCGAACGATTCGCTTACCGAGAGAACGCGAATCAGGACGACGCACATCGTACCACTCCACATCTTCAACATTGCCGCAGCGGTCACAAATGAAGTGATGATGCTGCATGCCGGTTGCGTCGAACCGGCCGGCGCGGCCCTCAACCGCCACTTCACGCACTAGACCTGCTTTCACTAGGTCCCGTAAATTGTTATAGGTCGTTGCTCGGGAAGATCGCGGCACCACTCGATTCACGGCTTCGAATATCTCGGAGGCTGTCGGATGTCCCTTATGGTCCATCAAGAATGACATCACGGCGTAGCGCTGGGCCGTGCAGCGCAAACCGCTTTCCTCGAGCGACAATCGTATTGCGTCGCTGCTCATCTGTTTATTAGATTATATCTAATCTAATAGTTTGTCTAGATTGGATTTAATTGGAGCGGGCGTGGTTCGGCCACAATCAAGCGGAGGGTCGGAGTTTAGGATGGCGCGGTACTTAGGCCGGGAGGATGGACCAACTTGAGGGAAGCTGCGCCACGGCCGTCCCCATGAAGTGAGGCCGTTGCACGAGTCACAGGAACGGCATTAATCCTGGCTTGCGGCGCCCATCTGTGAAGGGTAGCTCTGTCGCACAATCAAGGGCCGCGATTCGCGGTGCGGTTCGTCCCTTGAGATCGCGCTGAATGACATGATCACGTTCGCGGGTTGATCGCAATCGGAGATTGCGAACTGGGGAACAATCCGTTTGAGTTGCGCCAGAATGGCGGCTCGTTCGCCAAGCGACGTTACTACGTGAAGTTCGGCCAGGCAATGCTTCAACGCCGCCCACTCCAGCTTGGAGCTTTCGGTGCGGATTATCTTTTCCCCGGGGCTGCGGATGACCTGCTCGTCAGGATAGAACAACTCTTCAAAAAGCTTTTCTCCCGGACGCAGGCCGATGAACTTGAATTCCGGGCTCGATTTCCCCGACAGTCGAGCCAGCGTTTCCGCCAACTCTGCGACCCGCACGGGCTCCCCCATGTCAAGCACCAGGATATCTCCATCCCTGCCGACCACGAAGGCCTGTAAAACCAGGCTCACCGCCTCCGACACCGTCATAAAAAAACGCGTGATTTCGGGGTGCGTGATGGTGATCGGCTGGTTCTTGCGGATCTGCTCCTGGAACAGCGGAATGACGCTGCCGTTCGATCCCAGAACATTGCCGAAGCGCACGGATACGCAGCGCAGCCGATCTTCCGGCCACGCGGCCAGAATCAATTCGCCCACACGCTTGGTGCAGCCCATCACGTTGGTTGGATTGACCGCCTTGTCGGATGAGATCATGAGGAACGTCCGGCAGGCCGAATTCTGCGCCACATTTAACAAGGCCAGAAGCCCGAAAACGTTGTTGCCGACCGCCTCTTCCACATTCGCTTCCATAAGGGGCACGTGTTTATACGCAGCCGCGTGAAAGACGATATCAACTCTGTAGGTCAGGAATATTTTGCTCATGCGCACCGAATTACCAAAGTCAGCCACGCAAAACACTTTTTCCTGGTCAGTCAAGCGCTCCGCAAGCTGCTTCTGCAACTCGTAAATGCCGGTTTCATCCTGGTCGACACACACGAGAAGCTTCGGTTCGTACACGCCAATTTGCCGACACAATTCGCAACCGATCGAACCCGCAGCTCCGGTGACCATGACGACCCGGTCTCGAATGTGCTCACGCACCAATTCCAGATCGAGATCGATCGGAGTACGCCCCAGCAGGTCGGCGAGTTCAACTTTTCTAACCTGCTGCAGAGTTGCTTGCCCCGCGATCAGTTCCACCAACCCGGGGACCGTACGGAAAGCGACACTCGCGTCCTTGCATATATCCACTAATCGGCGCATTTGAATCGGGCTCGCCGATGGAATCGCAATCAAGACTTCGTCGACACTTCGCTGGCGAACCGCTCGCGCCAGGACCTCGACCGTTCCCAACACTGGAACCCCGAGGACCCGCAACCCTCTTTTGAGCGGATTGTCATCGAGGCACCCAACGACGAGATAGCCCGTCTCAACCTCTTGCGTTTCGCGAATGATCATGTGGGCGGCATGTCCCGCGCCAATCAGCAGCAGACGTTTGCAACTCGCGCCTGCGCGCGCCCTTTCCGCAAGCATGCGAGAGATTACACGGATTCCGACCAGCAGGGTAAACGTAATCAGAGCTTCCAAGGCATAAATCGACAGCGGAAACACTTTCCAACCCAAGCCAAACCGTACGATACAAAAAAATATGAGTGAACCGGTGAGAATCGCCTTCAACACATCGACCGCATCGCTGATACCCGTATATCGCCACCAGCCGTGCGTGAGATTGAAGAATGGCATGAGCACGACGCGAATGAACACGAGTACGGGAGCGACCGCCCAAAGAAGACTTCGCGCCGGCACCCGAAACTCGAATCGCAGAAGCCATGCACAAAGCAAAGAACACAGGATGAGAACCACTTGTAGCCCGACCACGAACAGCGAGCGGAAACGAAATAACCCAGATTTTCTCATACGGGAAAAGCCGACTCTCTTGCTTCTTGAGGAAATAGCTTTCAGCACGCGGACAGTTCATTTCATCGGCTGGAAGAAAGTGTGATTCGTCCGTCGCCTAAGAATGGGTTGGGTCGCAAATCGAGCGGAGCGGCCGGATCGGCGGCTAGTGTTGTACGCCTTCGGCCATAAGCACCCTCCACAGGGTGAGCGTCATGATCTTCAAGTCGAACCGCAACGACCGCGCGTGCATATACTCGACGTCGTAATCAACCTTGCGGGGAATTTCCAAGTCATCGCGGCCATTGACTTGTGCCCATCCGGTGATTCCCGGAACCAATCGATGCACCCCGTGAAGAGTCCGCAGCGCAACCAGATCGTCCTGGTTAAACAACGCGGGCCGAGGGCCCACGAGGGACAAGTGTCCCCGCCAGACGCTTATCAACTGCGGCAATTCGTCGAGGCTGGACCTGCGTAACACGGCTCCGATGGGCGTGAGATAGCGGTCCGGTTGCTGCAACAAATGGGTCGCCACTTGGGGAGTGTTGACCCGCATTGTCCTGAACTTCGGCATGGCGAAGAGAAGATTGTCTTTACCGACTCGGCGAGACCAATACAGTGCAGGGCCAGAGGAGGTCAAACGTACCGCGACCCAACACAGCACAAAAAGAGGAACCCCCAGAACCGCGAATGCGCAAGCAATAACAAGATCCATCGCTCGTTTCCACACGGGAAGGCGGGACGAAGAGTCGGTTGTAGCGACCATGGAAAAATGTGAGCCGATACGATGGGAAAGTGGTTTCCACCGCAAAAGAGCGGTCGATGAAGAGTAGAAGTCCGAAGCCTATGAAACCGTGGGCGTCGCTCGGGGAGGCGCTCCGGGTCCCTTAATGACGCGCTTATCCGAACTCAGGCAGCATTCCATGCGCTTGAAGTAATCTCGCCCCTTCACCGCCAAGCGCACCAGGAGTTTGCTGGCCCGGTTCTTCCCAAAGTAGTCGTAGGACTCGTTAAATTCGATGAGCGCATGATGCAATTCGCGAAGCGACCGTTGCGGCGTCTGATTGACGCTTTGACTTCCAAAGTGAACGATTTCCGCGCAAGGCGTGTAGTGAACCGGGTAGCCCTTTTGCTTCAACATGAAGTTGTAGGCCAGATCGGAAACGAAAAGCCGGAAGCGTTCATCCAGCATCCCTGCATTTTCCCAGGTCGATCGCCGGATCACATAGGCGGTCGTGCCAATGCAATCCACCAACTGGGCTTTGGAGTAATCAAAGCCGGTCGCATAATAACGAGCCGTCAGCCGGCTTTTAGGGAAAACTTTATGCCAATTCAGAGCTTGCAACGCCATGGTCGCAGGTCCGGAAAAATGACGGATGCAGTGCTGGATCGATCGATCGGGATTCAACAGCCGCGGCCCACAGGCCGCCACCTGCGGATTCTCGTCCATATAGGCGACCAGCGCTCGAAACGCATTGCTGATCAGCCGGGTATCGCTGTTCAAGAGGCAGGCATATCGCCCCCGCGCCATACGCATGCCGAGATTGTTGTTCCTCACATAGAACTGGTTGGTTCGATTCCGGATGAGAATCACTTGCGGAAATTCTTGCGCCACCATGTCCCCGCTGCCGTCGTGCGAATGGTCGTCGATGCAAATGACTTCAAAGGCGATGCCGCGCGTGTACTGGTAAATCGACGAAACGCAATCGCGCAAGAAATCCCTGGTGTTGTAGTTGGGAATGACGACAGTAAGATCCAATCGCGTTTCCATTCGTAGCTCCTGGGAGGCGAGTTGCCACCTCGGGATCAATATCCCGCATCATTCTCTGGACATCGCGCTTTTTTCTACTCGGCGGGCAGGAATGCCGACCACCAGACAACCGGCGTCGACCGAATCCAACACCACAGAGTTCGCGCCGACCCTGGCATTATTGCCAATGTGGATGCCGCCCAGAATCTTCGAACCTGCGCCCAATACGACGTTGTCCCCAACTTCCGGGCGCAGTCTGATATCGAAATCCATATCCAGCTCCTTGGCCCCCAGCGTGACGCCCTGAAAGATGATCACATTGCTGCCAATGCGCCAGGCTCCAATGACAGTCCCGCACGGGTGTGGGAGAAAAATCCCCGGCCCAATTTCACAGCGGGAAGAAACTTCCAGGCCAAAGAGGACAATGTTGAGATAGGTCAGCAATCCGGGCAAGCCCGGAATCCGCCGGAGCGCGGCGGCGTGGCTCACGCGGCACAGCACAATCGGCAGAAATCGGGGGTGCAATAAGCGGCGCAGCAATCCGCCAAGTCCAGGCCGCGCCGCCGCCCGGCCTTCCAGTTCGCCCTGACG
>Ga0181531_10001552_pt1 | contig 14470 bp, 11 predicted proteins | sample PEATcosm2014_Bin_38_FD_119743 | JGI IMG/M metagenome (GOLD analysis project Ga0181531, IMG submission 119743) | Peatland microbial communities from MTU Mesocosm Facility, Houghton, MI, USA - PEATcosm2014_Bin11_10_metaG | ecosystem: Environmental > Terrestrial > Soil > Wetlands > Peat | place... | reverse complement strand
CTATTCCGCGAATCTGCTGGCGACCGACATCACCCCCGACGCCACGGTTCTGCTTCGCCGCCACAAACAGATGGTGCAGCGGCAGATGCAGAATCGCCTGATGAATGTCCTCTTCCCGCGCATTCCGATCTGGGACCCGGACCGATTTTTACGCCGTTGGATGCCTGTCACCAAAGTGCTCTTCAGCAAGCTGGGCGCGGCGATCTGGATCGTGGTCATGATCGCCGCCCTGGCGACAATCCTGCCGCAGTGGCACGATCTCCAAACCGCCACCGCGCACGCTCTGGACATGCAGCACAATTGGGAAAATCTCTTCTATCTCTATGCCGTCTTCGTGGCGATCAAGTTCTGCCACGAATGGGGCCACGCCGCCTCATGCCGGCGCTTTGGCGGAGAATGTCACGAACTGGGCATCATGCTGCTGGTGCTCGTCCCCACGCCTTACGTCGACGCCTCCACCGCCTGGGCCTTTCCCAGCAAGTGGCAGCGCATTTTCGTCGGCTCCGCGGGGATGATCGTCGAGCTTTTCATCGCCGCCATATGCGCCTTCATCTGGCACTTTACCAATCCGCAAACCGACCCGCTGATCAGCCAACTGGCGTATAACGCCATGTTCATCGCCAGCGTTTCCACCCTCATTTTCAACGCCAATCCGCTGCTTCGGTATGACGGTTACTACATCCTGTCCGACCTGCTTGAGATTCCCAACCTTCGGCAGAAAAGCACCGAATACGCCACCGGCTTGATCAAACGCCACGTCTTCCGCCTCAAGCTGCAGCAACCACTGCCATCGGTCGGCCAGCGCGCCTGGCTGCTCACCTACGCCATCGCCAGCAGCATTTATCGCGTCTTCATCGGGTTCGTGATCGTCCTGCTGGTCATCTATAAAGTCCCCGTACTCGGCGTCCTCATGGGCCTCGGCGGCCTCATCACCTGGCTGGTCGTCCCCGTCGTCCGTCTGGGTCGCTATCTCCTGATCGATCAGGAACTCCATCGCAAACGCGGCCGCGCCTTCGCCTTCTGCGGCACGGTTCTGGCGGCGATCGTCATTGTGATCGGGCTGATCAAGTTTCCCGTCCACGTCGATTTCGCCGGCGTCGTCCAGCCGGACGATCCCTCCGACGCCTCCGGACGCATTATCAGCGGCGACCTGAAAACCGGCATGGAAGGACGCCTCGTCTCCGTTAACGCCCACGACGGACAACTCGTTCAATCCGGCGAGGTCATCGCCCAACTCGCCAACCCCGAAGTCGATCACGATATCCAGTGGTGCCAATCCAAAATTGACGAGAGCAACGCCCTGATCCGTTTGGCACAGGCCACCGACCAGAACGCGCTGATCAAGGCCCAGGCCGAATTGGCCGCCTGGCAAAGCCGCCTGGACGACGCCATGCAGAAAAACGCCGCCTTGCAGATCAAAGCGCCCTTCTCCGGCCGCTTAGTCGCTCCCAAACTGGATGATGTCATCGGCACTTACCTGGCGCGCGGAACCGAAATCGGCAGCGTCGCCGTCCTCGACAAACTGATCGTCAAGGGCGACATCGAGCAAAAAGACGGTGAATTGGTCAAACAAGTCAGCGGCGTAAAGGCGGAAATCCGCCTCTCGGGATCAATCGAACAAAACCTCCCCGGCACCGATGTGACGGTCTACCCCGCCGCCGTCACCGAACTGGCGCACCCCGCCCTCGGCCAACTCGGCGGCGGCGAAATCCTCGTCGATCCTCGCGACCCCAACGGCATCCGCTCCACCACGCCGCAATTCGAAGCCCTCGTCAAACTCGACAACGTCGGCGAACGCATTTGCGCCGGCCAGCGCGCCTATGTGCGCCTCACCCTCGACCGCAAACCGCTCATCTGGCAGTGGTGGCGCCGCGCACTGCAATTGATCGCCGTGAACGACACCGGTAAATGGCTCTGAACAAATCATGTCCTCCGCACTGCCTGATCTCTGGTCCGTCTTCGACGCACGCCGCGTCAAAGCCCCCAATCTCAAAAATCTGGACCTCGCCTGCCATAACATCGTCGGCTGGTTCAAAAACAAACGGCGGGTTCTGCCCAAATTGATGGCGCAGGCGCATCGAATCGACGCCCTGGAAAAAGAGATCCAACAGCTCAGTTCCCACCATTTTCACGAAGCGATTCAGGAATCGCGCGATATCGCGCGTCTCGGCCGCCTCGAAGGCGCCAAGATGGACCGTGCCATGGCCGTCGCCCGCGAAGCCGTCGTCCGATCGCTCGGACTCCGCCCCTTCCTCGTCCAAATCGCCGGCGCCCTGGGCATGTGCCAGGGCGTCATCATCGAAATGGCGACCGGCGAAGGCAAAACCCTCACCGCCGCCATGGCAGCGAGCATCTGGGGCTGGAACGGCCGCCCCGTCCACGTCATCACCGTCAACGATTACCTCGTCCAACGCGACGCCGAGGAAATGAGTCCGATTTACGAAATGCTGGGCCTGAAAGTCGGGCACGTCGTCCACGATTCCCCGTCGCACGAGCGGCACGATCATTACCGCCGCAACGTGGTCTACGTCACCAGCAAGGAACTGGTCGCCGATTTCCTCCGCGATCAGATCGCCCTGGGCGATTTGCGCACCGCCGTGCAGACGGCCGTGGGAATGCTCGGCGTCTCCGCGCAGCAGGGCCGCTTGCTCGTCCCCGGGCTCTGGCGCGTGCTCGTCGACGAAGCCGACAGTCTGCTCATCGACGAAGGGGTCACCCCCCTGATTATTTCCAGTTCCCCGCAAGCCGAGGGCAACGCCCAGCTGTATCAGCGCGCCGACGCGCTGGCGGCGCAACTGGTCCTCAAGCAGGATTTCACGATCGACTGGACGGTTCGCTCCGTCGATTTAACCCCGCGCGGCCAGGCCCATCTCGACGAACTGGCCCGCGACGACAGCGGCTTCTGGAAAGGTCAGCGCCGCCGCGAGGAACTGGTTACTCAATCCCTCACCGCGCGCTATTGCTTCGTGCGCGACGAACAATATCTCGTCGCCGCCGATGGAAAAGTGCAGATCATCGACGAATTCACCGGCCGCGTCATGGCCGACCGCTCCTGGCGCCACGGCCTGCATCAGGCGATCGAAGTCAAGGAAGGCGCGCCCGTCACCGCCGACAAGGAAAACCTCGCGCGATTGAGTTTCCAGCGATTTTTCCGGCAATATCCGATCATGGCGGGGATGACCGGCACCGCCTGGGAAGCCCGCGGCGAACTCTGGTCGATCTATCACCGCCCGATCGTTCGTATTCCCACCAACAAGCCCTGTATCCGCCAGCAACTGCCGCTTCGCATGTTCGACACGGCGCTGGAAAAATGGGAAGCCGTCGTCCAGCGCGTCTGCGAAATCAACGACACCGGCGCCCCCGTGCTCGTCGGCACGCGCAGCGTCCTGGCGTCGGAGGAAGTCAGCCGCCGACTCGCCACCCTGGGACGGCCCCATCGCGTCCTCAACGCCACGCAAACCGCGCAGGAAGCCAACATCGTCGCCGAGGCCGGCGGCCACGGAAAAATCACCGTCGCCACCAACATGGCCGGACGCGGCACCGATATCAAACTGGCGCGCGAAATCGCCGAAATCGGCGGCTTGCACGTCATCGCCACCGAGCCGCACGCCTCCGGCCGCGTCGATCGACAGCTTTACGGCCGCGCCGCCCGTCAGGGCGATCCCGGTTGCGCTCAGTTGTTCGCCTGTGCCCAGGACGATCTGTTCGTCCGGCACGTCCCCTATCTCCGCTTCCGCTGGCGCGCCATCACCGCCGCACGTTTGATCGCCATCGCCCAGGCCCGGGCGGAAAAACTCGCCCGATTCAATCGCAAGCAAGTCCTCAAGAATGACGACTGGATGGATCAATCGCTGCCGTTCTAGCGCTTCGCGTTGGGTTCGCCGCCTGATCGGGCGCGAACAAACGCCGCCGGGACCGTGGCCGTGGCTGCGAGCCGGCGACGCGGATTCCATCTCCATCGATCGATTCGATTCCCAGCCCGTCCTAGTCCTGGCGCCGCACCCCGACGACGAAGTCATCGGCCCCGGCGGCGCCGTCCGCCGCCACGTCCTGGCCGGCGCGCCGGTCGCCGTGGTCGTCCTCACCGACGGAAAATGGGGCGGCTACGATCCCGACCACACGCTCTGCCAGCGCCGAAAGGCCGAAAGCATCCGCGCCGCCCAAATCCTGGGCACCCAGGCTCCCGTCTTCCTCGACGCCCCGGATGGAAACTTATCCGAAACTAGGGAAATTCTGGACGCGCTTCAGAAAATCATCCGCAAACACCAGCCAAAATATATTTATCTCCCCGCACTGACCGACCAGCACCACGACCATTGGGCGACCAATTCCATCCTGAACATGCTTTTAGCACAATTGCCCCCCGACGTAGCGCTTCGCCTGATCATCCGCGGCTACGAGGTCTGGACCCCTCTGCCCGCCAATCGGCTCGTCGATATCACGGCGGTGGCCGATCTGAAACGCCAAGCGATCAACGCGTTCACCAGCCAGGTCTCCACCTACGATTACGCCGGCGCGATTCTCGGATTGAATCATTATCGTTCCCTGCAATCGCTTCGCGGCCACGGTTTTGCCGAGGCGCTGATGGAAATATCCGCCGATGATTTCCGGCAATACTTCCGTCTCCTGCGCGGCCAGTGACAAGCCGCGCAATATCGTTACCTTCATGCGCTATGCCGTCGCGCCATCCGCTCGTCTTTGTCCTTCACAGCAGCAATTTATACGGCACCGAGCGAATGTCCCTGTCGACCGCGCAGGGCTTGGCCGATGAATTCGAATCCATTTTCATAGGGCCTCCGGGGCCGGCGCTGATCGAAGCCGCTCGGCTGGGATACTCCACCGCCGAGTATCGAACGTCCTACGATCTGGCCAAAGCCTTGCGGCCGATCCTGCGCGAAAAAAAATCCCTCACCCTCGTCGCCACCGGCCCGCGCTATTCCCTGGTCGCCATGGCGCTGAATTTAATTTACTGGCGAAAAATCAGGCACATTCAGATGGTTCACGCCGGCGCCGGCGAACTGAAGGATTACGGCCGCAAATGGGTCCTGAATCCGCTGAACATCACGTTTGTGACGGTTTCGAATTATTCCCGCGACAAGTTGCTCCAATACGGCGTACGCCGACCGATCGAAGTGGTCGGCAATTTCATTCCCGACGATCAGATTCGGGGAATTCCGCGCCGTGCCCGGTTCGAGGCACCGATCGCCAAGGCCCTGATCGTCAGCCGCCTGGTCACCCTAAAACGCGTCGATCTGTTTTTCGATGCGCTGGATTGCCGGCCGGAATTAGGCGATTTCCCGGTCGAAATCATCGGCGACGGCCCGGATCGGGAGATGCTCCACCGCCGGGCGCGAAAATATGCGAGCGTCAAATTCCTGGGCTTCCGCGCCGACGCGGTGAATGCATACGCCACAAGCGATCTGTTGATCCACGCCTGTCCGACCGAGGCCTTCGGCCTGGTGGTCCTGGAGGCGATGGCCGCCCATCTGCCCGTCCTGGTGCCCGATCAGGGAGGCACCGCGTCGCTGGTCGAGGAGAATCGAACCGGCTTCAAATTCATGGCCGACGATCCGATCAGTTTCGCCGAACGTTTAATTGAGCTGCGCCAAGCCGATCCCGCGCGTTTGAATTCGATCGTCGACAGCGCCGCCGCCGCGCTGGAAACTCAATTTTCGCAAAAAGCGTCCCTGGAAAAATATCGCCGCCTATTCGCTCCGGAGACGTGAACTTGCCCGCCACCGACCCGCAACCTCTGCTCTACGTCCTGCATTCGAGCCATCTTTTCGGCACCGAGCGCATGGCCCTGGCCACCGTGCGCGGACTGACCGACCAATTTACCCCCATCCTTTTCGGACCCCCCGGCGAGGCGATGGACTTGGCCGAGCAATTGGGCTTCGCCGCCCGCCGATTCCGCGGCGCCAAAGAGTTCGCCAAAGTCCTCCGCCCCGAACTCCGGCAGCGCCGATCCCTCACCTTCGTCGCCACCGGCGTCGTGCAATCCGCCGTCTGCATCGCCTTGAACCTCCTCTACCGCCGAAAAATCAACCACATCCACATCGTCCACGGCGGCACCGACGAACGCGGCAGCTTCGGCCGCAAAAAATGGCTCAACCACGCCCCCGTCACGTTCGTCACCGTCTCCGATTACGCCCGCCAGCGCATGATCGCCCACGGCGTGCGCGCCGATAAAATCGAAGTCGTCACCAATTTTCTTCCCGCCGAATATCTCGCCGCCGCCCCCCGCCGCGCCGCTTATACCGGCGGAATCGCAAACGTTCTGATCGTATCACGCCTCGACCCGATGAAACGCGTCGAATTATTGCTCGATGCGCTCGACCGCAAGCCCGCCGAATTGCGCGACCTATCCTTCCGAATCCTCGGCCTCGGCCCCGACATGAAACCCCTCGCCGACCGCGCGGCCCGGACGCACCCAAACGTCACCTTCGCCGGCTTCAGCGCCGACGTCCCCGGCGAGCTGGCGAAATCCGATTTACTGTTGCACACCTGCCCCGTCGAACCGTTCGGTCTGGCGATTCTCGAGGCGATGGCCGCCAATGTCGCCGCGCTTGTCCCCGATCAAGGCGGCGCGTCCTCGCTGGTCGAGGACCAAAAAAACGGATTCAAATTCCGCGCCAATGACCCCGCGCATCTGGCCGAAAAATTGATCGAACTAAAATCCGCCGCCGCTGAAACGTTGAATCGCGCCGTCGCCGGCGGAAGATTCGCCGTGGAAAAGACTTTCTCCCCGCAAGAAGGTCTCGATCGCTATCGCCGACTTTTCGCCCCCAAGGCGTGATCAGACCTCTTCCGGCGCGACCAGGTCCTCAAACGTCTCCCGCCGCCGGATGATGCGATACGAATCCCCGTCCACGAGCACTTCCGGAGCCCGCGGACGGTTGTTGTAATTACTGCTCATGGCGAACCCATACGCTCCCGCCGTGAATACCGCCAGCAAATCCCCTCGCTTGGCGCGCGGCATCATCCGATCGCGCGCCAGGTAATCCCCGCTCTCGCAAATCGGGCCCACCACATCCACCACTTCGCCGTCGCGTACGGGTTCGGCTTTGTTCCGCTGCCCCGAAGCGTTGCCCGCCTCCGAATTCGCCGGCCAAATATGATGATAACTTTCGTACAGCGTCGGCCGGATCAGATCGTTCATCCCCGCGTCCACAATGACGAATTTCTTCCGCCCGCCCGTCTTCGTATAAAGCACGCGCGTCAGCAAAATCCCCGCATTTCCCGCGATATACCGCCCCGGTTCCAACGCAATCCGATACGGCTTGTCCGCCAAAAGCGGAATCAGCGCCTTGGCGTGTTCCGTCACCGGCAGCGCCTGGTCCGGCCGCTCATAATTCACCGCATATCCGCCCCCCAGATCGAACCATTCAATCCGGTGCCCGCGCGCCGTCAATTCATCGATCAGCGAAATCACTTTCTTCACCGCCAGCACATACGGCTCGATCTCATACACCGGCGAACCGATGTGAATATGCACCCCCGCCATCCGCAGATTTCGCAGGTCCCGGTATTGCTCGAACACTCGCGCCGCGCGGTCGATATCCACCCCGAATTTGGTTTCTTTCTTTCCCGTCGTGGTTTTGACGTGCGTGTGCGGATCCACATCCGGATTCACGCGCAGCGCCCCCACGGCCGTCCTTCCCATCGACCCGGCAATCCGATCGATGTTCTCGATCTCCGCTTCGCTCTCCAGATTAAACGCGGCAATCCCGATCTTGATCGCGTCGGCAATCTCTTCATCCGTCTTTCCCACGCCGGCATAAATAATTTTTTCCGGCTCACCCCCCGCGCGAAGCACGCGGAAAAGTTCCCCTCCGCTGGTCACATCGAATCCAGCCCCTTCGCGCGCCAGCAACCGGCAAATATGCACATTGCTGCAACTCTTAACCGAAAAGCAGATCATCGCCTTCAGCGGCGCAAACGCCTCCGCCAGTTGCCGATAATGCCGCAGCAACGTCGCCGTCGAATAAACATACGCCGGCGTCCCCACCTCCGCGGCAATTTGGTCCGCGGGCACGCCCTCGCAAAAAAGCCGGCCATTTTTGTATTCGAAGAAATCCATTCGTTTTCCCGCAGCGAGCGATTCTATGCCATTTGCGGCATCGATTGAAGGTGCTTCCAAGCCGCCGCCGCCACACCCGCCGCCGTGCTTTCGTACGGATACAATTCCACCGTCACCCACCCGCCGTATCCGACTTTCTCCAAAGCCCCAAAAATCGATCCAAAGTCGATCGCCCCTTTCCCCGGCGTCAGATGCTGATGCACGCGGTTCCCCCCAATGTCCTCCAGATGCACATGCGCAATCTCCGCCGGCATACTCAGAATCACCGCCGCGGGATCCTCCTCCACGCAAAACAAATGCCCCACATCGCAGTTCATCCGAACCAGCGGCTCGTCCCGAAAAAATTCCCTCTTGAATTCCAAATACTCCGCCGCGGTCTGAATGAGCAATCCCGGCTCCGGCTCAACCGCCAGTGTAATTTTCTTTTCACGCGCCCTCGGCAAAACTTTTCGCAACCCTTCCGCGAATCGATTCGCCGCCTCGTCGCGCGAAAGACGGGTGCCGATAAGCGGCCCGCCCGGCTGAAGACTGACCGTCGCACAATTCATTTCCGCCGCCAGGTCGATACATTCCAGCGTATGTCGAACGCGAATTTCCCGCCGCCCCGGATCGGATTCGATCCAGGTCGGATGATAGGTGTCCCCCTCGGCGAACAGCGTAAAGCCGTTAATGTTGCTGACCGCCAGCCCGACCAACGCAAGATGCCGCTTCAATTCCGCCCGCGCCGCGGCACTGAGCGTATGTGGATAAGCATGCGGCACATCCGCCATCAGTTCCACGCCCCGGTAACCCACGCCCGCGATGGCGTCGATCGCCTCGGCGAGCGTGTTTTTCTTAAACGCATTGCTCGAAAAAGCCAGCCGAATCATGCCCGGATTGTAGATGCCGCCCCTCCGCTTGTCTTTGTCCCTCCCGCGCCCTAAAACGGCGGAAATGCCCCTGACCTACGAAAACAGCGGCGTCGATTACGGCCCCCTCGACGCCTTCAAACGCGCCTGCCAACAAGAAGCCGCCACCACCGTCAGCGCCCTGGCGAATCATCAACTCTCCGAACCCAAAAATATCCGCGGCGAAAGCGCCTATTTGATCGAATCCCCCGATGAATTTCTCGCCCACGTTGAAGAGGGACTCGGAACCAAAAACCTGGTCGCCGATGCCATGCTCGAAAAAACCGGAAAAAGTTTCTACGCCAACATCGGCATCGACACCGTCGCCACCATCGTCAACGATCTGATCACCTGCGGCGCGCTTCCGATCTCCGTCGCCATGCACGCCGCCGTGGGCGACGCCGCCTGGTTTTCCGATCCCGCCCGCGCCTCCGATTTGGCGCACGGTTTCGCCGAAGGATGCAAAAAATCCGGCGCCGTCTGGGGCGGCGGCGAAACCCCCGCCCTGCGCGGCATGATCGATCCGAAAACCATCGTCCTGGCCGGCTCCGCCCTCGGACGCATCAAGCCCAAGTCCCTCCGCATCGAAGGCAATCTCGCCGACGGCGATCTCATCATCCTCCTGCAAAGCAGTGGCGTCCAAACCAACGGCCTGACCCTCTGCCGCGCCCTGGCCGAAAAATTGCCCGATGGTTTTTTAACGCGCATGGAACAAGACGGCCGCATGTTCGGCGAAGCGCTGCTCGATGCGTCGGTGATCTACGTCCCCTTCATCGCCGAGTGCCAGCGCGCCGGCGTGCGCCTCAAATACGCCGCCCACATCACCGGCCACGGCTGGCGAAAGCTGATGCGCCCCGCCGAGCCCTTCGTCTATCGCATGACCACCCTCCCGCCCGTCCCCCCCGTCATGCGCTTCATCCAAAAGCACGGCCCCATGGACCCGATGGAGGCCTACGCCACCTTCAACATGGGCGCCGGCTTCGCCGCCTATGTCTCCCCCGGCGACGCCGCCGCCGCCCTCGCCGCCGCCAAAGCCGCCGGAATCCCCGCCGCCGTCGGCGGAACCGTCCTCAAGCAAGGCTCCCGAAAAGCCGTCGAAATCCATCCCCTCGGCATCATTTTCGAGCAGGAAAGCCTCCAATTGCGTTGACCAAGTTTTAGTGGCATTTTTCGCCTTCCCCTGCCAAAATCATCCTCAACCCTATGCCCAACGACCGATTTGTAATCTCCCAGGAAAAAAAGGTTCACGTCCTGAAACTGTCCCTGCCCGACGGCATCGACGCCATGGAAATCGACACCGTCATCGACGGCGTCCTAACCGGGCTCAGCGACAAAGCCAAGGAAAAATGGATCACCGACCTCAGCGACGTCACCTACATGGGCAGCGCCATGCTCGGCCTCATGGTCAACATCCGCCAGCGCATCCGCTCCGCCGGCGGCAAGCTGATCCTCTGCGGTATGAAGCCGCAACTGCTCAAAATCTTCCAAACCTGCTGCCTCGAACGCCTTTTCGAAATCACCAAAACCCGTGCCGACGCCATCGCCCAGGCCTCGCGCTGATCCTTCCGATGCCGGAAAAAATAATCCCCTTCCTCGCTCGCTGTCTGGCAATCGCGAGCCTCGCGTTTTTCCTCATCTTCCCCGCCCGGGCCGAGCAGCCCAATCTCGCGCAAAACCCCGACTTCCTGATTCGAGACCCCTCCGGAAGCGGCCCCGCGAATTACCAGCTCGTCGGATACGCCCAGTACCGATATCTCGGCAATCCCCAATTGGATTCATCCATCTGGGGCGTGGCGTTCGACTCGGCCAAGCCCGCCTCCGGTTCCGTCTCGCAAACCGTCACCGGCATCGATTCCTCCGCCGGGCGATGGTTTCGATTCTCCTTCCGCGGTTTGCCCCAGGATAATTTCGCCGTCGATATCAACGATCTTTTCATGCGCGTCCAATTCTTCGGCGACGGCGGAAAAACCAGCCTCGACGAAAAGGGCAAACTCCTTTACCCCCTCATCCTGCGGGATCGTCAGGATTTCTCCGTCAATGGCGACCATCACGTCGGCGGCGCCGCCGTCTGGCGAACCTACAGCCTCGATTTCTGGCTCCCCTTCCCCCAGGTCGATACGCTCCGCCTCAGTGTCGAATTCATGCGCGGCAAAGCCACGCGCCCCCTGGCGACTGAATTTTTCATCGGCGATTTCAGCCTCACCCGCCTCACCGACCCGGCCCTGGCCAACATCCCCACCACCCAGCCTTCCGCCGCCATCCTCCCCACAGGCACGCTCCTGCCCTTAGGCGGACGCTGGTATTACCTCGCCCACGAAGGCGAAACTCACCCCCCCGCCCTTTTCGATCACTCCAATGCCGACCGCCTCCTCTATCACGACGCGCGCTGGCAAGCCCCCTTCGACGGAAATATGACCGCCTGGCTCCGGGCCGGCGACAAAGATTTCGACGGCAACATCGTCACCCAAGACCAGTTTGTTCCGGACAACGTGACCGTCAGTTTTGATGCCACCAGCCTGATCATTCACACCCTCGGCCTGCCCAACCATCCCACCGGAAAATTCCCCAACGACGGCTTCACCTCCGACGCCAATCCCAATTTCATTCAGGAACGCCGAAAAACCTATTACATTCCGGTCGATCCCAAGGTGAATCCCGCCCACATTGTGACCACCACCGACAATTCCAATCACGCCCTCCCCATGGGCCCGATCGGCATCGCCATCAACGGCGTCGTCTTTTTCAACCCCTTCGACGCCAATAGCCAGGACGCCACCAGCCTTATGGACCGCTGCTGCGGCCACCCCGCACCCGACAACACCTACCACTATCACAAATACCCCATCTGCCTGAATTCCCCCTGGGCCGACGAAGGCGCCCAGCATTCCCCCCTCATCGGCTTCGCGTTCGACGGCTTCCCCATCTACGGCCCATTCGAATCCAAAAACGTCATGGCCAAAGACGTCGCCGGCGCTAACGCCCTGAACGGCTTCAATCTCCACTGGGACAAAGACCGCGGCTGGCACTACCACGTCACGCCAGGAAAATTCCCCTACATCATCGGCGGATACTGGGGATACGAAGACCCACGCGACATCCACCGCGGCCCCCCCGACGGAATGGGCGGGCCCGGCGGCCAACGTGGACCAGGCGGCCCAGGCGGTCCCGGCGGCCCAGGCGGATTCGGCGGCCCTCCCGGCGGCGGACCTCCGCCATTCCCGCCTCCAGACGGACCGCCCTAATTTTTTGGTATCGAAATATTCCGCCCCGGCTGTCGCCGGCGCAATTTCGCGTCGTGGGCGGCTATCGATTTGGATTTCAACTCGATCGATCGCCGCAAATTCGCCGGCTTCTCCACGCCGCCCGCCGCGGCGTAGCGCTCCAGCCAGGCCTCCCTCTGCAAATCCGTGATCGGCAGCGCCAGCGTGCTATACCAAAACTGCGCCAAATCTTTCACGATCCACCGCCGGCGCGTGAGTATCGGTAGTGGCCCCACCCGTCCCAGATCGATCAGCCGAACATCCGCCCCGCCCCCGTCCAACTTCGCGAAAAAATGGCACAGATACAGATCGCGATGATGCAGATTCGCGCCGTGCAGCGCGGCCGCCAGATCGGCGGTCGAATCCAGCAAGCGGTCGAACGAAACCCCCGATTCGATCAATTGATCCGCCGCCTGATACCCCGCCAGATCTTCCAGGATCACAAAACTGCGCCCATCGGCCAAAACTCCCCAGGCGGCGATCGATGCCGCCGGCACATGCGCCGCCGCCAGACGATCCGCCGCCTCCGCCTCCTGCCGGGCCCGGCTCGCCGCCGTCCGGCCCGCGAAATATCGCTTGACGTGCAGCCGAATCGTTTCCCCGCCGGAATCACTCAAATCCCACGTGCAATTTTCCCGATCGCTCAAATGCCGCCAGCATTTGATTCGCGGGTCGCTGAAAACCATCTCGGCCTCGAAGCCGATGCCGGCGAAGAGTGCTTGGAATTTCGGCTGAATATCCACGCGGGATTTGGCGCGGGCGCGGGGCATTACGATCTCGCCGCCCCCGGCTGCAAAAATCGGCTGATCCCCGGCTTAAAAATCACTTTCCCTTCCACCACCACCAGTTCCTCGTCCAAAAATAGTTTGGTCGCCCGGCTCAAAACATCCGCCTCCAGCGACAAACCCTTTTCCTTCACGTCGTCCAGCGTATCGCTCCCCACGTTAATGTGAAAAACGTCCTGCAGGATCACCGGCCCTTCGTCGAGTTGTTCGGTGACGAAATGAGCCGTGCACCCGTGCACGCGCACCCCGCTTTCGTACGCCTGCTTGTAGGGCGAAGCCCCCGGAAAATACGGCAGCAACGACGGATGAATATTCACAATCCGATGCGCAAACGCCTTCACCACCCCGGCCGGCAAAATGCGCATGTAGCGCGCCAGCACGATCAAATCCGGCGAATGCTGTTTTAAAGTTTTCAGTAGCCACTCGAAATGCTGCTCCGGGTTTTCCGAGCCGTGCCACGCGAACGGCAACTTGGCCTCTTTAGCCGCCGATTCCAAATCCGGATGATTCGCCAGCACCGCCACCACCGACCCATTGAGTTTCCCATGCGAAAAATCGTCGATCAGCCGATTCAAACAGTGCGGCTCCCGGCTCACGAGTATCGCGACTTTTTTCGTCTTCCGTTCGTTATGAAGATGAACCCGAACCTCCATCTCCAATTTTTTCCCCAGCTCTAGCAAGCCCGTGATCAAATCCGACAGATCGGTGCTCAGGTCCTTGATATCCACCAGCATATCCATCAGGAAAAACCCGCGCACCACGCGCTGCTCGATATCCTCGATATTGATCCCGCGCTCGGCCATGTAGGTCGCGAATTGCGCGACCACCCCCTTCTGGTCTTTCCCCAGAACGCTCACAACGGCTAATACCGGCTGCGCCACCTTGAATTCTCCTTTTCCCAAACAGCAGTTTACGGATGTCTCAACGACTTGGCACGCTACCCACGACTTGCGACATATTTTCCCGCGCCTCGGCGTTCCCCGGATCGATCTGAATGATCGCCATAAACTCCGCTTCCGCCAAATCCGGCCGCCCGGCCTGATAATACGCGATCCCCAGATTGTTCATCGCCCGCAACCGATATTCCGGGCCAAGCAGCCCGATAGCCTCCCGGTATTCGGCAATCGCCGATTCGTAATCCCCCTGCCCGCGCAGGGCGTTGGCCAGATTAAAATGCAGATCCCCATCGTCCGGATTGCGAATCAGCGCCGTGCGATAAGCCCCGGCAGCTTCCGCCCATTGGCCCTTGCGAGCATATTCCGCCGCCAGGATTTTGTTCCCAATCGTGCTCAGCGGATCCAGCGCCAGCGTGTGATCCACCAGCGACGGCGTATCTCGCCAATAGCGCATCTGCAATTCGCTTTGCAGGGCCAGTGGAATCGCGATCAGCAGCACCACCGCCCGCGGCCAAATCGCCGCCGCCAGCGCCACGCCCAGCATCGGCAAATACATATACCG
>Ga0181531_10001551_pt1 | contig 14478 bp, 14 predicted proteins | sample PEATcosm2014_Bin_38_FD_119743 | JGI IMG/M metagenome (GOLD analysis project Ga0181531, IMG submission 119743) | Peatland microbial communities from MTU Mesocosm Facility, Houghton, MI, USA - PEATcosm2014_Bin11_10_metaG | ecosystem: Environmental > Terrestrial > Soil > Wetlands > Peat | place... | reverse complement strand
CCTTGTCCGCAGCCGCATGCATGGCCTTGGCTATCATTTTCGCGATGCCAATGCCGCCGGATGCCGCCATAGAAGTTGAAAGCGTCTGGACACCCAAGCTCATCATTTGATCGCGCCCCGGATCCTGGTCATCCTCAGCGCCGGGAAGGGTAGCAAACGATTGCTCCGCCTGTTGTAACCAGCTACCAACCAGGATTGCTTCGAATTCTTTCGCGCCTTTGGCGATCTTCGCATCGTCATTCACGCCAGTGGGGGACTTCGCCAACTGGATCATGCGGTTTGCTCTGGACTCCAGAGCAGTGGTTTGCGCGCTGGCTAAACTAAGAACCGGACTCGTTGCCATTTATTGAACCTCCAATTCCGCCTGCAATCCGCCCTCGGCCTTGATGGCCTCGAGGATTGCGACAACATCGTGAGCGGTAGTGCCGATGGCGTGAAGGCCGGAAACCAATTCATCCACGTTGGCACCTTCGTCCAGCTTCATTGACTGGGCCGGACCTTCATTCGCGCTCACATTCGTTTCCGGCACCAGGACCGGCTGCGGGCCTGAGCCCTGGCCTTGCTCTCCTCGGCGACCACGCCCGTATTCCATGGCGGTGGGATTGGGCGGAGCTTCCGCGACCGCGTATGCGGTTTCAACCTGTATGGACAGACTTCCATGTATGACCGAGACAGGCGAGAGCTTGACACTGCCACCCATCACAATGGTTCCGGTCCGCTCGTTGATCACAATTTTGGCCGGCGTGTGCACTTTGAGCACGAGGTTCTGCACCCGCGCAATCAATTGGGGCACGGAATGCTCTGAGGCACCGGCTACATTGATATCGACCCGCCGGCTGTCGAGGGCTGAGGCGACCGTTTTGTGGAATTCAAGATTCACCGCATCCGCGACCGCAGTTGCGGTTGAGAAGTCAGGATTATGCAGCAGCAAGGACACCGTCTTGAACCCGCTGAGGTCGACCGCTGTATCGCGTTCGATAATGGCGCCGTCGGGGATAGTGCCGACATTGGAGGCGTTGACTTCCTTTCGATTCGTGCCGCTTCCCGCTGAGTATCCGCCTAAAAGCAGCGCTCCTTGAGCCTCAGCGTAGACCTGCCCATCAGGACCGCGCAGCGCGCTCATGAGTAACACGCCTCCTTCGAGGCTGTGGGCATCGCCGACCGAGGCCACAGTGACATCGAGTTTTGCGCCCGGCCGTGCAAATGGCGGGAGAGACGCCGTGACAAAGACCGCTGCTACATTCTTGACGACCGCGGCGCTGGGCGAAATCAATACGCCCATTTTCTGCATGGCATTGGCCAGGGTCTGGACGGTGAAAATGGTCTGTTGAGTGTCCCCTGTGCCGTGCAAACCCACAACCAGGCCGTAGCCCACCAGCATGTTATCCCTGACGCCTTCAATGGTGGTGATATCCCGGATCGCGACTTCGCGATTTGCGTCGGATGACGGGGCACTCGACCCGAATGCCGAGGGCAATGCCGCGAGCGCAAGGGAGCAGCAGGCCAACATCTGGAGTGAGGCAATCGGGTTTTTCATTTCAAGCTTCATCGAGGTCAAAATCCAACGAGCCAAAGTATTGCCCTGGTGATCGGGTTAAGGGGTCGCGTGCTGTCGGCAATGATGCCTTTGCCCTTCATTTCAATCTCAAGATTGCTGAGCGCGGCAGAGGCTACGGTGTTGTTCGAGCTGATGTCGACGGGACGCACAACGCCGCGGACGGTGACATCTTCGTGCTGGTTGTTCATGAAGATTTTGCGCTGCGCCTCGACAACGAGGTTCCCACTGGGCAGCACGGCAATAACTTGCCCGGTGAGGCTGGTTTGAAACGTGGTATTCGAATCGGTGGCGCCCTTACCCGCGAGCTGAGTGGATGAATTGGCATTAAAGAGCGGATTCAGGCCATTGGTATTAATCTGGCCGGCGAGGCCCGTAATTCCGGAAGCGGTTTGAAAAGTTCGCTGATAGCTTGAATCTCCGCTTTGTGCCGCGGTGGTCTGGACCGCAGCCAGGATAACGATTGTGTCAAATAACTTGTGGGCTTTGGTGTCGCCGGAGAGATCGTCCAAAGCGTTCCCGGAGGGGGACCAAAGGCTGCCGACGGTTTTGTCGGACGGAATGGTGACGCCGTGTTCCTGAAGGCTGGCTATGTAGTCGGCCCGCACTTGCTGGGGATCTTTCTTGGATTTTTTGGGGTTGCCCGCCGAGGCAAACGGCGCGACCATGAGACCCACAACGACAGCCACCAAAATGAGTTGAGCCCTGCGATCTTTCATCTCTCCGCTTCTCAAAGGCTGCCTCTCAAAACTCCGCCGTCGACTACTTCGGCTATAAAAGTCTGGTGTGGATCCTTGCTTTCAACGCGAATCTTCTGGCCGGGGTCGCCGTTCTCAAGACAAACAACGGAGAGGCGAATGTGCACGTGGCCTCCGTCGAGCAAGAGCGTGGCCCGCGAACCTGCTCGCAAAACAGACAACCTGGATTCAGTATTCGGCCGCGAAATCACAGCCGATGGGTGATCGGAAAGCGCCACGGTGTGTGCGAGTCCACTGTTCTGGTCCAAGCGGATTGAAACGTAGAAAGGCAGGCAATCGTCGTGGGTGGTACAGTCCAGGCGAACCTTCATGCGACGATCGCCCCACGGTTCGATGGACTGAACGTTGAGTGTGGGAGAGCTGGATTTGGCCATCACGTCGGAGAGCAGCGTGACCTGCTCGGGCGATACGCTCAGTCCCGTTCCGCTTATCGCGGCTGCAATCTGTTCCGTGGTGATGACAGCACGGCCCGGTGCGGCCGCGGCGGGCAATGCCGTCGCGGCTGAAAGAATGACTGCGAAAATCAGTTGATATCTCGTCATGATGTCACACGCTTATTGAGCCAGCTGGTTCAAGCCTTGAAGCATTTCATCGGCCGCCTTGACGACGCGCGAGTTCGACTCATAGGACCGCTGAGCCATGATCATATTCACGAACTCATCGACGATGTTTACGTTTGCCTGCTCGAGCATTCCCTGCTGAATTGTGCCCAGGCCGTCCGGTCCGCCCGGAGCGCCGACGACGGGGTTGCCGGAAGCGGTGGTTTGCAGGTAAATATTGTTGCCGATACTGTTGAGGCCTCCAGGGTTGGTGAAAGTCGCGAGTTGGATGACTCCGACCTGCTGAGCCTGAGTCTGCCCAGGAAGGGTGACGCTGACGGTGCCATCGCTGCCAACGGTCACGTTGGTTGCGTTGGCGGGAATGGTGATGGCCGGCTGAAGAGCGTTGCCGTTGGCGGTGACAAGGACTCCCTGCGCATCTGGTTGAAACGATCCTGCGCGGGTGTATCCAATTTGATTGTTGGGCAGCAGAACCTGGAAAAAGCCGGAACCCTGAATAGCGAAGTCCAGCGGGTTGCCAGTGCTGCTGAGATCGCCTTGGAGCTGAATGATCTCAGTGTTTCCGGCAGTGGTGCCGAGCCCGATCTGCAATCCGGAGGCGACCGTAGTTTGCTGGGTAGCCGCGGCTCCGGGCATTTTTTCGTCCTGATAAAGGAGATCGGTAAACTGCACGCGGCGCGCTTGAAAGCCGTTGGTGCTGGAGTTGGCCAGGTTATTGGCGATGTTGTCCAGGTTGATTTGCTGGGCGGTCATTCCGCTGGCAGCGGTGTAGAGGGCATGAAACATGGTCGAACTCCTTTATGAAACTTTGGGCAGTTCCTGCGCGGCGGTCTTATCCATCTCCGAGCTAAACATCGAAAGCGCGCGCTGCATGGATTCAGCCGATCGCTGCGCGGTAATGAGTTCCACCATGCTAATGATGGGGTTTACGTTTGAGTTTTCCAGCGATCCCTGCTGCACCTTCGAATCGGTTGACGCAGTCTCAATATTTGGGGGCGCCGAATAGTAGGAGCTTCCCTGACTTGTAAGCTGAGTGCCCGCGGGAAAGTTGACCAGCCGAATCTTGCCGGCTACCGCGCCATTGAAAGAGAGGGTTCCGTCGCTGCTGATGGAGAAGGGCCCGGGCAGCATCGCGATGGGCCCTTTATCGCCCAGGACCGGGTCTCCGGCCTGGGTAACCAGTTGCCCTGTGGGAGAGACCTGGAATCCGCCATTGCGCGTATACATGGTGCCGTTCGCTGTCTGGACGGCGAAGAAGGCTGAGCCCTGGATGGCCAAATCGAGGGGGTTGCCGGTTTTCTGCAGAGCGCCCTGACTGAGGTCGAGCGAGGTTCCGCTCATGATGCCATAGTTGTTGATCGCATTGCTGAGGTCCGAACCGTTTCCGGTTTCAGCGGAGGCCAGAACGGCGCTGAACACGTTGTGCTCCGACCGGTACCCGGCGGTGTTGGCATTGGCCAGGTTGTTCGCGATCGTGTCCAGTGCCTGCGTGCGGGCAGCCAGAGCAGTACACGCGGCGTAGTATCCACTGTCCATATGGGCCTCTTGCCCTATGTCAATGCACCGCGCGTGCCATCCTGCTAGGCAATGTTTGCCTAAAAACGGGGCTTTAAGCCCAAGAATCCGGTCAATTCATGAGGGAAGGATGAGAATGGGGCTGTTACGGGCGCCGCGGCCGTGGAGCGCACAACCCCTTCTCATGCGAAGACAATCTACGACGGTCAAGAGTCCGAGGCTCCTGGAGTTAGTCGGGCTGGAGTTAATCCGGGCTTTAATAAGTTTGGCAGGCTGGCACACCGAACTTAGTATGCCCTGTAGAGCATCGGGGCGATACCTTGCTCCAAGGGACATTGGATCATCGACCTGTCTGCCCGCCTATGAGCTTCCCGCACAATCTCCGGCAAGGGGGTCGTACCTTTTTCCTCGTGCACTTCACTGAGGAATTTGACCACGAATGGTGCGAGCGACCACTTCTTTGCCAATTTGAATCCCGCCAGCGCAAAGTCTGAGACGCCGTGCTTGCTTGCGGCCCATCCGAGCACAGCGGGGAGCATTCCGATGGCATGGAGCAGGCCGACCATATAGGCCTCGTCAGGGTTTACTTGCTGCGACTCTTCAGCAACCTGCTTTGAGAGCTGTGCAATCTCCCGGCAATGTGCCCAGGTTTCCGCGACTGCATTGTGTCCGGAGGCGCGAGCAATGGTGTGTTCCGATATCGCCTCCATACAGACATGGACGCCAAGGTCCGCGATGCAATCCGCGATTCGGGATGGACGGAATTCCGCGCAAGCGAATTCACGTCCGGCCAACCGCAAAATCTGCAGGGTGGCGCCCAGATCGCTAAGTATGAGGTCTGATATGGTTTGAAGGTCAATCGAGCGCTCCTGAACCTCAAGTTCAAGGAGGAGGAGTGTTTCCGGCAGGACAGGAAGATTCGGCAAATCATCGGAGAAATCAACCTGCCAGGGTTGAAATTCCGTGATTGGATCGTAGGTGGAGTCGGCCCGGCGGGCGGTCTTATTGAACACTGTGCCCTCTCTCGGCACAGTTATCGGCAATTCAGGCTAATCGCTCTAGCCCGGAATCGTAGTTTTTTTCAAGAAAATGTGGAAAAGTTCCTGGGTTCAGCTTCAGCGGCATCGATTAGGGGTTCGAAACAGCACGTCGATGGTGCGCTGGCTAGCGATGAGCTTGGTCCAAAAATAGTCCCGGCGTGTTTTTCCGGCCGCGGTCTATGGCGGACAGAATAAGAGAGGTGGGCCGAGTTTCGCGCTGCCCCTCCGGGCGAAATCCGCGGTATGCCGTTTCATCTATGTTGTATGCGATTCATGCGTCGGGGTCGGCTTTGCCGGTGGAGGACTGAGAAGAAACAGGATGGGAAGTTGGCGATTATTGGCTTTGTGGACTCCCACTCATCGGACAAGAACAAAAATGTCCGATGAATGGGCACAGTCTCATCCCCTGCGTGCCGGCTTTGACGGTGGGGGACTAGGAAGAATCAGGAAGGGAAGTTGGCGATCATTGGCATTGTGGACTCCCACTCATCGGACAAAAACAAAAACGTCCGATGAGTGGGGCACAGTTTCATCTCTTGTGCGGCGGCTTTGCCGGTGGAGGACTGTTACTAAGCAGGTTTATGAAACTCGCTCTCGCAAGTTCAGCGCATGAAGCTCGATCCAATGGGTTCTGTGATTTCCGTAACGCGCAGGCCGTAATTGCCGTCAACGATCACGGCTTCACCGCGAGCAATGACCCTGCCATCGAGCAGCAACTCGACCGGGTCATCAACCTGACGATCCAACTCGACGACAGAACCGCTTGCTAGTTCAAGCACTTCGCGCAGGGGTAACTGGCGCTGGCCGAATCGAAGCGACATGCTCAGTTCGACGTCCAGAACCAGGTTGAGATTTACCGGATCGATTCGAGCCCTGTCTGCTTCCGCCGCATCTTTGGCAACGGGCTTGGGTGACAGTGACTCTACCAATCTGCCGTCGAGGTAGCATGTCGCCGGTATGCGGGAACGATCATCCGTTTCAGCGGCGAGAGGGATCACGAACATTGCATTTAGAGCAGGGTTTACCACACGATCGACCTTGCAGGCGACCGTGCCGTATTCTGCAAAAAGAGATGCGGTGAACCTGTCCATGGCAGACGAGATGACTTTTCTGAATGCCTCTCCGTCCTCGTTGCTGAAGGCCTGCACGGCATGACCGCAAACCGCGGCAGCGAGCTCTCTGACTTGCGGTTCGTAGAATTCGAGGAAGAACTCACCGCGCAGCATTCCCTCCATCGTCAGCCAGAAAACGAGGGGTGAGCCGCGTTCAGCGGACGCATCCGAATTTTCCAGGACGGTCAACTTCCATGGTTTTGTGGCCGCAGTGCTCAGAGATTCCGAAAGCGCATCGCTGAAGCCTTTGACAAATCGCCTGGCTGCCTGATCATTGTCGTTTTTGCTCATGGTTTACTCCCTTCTCCAATTTGCCGGCTGAATGCGACGGCCAAGTTGTGCTGCCTTTTGTGAGCCGTTCCTGACGGGAGCGGCTTCAAACATCTCCAAACCCTCGACCGTCAACATTCCGGGATTACGAACAGGCGCCCGGAGTTTCAAGACACATCCAGGCTGCAGGGCGATCAAGTCGCGCACGGCGACTTTTACACGGGGTACACCGGCTTCGATCACGACATCGCAATCGAGCATGCGTTCGCGGATGCTCGGCGCCGGGAAATAGCGCAATCCGCCTTTCTTTTGCGGCTCTTCCTGCTTCAGTTGTTTAATCAGCGCGTTGACCATCGCTCCCGGAAAGACCAGCTGGAACGATGTTGAAATACCGGCAATATCGATCTCGAAACGAACCGATGTGACTTTCTCATTGGGCGGGCAATACTGATGCAGCTGGGAGGGTTTAATGCGGCGATTGGGTACCAGAGACATCGACGGTATGTGCCATGCGCCTTCGGCCTGGCGGGCGAAAAGCGCGGTCACATCCTGCATGATTTCCTCTTCAATTTCGGAGAGATCACGAACTCCCGGATTGGATATTTCCGATCCGCCGAGGAGCAACTCGATAAAGGGAAACACCATGCCGATATCGCACTCCATGATCATGGTGCTTGGAATGGTATCGAGAGAGAACGGCACAATGTAGCTGAGAGGAGGAATGCCTGCAATGTGTTCCTTGATCGGGAGCTGCTCGAGAGTCTTCACTTTCAGTTCGAGGCCTGTTCCCAGGTAGGCATCGAGAGCGCTTGCGAGGCGGCGCGCGAATGTCTCGTTCAGCGCGGTGAGCGCGCGCGCATTCTCATTCGACAGCCGTCCCGCGGATCTGAAATCGCAGACATGAACTGACTGCTCTTTTTGCGCAGGTTTTTGGGCGTGGGGTTTTCTTGTGTCCTTCATCCTGGTCTCTAACTCATGGGGCGTGCTCATGCGACTCTCTCTTCCTGCGCTTCGGCCATCGATGGCCGCTCGTGAAGATGCGCAAGCATAACTTTGAGTTTCTTCATAATTTCCTGACGAATCTGCGATACGCGTGAGAGCGCGACACCGACCACTTCTGAAATCTCTTTCATCGTGAGTTCTTCGCGGTAGTAAAGCGAGAGGATGAGCTGCTCTCTCTCGCTGAGTTTCGATATGGCCTCGGCCAAATGAGCCTTAACCTCGCCCTGAAGACAAAGGTCGAACGGATCCGGATCGTCGAGATTGGGTGCGGATTCAATCACGTCCATCAGATCCGAGCGATCACCCGAAACCGCGGCTTGCTGGCCGGCGACGTAAAGGCTGTCAATCTGCGCGATGATCCGTTGCAGGTGTTCTGGTTCTAAATGCATCTCCTCAGCGATCTCCGACTCAATCGGATGCCGTCCAAGCTTGGCCTCAAGGCGAGCGGTAGCGTCGGCTATCTCGCGTCCTCGCCTGCGAAGGGAACGAGATCCCCAATCGGATTCGCGGAGGCTGTCCAGGATGGCTCCTCGAATGCGGAACTTGGCGAAGGCCTTGAACTGGGAGTTCTTGGAGCTATCGAAATTGCGAGCGGCTTCCATAAGCCCGATCACGCCCGCATTGACGAGATCATCCAACTCCACGTGCTGCGGAAGCCGTTCGCGGATCCGCGAGGCGATGTAATAGACCTGCGACAGCTCCTGCATGACAAGGCCGTTGCGATCCTCGTATTCCGCCGAACTTGATTGATAAGCCATTTCTGCTGATGTCATTTGTTTACCTCGTTGAGCATGGACATAAAGGACTCCTCATCGGACCGCGCCTAGGGACAGTACTTGTGTTGCCGGAGGAATCTCAGAGGGGGAGATCACGACAATTTTTGGGATGAAAGGTTCAAGGAGACGCTTCAGGTAGAATCTGCCCGGAGAAGCGCAAAGGAGCACTGGGGGAGCCATGGTTACCTGATCGCCAAGCATGTTTCGAAGGCCGGTCATCACTCTTTGAGCCACGGATATCTGCATCGCTCCGCCGGCGACCATGCTTGGAGCCTGGGTGGAATTGCGAATGCACTCTTCTTCGATCGCGCTATCCAGAGTGACCACTTTGAGCTGTCCCTGATCGTTGAGGAGCGGGCGAATCAGTGCGCGTCCCAAGGAATGCCTGACCGATTCAACGAGGACGACGGGGTTCTTGTTGACGGAGGCCGTTTCCACCATCGCTTCGAGAATCGTGCCCAGGTCGCGGATTGAAACCTGTTCCCGGAGCAACTGCTGCAGCACCTTCTGGACTTCTCCGAGGCTCATCAGCTTGGGCATCAATTCATCGACGAGTTTGGGATGCGAGTCGGAGAGCCGGTCAATGAGGCGCTTGGTTTCGTGGCGCGAGAGAAGGTCATGCGCGTTCTGCTTGATAAGTTCGGCTAGATGGGCGGCGAGCACAGAAGTATGATCCACAACGGCGTATCCAGCGGAAATGGCTTGTGCCTGAAGCTCCGGGGCAATCCATTTGGCTGGAGAGCCAAAGGCCGGCTCACGCGTTTCCTGGCCGAGGACGTCTCCGGGTTTCGGGTTTGAGCACACGGCCAGCAAGCGGTCGCGCCGCATCTCCCATCGCGCAATTTCCACACCGCGAAGGTAGATCACATACTCCCGATCCTTGAGCGACAAGTTATCGGTGATATGAATGGAGGGCACGAGGAACCCGAGTTGCTGCGCCAGATTCTTGCGAAGCGATTTAACCCTCGCCAGCAGCTGGCCTCCCTTTTTCACGTCCACAAGGGGCACCAGGCCAACGCCGACTTCGAGCATTAAATCGTCCAGTTTCAGAATCGCATCCATGGGATCGATTGCCTGTGTGCCTGCAGCTCCGCCCTTTCCCGCCGCGGCCTTCGCTGCGGCAGAAGGCTCAACGACGGGGGGCTTCATTTTCCAGGCTGCGAACATTGTGAGTGCGCCCAGCGAGACAAACGAGAATTTTGGCATGCCGGGAATGAGGGCCAGCGCCAATAGGACTCCACTGACAATCCATAAGGGGCGCGATGTGGAGAAGATCTGCTTTTGAATGTCTACGCCAAGGGAGTGATCGGAACCTGCGCGCGTGACTACAATGCCACCCGCGACGGAAACCAGGAGGGACGGGATGATGGCGACCAGTCCGTTACCGACGGTGAGGATGGTATAGGTCTTGAGCGCTGTCTGGAAGGGGACGCCATGCTGAAAGACTCCAATCATGAATCCCGCGACGATGTTGATCACCAGAATGAGAATGGTTGCCAGTGAGTCTCTTTGGCTGAAGCGTGCGGCACCGTCCATGGAGCCGCAGAATTCCGCTTCGCGCCCAACTGCCTCACGGCGCTGACGGGCTTGATCGGCGGTGATGACCCCTGTATTCAAGTCGGAATCGATAGCCATTTGCTTTCCGGGCATGGCGTCCAAAGTGAAGCGCGCAGTTACTTCGGCGGTACGGACGGCGCCATGGCTGACTACCAGATACTGAATGGCGATGAGTGCGATAAAGATGACGAAGCCGACAATATAGTTGCCGCCAACCACGAATTGACCGAACGCCTCAATTACTTTTCCAGCAGCCGAAGTGCCCTCGTTTCCATGCAGCAGGATTCGCCGAGTGCTTGCCAGATCCAGCGATAACCGCATCAGGGTCAACAGGAGGATCAGGCTGGGGAACACGGAGAATTGGACGGGGCGCAAGATCTGAATGGCGGTGAGGAGAACGAGCACTGAAGCGGTGATGCTCAACGTTAACAATAAGTCGAGGACAAAACTGGGCAACGGAACGAGCATGACGAATACCAGCGCGACGGCACCGGTTGGAATGATCCAATCGGAGGATGCGCGGAGCGTGGCCAGCAATCCGGGCTTTTTGCTCACTGCCATGGGACACCTCTAAATGAGTTGGCAGATGCTCGCCTTTGAGCCTCTCTGCGTTCAACTTCCTTCTGGGCCTTGTAGACCAGAACAAGGATTTCAGCAACAGCGTGATAGAGCGAGCCAGGGATTGTATCTCCAACTTCAACGGTTTTGTAGAGGGCCTGGGCAAGAGGGCGGTTTTCCATAATTGGAATGTCGTGGTCCCGAGCGATTTCCTTGATTTGCGCAGCCAGCAAGTCGAGGCCCTTTGCCACAACCACCGGCGCGGCCATGCTCATTTCAAACTTGAGCGCGACAGCATAGTGGGTTGGGTTGGTGATGACCACGGACGCGGTTTCAGTGGCCTTGATCATGTGTCTGCGGCGGGCCTGGCGCTGGAGCTTTCTGATTCTGCCTTTGCTCGCCGGATTGCCCTCGGTGCTTTTCATTTCTTCGCGTATATCCTGGCGGCTCATCTTGAGATCGCCCTCGGCCTTGAGCCAAAGCAGAAGATAGTCGATGCCGGCCCAAACCACGAGAACCAAGCCGGACTTCCACAGGACTTCAATTAGGAGGTTTCCGACGAGGCTGACAAATGCCCGCGGTTCGGCATAAGAGCTGGCAAGAAACTCGCCCCAATGGCTGTGCACGCAATCCCACCCGACCCAAACGATGGCGCCGAACGGCAGCAGCGACTTGAGAAGGGAACTGAGCCCCGCAGGCGAGAACAATTGCTGGAGGCGGGACGCCGGGTTAAGGCGGTCGAACTTGAGTGACAGCGCTTCGGGCGCAAAGACAAAGCCTCCCTGTCCTATTCCGACGACGAGTGCGACCACGAGCGCAGCGAACTGCATGGGGAAGATCCAGCGCATGGCCTCGACACTGGTCCAAAAGAGAAGCGGACCATTGGATTCGATTGAGTCCGAGCTGGCGGACTCGAGCGTTGTGCGGAAGAAGGCTGTCCAATGCGCGGCGCCTTCCCTGGCGGTAAGAGCAAGCACGCCCGCGACGACGAACATGGACAGGGCGCCGGAGAGTTCACGCGATCGCGTGACCTGGCCCCGTTCCCGCGCCTTTTGCCGGGCTCGCGGCGTCGCATTTTCGGTCTTGCTTGAATCAGCCATTGTGTCTCACCGGGCAATACGCATCAGGTGTTCGCCGTCTGCGATCGAGTTCTGAAACATGTGGTGGAAAAGGTCGGGCCAGTACTTGATGGTTGCTATCAATACGAAGATGCCGAGCAGGCTTTTGATTGCCGGACCAAGCACAATCAGGGGCATTTGCGTTGAAGCCTTGCCGAGCAGCCCAAGCAGGATGTCGGCCACCAGCGTAGCCACCAGAACAGGCGCGGCAATCTGTACGCCCAATCCAAACATCATGCCGACCGTGGTAAGCACCGACAGGGTAAACAGTCCGCTCAGATGCATGGTGCCCGGCGGGAGGTAAAGGAAGCTGTTCCCGATCCCCTTGAGCAGCCAGTACTGCACATTCATGCCGAGGAAAAGCAGCATGGCAATCGACTGGTAAAAGACGGGGATCACAGTGGTATCGACTTGTGTTTGCGGATCGAGGATGTTGACGAGTGAGTAGCCCATCTGGATGCCGAGCACCTGGCCGGCCAACTGACATGCCTCGAAGACAATATTGGTGGCAATACCCAAGCCCACTCCAATCACAAACTCCGTGATGATGAGGATGGGCCAATCGGCGACGGCGTACGTGGCCATTCCTTTGCCGGCGACCGGAAGCAACAGGAGCGTAAGCGCAATAACCAGTCCTGCTTTGACGCGTGCGGGAATCACAGAGCTTCCAAAGAACGGCGCGAAGAGCATGAGCCCGGACAGGCGCACGCCAATGGTAAGGACGCCGGTGATGATCGGAAGCATGGGAATCTCGTTCATTTCAGATACCCGTGAAAGTCGGATAGCGTGACCAGTGTGTAGTGCGCGAGATGCCGCCACATCCAGGGCATCATGAAGAACAGGGCAATACCAGTGCAAAGGAGGCGCGTTACTGTCGATACAGTGTTGTCTTGCAGCGAAGTGAGGGTTTGAACTATGTTGACGACCAAGCTGACAGTGATGGCGACGGCCAATACCGGGCCCACCAGGATCATTACCTCCTGCAGCACCAACCGTCCTAGCAAAACAACCTGATCGACGTCCATGGCGTTAGTAAAAGCTCCTCATCAAAGATCCAATCAAGAGATGCCACCCATCGACCATCAGGAAAAGGAGCAGCTTGAGCGGTGTAGAGATAACGACTGGCGGCAACTGCAACATGCCTACCGAGGTGGTAATCGAGGCTACGACCATGTCCACGATCAGAAAGGGAAGAAACAGCACTGTGCCGATCTGAAATCCGGCCTTCAGTTCCGACAAGATGTAGGCAGGCAGCATGACGCGCATGGAGACGTCGTTGATCGATGCCGGCGGCGGCTCCTTTGCCAACTCAATAAAAAGGGCCACATCCTTTTCGCGAACATAGTGAGCCATGAAGTGGCGTATGGGGTCCTCGGATCGCTTGATGGCATCCATCGCCGTGATTTGCCTCGCCTGCATGGGAACGATCGCGACCTGGTAAATATTCGCTGCCACCGGCTGCATGAGAAAGAAGGTGAGGATGAGCGAAAGCCCGATGAGAGTCTGGTTGGAGGGCGTGGTCTGGAGCCCGAGAGCCTGGCGCAGGAAGTGAAAGACGATTAACAGCCGCGCGAAGGGCGTCATGCACAACAGGATTGAGGGAATCAGCGTGAGACAGGTGAGCACGACAACGATGGACCAGGGGACCGGCTCGTTGCCAACGCCGGGTAGCTTTATCCCTCCATCAATTGACGAGGCAATTGGCGAGGCCGGCGAAGCTGACAATGTTGCGGGCCTGTCCAAGTCCGGCGGCATCGTGGGGCCTCTACTAGCGGAACCGGATGGTACGAGATACGACTCAATCTCTCCGTAACCTGCCTTCATGGATGGGGCAGTCAAAGACGGCTCCGCAGCCCGCGCAGCGATGGGAGCAGTGAGTGCCAGGAAGAAGGCCAGATAGATTGCCGCACGCCAGCCGGCGCTTCGGAAGATCATTGCATTGACTCCCTCATGCCGAAGCCTGCTTGCCCGCAACTTGAGATTTTGCTTCCGAGTCCCACTGGGAGAGCAGCGACACGCCGGTTGAGCCTCCTCCAATGAGGAACTCGCGATTGTCGATCGTCACCAGGGCGACAAAGCGCTTTTCGCCGAGCGGAATGTTCTGAACCATGCGCATGCGTTTTGCAGGCGCGAGGGGGTACTGCGTACTGAGCCATGACCATGCGCGTGCGAGGGTGTTGGCTTTTGGGCGTTTCTTTATCCGCGCCGTCTTGCGGTCTGGCCAGGACAGTTCCAATAGTCTGGGTGGATCGACGACCGGTTTGTCTTCGCACTCGCGCAACAGCGCATGAAATTTTGGAGTCGCTGCCAGGGGATCAGGGGCGACCGGGGACGATTGATTGGAGGCGGCCGGCGGGGCCGGGTCGAATGCCTTGATTGGAGCATTCATGCTTGGAGGCGCGGGCAGCGGGTCGGGTGAGACTGGGGACGGCTGATTGCGGGCAGCCAGCGGGGCCGGGTCGAATGCTTTGGATGGAGCATTCATGATTGGAGGCACGGGCAGCGGGTCAGGCGCGACTGGTGAGGGCGGAATGCGGGCAGCCAGCGGGGCCGGGTCGATTGCTCTGAATAGAGCATTCATGTTTGGATACGCGGGCAGCGGGTCGGGCGCAACTGGGGAAGGCGGAATGCGGGCAGCCCGTGGGCGCGGGTCGAAT
>Ga0181531_10001550_pt1 | contig 14481 bp, 9 predicted proteins | sample PEATcosm2014_Bin_38_FD_119743 | JGI IMG/M metagenome (GOLD analysis project Ga0181531, IMG submission 119743) | Peatland microbial communities from MTU Mesocosm Facility, Houghton, MI, USA - PEATcosm2014_Bin11_10_metaG | ecosystem: Environmental > Terrestrial > Soil > Wetlands > Peat | place... | reverse complement strand
TGGTTTCGCGCGCGCCATAGTTCGCCATCAGTCCGATGGTTAAAACCTTGCCGGTGCCGCTATCGTCGATGAGCACGCCGGAGATTTTCGGCAGCTCGGCGCGATGCGCCTGGACGTAGGCTTTCGAGCCATTTAGGCCCTGTTCTTCGCCTGTGAAGAGGACGAAGCGAATCGTGCGCGCGGGCTTTACGTCGAGTTTTTGCACGGCGCGCGCGGCTTCCAGTACGGCCATTGCGCCGGTACCGTTGTCCGTAGCGCCCGTGCCAAGATCCCAGGAATCGAGATGGCCGCCGATGATGACGACTTCGTCCGGCTTTTGCGTGCCGCGAATTTCCGCGACGGTGTTGTAGACTTCGACGGGTTTGCCGCTGAGGGTTCCGTCGAGATTCACTTCGGCTTCCACTGGGCCGCCTTCTAGCAGACGCCACAGCAGGGTGTAGTTTTCACGCGCCATATATGCCGTGGGGGCAACCGCGGGCAAATAGTCCGTGGAGGTGACGCTCATGTTCATCAGGCCATACCATTTTTCCGAGCCCAGGATGATGGCGCCGACGTGCTCGTTGCCGAGGAATTTGACGAGTTCGCGGCGAGCTTTGAAGTAGGCGGTGTAGTTGATGGGCTTATCGCTTTTCGGGAGGGCAACGGGAATAGTTTCGTCGCCCCACGGGGTGAAGAGCGGATTGCCGGGCGCGACCATTTCGACAGGCTTGCCGACCAGCACGAGGGCTCCGGCGAGCTTTCCTTTGTATGGCTGCAAATCTTCCGCGCTGGTGACGTCGAGGCCAACGACTGGGCCGCGGAGTGGGCCTTGCGTGCCGGGCGACCATCCCGCGGTCGCGACGGTCAGCGTCTGCTCGACGGGCTTGGTTATGCGCGCAGTGGATGCGCCGCGCGTCCAGGCGTTGGGAATTTGCCAGGGTTCGAGATGCGCGTTGGCCAGGCCGGCGTCTTTGAAGCGCTCCTCCGTCCAGTGGCTGGCGCGATCAAGTTGCGGCGAGCCGGTGAGGCGCGGGCCGATGTGGTCAGTGAGATATTGCAGGTTGGCTTTTAGTTCCGGAAGATCGGCTTTCACTTGCGCCAGGATTTTTGTGTCCATGTCGGTGATGGGATCGGGAGCAAGCGGCGCGGTTGGAGCGGCGGTGGAATTGGTTTCTGCGGGCTTTTGTGGCGCGGGCCGTCGCGGCAACATGCCTGGCAATTCTGCGGTGTTGTAGGCCCATGCGGCTAGCACTTGCGCGCCCTGATTGATGTCGTCCTTCCACACTTTATCGAAAGTGTCGGACTGGCTGTGGTGCGTCAGGCGGTATTCGGCGAAATCCTGCACCGTCCAGAAGCCGGGGACGCCGACATCGTCGAAGGATTTGTGGTCCGTGCCGCCCTGGCGAATCATGCTGGCTTCGAGCAGTTTTAGTTCGTGCAAGGGCGCGATAACCTGGTCGACGATTTCGCGGTCCTGATAATTATCGTGCAGGCCGATGGAGGTGACGCGGCCGGTGCCGGTGTCGTGCACCAGGATGCCGGAAATTGTGTTCAGCTCGTCCCTGTGCATTTCCACGTACTTCACCGAACCGCAGAGGCCTTCTTCCTCGCCGGAGAAAAGCACGAAGCGGATCGTGCGCTTCGGCTGTACACCGCTTTTCACCAGCGCGCGGGCGGCTTCCAGCACCGCCATGGAGCCGGTGCCGTTGTCCGTCGAGCCGGTGCCCAAGTCCCACGAATCGAGATGCGCGCCGAGCATCACCACTTCGTCGGGCTTTTCGCTGCCGCGAATTTCCGCCACGGTGTTGTAGACCTCAACAGGCTTGTCGCTAAAGGAATTGGCGATGGACAGTTCGAGTTGCACGGGGCCGTGTTTCAACATGCGGAAAATCATGCGATAGCCTTCGCCGGTTATAAAGGCTGTGGGCACGGCACCGATGTTAAATGGCTCAGGGCTGATGTCCGTCATATTGAGCAAAGCGTGCGGCTTGCCGGAATCGCGAAGTACCGCGCCCACGCCTTCTTGTTGAAAGAACGCGCTGCGCAGGCGGCCAAATTCCTGCAGCGCCGCGAACGGCGATGGCGCCGGAGGTTGCCCGGGGAATGGAGGCGGCGCCTGCATCGGGCGCACGGTGTTGGGATCCTGCGGGCGCGGCGGCGAGAGACTGTCTGGCTCCTGATAAATGACGATCGCGCCTTTTAGCTTGCCGCGAAATTTCTCCAGTCCGTCCTTTGTGAGCGCATCCACATATACGACCGGCCCACGCACCGTGCCCAGCGTGCTCGGCGACCATCCGGCCGAAGCGATAGTCAGCGGATGCTCTGCGGGAGAGAGGATGCGGGCGCTGGCGGAGCCGCGGGTCCAACTATGCGCGATGGTCCAGGGTTCGAGGTGAACGTTGGTCAGGCCGTATTTGCGGAACATGTCCGCGGTCCAGTCGTTGGCTTGTTTTAGTTGCGGCGAACCGGTGAGCCGCGCGCCAATTTCGTCAGAGAGATATTCGAGATTCGCCATCAACTCGCTGTGCTCGCGCACTTGCGCGAGAATCTGCGCATCTGCAGCCGCGAGCGCACCGCTGCGGCCATCATCCGCAGCACCTGCCGGGCCAGAACCCAAGCCCATGAACAACCCGAACAACAGAAGACCAATCACCACACGACGAGAATTCATCCGATGCCCCCGAAATGTCCCGCACTTTATGAACGGAAACTTTGTGATGCGACTGCTACCTCAGAGCCGCCGAACCGCAGGCGATAATTCTATAGACGCTGCTCACGAGCTTAACGGTTTCGCGCAATCTTCCAGCGCCCGGTGCGAACCTTCGGCACCTTGGACCTTACGCCGCGTGCAGCCCTGGGCAAAGGCAACGGCCGGCAGCCTCGCGGCTCGGGCTGGCACGCGGAACAATAGTAGCTGCTGCGGCCCGCGACGATGGTCCGCCGAAGGATCGCGCCGCAACGATAACACTTATGACCTTCGCGGCCGTAGGCGCGATGGTGCTTCTGGTATTCGCCCGGCTCACCTTGCCCGTCCTGAAAATCCGCGATGGTGGACCCTCCGAGCGAAATAGCTTTTCGCAAGATTTCCTGCAGTACCCTGCGCAGCTTCAGCAATTCGGCCGGCTTAAGGCTCGCGCTGGTACGGGCCGGGTGAATCTTCGCGCGCCAAAGACTTTCGTCAGCGTAAATGTTTCCGACGCCGCGTAACACACTCTGATCAAGAAGCAGCGCCTTGATGCGCGAGCGCCGTGCCTTGATACGAGTGACGAACTCTTCCTTGCCGACCAGCAACGGGTCTGCTCCGAACCGCTGCAACTCGCGCGCAATGGCTTCGCCCGCCAGGTAGGCCATGCGGCCAAAACGCCGCGGGTCGGTGTAGCGCAGTTCGCGCCCGTCGTCGAGCGCCATGCAGACATGCGTGTGTTTCTCGTGCGCCTCATCAGCGCCGCGAGACGCCAGATTGCCGGTCATCCCGAGGTGTACGAGCAGCGACGCGGCTTCTGGGGGTTCGCCGGACTCGGCGCGAGCGTCGCGTCCGGAGAGGCGCAGCATCATGAACTTTCCGTATCGTTCCACCGCGTCGATGCGCCGGCCCGGCAGATAACGCTCGAGCGCCGACGGATCGTCGATAAAATCCGTCTTGCCCAGCGCAACGGAAAGTATTTTTCTGCCCAACACGGTTTTTTGCAGCCCGCGTGCGACAGTTTCCACTTCCGGAAGTTCCGGCATCAATAAATCCTATCAAAGTTACGCGCACGCCAGGACGCACTGCGGCACTGCCCAACCGGGACGCGCGGGTTAAATACCGCGCCCACGTCTGCAACGCTACTTCTTCTGATAGTTCGGATACGCCGGATGATCCGGAATCACCACCGGATTTTTCTTCAGCGCCTCCAGCGTAATCTGAACCGCGCGCTCAAGCTGCGGGTCGTGGCCGTTGGCCACGGACTCTGGATCGTTTTCGACTTCGACGTCCGGCGCCACGCCATGATTTTCCACTTCCCAGGAGCCATGCAGTCCATAGATCGCAACGCGCGGCGCCGTCACGCTACCGCCATCCATCAACGGCGGATAATTATAAATACCCACGAGGCCGCCCCACGTCCGCGTACCCACCAGCGGCCCCACCTTGTCCTGCTTGAACATCCACGGCAGCGCATCGCCGCCCGAACCGGACATTTCATTGATGATCATGGTCTTTGGTCCATAAATCTGCGCCAGCGGCGAGCAGAACTTCTCGCCTTCGCGCGAAATCGCGCAGTTGCGCAGCGGCCGTTCCAGTTCGTCGATGATGTAGTCGGCGATTTGCCCGCCGTGGTTGTAGCGCTCGTCGATGATCGCGCCTTGTTTGCCCACTTGCGAAAAATAAAAGCGGTTGAAATTTAGATAGCCGCCCGTCGCGGTGTCCGGCACGTGCACGTAGGCCAGCTTGCCGCCGCTCAATTCGTCCACCTTTCGGCGGTTGTCCTCTTCCCAAGCACGATTGCGCAGTCCAGCTTCGCTGGACACCGGGACCACGGTGACCTCACGGGCTCCCTTGCCGTCCGTGCTCGGGCCTACCTTGATGCGCACTTGCTTCCCGGCGGTATTCTCAAAGAAGCTGTACACTTCGACGGGCGGACGCACGTCACGACCGTTTACTTCCAGCAAATAGTCCCCAACTTTCACATCAACGCCGGGTTGGGTCAGCGGCGCTTTCAAATCGGGGTTCCAGTTTTCGCCGTTGAAAATACGCGCAAAGCGGTAACGCCCATTCTCGATTTTATAGTCCGCGCCCAGGAGCCCGCCGGGCACGCGTTTCGGCTCCGGTATCGCGCCGCCGCGGATGAACATATGGCCAATCGTCACCTCGCCGAGCATCTCATCGAATAAGTAATTCAAATCGCCGCGCCCGCCCAGATTTTTTAGGTACGGAGCATATTTCTTCTCCGCGGCTGCGATGTTCAGTCCGTGGTGGTTGGGGTCGTAGAGAAAGTCTCGCTGGATGCGCCATACTTCGTGGTACATCTGGTTCCACTCCGCGCGCGGATCGACGTAAATTTCCAGATTTTCCAGCTTTAATTGGCCATCGCCAGGCTTTGCCGCCGCCCCCGTTCCGGCGATGAACCAGTTGTCGCCCTGCTGGTACAAGGCCTTCTCGCCATTCGCGGAAACTGCGAAATTCGAGATCCCACCGACAAATGGCTCTTCCTTGCGGGTCGTAAAGTCGAACTTGTTCACGCTCGACAATGTCGGTTCGTGAAAGCGCGGCACGTCCGCAACCTGGCTCACGAACACGGTCCCAGCCTTGCCGGCATCCAGCCCCACGATATTCCCGGCCTTGATCGGTATCGCCACGATGCGCTGGCCAATGCCGTCCAGGTCGATGACCACGTTGACGGGCTCTTCCTTTTTGTCGCCGTCGTCTTTCTTGCCGTTGTCGTCTTTCTTGCCGTTGTCGTCTTTCTTGCCCTTGTCGTCTTTCTTGTCTTTGTCATCCTTCTTGTCGCTGTCTTTTCCTTTGTCCAGGTTCTTATCGTCTTTGCCTTTGTCGGCCTCTTTTTTGTCCGCCTCGTCTCCTTTCACCTTTTCCTCGTCGCTTTGCGGCTCCATTGGCGAAGCATCGCCCTTCTTCAACACCGCCGCGTATACATTGCGCAGCACCGGATGCTGATAGCTAGAAAGGTCCAGCCAGGCGGACGAAAGCCCAACATCGGTGCTGGTGGCAAAGAGCAGCAGCTTGCCGCCCTTATCGAAGATGGGATAACGCGCGTCGCTCACGCCATCGGTGATCTGCGCTTCCTTGCCCGTCTCGATTGAATACACGCAAACCGCGCGCAAGTGGCTCTCGAGGAATTTCGCATAGGTGATCCACTTACTGTCCGGCGACCATGTCCCGCTCAGCGCGGAGGAGGGGTCTTCGTAACGATCGGTGACCACCTTCACGGGCGTGCCTTTGTCCACGTCCACGTACCACAAATTCAGTCGCTTATCGGTGTACAGAATTTTCTTGCTGTCCGGCGACCACAGCGGTCCATAAAAATACGAGGGCGGATTGCCCAGATCGATCTTCTTTACCGCGCCGAGGCCGGATTGACTCGCGAGATGCAGGGCGTATTCGCCGGACTCGTCGGAAAAATAGGCGAGCCACTTGCCGTCCGGGGACCATGCCGGATCGCGCTCGGCAACGCCCGTGGTGCGGGTAATGTTGCGAATGTCACCCTTGTCTCCGGGCACCGTCACGATGTCTCCGTGTACCTCGAATACCGCACGCACGCCCGTCGGTGAAATCGCCGCCGCGGCAATCTTGTCTCCCAATTTTTCGAAATGCGGTCGCGTGGATGGAAGGTCGCCCGCGATCGTTACGTTCACCCGGCGTGATTTTCCGCTGGCCACGTCATACAGGAAAATTGCGCCGAACTGTTCGTAGACCAGCGCGTCTGGTCCCGCGGACAGAGTTTTCATATCGAGGCCTTTGCTCTCGATCAACTGCTTCACGGTTTTGGTTTTCGTGTCATAAGCGAATAGAGTGACTGGGCCGTTGCGGTCGGAGAGAAAGTAAACCGTGTCGCCAAACCACACCGGGCTTTGATCGTTGGAGTTGTCACGCGGCACACGCTCGAGGGCCAGATCGCTCAGCCGCACGATGTAGATGGGCGTAGTCTGCCCACCGCGGTAGCGCTTCCACGACGTGCCCTGCCATTGAATATTCGGCACGTACGCAATGCGCGAGGCATCCGGCGAAAACCACCCGTCGAATCCACGCCACATGGGCAACGCCTCCGCGGGACCGCCTTCGAGCGGTACGGTGTAGAGCTTGGTGAAATCGGCGTACGCCTCGCGATCGGAAAGAAACAAAATCCGCTTGCCATCCGAGGTCCACGAAACGGGTACGTCTTGCCCTGGGTGCCAGGTCAGCCGGCGCGGCGTGCCGCCCTCCGCGGGCATCACGTAAACGTCGCGGTTCCCGTCGTACTCGCCGGCAAACGCGATCCACTGCCCATCTGGCGAAAAAATCGGCAGTGCTTCATGGCCGCCGGTGGTCAATTGCCGCGCCTCCCCGCCTTCGCGCGACACGCTCCAGAGGTAGCCGCCGTAGCTGAAGGCCACTTGCGTGCGGCTTAGCGTGGGGGCGTGCAGGAGCAAAGGTGCATCCTCGGCCGCGCGGGCCAAGCCTCCAACGAGTAACAGAAATGCCACCACGAGCGTGCCACGTATCTTCATGCTGCCTCCGCAAGTTTGTTTGGTGCTAATCCTTGGCGCCAGAAACGTCGATGGCGCTAATTTCCTTGCCAGAAACCCGGCGCGCTGATCTCCCGCGCGTCCTGCTTCTCGGCATACTTCTTCACAGCAGGCGCGATGGCCGCCGATTTGCCGATCAGCACGAACACCAGATTGTCCTCGGGGAAATGTTTCTGAATCACCTGGCGCGCCGTCTCGAGCGTCACGGCGTCGATTCGCGCTTCCAGTTGGTTCACTTCGCCATCGTCCAAGCCATAAAAATAATCGCTGGCGATGCGTTCGGCCAGTGCGCGGGAGGTTTCTATGGTCGGTGGAAATTGCCCCTTGATGTAGCTCTTCGCAGATTCCAGTTGCTCTGCCGTGATGCCGTCCTTGTGCAGTTTGTGCAAGACATCCAGCGCCATGTCGATAGCCCGCACGGTGGCGTCATTTTTCGTGAAGCTATAAATCCCGAATGGTCCGGGCGCCTTTCGGGGATCAAAGCTCGAGCGCACGCCATATGTCAGGCCCGATTCAACGCGCATCGCTTCGTTGAGCATCGAGGTGAAGCGCCCGCCGAAGATGGTGTTCACCACGCGGATGGCGACGCGGTCAGGATCGCCGACCGCGGTCTCGACGTTTCCGATAGCGAAGTACGTTTGCGAAGCATCGGGTTTATCCACCAGTAGCAAACGCTTGCCCTTCACTTGTTGCGCCACGGGAATCGCCGCGGGTGCGACTGGCTTCCCGGCCCACGCACCGAATATTTCGTCCAGCTTTTTGCGCAGGTCGGCGGCATTGAACTCCCCGGCTACCGCCAGGATGGTATTTCCTGGTGTGTAATTCGCCTTGTAGAAGCCTTCGATATTGTCGCGCGAGATTTTCTTTAGGGAGATTTCGTCGCCGCTCTCTGGCCGGCCATATCCGCGTCCGCCATACAGATAACCGTAGTAATAGGTGCTCAGCACCTGCTGCGGGTCGTCCTTCGCGCCCTTTACAGCGTCGAGAGTTTGCGCCAGCGATTTGTCCACTTCGGCCTGCGGAAAGGTCGGATGCAGCAGGCCGTCGGCAAAAAGTTCCAAGCCTTGATCCAGATCCTTGGTCAGGAATTCCGCCAGGACCGTAGTGTAATCTGCGCCCGCGGCCGCCTCGAATGAGCCGCCGATATAGTCAATGTCCGCCGCGAATTGCTGGGCGGAACGCTTCTTCGTGCCTTTTCGCAGCAGCGATGCGGTTTGCGACGCCAAGCCTTCCTGTCCTAGGGGATCTGCCGCCGCGCCGCTCTTCACCAGGGCCGCGAAACTCACGATAGGGACGCCGTGTTTTTCCATCAGCAATACGGTCAGTCCGTTTTTTAGCACGATTTTTTCGTGCGGCGGCAATTTGATGGTCTGTGCTCCGCTTGCCGCGCACAGCAATGCCACCATCGCCACTGCAGCACAGGCGCGAACTACATGCGTAGCTAGCTTCATGGCTTCACCGCCTCTTGCGTCTCAGGCAGCAGTGTCGCCACCGTTCGATTGTTTGCACCGAAGTATTCTTTCGCCACGCGCTGAACGTCATCCTTGCTCACTGCGGCGTAACTTTTCGCGGCATCGAAGAGTTTGTTGTAGTCGCCAAAAAATACTTCGTACGTGCCAATGGTGTTGCCCCGGCCATTGATGGTGCGCATCTGGTGGTAGAACTCCATGAGCCGGATATTCTTGGCCTTCTCGAGTTCCTGATCGCTGATGGGAGCGGACTTGATACGTTCCAATTCTTCGTAAATAGTTCGCTCGCAAAGTTGCGGGTCAACGCCTTGACGGGGCTGCGCGAAGACGATATCCAGCGTGGGATCGAAGGCCGGCTCCGAGTAGGATTCCACGTCCAGCGCAATCTGGTCCTTGTCTACGAGGCGCTGGTACATGCGCGAACTTTCGCCGTGATACAAAACCGTGCTGAGAATATTGAGCGCGTAAAAATCCTTGCTGTTCGTTTGCGGCACGTGATAGCCGATCATTAGCATTGGCAGCTGCGCAGGCTTGTGTACCACCAGGCGGCGTTCGCCAAGTTGTTCCGGTTCCACGGTGGTCACCGGAGGGGGTGGCGCGTGCGCAGGAATCGGCTCGATGTATTTTTCGCAGAGCGCGAACACTTCCTCCGGCGAAACATCGCCAACCACAACCATGGTGGCGTTGCTCGGCGAATAGCCCATCGCGAAGTGGTGTTTCAAATCGTCGAGCGTCCATTGCTGGATATCGCTCATCCAGCCCACCACCGGCCATTGATAGGTGTGCGCGATGAATGCCGTGGCCCATAGTTGCTCGTCCAGCACGCCGGCGTTCTCGTTGTCCACGCTGAGCCGCCGCTCGGAAGCGACCACTTCGCGCTCGGACTTGATCTTCGCCGGATCGAAGCTGAGATTTTCGATACGGTCGGCTTCGATATCGAAGATCAGCGGCATTGTGGAACGCGGAAACCAATCCTGATACACGGTGACGTCGCGGGTGGTGTAGGCGTTGTTCGAGCCACCGTGCGCTTCCATCACCTTGTCCAGGTCGCCGGGGCCGTATTTTTTGGCCCCGTTGAACATCATGTGCTCGAAAAAGTGCGACAGGCCGGTGGTGCCGGGCCGCTCATTGCGCGAACCGATGCGGTAGAAAACGTACAACGCCACGTTTGGAATGCTGTGGTCAGACTGCACCAATACCTTCATTCCGTTTTTCAGCGTCTTCGTGGCCACGGGAAATTGCGCTTCCTGCGCCACGGTCGGAGCGCCACAAACCGCAACGAAGCACAGCAACAGAAGCGCTTTTGCGAGCCAAGTCCTCTTCATCGGTTCACCCTTTTTTCTGATTCGGAAACTCGCCCGCCACCCAGGCGCGAACTGAGGTGTAAGACGTACGAGACCGCCAAAATGTTTACGTCACGAGATGCGGAGGTGCCGATGCCTCGTTCGTCCAAGCGGGCCGATTGGCTCTATGATTCTATGGCAGCAGCGCGAAGACGCGCACTGGGCCGCCCGAGCCGCCTTCCAGCTTGATGGGCGCTACAATCAGGTACGCGCCCTTCTCCGGAAGACTGTTCAGATTCGCCAGATTCTCGAGTTGGTACAGGTCCGCCCCGAGCACGGCATGGTGCACCGGGAAATCAGCCGAGGCGCCATAATCGATGCTCAGCGTGTCGCACCCCAAGCCATTCACGCCGCGTTCGATCAGCAATTTAGCCGCTTCCAGCGAAAATCCGGGGAAGTGCATCTTCCCAGCCACGTCCTGATCGCGGTATTTCGCTGCGTCAGGCCAGCGCGATGACCAACCCGTGCGCAGCAACACAATCGCATGAGCCGGAATCGTGCCGTGCTGCTTCTCCCATCGCGCGATGCGCTCGACGGTCAGCCGGTAGTCCGCATCCTTGGCGCTCTCCGCTTGAACATCGATCACTACCGCCGGACCGAGGAGTTTCTCCGCAGAGATTCGGTCCACCGTCGTTTTCCCAGGCGGAAAGTGTACCGGAGCGTCCAGGTGCGTGCCATAGTGCTCGAGCATCCAGAAGCTGCGCGTGAAGTAGCCATCTTTCTCGAGGGTGGCGTTAGGCTTCGCTTCGAAGACGCGCTCATCTCCCGGCCAAGCAACCAATTTATCGTTAATGGCGTAACTCAAGTCCACAATGCGCGTCATTCCGCCGGGCAGAGCGGCTGGCAATGCTTTAGGCGAGGTATCTTGGGGGCGTGCAGGCATGTTCATTGCGGCAGCGGCGCAGACTAAAAAAGCTCCCAAGCATAGTCCAACCCACATCTTGAGCCTCTTGCCAAATAGTTTCGCGGCGGATTTGCGAAGAGCGATCACTCGAGAAGGGCGCTGAATATTCCACACGATTTGCAGCATAACCAACTTGCGCTGCGATGGACGCAGGTTCCGCCCGGCATTACAGCATTGGGATGCCGGGAGCCGCCGTGATACCCGCCATGCGCAAAATGTCTTGATACTCCGCGTCGGTGACCGGCGAAATGATGAGTCGCACGTTTTTCAACATTTTTACCTTTTTCAGGGTGCCGGCCGCGCGCATCTCGGCCAGAGTCACTTGGCGGGGCAGTTTCTCGAAAGCGCGCAGGTCGGCTACCAGGTTCTTTCCCTTGGAGTCATGCGGGTCGGGGTAGGGGTCGCGGGTGACCTCGGCGATGGAGTATAGCGAACGCTCCGGCGCGGTGTGGTAGCAGAGCACGCGGTCGCCTTTACGTACCTGCTTGAGGGCGCGAATGGCGTCGGGCTTGGAATTGGCGCCATGCCACATCTCTTTGCCCTTCACAAACAGCGTATCCCAATGATAATGATGGGGATCGGCGGTAAATATCCAATAGTGGCGTTGCGGTATAGGAGTGGCCATCGAGGCTCAGGTCCGCAGCAATATACACAAGGCGTCTGGTAAAGCCAAATGAAATGTACAACCTATGAGACGAGCGAGAGTGGAAAACGGTGCAAAAGTGCCACCTGCGCATCGGTTGCTGGAATATAGTGGCAAGTTTCACGTAAAGCTAACACAATGAACGAGATACCTGAACTGGTTGGCGCCGAGTCGTCTAGCCGACGTTCACCAGTACCTCGTCGCCTTCCACTCGCACCTCGTAGCAGGCCAGCCCAGGTGCTGAGGGGTCTTGCACGATCCTGCCGCTGGTCAGGTCGAACTGCCAGCCGTGCCAGGGGCAGGTGACCACCGCGCCTTCCAGCTCGCCTTCTCCCAAGGGGCCGCCCTGATGCAGGCAGACGCCATCGATGGCATGGAATTTGCCAGCCACATTGGCCAAGGCGATGGTTTTGCCGGCCACTTCCAGTTCCCGGATGGTTCCGGGCGCGATTTCGGCGATTTTGGCTGCGTGTACGAAGGCCATGTTCGAGGACTAATCTCCTTGCACAGGTACGTGCGGGGTTGCGTGAGAGGTTGCGTCAATGGCTAGCGTTATGTCGACGGGCGAGGTTACCTGTGGCGTCACCTGCGCGCCCTCGACTTTCGCCAAGAGTTCCACGAACTTCTGCTTGCGCTCTGTCTGGTCGTGCCCGCCTTCGGCATCGGCCAGTTGCGTAATGTTCATGGAGCAGAACTTCGGTCCGCACATGGAGCAGAACTTGGCTTCTTTGTAGAAATCGTCGGGAAGATTTTCGTCATGCATGGCTTTGGCGGTGGGTGGATCGAGTGAAAGCTCGAATTGCTTGTTCCAATCAAAAAGGAAGCGCGCATAGCTGAGGGCGTCGTCGCGGTCGCGCGCGCCGGGGCGATGACGGGCCACGTCCGCGGCGTGCGCAGCGATTTTATAGGCGATTACGCCTTGCTTGACGTCCTCGGCGTTAGGCAGGCCGAGATGCTCCTTCGGCGTGACGTAGCAAAGCATGGACGCGCCGTGCCAGCCGATCATGGCCGCGCCGATGGCGCTGGTGATGTGGTCGTATCCGGGCGCGATATCGATCACCAGCGGCCCAAGCGTATAAAACGGCGCTTCGTGGCACCATTCCATTTCCTTGTCGACTTGCTCCTTGATCTTGTCGAGTGGCACGTGGCCGGGGCCTTCGATCATCACTTGCACATCGTGTTCCCAGGCCTTCGTGGTGAGTTCGCCAAGGACTTTCAGTTCGGCAAATTGCGCTTCGTCGCTCGCGTCTGCGATGCAGCCGGGGCGCAGGCCGTCGCCGAACGAGAAGCTGACGTCGTGCTTTTTAAAAATCTTGCAGATGTCTTCGATGTTTTCATAAAGAAAGTTCTGCTTCTTGTGGTGCTCCATCCAATGGGCCATCAGCGAGCCGCCGCGGCTGACGATTCCGGTAATGCGTTTGCGCACGAGCGGTACGTGCTGGCGCAGCACGCCGGCATGGATGGTCATGTAGTCGACGCCCTGTTCGGCCTGCTCTTCGATGACTTCCAGCATCAGGCTAAGCGTGAGGTCTTCTGGCCGGCGCACGCGAGAGATGGCTTCATAGACGGGCACCGTGCCTACGGGAACGGGCGAGGCTTCAATGATCGCTTTGCGGATCGTAGGGATGTCGCCGCCGGTCGAGAGGTCCATGACCGTGTCTGCGCCATAGTGCACCGCGTGATGCAGCTTCTTTAGTTCTTCGTCGATGTTGGAATTGGTCGAAGAGTTGCCAATATTGGCGTTGATTTTGCACTTGCTGGCGATGCCGATGGCCATCGGTTGCAGGTTACGATGGTGAATGTTGGCGGGGACGATGGCCCGGCCGCGCGCGATTTCACTGCGCAGCACTTCGGGATCGAGTTTCTCGCGCTGCGCGGCAAACTGCATATCCTCTGTGACGATGCCCTGGCGCGCGAAATGCATTTGCGACATGTTGCGGTGGCCATTGGCGCCGGCCGAGACCGCTTCGCGTTTCTCGATCCAAGTGTCTCTCAATGCCATAAATCCCCCAGAACTTACGTCTGTCGCAGTTTGATGCGCCAGGTGCGACGGCTACGACCACCTTCTTTGAAGTAGGGATTATGGCACCGCTCCAGTGGAGCGGCAACTTGCCTCCTGGGGACGAGAATAGCTACGCGGGTAGAGCATTCTCTTTAGATCGATAGGCGAAGTGCCGTAGTCGGGGCACTTCTGCAGGGATTACCGTACGGTCTGCTGGCAGCGTGCGTGACACAATTTCTTGCAGGCGCGGGTATATGCGCATGGAGGTGCATGGTGTTGAAGCTGCGGAAATTGCATAGCGTGAAATTCTTTCTGATCGAGACACTGATGGCCGTGCTTTGTGTTGCCGGTATCGCCGTGAGCGCGGCGGCGCAGGATAGCAAGGTTATGGGCGAGGTGCAGTTTGAAGGGGCTTCTAAGGTGGAGAAGGATTCCGGCGTATGGGTGGATGGCGGGTATGTCGGTTATCTCAAAGAACTGAAAGGGAACAAGAAAGTGCTGCTCTTGCCGGGGGAGCACGTGATCACCGTACGGCAATCCGGATACGACGATTTTGAACAGAAGATCGTGGTGGAGCCCCGGCAGACGCAACTGGTACAGGTGGTACTGCACCTTTCGCCGCGGGCGGAAGTGCCGGCGGTGACCGCCACGCTGAAAGTAACCGTGCAGCCCGGCCGGGCAGCGGTGTTTCTGGATGGAAGATACGTGGGGCATGCCAGCGAGTTTGGCGGCGCCACGCACTCGATGCTGATCGGGGTGGGGAAGCACCAGATTCGGGTGGAGCTGCCGGGGTACCGGACGTTTGAGACTTCCGTGGACTTGCTGCCTGGGCAGAAGTCGGAAGTGAAGACGGAGTTGGCGAAGGGGAGTATCGAGCAGGCCAGTCCGGAGATTAAGCCGGCGCAGTAGTGCCTCTCGAG
>Ga0181531_10001549_pt1 | contig 14497 bp, 19 predicted proteins | sample PEATcosm2014_Bin_38_FD_119743 | JGI IMG/M metagenome (GOLD analysis project Ga0181531, IMG submission 119743) | Peatland microbial communities from MTU Mesocosm Facility, Houghton, MI, USA - PEATcosm2014_Bin11_10_metaG | ecosystem: Environmental > Terrestrial > Soil > Wetlands > Peat | place... | reverse complement strand
GGGCAAGTGCGCGAGAACGTAGTCCTGGTCGCCTTTTCGACGCAGCATCCAGGTGTGCACATTCGCGATGATCGGCGCTTGTCCGAGATAAAAACGGATCATGTCCGGCACGTAGGGATAAATCGATTTGTCGTCGGCGATACCCGTGCCGATCGCATTGGCGATCGTGATGCGCCCCGCGCGATACGAGGCGAGCAAGCCCGGTACGCCGAGCATCGAGTCGGGCCGAAACACCAGCGGGTCGAGAAAATCGTCGTCGATGCGCCGATAGATCACGTCGACGCGCTGCGGACCCTGGGTCGTGCGCATGAACACCGACTCATCGCGCACGAACAAATCCTGGCCCTCGACGAGTTCGATGCCCATCTGCTGTGCAAGGAACGCATGTTCGAAATACGCGCTGTTGTGCGCGCCCGCGGTCAGCAGCACGACGGTCGGGTCGACGACGCCGGTCGGCGCGACGCTGCGCAGATTCTCGAGCAGCACGTCCGGATAGTGATCGACCGGCGCGATCCGGTGTTCGGAGAACAGCTCCGGGAACAGCCGCATCATCATCTTGCGATTCTCGAGCATGTACGAGACGCCCGACGGCACGCGCAGGTTGTCCTCGAGCACGCGAAATTCGCCGGTGTCGTCGCGCACGATATCGATGCCGGCGATGTGCGCATAAATGCCGCCGGGCACATCGACGCCCTGCATCTCGGGGCGGTATTGCGAGTTGCAAAGAACCTGTTCCGACGGAATCACGCCGGCCTTCAAGATCTGCTGATCGTGATAGATATCGTGGATGAATGCATTGAGCGCGCGCACGCGCTGTTTGAGCCCGGCCTCGAGCCGGATCCATTCGTCGAGGGGCAGCACGCGCGGGACGATATCGAACGGGATCAGCCGCTCTGCGCCTTCCTCTTGTCCGTAGACCGCGAAGGTGATGCCGACCCGATGGAACAACACGTCGGCCTCGGCGCGCTTCTGCGCGAGCCGCTCCGCCGGCTGGTTGGCGAGCCACTGCGCATAGCGCTGGTAATGCGACCGCGCAGCCCCGCTACCGAGATACATTTCGTTGTACGGTGTGTTGCCCAACTAACCCCCTGGTTCCTCATGCCTGAAGCGAATTCCATGCCAAGCGGCGCAGTGCACATTTAATCATGGACTTAAGGTCAATACCGATGCCGCGCTGCACTAAGTAGAGGCATCCGACCTCCGCGCGGCGCCACCGTTTTGGTGCATCACGCGTCGAGTTGCTCGGCAAGCCGCCGTGCAGCCGCAGTGCTGGGGTCATCCGGGAAGCGCGCGGCAAAGTCGCCCAGCAGCGTGCGCGCGACCGCCTTGGTACCGCCGCTCGTCGCGATCGCGGCCAGGCTCAAGGTGCTCGCCGCGGTCTTGGGTCGAAACTGCGGATCGGCGCTTAAGCGAGCCTTGAGCAGGTCGAGGGCTTCCCCATTGCGGCGCAATATCAGCAACCTCTCAAGCGTCTCCTCGGTCATGCGGGTGGCGTAGCGCGCATCGCCCCAGCTCGCGACGCGTTCGCATAGCCAGCGGTAATCTTCGGCCGCGTGGTCGCGTGTCGTGAGCCAATCCTGCAGGATCTTCCAGGCGTTGCTGTGAGCGCCGACGCGCATCTGGTCATAGGCGGCGTCGACCGTGCGTTGGCTCTGCCGGCGTTCCTCGTGCTGCGCGCGCTCCTGCTTGCGCTCGGGTGCATGCCAGGCCTCGAGCCCGAGTTCGTGACGCCGCTCGTAGAGCGCACCGGCCAGCACGCTGAACACCGACAAGGTCGCGAATTGGCCCGCAAGCAGCGGAAAAATGAACCACGATAGCCAGTCGGCCAAAATTCCGAGCAGCAGTCCATAGCCGCCGATCAGCGCGAGCACCACGAGATACCAGAGCCCTAAGCCATGGATGATGCGCAGCCACGCGATCGGGTTGAGCGCCTTGAGCAGATCGCCCTCGAGGCCGAGCACCGCAACGGTCGCCGGCAGCACACACAAAGCTGCGATTGCGAGCGCAAAGCCCGCGGCGGGACCGATCCGCTCGCCGGCCAGAAAGACCAGCGCGCCGAGCACTGCCACGATCGCGAGTTGCGCGATCGGCCGCTGTTCATCGAGCGGATTGAGCATTTGGATATCGAGCGCGGGCGGCTCATCGACGCCGCGAACGACCGCGTCGAACAGGATGTAGGCGTATTTGAAGAACCAGGACGTGAGAATCAGGATCAGCGGCAGCGCGAGCAGCGGCTGCAGCTTCGCGAACGCGAGCGGCGGCGCGAACACGAACACCACGAGCACCGCACCGCCGCGCGCGGGGAAGATCAGATAGCGCACGAAGGCGGCGCTTGCGTGCGCACTCACGCGGAGGAAACGCCGACTTCGGTCTAAACGACGTCTTTACATCGAGAGCCAAACGTCGATGCCGCCGTGCTTGCTGCAGGCGCGACTGCGATCGCTCGTCCGCGTAAAGAATCCGTCGTGGCAGCGCGCCGAGGAATGCGGGTGGTCATGGCGGTATTTGGCCACCGGATCATCGTGCGCCGCAGCGGCATGATCGGCGTGCATTTGATCGTGGTGCTCGTCGGGGTGGTCTTGCGCGAGCAGATTCGATGAGCCGACCGCGTAGAGCGCGAGTGCGAACAGGGTAACCGTCAAGGGCTTGGAGAGGGGCTTTCGCATGACCGTGATCCTTCTCTTGGTGGATGGGCTTTGCAAGGGGCGAAGATTACCAAAAGCGCCGCTCCGGCGCGACCCGGGCTGCGTCGGTGCGCTACGCCATCAGGCGCGGGCGCCCAGCTCGTAGTCCTCGACCTCACCCATGCGCGCCGCGATGCCGCGCTTGCGCGCATCGAGCTGCTGCCAGCGCGCGCGTGCGCACTCGATCGCTGCCGGTGTCGCGCCGGGCTCGCCCGTGAGCGCAAGGTAATGCGCCTTCGCCGCGAGCGCCGCGTTCATCGCAACACGGTAGCGGGATTCGAGCTTGCGCAAACGGGATTCCATGTCCATCGGCGGAAGATTACTCGCGATCGTTGACAGCGCTGCGACGTCGGTGTGACGGCTGGGTAACGGATCGGATCGCCCGGAGCTCGTCCCGCGGCGCACCGCCGCTTTGAGGGCAGATCGGGTGCGCCGCAGGAAAAGCGATCGACATACTAGTCTCTGAACACGCGGCGTGCCGCGTGGATCGCGCCATCGATGTGGCCGATCGCACGATCACGCAAGCCGTTCGCGTAGCCATTGTCCTCTTCGCGCGCGATATCGGCGCGCGCCTTCTCGAGGAACTTCACGGCTTCGTGGATGCGGCCGCGATGATCCGGATGCTCGTCGACCGGCGGGTGATCGGCGATGTTCTTGCCGTCATCCATCGCCGCCTGCTTGATGTCGTTGATCGCGGCGTCGATCTGGTGCACCGACTCCTGCTCATCGGCGCTTTGCGCCCAGTCACCGGGGCGATGCTCGATGCACCAGCGCGCGGCCCGCAGATCCGACAATGCGTGCAAATACGCCGGGTGATGCGCCGGGGGTGCAGGCGGCGGAGCCGCGACGCAGCCCGCCAGCAGCGCGATCCCGGCCGCAGCCAGCAGAGGTGCGAATTTAGATTTCAAGGTATGCAACATATGACTCTCCCGAACCGTTTAAACGTTTATTGAAGATTCTTGTCGTGCAACGCCCGTGGGCGCGGTCCCGCCGGCTTTTTGTGAGGCGACTCGAGTTTCGTCGAGCCTCGAGCGCAGCAAGTCGCACACGCTATATAAGGTCCAAACGCGCTTCAGTGTCGCACTTCACATTGCCCGGAGCAGATCGAGATCCCAGCACCGTTGCCTCAACTCACCACAGCCATAACGCCGTCGTGGCGATCGCGTTTATTACGATTAAGCAAATGTAACGCCGCGAGGTTACGCCGTGCGCCGGGGCCGGCGCAATCGGTCAACGCGGCAGCGGCTGCGCCGTTATATCTCGGGAACGCCTCAGGAGCAGCCGATGAATTTGACGCGCCATGTGCACCGTTTTGCAGCAGACCTCGTTCCGGTGGTCGGGTGGGCGCTGCGTCTGCGCCATATTCTCACGACGCCGGCGCTCGGCGTCGCGCTCATGGGCGCATTGTCGACCTGAAGTATCTTTAGCGCCGCAATTCCCGAAGGGTTTAGACTAGTCAGCCAATGACACGCGCCTCCCGTGCGGGATGTGCGTGCGGCCCATCGTCAACCATCAACGGGAGCAATCCGTCGCATCATGGCGTGTCACATCCGTATTCAATTACTGGTCGCATTCGCCGCGATCGCGGCGGGCCTCGCAGCGCTGCAAGCCGCGGCGGCACCGACCGCGATCGGCGTACCGCATGAGGTCGAAGACTGGCGCGGCTCATTCGCACGTGCTCAACACACCTATGGTAAGTCGCACGCGATCATATCGCCCGATGCGACCCAGTTCGTGTTCGGCCGGCTCGCCGATCGGCCGGTTGCAGTCATGCTGTTTACGCTCGAAGGCGTGCGCGGTCCCGACGACTGGCTGCAATATGTCGCCACGTTCTGGTATCGCGGCGGAAATTACCTGTTTTGCTGCGTGCACCGGGTCGGCGGCAAGGGATTGCAGCTCATCAACGAGCTCAGCGTCGAGCCGGACCGCGTGATACTCGCCGGCAATACCTACCGCAATACGGACGCCGTTTGTTGCCCGAGCAGACCGATGACACTGCGGCTCGCGCTCGAGCGGCGCAGGCTCATCGAACTGCCGTCCGCGAATTAAGCCGGCGCAGCGTCCGCGTGCCGAATTCCGCGCAGCATCTGCGAGAACTGCGGCTCAAATCGGGCCGCAGCGAAGGCGAACTCGCGGCAGCGCTCGGCTTGACGCCGCAGGGCTACACGGATCTGGAGCACTATGACTCCGACATCGATTCGGCGATCAGCATTCAGCAGGCGCTCGAACTCGCGCGCCTGCTCGGCACCGATCTTGCGGGGCTCATCGAGCCGAACGGCGAGCCGAACGGCAAGCCGAACGGCAAGCCGATCGTGCCGGTGCGCATCGGCGTCGTGCGCGCCGCGCTCGTGACGCAGCTCGAGCGTTCGCCCGAGGCACGCGAAGTGCTCGAAGACGCGATCGATTGGGATCTCGGCCCTTTTCTCGAGGGACTGCCGCAGTGGACCACGGTGTATACGCTGGAGTTTCTGCGGCGTTTGGCGACGATCGTCGACATCGACTGGCGCCGCTTGCTGGTCGGAATCGAGCATCCATGAGCCGCGCCGCGGCGCGCACATTGTGACGCGCGTGCCGCTGCGCGAGGCGCCGCCTAGCGCCTTTGCCGCGTTCGTGACCAAAGTCGCAGCGCCACCCCTCGGATTCGCAGCAATATGCACCATTGCCGGGTAAACGAGATCCAACCGATGGCAGATTGCCAGGGTTTAAATCGACTGGGTTTAAATGACGATTGGATGGACAGCGGCTCCAAGCTTCCGTGGCGAGTGGCAGTTCTCGGGGCGCTTTTTTGCGACCTCGGTGTGATCGGAACTGCCCTCCTGACCGCGCCACTTGCTACGGGAACCAATACGAGAGATTGCAACGCGTGAGCGCCGCAGCTGCCCGCCGACTGCGCGCGGCGCCCGTGGAGTCCACGGCAGCGCCCGTCATGGCCGAACGCCCGATCACGGCGCTCGGCCGCGGCGACGTCGAACGATGGATCGGCGAGTCCTTCCGGCGCCGCGGATATGTCGTCAGCGGTTTCGGCGGCAGCGCCGCGAGCGACGGCGTCGATCTCGGGCTGACGAGAAACGGCGATCGCTTTCTCGTCAATTTTCGCCACTGGCAGAAACAACAAATCGGCATCGCCGTGATCTGGGATCTGACGACCGCAATTGCCGCGCAGGGCGCGAGCGGCGGCTTCGTGATCACCGGCGGGCGATTCACGCGCGAGGCGCGCCAGTTTGCCGAGCTTTGCGGCATCTCGCTGATCGACGGCGACGCGCTCGCGACGAAGCAGATCTAAAACATGAAGTCCGCAGCGAAGCCCACGCCCCCGAACGAAGCCGCACGATTGAGTGCGGCGCGCGCCTACGAGTGCCTCGACAGCGAGCCGGAACTCGAGTTCGACGCGCTGACGCGCATCGCCGCACAGGCATTCGGCGCGCCGATCGCCTATATCGGCATGCTCGACAGCGATCGGCTCTGGCTCAAATCGCGGCTCGGCCTCAACGTGCGCGAGCTTGCGCGCGACGAAACGATTTGCGCCCATACGGTCATGAACCTGCTCGAGCCGTTCGTGGTCGAGGATCTCGGCGCTGACGAGCGCTTCAAGGTGAATCCCTTGGGATTCTTGGAGCCGCAACCGCGTTTTTATGCCGGTGCGCCGATCGTCGATCGGGCCAACCATGCGCTCGGCACGATCGCCGTGCTCGATGTACGGCCGCGAACGTTTTCGGATGCGCAGCGCACGACGCTCATGGATCTCGCGACGGCCGCCATGACGGCGCTGCAGGCGCGGCGCAACGCGCTCGAGCTCGCGCGCCTCGCGATGACCGACTCCTTGACCAAGCTCGGCAATCGCGCACGCCTCGAGCAATCGATCACGATCGAACTCAGCCATGCACGGCGCCACGATCTGTCGTTCGCGCTGCTCTCGATGGATATCGACGGCCTCAAGCGCGTCAACGATCTGCACGGACATTCGGCCGGCGACGAGGTGCTCTGCCTCGTGACCGAGCGGCTCAATCAACTCGTGCGCGACGGCGACACACTCGTGCGCCTGGGTGGCGACGAATTCGCGATCGTCTCGCGCCATTGCGACAAGGACAAGGCGACCGCGCTCGCCGAACGCATCGCCAAGTCGATTCACGAGCCGATGACGCTCGCGAGCGGCGCAGTGCTGCGCGTCGCGATGTCGATCGGCATCGTCGCTTACACGAATGCGGTGTCGTCGGTCGACATGCTGTTGTCGCAGGCCGACCAGGCCTTGTATCGCGCCAAGCAACGCTCGATCTCGCGGCGCCTCTCGCCCCTGAACCCATGAGGTCCGTCAAACCCGCCGGCAAGCCACGTTGGCGGGGATCACGCGGCGATGCCGCGTTGCCGGATTTCACGATGGCATTTCAACCGATCGTCGACATCGAAACCGGCAGCGTCTATGCGCAAGAGGCGCTCGTGCGCCCCTTGGGCGGCGGATCGGCCGTCGACGTGCTGTGCAAGGTCGGCCGGCGCGGCATGTATGCATTCGATCAGCAATGCCGCTTCAAGGCGATCGCGCTCGCGGCGCAATTGGGCATGCGCGGGTTTCTGCACATCAATTTCCTGCCCAACGCGAATTATGAGCCGGCCGAATGCGTCCAGGAGACACTCGATGCGGCCGAACGGGCGGGCTTTCCCGCCGACAACCTCGTGTTCGAGGTCACCGAGACCGAGCGGGCGCGCGATACCGAGCATCTGCGCGCGATCCTCGGCGAGTACCGCGGCCACGGCATGTTGAGCGCGATCGACGACTTCGGCGCGGGGAATTCCGGACTCAATCTGCTCGCGGGATTTCAGCCGGATGTGGTCAAGATCGACATGGCCTTGACGCGCGACATCGAGTCCGATCGCGTGCGTCTCGCGGTCACGCGCTATGTCGTCGGGCTCTGCCGCGAGCTCGACATCACGGTGATCGCCGAGGGAGTCGAGACGCTCGCCGAGGCGGTCGCGCTGCGCAATCTCGGCGTGCGGCTCTGCCAAGGGTATTTGTTCGCGCGCCCCGCGCTCGAGCGGCTGCCGATGCCGACGGCCGGCGTCGTCGGCGCGATTCAGGCCGCACATGAACTCGCGCTGTTGGGGAGCACCGACCTTCAGCCCGCGCGCGCGCGCGCGGAGCACCGCTCCTAGCACGAGGCCGAGCCCAGCTTATACAGGCTTGTTGGGGCGCCGGTACTGGATGGACGCGCGTGCGCGGGATCGCAACAATTCGCGCCATGCCCGCCGCATTTCGTGTCGAACGCCTCAGCGACGAGTTTGGTCAATACCAGCTCGTGCTGACCTGCCGTGCCTGTCAACACGAACGCAAAGCCGATCCGCACATGCTGAGCCGGCTCTGCGGTTGGGATGCGCGGATCGCGGACATCGCGCCGCGACTGCGCTGTTCGAAATGCGGCAAGAAGGCCTGCACGGTACGCGCGATTCCGCCGCATAAACCCCGCGGCTATTCCGCGCTGCCGAGGTAAAAATCGCTTACCGCAGTAAACTAGCGCAATGTATCGACATTGCCCTGGCGTCATCGCGCTCACCGCCGCGCTGCTGTTCGGCGGCCTCGCGCCGGCCGCGCCATCCGGTGATGAGATCACGGTCACCGCGGCACGCCTCGGGCCGCGGGTATGGCAGGTGCAAGGCGAGCACTCGCGCCTGTGGATCTTGGGCACGGTATCGCCGCTGCGGATCGGCGCCACCTGGCGGGCCGGCGAAGTCAAACGGCTGCTCGGCACCGCCGATGCGCTGCTCGCCGCGAAGCCGCTCGAAATCAGCCTGCCGCGCGTGTTATGGATATTGATCGCGCAACGCGACCTCGTGATGAACAGCCGCGGAGCGAAACTCGAGGATTTGCTCGCGCCCGAACTCTATGCACGATTCTCCGCGCTGCGCGCCCAGGTTGGCGGCGGCGGCGCAAAGTGGGAGCGGTATCGGCCGATCATCGCGGGCGCGCTGCTCGAAGACGCAGCAATGCAGAAGAACGGCTTATCGGAGCGTCTCGACGTATCGCTCGCGGTACGCCGGCTCGCGCGTGAATCTCATCTGCGCATCGACGAGGTCAAGATTCCCGGTGCGCCCGATTTACTCTCTGCGCTCAAGACGCTGGCACCGGAATCCGAAAGCCGGTGCTTGGCCGCGATGCTCGATACGGTCGACAACGGCATGCGGCTGCTCGCCGAACGCGCCGACGCCTGGTCGAGCGGCGATATCGAGCGTCTGCAGGCGCTGCCGCAGGCGTCCGAGGCGATCTGCGGCGCCGCGTTCGGCGCGGACGATCGTGCGGCCGCGCTGCTCGCGCAGATTCATCGGCGCTGGCTCGAGTCGCTCGAAGCGCATCTGCAGGGCCAGGGGACCGCGCTCGCGGTCGTCGATGTGGATCTGTTGCTGGGGCAGCGCGGCTTGCTGGCCGCACTGCGCGCCGACGGATATTGCGTCGAGATGCCCTGACCTTAAGCGGCGGCGCGTCGGCGAACCGCGGTCCAAGCGGCGGCGGAGAATACCAGCAGGTTCGCGACCACGACCGGCGAGGCGCTGATCAGCAGGCCGTAGCTGACCCACAGCAACGCACCGAACATCTGCACCGCGCGCAGCACCGACGGGCGCGCGAAGAAATAGGAGCCGACGAACACGGCGGTCGCGACCCAGCCCAACAACTCGATGCCGGTGTGACTCATACCGCGGCGAGTTCCATGTGATGTTCAATCTGCGGGATCGCGCTGATGCGAACGCGGTCGGTGCGTTCCTTCGCCCACTCATCGAGCGTCAACCCGTAGGACTCGAACAGTCCGCGAATGTCACCGGTCTGCCAGTGCAGCAGCTGGTCGAGAATCGGCACCATGATGCTGAACGCGTTGTCGCTGAGCACCGTGCTCTTCGCAATGCGCGCGAGCTGCTGATTCTCGGAGACCGCGATCGTGAATCCGTCGCGGTTGTTGACGTGCAGCATCACGTGCACGTCGGAGCTGCCGTCGCCGACGTAGATCATGCGGTCGGGCGTGACGCCGAGGCGCTGTTCGAGCTCCTCGATGACCGCGACCTTGCCGTAGCCCGCGGGCACGCGCTTGACCGCGCGGACCTCGCCCGAGCGCGCGTCGAACTCGAGTTCGGTTCCATAAATGTGCTCGGCCGGCACGACGCCATCGAGCGCCGAGATCACGATTTCGCGCGGTGCCGCGGAAATCACGAAGAAGTGAAAGCGATAGCCTTCGGTGCCGCGCGCGAGAAAGTCGATGAGCGCAGGTATCGCGCTCTTGAGGCGCACGAGGCGCCCCGTCTCGATCAGGTGCTCGCGCCGAACGCCGCGAAATTCCGGATCATGGCGAATCAGATACGCGAGCTCGCCGCCTTGCTGCACGAGATTGCTGCGCGCGAGTCCCGCGACCCGCTCTTCGAATCCCGATATGCCCAGCAACTCGCTCAGTACGACTCCCGAGTCCTTGAAGCTCAAGGTCTGGTCGAAGTCCGAGGCCAACAGGAAAGTCTTCGTTGGTGTTTCATTCACAAAAGATTCTCCTCAGGGGCGGTCCCCAGCGTCGGCCTCATGATCACGCAATCCGCGCCGCCTGTCAGATGATAAACACTCGCGCGCGGTACAACTTTTCTCACTTGTGGCCCGTGCTGCGTGAACGGCGTCGCAGATTGCGCGGCCGTGCCTCGCTCAATCGCGGCGCCGGCCGCCGATTGGGCCACTGTGACGATTGTGTAATCATCGAGGCGCGCCGCGAGATGGTCAGTTCGAGATCGCACGACCTATAATCAGATCCGCGGACGCGCGTGTCGATCGCCACAGGAGGCTGCGATGGCCTGGATCAGCTATGTGTGCTTCGAAGGTCGGAAGCAAGGGATCTTGAACACCGCGACCAAGTCGATTGCGGCAGGCGCGAGCCGGCGCAGCAGCCAGTGGATCGAACTCGAGTCGTTCGAGCTCAATTCTCAAGAACCCGAGGAGGCGCCGCCAGGCAGGCTCAAAGGCGACAAACAGCGATTTCCGCTGCTGGTCACGCTCGAGTTCGGGTCGACCTCGGCCTGGCTGCGACAGGCGGCGCGCGACCAGGAAATCTTGACAGCGGTCATCATCGAAACCGTCAGCATCGATCGCCATGGCTTCGAGCACATCGAAGAGCGCATCACGCTGACCGATGCGCTGATCGCCGATCTGCGTGCGCACACGGGTCAGGCGGCCGCGACGGGCAGGGTGCTCGATGATCTGGGCTTCACATTCCAAACAATCACCATCATCACGGGGGTCACATGATCGGATACGTCACACTCGGAACCAACGACTTCGCGCGCGCCGCGGCCTATTACGACGCGCTGCTCGGCGAGTTGGGTGCGAAGCGCACGATGGAGAGCGAGGAGTTCATCGCCTGGTCGGTCAATCCGCGCCTGCCCGGGTTGTGCATCACGAGACCGTTCGACAAGAAGCCCGCGACCGTCGGCAACGGCGTCATGGTGGCGCTCCATGCCAAGAGCCGCGAGAAGGTCGATGCGCTGCATCGCAAGGCGCTCGAACTCGGCGGCGCCGACGAGGGCGCTCCGGGCGCGCGCGGCGAGGGCTTTTACGCGGGCTATTTCCGCGACCTCGACGGCAACAAGCTCAATTTCTACCACGCCGGCTGACGCACGTTTCAATTTTCGGCGGGGCAGGTGTAGATTGGGGCTTTAAAGCCCCGAGGAATCTGACCATGTGGACCAAATTCGCCGTTGCGTCGATGCTGGGCGTCGTGATCGCCTCGAGCGCACTCGCCGCCGACGCGGGCCGCCAATATTTCGATTCGACCGCGGCGATGAACGGCACGCCGCTGCCGTTCAGCGAGGCCGTCCGGGTCGGCGACACGTTTTATGTCGCCGGACACATCGGCCTCGATCCGAAAACGCAGAAGGCGCCGGACAACATCGACGTCGAAGCACATGCGGTCATGGACGCGGTCAAGCACACGCTCGAGACCGCCGGGCTGCAGATGGACGACCTCGTTTCGGTCACGATCTACTGCACCGATCTGGAACTATATGACGCGTTCAACGCGGTGTATCGCGGCTACTTCCATGGTCATTATCCGGCGCGCGCTTTCATCGGGGTCAGCCGCCTCGTTCGCGGTGCGCACTTCGAGATCGCCGGTGTAGCGGCCAAGCCGGCACATTAGCGCCGGACGGAAAATCTGCGGACCGGCAAGCATGAGCTGCGCGGCAGTTGCGCCCAAGCATCGTGTCAGCAAAAGATCACGCCGATAGGGGCCGGGCCAAGCGCGCGACCATTCACGCCAATGCGCAGGGCGCGCTGTCGCGCGTGTTCGAACCGCTCGCGGCGTTCGCATTGGATGCGGGATTGAGCATTCGGGAAGTGCAGTCCGCGTTGCGCGCAGCCGCGGTCCAGAGCGCCGCCGATCGCCAGCGCGATAGCGGCCGCAGAATCAACATTTCCGGGATCGCCGCCTCGACCGGCATTCCGCGCGCTGAAATTTCCCGGCTGTTGAAAGTCGCGGTGGCGAAGCGCCCCGCCGCGGCGGATCGGCAGCTGCAGGCAACCAACCAAGTTCTCAAGGTCTGGCACGAGGATCCAAAATACACGAATGCCAACGGGCAGCCTGCGGATCTGCGCGTGTTTGGATCCGGGTCCACATTCGACGCGCTGGTCAAGCGCCACGGGCGGGGCATTCCGACGCGTGCGATGTTGGATGAACTCGCGAGAACCGGATCGGTTGAATTGACGGGTTCGGACAAGCTGCGCGTAAAGACATCGATCGCGCTCGATCGCGGGATCAATTCGCAAGCGGTCAAGGCCTTCGGCGATCGCGCGCACGCGCTGCTGTCGGTGATGCTCTCGACGATGCGCGATCCGCAGCAACGCGGGTTTCTCTCGAGCATCGAAGGAGCGATCGGCTCGAACACTTCGCTGCCGCTGATTCGCCGAGAGGTGGTCGGAAAAGGCACGGATTTCCTCGCGGATCTGCGCGATCGCTTGGCCGCCGAGAATTCATCCGCGCGCGGTGCACGACGCTCGAAAAACCCCGATCGCGTCAGCGTGACCGTGTTCTACCACGAGAAGCCGCAGAATCAGCCGAAAGGCAGGCGGTCGGAAGCGGCCAGGCGCAATTTGCGCCGCCGTGTTTGAGCCCGGCTGCCGCGCAGCCGTCGGGATCTCTCAAGGCTCGTCGACCGACAGATAGAGCCCCACGGAGGCCTGCACCGCCTTCTTCGCTCGTTTGGCGGGCCTCGAGGCGGCTTGGCTCATCATCCAGATGTCGACCGACTCCAGCAGATTTTGCCCGTGTCTTCGGAGCCAGATCTTCAACTCCGGGAGTTTCCGGCGGTCAAAATCACCATTCCATGCAATCCGATGGAACAATTGATCCGAGTTGGCGGGCGGACTGCCGAGATTGTGGTGCAGGGTATTGATGAAGCCGCGCAAGGAATTGAGCGTATGCAAGGCTGCCAAGCGTTTGTCCTCATAGATGCTCAAGGCGCGCATTCGAGCGTGGATCAAGCCCTTGCTATCGACGCGCACCGCACGCAAGCGTTTGAGCTCGCCAAGCAGCTGCGGCGCGGGGATGCCGGGGACCGCGATTGCGGCGATCCGGCGAAACGAGATCCCGCGGCCGCTCATTTTGAGGGGCAGCGGATTTCCAGCGGAATCCACGAAGCTCGGGTCTTGATGCCACAAGCTCAGCAAATCGCTCATCGTCGATAGTTGAGCGAGCGACTCGCGCGACGACTGGCGCCAACCCCGGCGCGTATGATCGACGTAGTTCACGCGATTGATCAGGTGTCCGGCGTCCAAGCCGAGGCTGCCGAACAGTGCGAGCAGATCCCGCACGACATCGTCGACCGTGACCGCGCGCAACGTGGAGATTCCGCCGTTGCGCGCGCCGGTCCACGCGGGGCTTCGGGGCTTGCTCAAGGACGCTTGCTGCTTCTTCATGGGGCGTGACCTCTCAATGCGGCGTGATCGACAGCGCCTTGGACGGAACGCCGTCGAGTGGGCTGGGATCGACGCCGCTCACATAGGGTTTGACGAGGCGTTTCGAGACGAAATGGTAGAGCGGGATGATCGGATAGTCGCCGATCATCAGGCGTTCTGCCTGCTCGAGCAGCGAGCGCCGCTTTGCGGGATCGGCAGTGTCGGCCGCTGCATCGAGCAGTGCCTCGAACGCCGCATTGGAATAGCCTGCGTCGTTGTTGGTCGAGTGCTCTCGAAAGATATCCAGGAAATTGCTGGCATCGTTGAAGTCCGCAACCCAGCCGAGGCGCGCGACGTCCCAGCGCATTCGATCGTGGCGCGATATAAGAAATACGCGATTTTCTTCGTCGATCAACGCGGTATCGATGCCGAGAACCTCTTTCCACATCGCGGCAATCAGGATCGCGGTTTGTTTGATGACCACATTGGAATTGAACAGCAGGCGCAATCGAAGCGGCCGCGCGCCCGGAATCCCGGCTTCGGAGAACAATCGCTTGGCCTCGTCGATGCGTTCTTGATCGGGCAAATCCTTCCATGGCAGAAACTGTTGGCTGTAGTTCCAGATGCCCGGCGGCAAGAAGCCGTAAGCCGGCGTTTGACCGGCTCCAAGCGCCGCGACCAGGCGGTGCCGATCGATCGACATCGCGAGCGCCCGGCGCAGTTTGATGTTGTCCGCTGTCGGGCCGAATTTCAGATTGATTCCATAGTAGGCCGTCGCCAGAAATGGCGCGATCACCAATTCGCTTGAATTGGCGCCTTTCAACGCCGCGAATGCGTTCGGCGGCACCGAATTGGTGAGGTCGAGTTCGCCGGCCCGATAGCGACTCAATTGAGCGGTTTCATCGCTGGCAAT
>Ga0181531_10001547_pt1 | contig 14497 bp, 11 predicted proteins | sample PEATcosm2014_Bin_38_FD_119743 | JGI IMG/M metagenome (GOLD analysis project Ga0181531, IMG submission 119743) | Peatland microbial communities from MTU Mesocosm Facility, Houghton, MI, USA - PEATcosm2014_Bin11_10_metaG | ecosystem: Environmental > Terrestrial > Soil > Wetlands > Peat | place... | reverse complement strand
GAGATGATCCGCGAGAACTTCGCGGACGCGCGTCGCACCGAGATCATCAGCAGCCACGAAGACCTGACGATCGAAGATCTGATCACGCCCGAGGACGTGGTCGTGACGCTGTCGCACGGCGGCTATGCAAAGGCGCAGCCGGTCTCGGCGTACCAGGCGCAGCGCCGCGGCGGCCGAGGCAAAGCGGCAACCACGGTCAAGGACGAGGATTTCATCGACAAGCTGTTCGTCGCCAACACGCACGACACGCTGTTGTGCTTCTCGGACCACGGCAAGCTCTACTGGATGAAGGTTTATCAGCTTCCGCAGGCGAGCCGCGGAGCGCGCGGCAAGCCGATCGTCAACCTGCTTCCGCTCCAGGAGGGCGAGCGCATCAGCGCGATGCTGTCGATCAAGGAGTTCGAGGAAGGCAAGTTCGTCTTCATGGCGACGAGCTTCGGAACCGTCAAGAAGACCTCGCTCGCGCTGTTCTCCCGGCCGCGCGCCAACGGCATCATCGCGGTCGCGCTCGATGAGGGCGACAAGCTCGTCGGCGCCGCGATCACCGACGGCACGCGCGACATTCTCTTGTTCACGACCGGCGGAAAGGCGATTCGGTTCGTCGAGGACGAGGTGCGTCCGATGGGTCGCGAGGCGGCCGGGGTGCGCGGCGTTCGTTTGACCGACGATCAACGCGTCAATGCACTGATCGTCGCCGATCAGGGATATATCCTGACCGCTTCGGAAAACGGTTTCGGAAAACTCACGCCGCTCGAGGACTTTCCCCGGCACGGCCGCGGCGGCCAGGGCGTGATCGCGTTGCAAGTAACCGACCGCAACGGACGCATGGTCGGCGCATTGCAGGTGAATCTCGACGATGAAATCATGCTCATGAGCCAGGGCGGAGCATTGGTGCGCACGCCAGTCAAGGACATTTCGGTCGTGGGGCGCAACACGCAGGGCGTGCGCCTGATTCGACTCGAAGAGGGCGACCAGTTGACGGGCCTCGAACGGATCGATGGTCTTGCCGCCGAAGACGGCGGCATCGATGGAGGTGCGGCCGAATCCGACCTCCCGTCCGATGCGGCGCCGAGTTCCGAGCCCTAGGAGCCCCGGAACCCATCAGCAACGCCATGCCTGTCTTCAACTTTTCCCCGGGTCCCGCGGCGTTGCCGAGAGAGGTGATGGCGCAGGCGCGTGACGAATTCGTGGACTGGCACGGCAGCGGCATGTCGGTCATGGAAGTCAGCCATCGCGGCAAGGCCTTCATCGAGGTTGCTGCCGAGGCAGAAACCGATCTGCGCGAACTGCTCGGCATCCCGAGCACCTACAAGGTGTTGTTCATGCAGGGCGGCGCCAGCGCCCAATTTTCGATCGTGCCGCTCAATTTGAGCGGTTCCGATGCGGCCGTCGATTACATCGACACGGGCCATTGGTCGCGCAAGGCGATCGTCGAGGCGCGGCGCTACTGCAAGGTGAATCTCGCGGCCGATGCCGGCGGCAGCTACACGACCGTACCGCCGCAAGCTGCACTGCGGCTCGACCCGGACGCGGCCTACGTCCACTACACGCCCAACGAGACGATCGGCGGAGTCGAATTCGGCTATGTTCCCGAAACCGGGCGGGTGCCGCTGGTCGCCGACATGTCCTCGAATATTCTCTCGCGCCCAATCGACGTGTCGAAGTTCGGTCTGATTTACGCAGGCGCCCAGAAAAATATCGGTCCGGCTGGTCTCGTGGTCGTCATCGTGCGCGAGGACCTGCTCGGCTGGGCGCGACCGGCGACACCGGCCGTGTTCGACTACAAGCAGGTTGCCGACCACGACTCGATGCTCAACACGCCGCCGACTTTTGCGTGGTACATGGCCGGTCTTGTGTTCAAATGGCTCAAGAAGCAGGGTGGCCTCGCGGCCGTCGGCGAGCTCAATCGCCTCAAGGCGGAAAAGCTCTATGCGGCGATCGACGGTTCGGCTCTTTACCGCAATCCGGTCGCGCTGGATGCGCGGTCGCGGATGAATGTGACCTTCACCCTGGCCGATCCGTCGAAGGACGCGGCTTTTTTGGCGCAGGCGGAGGCCGCGGGCTTGAAGAATCTGAAGGGTCACCGGGCGGTCGGCGGGATGCGCGCGAGCCTCTACAACTCGATGCCGCTTGTGGGCGTCGAGGCGCTCATCGAGTTCATGCGTGAATTCGAGCGCAAACAGGTTCGGGGATGAACATGGCAGCGCGCAAGAAGAAAGCCAAAGCAGTCACGACCGCCGCCCAGGGTAAGCCCGGCGCGGTGCCCGCCGGTGTCGACTTGGGGGCGATTCGCGAGAGCATCGATGAGATCGACGCGCGCATCCAGAACCTGCTCAACGAGCGGGCGCGCTTTGCGCAGCTGGTCGGCATTTCCAAGACGGCGTCCGGCAAGGCCGTCGACTTTTACCGGCCGGAGCGCGAGGCGCAGGTTTTGCGCAAAGCCTTGAAGCGCAATGCGGGACCGCTGCGCGACGAGGAAGTCGTTCGGCTGTTCAGGGAAATCATGTCGGCCTGCCTGGCGCAGCAGGAGCCCTTGAAGGTGGCATTTCTCGGGCCCGAAGGAACCTTCACCCAGGCCGCCGTACTCAAACACTTCGGCGCCTCGGTACGCGCGTTGCCGCTGCCGGCGATCGACGAGGTATTTCACGAGGTCGAGGGCGGCATCGCAGACTTCGGCGTCGTCCCGATCGAGAATTCCAGCGAAGGCACCGTCAATCACACGCTCGACATGTTCTTGAATTCGAGCCTGAAGATCTGCGGCGAGGTCGAATTGCGCATCCATCATTTCTTGATGGGGCGCATGTCCGCATTGACCGACATCAAGCGCGTCTGCGCGCATGCGCAGGCTCTCGCACAATGCCGCGGCTGGCTCGATGATCAGCTGCGCGACGCGGAGCGCGTGCCGGTGTCGAGCAACGCCGAGGGTGCGCGCCGCGCACGCGACGAACGCGGCACCGCGGCGATTGCGGGGCGCGCGGCGGCCGAGATCTACGGCCTCCAATTGCTCGCCAACGAAATCGAGGACCGCCCGGACAACACGACGCGGTTTCTCGTCGTGGGCCGAAAGCTCTTCAGCGCCAGCGGCATCGACAAGACCACGCTGCTCGTATCGGCGCGCGACACGGACGATGCCGGCGCCTTGTTCAAGTTGCTCGAGCCGCTTGCGGCGCACCGCGTCAACATGACGCGGATCGAGTCGCGCCCATCGCGCAAGCGCAAATGGGACTACGTGTTTTTCATCGACATCGAGGGCCACGTGAGCGACCCAGCGGTCGCCGAGGCGCTAGCCGCGCTCGAGAAGCGCGCCTCATTATTCAAAGTCCTGGGTTCCTACCCGCGCGCGGTGCTCTAAGTGCGCAGCTACCAGGCGAAGCCGGTGCGCGAGGTCACGGGTGAACTGACCGTGCCCGGCGACAAATCGATTTCGCACCGCTCGCTAATGCTGTCCGGAATCGCCACGGGTCGCAGCGAGGTCAGCGGCTTTCTTCCGAGCGAAGACTGTCTCGCAAGCCTCGCGGCGATGCGCGCTCTCGGCGTGCACGTCGAACGACTGAGCGCGACCCATGTGCTCGTCGACGGCGTCGGGCTGCGGGGCTTGAGCCCGGCGCGGCGCGCGCTCGACATGGGAAATGCGGGAACCGCGATGCGCTTGTTCACGGGGCTGCTGGCGGCGCAGGCCTTCGACTCCGAGCTTGTAGGCGATGCGTCCCTGATGAAGCGGCCGATGGAACGGGTTGCGAAGCCGCTGCGCGAGATGGGTGCGGACGTGCGGACGACCAACGGCACTCCGCCGGTCCATATCGTCGGCGGCCGCCGCCTCTGGGGCATCGATTATTCGATGCCGGTCGCGAGTGCACAAGTCAAATCGGCGATCCTGCTCGCGGGGCTGTATGCCGATTCGCCCACGACCGTGATCTCGCCGGCGATTTCGCGCGATCACAGCGAGCGCATGCTCGCGAGTTTTGGGGTGCGCCTCGAGGTGCAGGACCTGCGCGTCACCGTGCACCCGCCCGAGCAGCTGCGGGCGCAGAATCTCGAGGTTCCCGGTGATTTTTCGTCGGCAGCCTTTTTCATCGTTGCCGGACTCATCGGCGCGGGTCCCGGCGGGCTGCTGATTCGCAATGTCGGCCTGAATCCATCGCGCACCGGGCTGCTCGAGATCCTGCGCAGCATGGGCGGGCGCATCGAGGTGCTCGATGCCCGCGAGAGCGGTAGCGAGCCCGTCGCAGAGCTGCTGGTTCACGCCTCACCGCTGCGCGGCATCACGGTCCCGCCGGCTCTCGTGCCGCTCGCGATCGACGAATTCCCGGTGTTGTTCGTCGCTGCCTGCTGCGCAAGCGGCGAAACGCTGATCACGGGCGCCGAGGAGCTGCGCGTCAAGGAGAGCGATCGCATTGCGGCGATGTCTGCCGGCCTGCAGGTACTCGGCATCGAGCATACCGTGCTGCCCGACGGTATGCGGATCTGCGGCAGGGACTCGGCTGAGGTTTTCGGCGGCGGCGAGATCGACAGCTGCGGCGATCATCGCGTTGCAATGGCGTTCAGCGTTGCGAGCCTGCGCGCCGCACGGCCGATTTCGATCCGCGATGTCGCCAATGTGGCCACTTCGTTCCCCGGCTTCGTCGAGCTGGCTCGCGGCGTGGGGTTCGATCTGCATGAGCGATGAATTTGTCATAACGATCGATGGCCCGTCGGGTTCGGGCAAGGGGACCGTGAGCCGTGCGGTGGCACGCCGGCTCGGCTGGGCCCTGCTCGATAGCGGTGCACTGTATCGATTGGTCGCCCTGGCGGGCCGCCGGGCCGGAATCGACCTCGGGGACGGCCCGGCGCTCGCCAAATTGGCGCTCGGCCTGCAGATCCGCTTTGGCTCGACCGAGGACGGCGAGGAGACCGTTTGGCTCGCCGGAGAGGACGTTACGGGGGCGATCCGCACCGAGAGCGCCGGTAATGACGCCTCGAAAGTCGCCGCGCTGCCGGCCGTGCGGACGGCGCTGCTCGACCGTCAACGGCGCTTTGCGGCGCCACCCGGGCTCGTGGCCGACGGCCGCGACATGGGCACCGTGGTATTCCCCCGGGCGGGGGTCAAGATTTTCCTGACCGCCAGCGCCGAAGAGAGAGCCCTGAGGCGCCATAAGCAGTTGAAAGAAAAGGGGGTTACTGCTAACCTTGCCGCCCTTTCGCTGGAGATAGCGGAACGCGACCGACGCGACACGACGCGTGCCGTTTCGCCTCTGGTCGCAAGCGCGAATGCGGTTCTGCTCGATACGACGGGATTAACCGTCGCCGCCGTGGTGGAGCGTGTTCTGGCATTAGTCCGCGAGCGGCTGGCTCCCTGAGATTTTGATGAGTCGAGCGTAGGTTTGAATTGGGTTGCGGCTTTCCATTGGATCGGATGCCGTATTTTTTAATCAACCCCTTAGGCACATAGGAACCGTGCAAGGGAAACCATCGAGCCGGCATCGGCTCGCACTAGAGAAAACATGACAGAAAGTTTTGCGGAACTGTTTGAACAGAGCATCGCCAGCCAGCGAATTCGCCCCGGCACCATTCTCAACGGATTGATCGTCGAAGTCGGCCAAGACTACGTCATCGTCAACGTCGGACTGAAGTCCGAAGCGGTCATACCGTCCGACCAATTCAAAAATGAAAAAGGTGAGATTGAGGTTACCGTCGGCGAGACCGTCGAAGTAGCCCTCGACAGCGTCGAGGACGGCTCCGGCGAGACGCGCCTGTCGCGCGAGAAGGCGAAGCGTGCGCGCACCTGGACTCGTTTGGAAACGGCTTTCGAAAAGCAGGAAATCGTGATCGGTATCATCACGGGCCGGGTCAAGGGCGGCTTTACGGTCGAGGTCGACAATGTCCGCGCCTTCTTGCCGGGTTCGCTGGTCGATGTACGGCCGGTACGCGATCCGTCGTATCTGGAAAACAAGCCGCTCGAATTCAAGGTCATCAAGCTCGATCAGAAGCGCAACAATGTCGTGGTATCGCGGCGCGCGGTGGTCGAACAGGAGTACAGCGCGGAACGTTCCGCTCTGCTCGACAATTTGCAGGAGGGCGCCGCCGTCAAGGGCGTCGTCAAGAATCTCACCGATTACGGTGCTTTCGTCGACTTGGGCGGCATCGATGGCTTGCTGCACATCACCGACATGGCGTGGAAACGCGTGAAGCATCCGTCGGAAGTCGTCAAGGTCGGCGAAGAGATCGACGTGAGGATTCTCAAGTTCGACCGCGAGCGCCAGCGCGTGTCGCTCGGATTGAAGCAGCTCGGCTCCGATCCGTGGCAGAACATCGCGCGCCGCTATCCGGCGAACACGCGCTTGTTCGGCAAGGTCACGAACATCGCCGATTACGGCTGCTTCGTCGAAATCGAGGAGGGCGTCGAGGGCCTGGTCCATGTGTCCGAAATGGATTGGACCAACAAGAACGTCAATCCCGCCAAGGTCGTTCATGTCGGTCAGGAAGTCGAAGTCATGGTGCTCGACATCGACGAGGAGCGTCGCCGCATCAGCCTCGGTGTGAAGCAATGCAAGGCCAATCCGTGGAAGGAATTCGCGGACAACTACAATCGCGGCGACAAGGTCGGCGGTCAGATCAAGTCGATCACCGATTTCGGCATCTTCATCGGACTTGCCGGCGGCATCGACGGCCTCGTGCACCTGTCCGACATATCCTGGGACTTGCCGGGTGAAGAGGCGGTGCGCAGCTACCAAAAAGGGCAGCAAGTCGACGCCATGGTTCTGTCGATCGATCCGGAGCGCGAGCGCATCAGCTTAGGCATCAAGCAGCTCGCAAAGGATCCGTTTTCGGCGTACATCGCCGAGCATCCGAAAGGCACGATCGTGCGCGGCATCGTGCGCGAAGTGGATGCCAAGGGCGCGATCATCGATCTCGGCAACGGGGTCGACGGCCAATTGCGCGCCTCGGACATCTCGCGCGATCGCGTCGAGGATGCGCGTCTGCTGCTCAAAGTGGGTGAGGAAGTCGAGGCGAAGTTCACCGGAGTGGATCGCAAAGGCCGCAGCATTTCGCTGTCGATCAAGGCGAAGGACATCCATGAAGAGCAGGAGGCAATGCAGAATTATCGGACGGATTCGCCGACCGGAACGAGTCTGGGTGATTTGCTCAAAGAACAAATCTCCGGACAGGACTGAGGAATCGAGGGCGTGCGCAGCGGACCGCCGCTGCGCATGCGCTGCTTAAAATGATTAGTGATTCTCACGGATCGATAATGACGAAATCGGAACTCATTGAGATCATTTCGGCCAAGCAAAAGCATCTGCCCGCGAAGGATGTCGAACTTGCCGTCAAGCAATTGCTGGAAATCATGAGCGATGCTCTGGCCACCGGCGAGCGCATCGAGATTCGCGGATTCGGCAGCTTTTCGCTGCACTTCCGTCCGCCGCGCCAGGGCCGCAATCCGAAGACCGGCGAGGCCGTTGCGCTGGCCGGCAAGCACGTACCGCACTTCAAGCCCGGCAAAGACCTGCGCGAGCGCGTCAACGACGGCGCCGATCACCCGATACGCGATTGAGCGCCGACATTCGGCTTTAATTCTGGGGCCAAGAAACACCCATGTCCAAGACTGCGGTCAAAACAGTTGTATTTCCCGTCGCTGGGCGCGGCACGCGCTTTCTTCCGGCCACCAAGGCAAGCCCTAAGGAGATGCTGCCGATCGTCGACAAGCCGCTGATCCAATATGCGGTCGACGAGGCGCTGAGCGCCGGCGCCGAGACGCTGGTGTTCATCACCGGCAGTTCGAAGCGGGCGATCGAAGATCATTTCGACACCAATGTGGAGCTCGAGACCGTGCTCCAGGCGCAGGGAAAGCAGGACTTGCTCGATGTGCTACGCGGCATTCTGCCGAGTTGGGCGAGCTGCGTTTACATACGCCAGCCGGCGCCCTTGGGACTGGGTCACGCGGTACTCTGCGCGCGTCCCGTGGTCGGCGATGCGCCGTTCATGGTCCACCTCGCCGACGATCTGATCGACGCCCCTGTCCCCTGCCTCAAACAGATGGTCGAGGTGTTCCGCAAGCACGGCGGCAGCGTTCTCGGCGTCCAGAATGTTCCGCCTCAGGAAACCGACAAATACGGCATCGTCTCGCTTGAGCGCAAGATGTCGGCGCGGGTCGGCAAACTCGCTCACATCGTCGAGAAGCCGAAGCCGGCGGTCGCGCCATCGAATCTCGCCGTGGTCGGCCGCTATTTGCTGTCGGGGGCGATCTTCGATGATCTCGCGCAAATCGGCGCTGGCGCCGGCGGCGAGATTCAGTTGACCGACGGTATTGCTCGCCTGATGTTGCGTCAGCCGGTATATGCCTACGAGTTCGACGGCAAACGCTACGACTGTGGCAACAAGCTCGGCTACCTGCAGGCGACCGTCGAATACGGACTCAAGCACGAGAGCCTGGGCGCCGACTTCGGGGCGTACCTGAAAGAGTTCGTCGCGAAGCTTTGAAAGAACCGCGAGACGCGCGGCGTGCGCGCGATCGCGCGCACGCCGGCTTCCCATGTTTCGATGCAATCAGTACGAGCGGCCGCGCTGTTGTCCGCCGCCATGACGCGAACTCGCGCCGGACGACGTTGAGCGTCGCGATCCGCGCGCGGCGCCCTGGTGGTATCCGCCGCGGCCCTGAGCTTGCGGCGGGCGCGTGTCCTGCCTCGCGGGCAGCGGCGCCGTCTCGACGATCTTGAACGTCGGTGTGGGCAACACGGGAATGCTGCGCCTCAGTACCCGTTCGATGTCGCGAAGAAACCCGCTCTCGTCGGACGAAACTAGCGAAACGGCTTCACCGCCGGCACCGGCTCGTCCCGTGCGCCCGATGCGATGCACGTAGTCCTCGGGAATGTTCGGCAATTCGTAATTCACGACCTGCGGCAGCTCCTTGATGTCGAGCCCGCGAGCCGCGACTTCGGTTGCGACCAGCGCGGTGATCTGTCCTTTCTTGAACATATCGAGCGCCTTGACGCGCGCTGCCTGACTCTTGTTGCCGTGGATCGCCGCGGCCTTGATGCCCGCGCCCTCGAGCTGCTGCGTGAGGCGGTTCGCGCCGTGCTTGGTCCGTGTGAAGATCAGGACTTGATGCCACTGGCCCTCTTGGATCAGGTGGATCAGCAAATGGCGCTTCTGCTCTTTTTGTACCCGATAAGCGCGCTGTTCGACGATTTCGATTGCAGCGTTGCGCGGCGATACCTGGATCGACAGCGGGTTGTGCAGCAGCCTTTCTGCGAGCGCGCGGATGTCGTCCGAGTAGGTCGCCGAGAACAACAGGTTCTGCCGTTGTTGCGGCAGCAGCTTGATGATGCGGCGAATGTCCGGAATGAATCCCATGTCGAGCATGCGGTCCGCTTCGTCGAGCACCAGCACCTGGATCTTGGACAGATCGACGGCGCGCTGTTGCGCAAGATCGAGCAGACGCCCGGGGGTTGCGACCAGAATGTCGCAGCCGCTTCGCAGCGAGCTGATCTGCGGATTGATGCTGACGCCGCCGAACACTTGGAAGGTGCGCAGCTGCAGATATTTGCCGTAGCTGCGCGCGCTCTCGGCAACCTGGGCTGCCAATTCCCGGGTCGGCGTGAGCACGAGTGCGCGTGGCGAGCGGCTCGTGCCGTGATTCGCATCGGCGTTCAGACGCTGCAGAATGGGCAGCACGAAGCCTGCGGTCTTGCCGGTGCCGGTCTGCGCACCCGCCAACACGTCGCGGCCGCCGAGCACCGCGGGAATGGCTTGCAATTGAATCGGCGACGGCGTGTCGTAGCCCTTATCGGTGACAGCACGCAGCAATTCGGGCAATAGCCCGAGATCTGAAAATGACATTGAAAAAATCCTTAAATAGAGGTGGACTCGCACGACAGAGCTTTATGGCTCCGCAGCGGTCAGCAGCGAGGGGAGTATCAAACGAAGTGCGTCAAGGACGGACCGCGAGCAGGGGGGTGGTACTGACCGAGTACCGACCTAATTAGCTAGCCCCTGATCTTACAGCGTCGCGGACGATGCGTCCAGTCGCCGAGCCGATATCGGGACCTGTGTCATGAATCCCAGCCCGTAATCAGCTTCGCGACCGCCGCCGTCCTTGCGGCGCGTTCACTCTCGTTCGGCCGGCGCGAACACCACGAGCACGGACAATTCCTCCTCGATATCGTAGAACTGGTGTTCGAGGCGTGCGGCGACGAACACCACGCTGCCCTCGCGAACCGACCGGTCTTCGGCGCCGGCGCGCAGCCGTGCCTTGCCGCGCAGCACGTAATAGAGTTCGTCCTGGCCGTGCGGCGTTTGTCGGTCGAGGCTGCCGGCCGCGAGCACGTAGAGTCCCGCGCTGATCGCGGGTACGCGCAGGAATTCGAAATAGTCCTCGGCGCGCTGCAGGCGTTGCGCCGTGATTTCCTTGATCTCTGCGAAGCGAACGCTCGGCTCGCTCATGGCGCGCATCTCAGCGCCGATTCAACGGCGGTGCAAAGCTTACCCAAGATTTCCTCGAGTTCCGTGTCGCTCGCATTGTAGGGCGGGGCGATGATGATGGTATCGCCGCGTGCACCATCGACGTTACCCGAGCACGGGTAGCAGATCAACCCATCTGCAAATGCGCGGCGGCCGATATCGAAGCTCAATGCGCGCTCGCGCGCGAACGGCGTCTTGGTGGCGCGATCGCTCACGAATTCGATACCGATGAAAAACCCGCGGCCGCGCACGTCGCCGACTTCCTCGAATCGCGACAAGGCGCTGCGAATCTGCGCCTGGAATGCCGCCCCGCGATCGCGCACGCGCTCGACGAGCCGGTCGCGCTCGATGATTTTCTGCACCGCGAGTCCCGCGGCGCAGGCCGCCGTGTGGCCCGTGAACGTGTGCCCGGTTTGAAATGCGCCGTGTTCGCTCAAGATCGGCGCCGAGACCGCGGCCGTGCACAAGGTGGCGCCTAGCGGGATGTAGCCGCCGGCAAGTCCCTTGGCGATGGTCATGATGTCGGCGACCACGCCGTCGTGCTCGAGCGTTCGCCACGTGCCGCTGCGGCCCGAGCCGCACATGACTTCGTCGGCGATCAACAGCACGTCGTATTTGCGGCAGACGGCCTGAATCGCGGCGACGTAGCCGGCTGGCGCGGGAACGACGCCGCCGGCGGCGCCGACGATCGGTTCGAAAATGAACGCGGCGACGGTTTCCGGTCCGCGCTCGATTATCGTCGTTTCGAGCTCCGCGGCGAGATGTTCGGCGAGCGCCGGCTCGGTGACGCCCGGCGGTGGCCGATAGCGATTGGCGGCCGAGACGAACGAGACATCGAGCAAGCTGCCTTCAAATGCGCGGCGTCGATCGATGAAGCCGGAGACCGACAGCGCGCCCAAGGTGTTGCCGTGCCAAGAACGGTCGCGCGCGATGAAGTGCCGCTTGCGCACCAGGCCGCGTGCGCTGAAATGCTGTAGCGCAATCTTCAGCGCGGATTCGACGGCCTCGGATCCGCTGCCGCTGTAGACGACGTGTTGGTAGCCGCCGCAAAGCTTGAGCACTTGGGCCGTCAGCTCCTCGAGCGCGGAGCTCGTGAACAGATAGCGGTAGCCATACGCGATCTCGTTGAGTTGGCGCATGATCGCGTCGTTGACCTCCGGGTGCGCGTGGCCGACGCTGAACACCGCAGGGCCACCCGAGCCATCGACGTAGCGCTTGCCGCTTGCGTCATACAGATAGCTGCCGCGGCCGCGCACGATTCTCGGCAATTCGGCAATGCCGAAGCCGCTGGCACGAGGTTTGTTCATGTGCGCACCGGCTGCGCCTCGAGATAGCCGTGCCACCCGCCGTAATCCGTAATATCGATCGCGCCTGCGGCCGCGTAGCCCTCGCAAATGAATCCTGCGACGATCGTGCCGTCCGCGAGTTCAACTTTACCGACGCCGAGCGGCGCCGGTATTGCTTCTATGAACGAGCCGACCTCGGCGGCGGGCAGCGCCCAGACCTCGAGTTCGATCGGCGCGCCTTGGCTCGCGACGCGGATCAGGCCGGGCCGATGCGGCGGCCCGCCGGGCAGCGCATAGAGGCGATAATGTGGTGCGGTCCGGGTTTTCTGCAATAACCGAGCACCGCGCTCATGCAGTTGGGAATTGAGCGGCAAGCCCTGCATGTGCGCACCGCAGACGGCGATCGGGACTTGTTGCAGAGTCGCCGAGGAGCCCGGTGATTCGGTGTATGCGGGCAGCGGCAAGCCGAGGGCTCCCAGCGTCGGCGCCGACGCACGATGCATTCGCCCCGCGATCCGCAGCAAGGCGCGCTCGCTCGACTGGGGTCCGACCAGTGTCACGCCGAACGGCAGGCCGTCGGCGCGAAACCCGGACGGCACCGCGACGCCCGCGAGGTCGAGGAAATTCATGAAATTCGTATAGCGGCCCAGCGTCGCATTGAGCCGAATCGGATCGGCCTCGACCGCCTGGATCGTGTAGATGGTTCCAGCGGTCGGCGTGAGCAGCCAGTCGATCCGCGACCATGCGGCTTCGCTCGCACGCTGCAGTTCCTTGAGGCGATATTGTGCGCGATACGCATCGCTCGCCGTCGGCAGCTTGCCGCCGAGGATCAGCGCGCGCGTGATCGGATGCACGGCGCCCGGGTGGCTCTCGAGAAAATCGCCGACCGCGGCGTAGCGCTCGGCGATCCAGGGTCCTTCGTATAACAGGCGCGCGGCAGAGAGAAACGGCGCGAAGTCGATCTCGACGCGAATAGCGCCGAGCGATTCGACGCGCAGTGCGGCGGCATCGAACAGTCGCGCATATTCCGCATCGCCAAAAAATTCGAGCTGATCGCGCCGTGGCACGCCGAAGCGCATCGAGTCGATCGGCGTATTGCCGAGCTCGCGCGAATAAGCATCCTCGCGGTCATAGCCCTCGGCCGCGTCGAGCACAGCGGCCGCATCCTCGGCGGTCAGCGCGAAGATCGACACGCAGTCCAAGGAGCGGCAGGCCGGCACGACGCCGCGTGCGCTCAAGCGGCCGATCGTCGGTTTCAGCCCGATCAAATTATTGAATGCCGCCGGTACACGTCCGGATCCCGCGGTGTCGGTGCCGAGCGAGAAGCTTGCAAGACCCGTCGCCACCGCGACCGCCGAGCCGGAACTCGAGCCGCCGGAGATGTAATTTTCGTCGAAGCTGTTGCGGCAGGCGCCGTACGGCGAGCGGTTGCCGGACAAGCCGGTCGCGAATTGATCCAAATTGGTCTTGCCCAACGGGATCGCGCCGGCGGCGATCAGCCGTTGAACGACCGGCGCCGAGTCGACCGGTAGGTAAGCGTAATCCGGACACCCGGCCGTGGTCTTGACGCCCGCAAGGTCGATATTGTCCTTGATCACGAACGGGATTCCATAGAGCGGCAAGGCGTCGATGCTGCAGCCGGCGAGCGCATCGACGCGGCGCATGATTTCGGGTCGCGCGATGCGCGTAATCCAAACCGAGCGATCGGGGATCCGCTCGGCGCGCTCGAGCAGCTGCTCGACAAGATCGCCGACCTGGAGCGTACCGGCCCGATACGCCGATCGTAGCGTGGCTATCGAAAGATTCGGAGCGGTTGTCATGATGCTTTCATTTGGGGCGCAAGTCTGCCGCGCTGCGCGCTCCTGGTGCGCAAGCTTCGCATTGCGGCTCCGGTCGAGGCCGCGCGGCACGGCATGCGACGTGCAATTACCCGCGGTTTACAGGGGCTCGGCGGCTTTTTTCGGCGATTACCGCACGCTCGCCTGGCGTCCGGCACGGGAATTGCTGTTCTCATGTGCATTCTAATGTGCGTCTAGGGTTCCGGCTTGCATTTGCAGGCGACTGGTCCGAGAGAGGCAGTCCTTACACCTTAAGGATACACGGCGGGATAAAAGCCCGGGAGATCGATGTCGAGGCGGCTGCAACGTCCTCGGAATGATCTTCCCGTGCAGGAAATCTACCGAGGCTTAGGGGACTGCACATGATTTATGAAACCTTGATCGAAGGCGGCAAGCACTGGTCGTTGACCGTGCATGCGGGCATGCGTCTGCGGCTGGTCGACCGCGGCGGCGGCGCGAACGTCGGCATGCTGTTCTACAACCCTCAAAATACCTTGGAGCGCTACAACGCGCCCGATACGCTGAAGTGCCAGCACACGTTCAAGCTCACGCGCGGACACTGCTTGTATTCCGATATGGGGCGCATCTTCTGTTCGATCGTCGCCGATTCGGTCGGCTGGCACGACACGGTTTGCGGCAACACCAACCGTGCGCAGATCATCGCGCGCTGGGGCGCGAAGAATTATCAAACCTACCGCAACGACTGGACCCAGAACGGCCATGACGCGTTTCTCGTCGAGGGCGGCAAGTACGGCCTTGGGCGCCGCGATCTCGCCGCCAACGTCAATTGGTTCAGCAAGGTGACGGCCGCGGAAGACGGGTCGATGCAGTTCGATCCGGGCAATTCGCGCGCCGATGCCAGCGTCGAGTTGCGCTTCGAAATGGACACATTGATCCTGATGCACACCTGTCCGCATCCGATGAACCCGGCCGCCG
>Ga0181531_10001542_pt1 | contig 14512 bp, 11 predicted proteins | sample PEATcosm2014_Bin_38_FD_119743 | JGI IMG/M metagenome (GOLD analysis project Ga0181531, IMG submission 119743) | Peatland microbial communities from MTU Mesocosm Facility, Houghton, MI, USA - PEATcosm2014_Bin11_10_metaG | ecosystem: Environmental > Terrestrial > Soil > Wetlands > Peat | place... | reverse complement strand
CGCGGCGGCCATCGAGTGGTGGCGCCGCTGCGCGGGAAAGCGGATGGGTATGCGGACGTGAAGGGGCGGCGGGTCAAGGCGTTGCCGGAAATCTGCCAGTTGCATTTCGGCTTGAGTTTTGGGGATGGGGGTTTTTTGGATTTGATCGAGAAACAGGGGCCGTTTGATATTCTTTGCCATCATGCGGCGGAGGTGCGCGATTACCGGAGTCCGGATTTCGATGCGGTCCGGGCGCTGGCGGGAAATGTGAGCGGACTGGTGCCGGTGCTGCGCAAACTGCGCGAGCAGGGGTGCCGGAAAATGATCCTGACGGGGAGCGTTTTTGAACCCAATGAAGGGATCGGCCAATCGCCGCGGCGGGCGTTTAGTCCGTATGGGTTGTCGAAGGGGTTGACCTCGCAATATGTGCAGTATTTCGCGTGGCGGGAGGAATTTTCGCTGGGGAAATTCGTGATTCCCAATCCCTTCGGGCCGCTGGAGGAGCCGCGATTTTTGTCTTACCTGATTAAAACGTGGCTGGCGGGGCAGACGGCGGCGGTGAAGACGCCGAGGTATGTGCGGGATAATATTCACGTCGATTTGCTGGCGCTGGCTTATCGACAAATGGTGGAGGCGCTGGCGGATTCGCCGGGGTATGCGCGATTCGGGCCCAGCGGGTATGTCGAATCGATGGGGGAATTCTCGCATCGCGTGGCGACGGAGATTTCCAAGCGCATCGGGCGGCCCTGCCCGCTGCGCCTGGAGACGCAGACGGATTTCTCCGAGCCGATGGCGAGGGTGAACGCGGACCGGGTGGACGCCAGCGCGCTGGACTGGTCGGAATCGGCCGCGTGGGACAAGCTGGCGGATTATTATCTGGGGAATACCGGGCGGTTTTTATCTTAAGAACAAATCCTGGAGCACGCTTTTGTAGCCGTAGGAATATTTCGCGTAATTTCCGCGGCGTAGTTCCGCGCCGATGAAACCCAGGCGCTTTGGCCAACCGGGCAGGGATTGGCGGGCGCGGCTGTGATCGATCTTTTGACGCAGGAGATCCAGCGTTTCATCCGCGACAGGCCAGTCGGAGCGCAGACTGGTCAGGCGGCTCAAAATCAGCTGATGCAGATCGGCGGATAAACCAAAGGCGTTTTGGCGGATTTGCCGGCGGGCCATTTCGATCTGGCCGGTCAATCCGGCGGGCGGGATGCCGATTTGATTGGCGTCGTGCAGTCGATAATCGATCAGGTCCTCATCCAAAGGCGCCATTTTCGCCACGGACGCGATGAGCGTGGAGATCCAGATATCATGGGATCGCGGGAGGTCCGGCAGGGGAAGGATCAGGGGCAAGAATTTAGCGCGGAACGCCAGCATCGACCCGGCCGCGATGGCGTGGCGCAGCAGGACGGGAATTGCATGGCCGCTTTTGACACTGGCCTGCTGGGCGGAATTGAAGCTGATCGAGTCCCAGAATCGCCTGCCGGTGGCCGAGCCGTCCGATTGGATGATTCGGGCGTTGGAGAAGGCGAGGCCGATTTTTTCATCGGCGAAACATTGCAGCAATCGGGCGACTTTGTCCGGGCGCCAGCGGTCGTCTTGATCGCATAGGAAAATGAACGTGCCGTGGCAAAGGGAAATTGCCTGCTGGAAATTTTGCGCGACGCCGAGCCGTTTGGGGTTCAACTGAATGCGCGTGGGGACGGCGGCCGTGGCGGCGAAATCGCGGAGGAGAGTTTGTGTGTCGTCGGTCGAGGCGTCGTCGCAAATGACCAACTGGTCGATCGGACGACTTTGGCTTGCCAGGCTTTGGAGTTGTTCGGAGAGATATTTTCCGCCGTTATAGGTGCAGAGGGCGACGGAAATCGTGGGAAGTTTCGCGGACATGGGTTTGCGCCGAGCTTTACGGGGCGCGCTGGGCGCGCAGGCGTCGCCAGAGATCGCGGATGCCCGGTTTGGCGTCGGACGGCGGCTGGTGCGGCTCGAGGGAAAAGTCGATCAGGGAAAAATCGCCGGGGTCCTGGATCGGATCGAGACGGATCATGGAGGTTGGAAGCAAAACCTCGATCACGCGGTCGATCGCGTTTTCGCCGGGGGCGATGGGGGCGAGTTCGGTCGATTCGCAATCGATGAATCCGCGGCCGCTGTCGAGGCAAATTGCGGCGAGCGACCAGACGGAGGAGCGCACGGTGGCGCGGACGCGCCACTTTCCCGCCGGCATATCAACCAGGGCCAGGAATCTGGGATATCCCGGCAGTTGCGAGAGTTGATCCAGACCCAGCGGGGCAACTGGCGGCGGATTCTGCTTTAATTTGGCAATCGCGGCGCGCTCGGCCTGGGCGCGTTTTTCGCTGCGCTGGGAATCCGTGATTCGCGCTTTTTCGCTTGGATAGACGCTGAGCAAGGGTCCGAAAGCGAGAAGGGCGTCGTCCAGGGATGCGGCGATTTCATCCAGCGTTTTGGCCAGGCTGGATTGATCGACCTCGGCGGCCGTCAGAAATTCGGCGTAGGCGCGTTTCACCCATTCGACGACGCCGGGGTCCTGCGCTAAATCGTCCATCGTGGCCCGGTGATGGCGAAGGGATTTGGAAAGCAGGGCCTCGATCTCGGGAGCAGCCTGGTCGATCGATTTCGGCCAGGGGGAGGTCATCGCCTGGCTGACGCGCCTGGCGCAGCGTCGCCAATCGTCCAAAAGCATGTCGTACGCCACGAGGCAGCGCGGCAGGCCGCGCGTCGACCGCTCGGCTTCCAGGAGATGGATCAGCCAGAGGAGCATCGACTTGGGTGCGGGGAAATGATCGCGATGCGCCAGCGAATCGGCGACTTCTTTGGGATTCCGCGCCGTCAGAACGAAGATCGGGCGAATGCGCATTTCCTTCAAGACCGATTGCCAGAAGGGAACCAGCAGAGAGGTGCGGGGGTCTTTCAGAACGAAGAGCGGGCTGTCGCCGAAGGTTTTGTGGAGCAATTCAGCGGCGCGGCGGCGGAAATCGTCGGTTTGGGGTTTTTTGAACCACTCGGTGGGAAATCGCCCGATGTGGTCCCATTTGGTCCCCGCCGATTTGAAAATCTCGTCGTTGAAATCCGCGGCCTCTTTGGATTCCCAGTAGCCTTTCTCGTTAAATTCATCGGCGGGCATCAGATCGGCGGGTTTGCCCGCGCCCAGGAGATGCAGCATTCCGGCCAGGGCGCTGGTGCCGCTGCGGTGCATGCCGAGGACGATGAGGGCTGTTCGGTCGGGCATGAGACGATCAAACCCTTTCCGCCGGGGTGAGGATGCGGATTTGACAGTGCTCTTCGGTCAAAAGATTCACGAGTCCGGTGGCGACGGGATCGGGGGTCGGATCGACGCGGAACATGATGACGTCCAGAAGTCGGTGGAGCCAGGTTTCGCCGGATTCGTCGATTCGGCCAAGAACACCGGCGTTGAGGAAATAGGAACCGGGCGACATCAGGTTTTTGAATTGAAAGGTGACGGTGACGTCCTGCCCCTGATCGATGAATTCCACGCCGCCGCCGGGGGTGTGTGACGCGCCGCCGGCCAGTTCGATTCCGACGACGTTTTTAATCATCATTCCAAAGCGCACGCCGGTGGCGGGTTTGTCGAAATGGACGGTGTAGGTGTACCGGTAGACCCGCCCGGGGACCAGGACGTTGACGCGCCGGCCGGCGACGTCCAGGATTTGGGGCTCGTCGATCGTCGCGCCGCGCGAAACGTATGAAACCACGCTCCGCGGCACCATGGCGGCGTCGTAAAATTCGCCCGCCGCTTTGCCTTCCTGGGCGCTTTGCCCTTCGTCGCCGTCGGTGTCGGGTATGGCGGACTGCGCGCCGGAGGCATCCAATTTCAGGATCTCCTGGCGGATGCCCTCGGCCTTGTCGGGGGGGGCGTAGACCAGCTTCTGATATTTCGCGACGGCCAATTTGGGATTGGCGGTGAGCAACCTGCGGCCGTGATCGAGCAAAATCGCGCGATCGCATAATTGCACGATCGTCGCGGCGCCGTGCGAGACAAACAGGACGGTCGCCCCGGCATTGCGAATCTCCCGGATGCGGGCGAAACATTTGCGCTGAAACGCCTCGTCACCGACCGATAGCAGCTCATCGACCATGAGAATTTCCGGATCGACGTGGATCGCCACGGCGAACGCGAGGCGGGCATACATGCCGCTGGAATAGGTCTTGACGGGCTGATCGAGAAACTCGCCGATGTCGGCGAATTTGACGATGTCGTCGTAGCGATCGACCATCTGTTTCTGGGTCATTCCAAGAATCGCGCCGTTGAGAAAAACGTTGTCGCGCCCGGTGAATTCGGGATTGAAGCCGGCCCCGAGTTCCAAAAGCGCCGCGATGCGCCCGCGGGATTGGACGGCGCCCAGCGTGGGAGTGAGCGTGCCGCAGATGAGTTGAAGGAGGGTCGATTTTCCGGAGCCGTTGGCTCCGATCAGACCGACGGTTTCGCCCCTGTGGATATCCAGATCGATGTCGCGCAAGGCCCAGAATTCGTGGTGGAATTTTCGCCAGCGGCCCAGAAGCATTTGTTTGAGGCGGTCCTCCGGGCGATGGAAAATGCGATAGGCTTTGCAAAGCCCGCGGGCGCGGATCGAGAGATCGGGGGGGAGGGCTTCAGACGACATCGGCGAATCCCGTCTGCGCGTGGCGGAACCAGGCGAGCCCCGACCAGGCGACGAGCCACGAGACCACGAAATAAACCGACCAGGCGATCCAATCGGGCGGCTGCCCCCAGAAAAGCACGGCCCGCACCTGCTCTAAAATAACCGTCAGGGGGCTGAGATAAATCGCCCAGCGCGCGGGCTCGGGTATGCGGCTCAGCGGATAAAAGAGGGGGCTTAAAAAAGGAATCAGATTGAGCAGCACCACGACGACATGGCGCAGATCTCGCAAGAAAACGCCGAGGGATGAAATCCACCAGACCCACCCGAGCGTCATCAGAAAAAGCGGCGCGACCACCACGGGAAGCCAGACATAGGTCTGCGGCGGACGCCCCAGGACGGCCAGATACATCACCGCCAAAACCACGCCGCTGGAAAGCACCGTCACCAGTTCACTGACGACAAGCACGTATGGCAAAATCTCCAGAGGGAAGACGACCTTTTTTATGTACGTGACATTGCTCAGCACCAGCGTCGAAGCGCGGCCGGCGCATTCGATGAACAAATTCATCCAGATGATCCCAGCGAAGACGAGCAGAAAGAATGTTCCTTTGCCGCCCGGCGGAATGTCCCAGCGCGATTTGAGCACGAAGCCAAACACGAACGTGTAGACCCCCAACATCAGCAAGGGCAGAAGCACCATCCAAAGGATCCCCAGCGCGGAGCCTTTATAGCGGGCCTCGACCTCCCGGCGGGCGAGGCGGGCGATCAGCCGGCGATGCGTCCAGGCGGTGGTGAAGACGGCCCAGGGAGGGGTGCGGCGACTATTTCTGACGTACCCCGTTTGTTCGGCGGGAGCGCCGTGCATCAACATAAATGCCTCATTTTGGCCTCATTTCGCTGGGGCTTTTTATAGCCGCCCCCCGGGGCAATGCAACCGGAGGCCGGCGGCGGGAAGAGGCCGAAAGCGCTCGCCTCGGTGAGGGCCTTGGGGTAACATGGTCGGGCGCGATGACGAGCCTGATTCGCCCGCTTGAAGTTCAGCGAAAATCTGGGCCGACGCTGCTCGAGATTGCCGCGCCGGTTCCAGCAGCGGCGCCCTCGCCGGATGCTCCAACCCCTTCGCCGAAATGCCTGATCATCGTCCCGGCATTTAACGAGAGTAAATCCGTCGGGCGATTGGTGCGGCAACTGCACCGGCTACTGCCCGAATGCGACGTTCTGGTGATAGACGACGGATCCACGGATGACACGGTTCGCTGCCTCCCCCCCACCACTCGGCTGGTCAGCCTGCCGTTTAATCTTGGGATCGGCGGAGCCATGCAAACGGGATATCGCTATGCGGCGCTGCACCATTACGACATAGCCGTGCAAGTGGACGGGGACGGTCAGCACCGTCCCAGCGGAGTGCGGAAATTGATCGAGGCGTTGCAGACGTCGGATGCGGATATCGTGGTTGGGTCGCGGTTTCTTTCGCCGCGCAATTTCGCCACGTCTCCGGTGCGCCTGACGGGGATACGCCTGCTGAGTTTTTGGATTCGCATGCTCAGCGGGCTCAAAATCACGGATTGCACGAGCGGATTCCGAGCCGTGAATAAACGCGTGATCCGGGCTTATGCGCACTGGTATCCGGAGGATTATCCGGAGCCGGAGGTGGTGCTGCTGCTGCATCGATCGCGCTTCAAGGTGGTGGAAATCCCTGCGCGGATGCGGCGGCGGATGTATGGGAAGAGCAGTATCAGCCTCGCCAGCGGGATTTTTTATGTTTTGAAGGTTGGGGTGTGCCTGCTGATGGACACGGTCCGCCAGCCCTGGCCGCGCGGGAAAATCGACGTCACCTGAATCGAGCCGCCTTATGTTCGCCCGTGTCATCCTCCTGATTTTCGGCCTGGGCGTGCTGGCGCTGGCGATCCGCCGATTGCGAACTTACAAGATCAAGGAACGGCATGTTTTGCTCTTTCTTTTCACGGGAGTTCCGTTCCTGGTGCTGGCGGTTTGGCCGTCGGGAATGGGGTGGGTCGCGGAAAAACTGCAGATCGAATATCACACCGTCTCGCTGCTTTGCGTGGCGGCGTTTTTGATCCTGATGGTGTTTGAATTGCTTACCATCGTCTCGCTTCAGGACCGGAAGATCGCCACGCTGGCGCAGATCGTGGGGATTTTGATGGAAAAGCACGGCATGAGCGACCGGCTGCCCGCGGAAAACCCGCCTCGCGTTCCGCCGCAGACTCCATAAAGAGAACATGTCAGAGGCCGCCGTCCTTATCGTCTGCTTCAACGGCCGCGAATTTCTGGGCGATTGCCTCGCCTCGGTTTTCAATTCCAGCGATGCCGGATTGAACGTACACGTGATCGTGATCGACAGCGCCAGCACGGACGGCAGCGCCGAAATCGTCCGGCGCGATTTCCCGCAGGCGGACCTGCTGGTCCTTCCGAGCAACGTCGGCTACGCCGCCGCCAACAATTTCGGATGGAAATTTGCGCGGAATAAATATCCCAACCTGGACTACCTGGCGATTCTCAATCACGACACGCTCGTTCAAAGCGGCTGGCTTGCGAAACTGGCGGGGCATCTGGAAACTCACCCGCGGACGGCGGCGGCGCAGCCGAAAATTCTGCTTTGGCCCAAAACCGATCGCTTCAATACCGCGGGCAATGAGTCGCATTATCTCGGTTTCGGCATCGTCAGCGCGTACGACAAAATCGACGATGGCTCGCTGGACGAGGTGCGTCCAATCGATTTTCCGTCGGGAGCGGCGGTGCTTCTGCGCGCAGCGGCCGTGAAAGAGGCGGGGCTCTTTGACGATCTTTTTTTTCTTTATCTGGAAGATGCCGATTTGGGCTGGAAACTCCGGCAGATGGGATTTTTGATCGAGTACGTGCCCGCCGCCGTCGTTTGGCACAAATACGCCTTCCAGCGGAATTATGAATATTACTACTTTCTGGAGCGAAACCGCTGGATTCTGCTGGCGACGTATTACAAATTGCCGACGATGATCGTTTTGTCGCCGATGCTGATCCTCATGGAATTGGGGCAGCTATTTTTCGCGTGGCGCAACGGGGTGCTGGGGCAAAAAATCCGATCCTGGCGATATTTCTGGTGCTCCAGAAATCTCGCGCACTTGCGTGAGCGCCGCCGGGAGTCGCAACAGCGGCGGAAAATTTCGGATCGGCAATTCACCAGGAATTTTGTTGGGGAGATCGACTTTTCGGAGATTAAAAGCCGCACGCTTCGGCGCGTCGGTAATCCGCTGCTGAATATCTACTGGCAAATCGCCCGCCGATTGATCGTCTGGTGAAATTTACTTGATCGCGCCGAACGCGACGAAAACGGCGGTTTTGTGGAGAATCTCCACGGTGCGGAATCCGACCTGCCGCAGGAGATCGATCTGGAAGATCAGGCTCCGCGGCGAATCTTCTTTTTCGATATAGGCGAAGACTTCATCGCGATAAGCGGCGTTTTTTAGATTCGTCAGATAGTCGCCGTAGCGTTGCATCATGATGGCGTGGGTGGCGGGGTGATCGTGCTCGACCATGTCCCAGATCCAGAACGATCCGCCGGGGGTGAGACTTCGGTGGATTTTCTCGAAGACCGAGCGCCACTGGGCGTCATCGCGCAGGTGATGCAGGACGGCGCCGGCGACGATCAGATCGAAACTTGCGTCCGCCATCGCGATTTCGCGGATATCGCCCTGAATGGTGACGATTTTCCCGCTGGTGGCAGCGCAGACGCGCTGCTGGGCGCGGTCGAGCATCGGGCGGCTCAGATCGACGAGGGTCACGTCCAAATTGGGGACTTTTTGGAGCATTTTCAGGGAATAATTCCCCGCGCCGCAGCCGACATCGAGCAGATGTTTCGCCCCCGGCGTCGCCGCGGCGGCGGCGGTGCAGATCAATTCCAAACCGAGCGGCGCGTCCATGGTCGCCGACTGTCCGGTTTGAAGAACGCTGAAACGCTCCACGTCCTTGTCGAAGCGCTGGCGAATTTCATCCACCGTGGATTTGGTTTTATCGTCCATCGTCACGATTTTTCAAAATAATCCTGCAACGGCTTCACCGACCATCCGCCGGACTGCATCGCCTTGATCGCGCGGGCGGCGGCATTGGCGCCGGTCACCGTCGTCACGATGGGAACCTTGTGCATCACCGCCATCGCGCGAATCTTTCCCTCGTCGGTGGTCGGTCCTTTTTTCGTGGGGGTGTTGATGATGAGCTGCACCTGGCCGTTTTTGATGTAGTCTTTGATGTTCGGCCGGCCCTGCCCCATCTTCGCCACGCGCACCGCCGGCACGTCGTTTTGCGCCAAAATCTGGAGCGTCCCCGGCGTGCACAGGATCTGAAACCCCGATTCCTGCAAGGCCCGCGCCGCCGGGACGATCGCCTCCTTATCCTCGTTCCGCACGGAGATAAAGACATTCCCCTCCGTGGGCAGCGCCGTCCCCGCCGCGATCTGGCTCTTGGCGAATGCGTGAGGGAAATCCGCGTCGATCCCCATCACCTCGCCGGTCGAGCGCATCTCCGGGCCGAGGATGATGTCCACGCCTGGGAATTTGCTGAAGGGAAAGACGACTTCCTTCACGGAAGTATGCTTCGGCGGCGGGAGTTCACGGACGGCCAATTCCTGCAACGATTTCCCCGCCATCACTTTGGCCGCAATTTTCGCCCACGGCACGCCGGTGGCTTTGGAAACAAAGGGGACCGTCCGGCTCGCCCGCGGATTCACTTCGATCACGTAAATTTCATTGTTCTTAATCGCATATTGCACATTCATCAGCCCGCGCACGCGCAGGGCCTTGGCCAACTCGCGCGTCTGGGACTTGAGTTCGGCGACAATTTCCTTGGAGAGGGAATACGGCGGCAGAGAACAAGCCGAATCGCCGCTGTGGATGCCGGCTTCCTCGATGTGCTCCATGACTCCGATGATAATCGCCTGTCCGCTTTCGCTTTTTCCGACGGGATCAAAATCCGCGACGCAGTCCACATCGACTTCCGTTGCGGCGTCCAGAAATTTATCGACCAGGATCGGCGCGTTGGCGATGGTGGAGGCCTCGACGGCGTTGGCCATGTAATAGTTCAGTTGATCCTCATCGGAAACGATCTCCATGGCCCGGCCGCCGAGGACGAAGCTGGGGCGTACCAGAACCGGATAGCCGATTCGTTTCGCAATCACGCGCGCCTCTTCGACCGAGCGCGCAATCCCATTTTCCGGCTGTTTCATTTTCAGTTTCTGAATCAGAGCCCGGAATTGCTCGCGATCGCCGGCGGCGTCGAGGGATTCAATCGTGGTCCCCAGGATGGGCACGCCCGCCTCCTTCAACCCGCGCGCCAGATTCAGCGGCGTCTGCCCGCCGAACTGCACGATCACGCCTTTCACCAGATTGCGATTTCCTCCATTTAACCGCTGGCAAACATTGAGAACGTCCTCATGGGTCAAGGGCTCGAAAAACAGCAGATCGCTGGTGTCGTAATCGGTGCTGACCGTCTCCGGATTGGAATTGATCATGACCGATTCCAAGCCCATTTCGCGCATCGCGAAGGCGGCGTGGACGCAGCAATAGTCGAATTCGATCCCCTGCCCGATGCGGTTGGGGCCGCCGCCGATGATGATGACTTTGGGCTTTTGGGTCAGGCGGATTTCGTCTTCGACGACCGTTTTGCCGTTGACCGTGAAGGGCGTTTCGTAGGTTGAATAATAATAGGGCGTCGAAGCCTCAAACTCGGCGGCGCAAGTATCGACGAGCTTGTAGGTGGGTTGTCCCAATGCGAGCGCATTGTGCCGAGAATCGAGCATTTCCGAGGGTTTCATGCCGAAAATATGCGCCAGTTGAACATCGCTGTAGCCCCACTGTTTCGCCTGCTGCAGCAGATCAAAATAACCGGTGCTCGGCTTTTTCTCGTCGCGCGCAAGGACGAGGCGATCTTCAAAATCCACCAGTTGCTTCATCTCCGCCAAAAACCATTTATCGATTTTCGTCAGTTCGTAAATCTGATCGACGGACCAGCCCATTTTCATCGCGTAGCGAATGTAATAAAGCCGTCCCTGGCTGGGGACGATCAGTTTGCGCCGGACCGTTTCCTCGGGAATAGGCCATTCGGATCCTTTCCCCTGCTGCGCGGCCAGCCATTTATCGTTGGCGTCGAGTCCGAATCCGAATCGCTTCACCTCCATCGAGCGGATTCCCTTTTGCAGCGCTTCCTTGAAGGTGCGGCCGATCGCCATGGCTTCACCGACGCTTTTCATCTGGGTCGTGAGGGTCTCGTCGGCATCGGGGAATTTCTCAAACGTCCAGCGCGGAATCTTGATCACGCAGTAGTCGATGGTCGGTTCAAAGCAGGCGGAGGTGTAAAAATCCCATCCGCCGCCGGCGGCTTTCTTGCTGGTGATGTAATTCGGCAGTTCGTCCAGCGTATATCCGACGGCCAATTTCGCGGCCAATTTCGCGATCGGGTAGCCCGTCGCCTTGGAGGCCAGAGCCGACGAGCGGCTGACGCGCGGATTCATCTCCACGACGATCATGTCGCCGTTTTCGGGGTTGATGGCGAATTGAATATTGCTCCCGCCGGTTTCCACGCCGACGGCGCGGATGACGGCGATGCTGGCGTCGCGCATGCGCTGATACTCTTTGTCGGTCAGGGTTTGGATGGGGGCGACGGTGATGGAATCGCCGGTGTGGACACCCATGGGGTCGACGTTTTCGATGGAGCAGATGATGACGACGTTGTCGTTTTTGTCGCGCATCACTTCCATTTCAAATTCTTTCCAGCCGATGACGGATTGCTCGATGAGGACTTCGGTGACGGGGGAGGCGTCGAGTCCGCGCTGGACGATGGTTTCAAATTCCTCGACGTTGTAGGCGATTCCGCCGCCGGTGCCGCCGAGGGTGAAGGCCGGGCGGATGATCATGGGCAGTCCCAGCTCGGCCATGACCTTTCGGCCTTCTTCGAGGGAATGGACGACGCCGGAGCGCGGCACCTTGAGGCCGATTTTGATCATGAGGTCTTTGAAGACCTGGCGATCTTCGCCGCGGTAAATGGCTTCGCGGTTGGCGCCGATCATTTTGACGCCATATTTTTCAAAGAGTCCCTTGTCATAACAGGCGACGGCGGTGTTCAACCCGGTTTGTCCGCCGAGGGTGGGCAAGACGGCGTCGATCGGCGTGCCGCGCGATTTTTCGAGCGCCAGAATCTTCTCGACCGCCTCGGGCGTGATCGGCTCGATATAGGTCGCATCGGCGAATTCCGGATCGGTCATGATGGTGGCGGGGTTGCTGTTCACCAGCACGATGCGATACCCCTCTTCCTTCAGCGCCCGGCAGGCCTGGACGCCGGAGTAATCGAACTCACACCCCTGCCCGATCACAATGGGACCGGACCCGATGATTAGAATGGCGTGGATGTCGCTTCGACGCGGCATAAGCGGAACTCTTCGAAGGTCAAAATTCGAGGTAATGTACTGGCGTCCAGATCATAAATCTATTCGGCGAAAAGGCACGAAGAGAAGGCGGAAATCCGGCTTTCACTTTGTGCCTCGGTGCGCTGGCGCCTAACCTGCTAACATCTTTCCCAACAACCATGACGCCAGTGATTCTACACCACGGAATGCTCGGCGGCGGCATGAAGCTGGGCCGCCTGAAATGGTCGTCGTTCCGCCAAATCGACGAGGCGATCGAGACGGCCGGATACCCGGTGTTCGCCTCCGCCGTCCATCCGACGGCGGGAATTGAAAAGCGGGCCCGGCAACTCCGCAGGTGGATGTTAGGCATCCTTCCGAAACTTGGCGAACCGGTCATTCTGATCGCCCATTCGATGGGCGGACTGGACGCGCGGTTTATGATCACGCATCTGGGCATGGCGCGGCATGTCGCCGCCCTGGCGACGATCAGCACGCCACATCGGGGCAGTCCGCTGGCGGACTGGTTCATCCAAAATTTCAGCCGGCGCTGGCCGGGTCTGCAAATCGCGCAAAAACTCGGCCTGGAAGTCGGAGCCGCCGCCGATCTGACCACCGAGCAATGCGCCCGGTTCAACCGCGAAACTCCGGACGTCGCCGGCGTGCGATATTACTCCGTCAGCGCCAGCCGCCCGCGCAAACTCATGCCCGCCTTTGCGCTCCATTCCCATAAAATTATTTATAAAGCCGAAGGGCCCAACGACGGCCTGGTCTCCGTCCGCAGCGCCAAATGGGGAACGTACCTGGGCAACTGGAGCGCGGACCATTGGCAAAGCATCAACCGACGATATAGCTGGCGTGGAATACATAAGCCGGTGAATATTGTTCAGAAATATGTGGCGCTTCTGGAAACCGTTGCCGGCGATGTTTGAGCCGCGCCGACGGGTCTTTTCGGCGTGTAACGGAATCAGATCCCCCGCACCGGCACGCGCCGGCCCGTCTGGGCCGATTCCACGGCTGCGAACGCCATCGCCAAACTCTTGATATTATCGTGACATTCCCCCTGCGGCTTTCGCCCGGTGCTGAGGGCCTCCAGAAATTCCCGCAGGGACCCGGCAATCCCGCCGAAATATTTTTCCGGCAACTTCGCCGTGATCTTCTCCGATTCGCGAATGAGACCCTCCTTTCCGCAAACGACGCCGGCCACGGGCGCCGATTCGCCGTCCCAGACGGCTGCGCCGCCGGGGCCATGGGCGCGCCACTGCGATTCCCAACTGGTGCTCAATCCCTCGGCACACCAGCTCCCCCGGTAGGTGTAGCGTAATCCGCCGGTCATTTCGAAGAGGGCGACGGCGCTGTCCGCGCCTTTGTGCCAGCTCCATGAGGGATTGAACTCCTCGCAGTAAACCGAGACGGGATCGGCGCCGCTGATGTGCCGAGCGCTGTCGAAGGTGTGGATGGCCATGTCCAGAAGGAGCACGTTTTTCATTTCGTGGCGAAAACCGTCGAAATGGGCCCCGAGATAAAAATCGCTGTTGAGAATCCCCAGCGGGCCCAGATGCCGGCGAACCAGGTCCGCCAGCGCGATCGCCCCAGCGTGATAGCGGCGGCTCTGGCTGACCATATAAAGCTGCCCCGCCTTTTGGCTGGCGGCGACCATCTCCCTGGCGCGCTCCATCGAATCCGCCATCGGCTTTTCGCCGAGCACGGGAATTCCCGCCGCCAGCGCGGCAAGCGTCACGGAATAGTGCGCCTCGGGCGCGGTCACATCCACCACAAAATCCGGCCGCGATTCGGCAATCGCCTTTTGCAAATCATCAAAGCCCGGCACATCGGAAAGCCGCAGTTCCTCGATCGCGGCTTGCGGCGCGCCGGGCCGGATATCCATCCAGCCGACGGTTTTCACCTCGGGGCAATCGCGGAGATTCTTCGCCCAGTTCCGGCCCATTTGCCCGGCTCCGACGAGTAGCGCGCGGTAGGTTTTCAAGGATGCGCTCCCCTCATTGGCCGCGGATCGGCTGCGTGGCGGGCTGGGTGGCGAGATTGCGAATTTCCTCCTCCGAGGGACGCGTAGCGGAAACGCCGGATTCCAAATTCAACTCGCCCATGGCGCGCAGCAGGCTGAAATAAGCCGTCTTGGTGTTGAATTGCGCGGTCGTGAGCTGTAGCTGCGTGCTTAAGAGCGAGTTCTGAGCGGTCAGGACGTTCAGATAAATCTCGGTGCCGGCTTTGTACTGAGCCTCGGCGTAATAATACGCGTCGTGCGCCGCTTTCACTTCCACCTGCAATTCATTCAGTTGCGTCAGAGAGAGCTGGTAATTCGTAAAGGCCGTTTCGACGAGCTGATCGATATTTCGGCGCAGCTGCGCCTGGGTGAGCGCCGCCTGGCGGAACTGGGACCAGGCGGTTCGCACATCGGCGTGAATCAAACCGGCGGTGAAGATCGGCAGATTCACCGAGAAAAGCCCCGTCCAGGCTCCGCCCCCGTTAACTCCGTCGACGACGTTGGTCTCGGAATACAGAATGTAATTCAAAT
>Ga0181531_10001541_pt1 | contig 14517 bp, 14 predicted proteins | sample PEATcosm2014_Bin_38_FD_119743 | JGI IMG/M metagenome (GOLD analysis project Ga0181531, IMG submission 119743) | Peatland microbial communities from MTU Mesocosm Facility, Houghton, MI, USA - PEATcosm2014_Bin11_10_metaG | ecosystem: Environmental > Terrestrial > Soil > Wetlands > Peat | place... | reverse complement strand
GCTCTTCGCGCATGCGAACGAATCGCGCGTGCTGGCCGGCTTGCCGGCGTTGCACTGGGATGGGCAGCTGGCGGCGGCCGCGCGACGGCACTGCGTGGTGATGGTGCAGCATGACGCCTTGTCGCACCAGTTTCCGGGCGAGGAAGAAATGCAGCAGCGCATCACCGATTCTGGCGCGGGATTTTCCGCGCTGGCGGAGAATGTGGCGCTAGCGGCTACCGCGGACGAGATTCACTTTGCGTGGATGAACTCGGCCGGCCACCGCGCCAACATTCTGGATCCCAAACTGACGGCGGTGGGCATTTCCGTGCTGCCGGGAAATCGCGGATTGTACGCCGTGGAAGATTTTTCTTTGCAAGTGGGAAATATTTCGATGGAGCAGCAAGAAGAGCGCGTCCGCGAGTTGCTATCGGCTGCGGGAATTCGCGCGGCGGCCGATACCGGCGGGCACACGGCGACGAGCGATGCGCGCCGCGCTTGCTTGCAGGGCGACGGATATTTGGGGAAGGCCGCCATGGTCGCGCGCTTTGAGACCTCGGACCTGAGCAAACTGCCGGACAAGCTGCAGTCCGCCGCGGCTAGCGGCAAGTATCGCTCCGCCGCGGTGGGGGCGTGCGACGCTATGGCCAGCGGCGGATTTACGCGGTTTCGGTTGGCGGTGCTGCTGTACTGACGCGGCCAAGAATGCGATTGCCATTCGGCGCAAGACTCACTACACTTACGCGCTAGACAGGAAACACCGCGATGACCACAACGTACAATTCGTTCGCCGCCTCCAGCCAGATCGCCTGGCTGGCCTATCGATTTAGCTTTAGCTTTAGCCACCAACCAAAACTTGTGCGAGGGGCGAGGTTGTAAGCAAGGTTACAAAAACGACTGCCGCCCACTCGCAAAGAGTGGGCTTTTTTATTTTAGGACTGAGATTTTAGAGTTGGGAAATATTTGGGGCGAAAGGGAAACACACATGATTATCTCCATGAAACTGCACTCCACACGCGAAGCCATCGACGAGGTGCGCAAGCACGTCGAGCACTTTGGGTACAAGGTGCATTCCATCGAAGGGGAAGAGCGCGTGGTGATCGGCGTGGTGGGCGTCGGGGATGTGACGGCGTGCCTAGAATCCGTGGAGGCCATGCCGCAGGTGGAGAAAGTGGTGCGTATCTCCGCGCCGTACAAATTTGTGAGCAAGGAGTTTCGCACGGGGAAAACGCGGATCCGCATCGCGGGGACGCCGGGCGCGGAATTTGGCGGCGACGAATTTGTGGTGATTGCCGGACCGTGTTCGGTGGAGAGCGAAAAGCAGATCATGGCCAGCGCGGAAGGCGTGGCGAAAGCGGGAGCGCGTTTGCTGCGCGGCGGGGCGTTCAAGCCGCGCACCTCGCCGTACGATTTTCAGGGCATGGAGGAAGAGGGGCTGAAGCTCCTGCGGAAAGCGGAGCAGGCTACGGGACTGGGCATCGTTACCGAAGTGATGAGCGACCGCGACGTGGAGTTGATTGCGGAATATGCGGACGTGATGCAAGTGGGCGCGCGCAACATGCAGAACTTTGTGCTGCTTAAGGCGCTGGGAAAATGCGGGCGGCCGGTGCTGTTGAAACGCGGACTGAGCAGCACGGTGAAAGAGCTGCTGATGTCCGCGGAATATATTACGGCGCACGGAAATTCCGACGTGATCCTGTGCGAGCGCGGGATTCGCACGTTCGAGACGGTGACGCGCAACACTTGCGACATTGCGGCGATTCCCGCGCTGCAGGAGCTGACGCACCTGCCGGTGATTTTGGATCCCAGCCACGCAACCGGGAAGCGGAGTTTGGTGCCGGCGCTTTCGCGCGCGGGCGTGGCGATAGGCGCGGACGGATTGATCGTGGAGGTGCATCCGGCGCCGGAGAAAGCGGTCAGCGATGGAGCGCAATCGCTGGACTTGGCGCAATTTGGAAAGATGATGCAGGAGCTGCGGCCGTACATTGCGCTGTGGCAAGAATCGCGCAAGCTGGAGAGCGCAGCGTTGTCGCTGTAGCGTTACGGAGTTGCGCTCGGATCGAGTTGCTTGGCCCACGCTTCGTATGTCAGAGGAAAGCGCGGGATGCGCGAACGCGTTAGCTTGAAGCGCATTTTTTTCCAGCCGCGGAGGTCGACGCCGTCTTCCACGCGGGCTGCTAATTTTGCCGCGCGTCGCGCAAGACGCTCGCGTTGCTTACGGAATTTGGCGCCGTCGGCCGGGCGGTATTGCGACCAGGCGATGGAATGGACAAAGCCTGCGGCGCCGAAATTGTCGGAACGTAACATGTCTTCCACGAAGATGCGGATAGGGCCGGCGAAATTGCTCAGCGCGTCGTGCAGGGCGATTACGCCGTTGGGGGCGACATGCGGAAGGAACCCGTCGAGGTCGGCTTTGGCGCCGGCGTAGGAATGGTCGCCGTCGATCCAGAGGAGGCGGACGGGACGGTTCCACGTGGCGCTGACGTCGGTGGAATAGGCGAGGTGCGGCTCGACGTGGTCTGCGATATTGGCGATGCGCAGGGATTCGAGAAAATCGTCGTAGGAAGTGGTTTTCGGCGCACCGGGCTTGATCAGGATTGGTGAGTTATGCGGATCGATGGCCACGACGGGTCCCAGGCCGTAGTGGGAAGCGACTTTGGCGAGCATCACGGTGGAGCGTCCGCGGTAGCTGCCGATTTCCACGATGGCCCCGGCGGCGGGAGTCAGCGCGGCCAAAACGCCGAGGAATTTTGCTTCGTTTTCGAGCAAGTAGCCGGGAATGGTTTTGGTGACTCTCCAGGCGTCGTTGATGACCTGTTGCAGATCGGATGGAACTGCGATCAAGCGGCTAACCCCAAGATGGCGCGCGATGGCATGTCGTAGAGGGCGAATGAAAACTAACATTGCCGCCGCGGCGCGTCAAACGCGTTGCCTTTGAATGCCACGCTTTTGAACGGCACCGGTCCGAATTCGCCCGTGCCCGACGCGCTGTTTGTTCATTTTGTTTTGCCCATGGGAAACAGCGTTGGAGTTGCGGGCGGATCTGCCGCGATTTCGTTGAGTTGGAGGTAGGGCTCGCGGAGTTGGTCGGGGATGGCGATTTTTGCGCCTTTGAGGATGCTGATGAGCTGCAGGGCGTTGACCACACCTTTGCCGAGGTAATGATTGTTGGTGACCACGTAGGTGCTTTTGGCTTGCGCGTGGACATTCTCAATGCGCGCGACCCACGGACGCAACTCTTCTTCGGAATATAGATAGTTGTAGCGTTCGAAGGCGGGGATGGCCGCGCCCTCATTTTGCGGGAAAAAATCGCGGGCGCTGCGCGGCTCGGCATCCGCGTTCTGTTGATCCCGACGCTCACCGCGAACGAAAGCTTTTGGTGGGGCGGGTTTCTTCACACTGGCGAACCACGTATCGTAGCGGCGGCCGTGCAAGCGGACGTAGCCGATGTCCGAGGTGACGTGAGCGGACGGCTCGAGGGATCGCCCGATGACGGGCTGATCGATATTGCAGAAACCGGCGCGCCACTCGCGCAACAGCGCGAACGTGTCGGGCGCGTTCCAGGAAGCGTGGCGAAACTCGACAACCAGGGGATAGCTGGCAAAGCGGCGCAGCAATGCGGCAAGATGCGCGATGTTGCGGCCAGTGCGGTGAAAGGCGAAAGGGAATTGCACGAGCACGGCGCCAAGTTTGCCGACGCTCATCAGCGCGTCGAAGCCAGCGCGAACTTCGCGCTCATCCGCGGCGGTAGCGCCGGGATCGTGCGTGAAACGCTGCCACAGTTTGGCGGTGAAAAGGAAACGCGAATTGGCGGCGACGCGCTCGACGAAGTGTTTGGCTTGCTGCGCGGTAAACGGGTGGTAGAAGGAAGAGTTGATCTCGATGGTGTCGAAAAATTGCGCGAGGTACGCGGCGGGATCGAATCCGCGGGGCCGCGGCGCGGGATAGACGACGCCGGCCCAGTCCTGGTAAGCCCAGCCGGCGGGACCGATGCGCAGAGGCTGGGAGGAGTTCGCGGTAAAGCCGGCGGCGTTAGCGTCGCGTGGAGGCACGGTGGTTACCAGAATCGCCACTCGCGCAGAGGGTGTCAATGCGCGATGGCGTGCTCGGGCCAGACGCGTACGGAGGCGACGCAGCAATCGCAAAAATCGCGGCATTGCATCGCAATAATTACGATGCCCTAAACGTCGGTACCATTGCCGCCCGCAATACGCGGTGCTACGCTCCCTTCATGACCGGTGCCAGAGAGTTCTCTGCGTCGCGTCCCACCGTAAATTCCCCCAAAGGTGTGATTAAACATGAAAACGTCGATCAGCTACAGGTACGTCCACGCGCACCAGCCCGTCGAGGCGGAAGTCGCCCACCACGTAGCCAAACTAAATCGTTTGCTGAAAAGCTACGAACCAGACCTGGTGCAACTGCATGGGGCATTCACGCAAAATTCGCACTCACATCGCGAAGAGCATTTTTTTTCGATCAATCTGGCGCTGCCAACTGGGTCGCTGCATGCCACGGGCAGCGGCGAAAATCCCTTGGGTAGCTGCAAACAGGCGTTCAGCGAACTCGAGGGGCAGCTGAAAAAACATCAGTCCCTGCTGCGCAAAGACTACGAATGGAAACGCAAACGCGAGATGGATAAGCCTTCGCTGGAATGAAAAGGTCCCCGCGGAAATCGCGGAACAAGAACAGGCGCTGGCTGAGGTTGATGATGCTTGTGCGAGATTCCGCCAAGTTGGTGTTGCGGCGCAGTGTGGCGCACCGCACGCGCGTGGTTTGAAAGAGTCGCGAAGGATGTTAGAATTGTCAGGTTACACTGGCGCGAGAAGACGCGCACGCTGAGGCATGCGGGCAGGTGAGTTGCTCGGCCCGCGCGATCTCGTGGATCGGCGAAAGAAATAGCCGATCAAGCGAAGGCCGGTACGTACTCACGCATTCCAGACCACTCTCAAATTTTTGAGACGACGTGCGTGCAAGCGGCGACGGGGCCAGTGAATGGAACGTTAGGGGCGTAGCTCAGTGGTAGAGCAGAGGCCTTTTAAGCCATCCTAGCGCTTGCGTCAGCAAGTGCCTCACCAAGTCAAGACACGCCATTTCAACGAGATGCCACAAATTCGGCTCGCCACACAATGTCTGAATTCGCCTGAAATTGACAATCCAACTGCCACCAGAACTGCCACCAAGAAATTCCGGCACAAATTCATTAGCTGCCGCCGTGACAGTCCAATAGCCAGAGGTAACTAGTTGTAATTTCACGGCGCCGATCGCCACTTCTGGCGCCCACAGTAACTCTCGGGAAGTGTTGTTGCACCCTAATTGCACCCAGGTTTACGCACTTCATCAGCTGAGAAAGACGCCTGAGAACCCGAATGTCCCGCGGAGCGTAGGCCAAAAGATTGGGCAGAGCACTTGGCAACTGCAAGCGGACCTTTAAGAAGTCCCGTGCACCCGCATCCGGAATATCGAAAGCTCGTGACCAAGCCTCAGCGCGGCCATCGTGTAGGTACAAATCAAACTGAACATCGACTGGTTGTGTTTCTACCGGATACTTGAGCGATGTGCCGTTTTCTAGAGTTACTATTTCCTTCCGATACTGGCTGCCATGGGTGCGCTGGCCGACAAAGGAACCGCATCCTCGACCCAGTATCCCAGACGACCGTAATGTCGATGCAGCCCGGTCTCATAGTCGCGAGTTACCAACGAATCGGGCGTATATTCCGGAGCTTTCTGAATGGCTTCGCGGGAAAGATCCGCAAAGACTTTCGAGTCGCTCCAACTAATTTGCTTAATCCATTGCGGCGAGAGGAGAATCTTTTTCCCCGGCCACCAATGCTTGGTCGCCACGACCAAATAGCGAATCGCCCAAGTCTCCTCGTCGATGAGGAAGTCTTCGACGTGGCCTACTTCGCCGTCGGTGGCTTGAATGTGATAGCCCGTCACGGCGTGCGTGCTGCGCAAATGGTGATCCCATGCCTTCTCGGCTTTGATGGAGTTCTTCCATGCTACGGGGTCACGCTCGATGTACGAGTAAGTCCCCCACATATACGGTCCGCTCCAATACCCTGGCCATTCGTAGTATCCGTAATAGGCTTCCTCAAATTGCCGCGAGACCGGCTTGTCGGTGGCCAGGGACGGGCTGTCTTCAATCTGCTTTTTGGTTAAATCGATGGCAATGTGCTTCTCCGCTTCATTCACGGCGATGAGGGCATAGGGGGATACCAGCACTTGCTTGTCGACCAGCCAGTCGCCGGTAGCGGCCACCAAATAGCGAATGGCCCAGTACCGGTCATCGAAGTAGAACTCCTTCACTTTCCCGATCTCTCCGTCGAGGCACTCCAACTTGTATCCGCTCAGTGATTTGGCTTGGCATAGCATATTAAGAATTCCTTTCGTTCCGTGAGTCGCCGCGCGCGATTTCTCTCGGGACATGGTGCTCGTGACCAAATCAACCATGACAGGATATGAGCGCACAAACTGTGCGCTAGTGGACAGTCTTTCGCTGCTTGACAACTTATTTAGGAATTGCAGAGCACAGGAAAATGCTCCTAAAGCGACTTCAATCTTCAGAGATGCGCAGTTTTGGGCAGCCGCAGACGCTTCACGCGCCTAGGGTTAGGAGAGGTCCACGAACCCACAGTTACGTTGACCCTTTGGAGAGAAGGACCGTTGCAACTGTCTACAGCGCAAAAAATAGAGACTCTCCGCGAAAAGCTCTTCCTAGCAGCTAGGCTTGTCGCTCCTCCGCCGGTCTTCGCACGATCAGAACCGAGCAGCGCGCATGACGACCTACGGATTCTGCCACGCTTCCCATCATTAATTTCAGCAAGCCGGTTTTTCCGTGGGATCCCAGGACGATCATATCGGCGCGCCAATCTTCGGCAGTGTCGAGAATTACCGTTCGCACCTCACCCTGCAGGACATGCGGCTCCGCGATGAAGCCGGCCTCACGCAGCATCTCTGCCACATGTGCAACAGACTCTCGGGCTTTCTTCAGTTGTCCTTCCAGTTCTGGCGCGTAGCCCTGGGCCATTTGTGGAGGTTCGGCGTAGATTGCCATCTCCACTACTTGCAGAACCCGCACTTCTGCGCCTTCCGTTCGCAGCCCCGCGATCACTGCCCGCGCGGCAGTTTCCGAGTATTTGGAACCATCCATTGCCAATAGAATCTTCATCGACTTCGTTCCCCTGGGTGACCTCCCTGGTCTTCGTGTTCGTCAATCCATCAGCATTCTTCCCAAGGTATCCCAGGAAATGCTGGCGGAAATGATCGGCACCACCCGCTCACGCGTCAATTTCTTCACGAACAAATTCCGCAAGCTCGGCTTTATCGACTACAACGGCAGGATCCATGTCAACGGCTAAAGACCGGTCAAAATATTCTACGGGTTGCAAGAAGACCCCGATTCATGCGCCTACCAAAAATGGGTTTTTCTAGTCGGGCAAAAATGCCACAACAAATGGGCGAGTGCGCGGATTACGCGTTGACAGATACCCACCTGTGGCAAAGAAATGCGGGTCGACAAATCTTGGATACGATTTGAAAACTCCAGATGCGAAGTGCTACCTCCGCCAACGGGAATATCCCCAACCGCCGCCACCAAACAACAACAGAACCACAACTACGATCAAGAGAATGTTCATTTGGCCCCTCCTACGAATTAGGGGAAGAGTCATTCCTTCCCACTTGCGATGATGTTATGCGCGCGGAGAAGGAGAATCTGTCCAAATTGGGACACTTCAAGTGTTATGGACTTGCCTTCAGCTAACCGTTCAAAACAGCATAGGACTTCGGACGACGCGCTGTATCCCGCTCGGCCGGTCTTCTCGCTCCCCCCGCGGTGCCATGTCTTCATAATGCCCGTGCGGGCTTTTCCGATCGCCAGTGCTCTTCGATCTGTTCGAGCGTTTTGCCCTTGGTTTCCGGCACCAGCAGATAAAAAAAGACCCAGGCGGCAACAGCGATTACGCCATATAACCAAAAAGTGCCCGCGTGCCCCAAAATCGCCACCAGGGTCAGGAAGGTCACGGCTACCAGCAGGTTGAACGCCCAGTTGGTAACCGTTACGGCGCTCATGGCCGCGCCGCGGATTTTCAAGGGATAGATTTCGGAAATCAGCAGCCAGAAAATCGGCCCGAGTCCAAAAGCGAAGCAAGAGACGTAGATCACCAAGCCGCCAATGGCGACATAACTCTTGAAACTTGCCAACTGTTGGAATTCAAAAGCTGCGCCCAAAATCGCCAGGCCAACGATCTGACCGGCCACTCCGATTAACAACAAAGGTCGGCGGCCAACGCGGTCCAGCAGAAAGATGGCCAGCACATGAAAAACCCACATCACCATGGTTAACCCTGCTCCAGCCAGGATTGCGGGTCCGGCAGCCCTAATGCCCGCGAACTTGAAAATAGTCGGGGCGTAATAGATGACTGTGTTAATGCCGGTTATCTGCTGAAATACGGCCAGCCCCAAGCCTACAATCATAGGCATTCTGAGTGAAGGCTGGAACAGTCCTCTTATCCCGCCGGCACCTTGTTTTTTCATGCTTTCCTGGATGTCTGTGATTTCAGGACTTACGTCTGATGCCGACCGTGCGCGCTGTAAAATTCGCCTCGCCTCTTCCACCTTTGACTTGCTGATCAGCCAGCGCGGGCTGTCGGGCAACCGCCACATTCCAAAGATCAGGGCGACGGATGGTATCGCGGCCAGCCCAAACATATATCGCCATCCGTGAATGCCGGAGAACGCATAGTCCACCAGATAAGCAACGACGATGCCGGTGGTAATCGCCAGCATGTTGACCGCGACCAACGAACCTCGGACTTTTGCCGGCACCAGTTCGGCGATATACATAGGAGAAATAAATGAAGCGATGCCGATGGCGATTCCGCTCACCACCCTGGCCCCGATCAACCAGGTAACTGTTGGTGCTAGAGTCGTGCCGATGGCGCTGACCGTAAAGATAATGCCCGCCAGTATGATCATTTTGCGGCGACCAAAGCGGCCAGTCAGAGCGCCTCCGATAGTCGCGCCAACAACAGCACCCACTAAAACGGAACTGACCACAATTTCCTCCATGGTGGCCGACAGGGAAAACTGATTTTTGATGAATAATATCGCCCCGGAAATAACGCCCGTATCATAGCCAAAAAGCAGGCCGCCGAGAGCAGCGACCCCCACAGCGAAGTAAACAAATCCGTTCACTTCCGATCTGGCTTTATTTCCCATTTGTCCCATTCCGATCAGCCGAGACAAAGTCCTCTCTGCGCCAAATAGCAATGCGAATCATGAAGTCGGTGCCTTGCCAACGACTGGCATCCGGCCAATAGAACGTGAATTTGATCTGCTTTCCTTCTGGAAGCGATTGGGTCGGAAGATCGGCCAGATGAATCTTCAGCCCGGCATCGTGAGTCTTCAGGTCTTGGCAGGTTTTCCAATCATCAGTAGTCCAGTGAATAACCGCCGGAGCCATCAACTCGATGCGCAGGATTTTTCCGGGCGGCAGGGACCGCAGCTTGTGGTTAAACCGCCACGTCAGGCGCGGGGAAACGGTGTTTTCCTTCAGATAGCGTTGCGCCGTTTGCGGCGGCAGGTCGAAAAGCCTGCCATCATGCAGCGAGCGCCGCAGCTTGAGATATTCGGCGTGCGCCCAGACCAGCGGCATGGCCGAACCGGAGGGTTGGCCAAAATGAAGTTCGCGTGCCGCGATGTCGGGGGAGTCCCAGATTTGCTCGGAAATCAAACCGTCTTCGTTGGCGAAGGATTCCATCGCGGCCAGGAGTTGCCTGGCGATTTCGGAGCGCCCCGCCGCCTGTTCGTAGTGCGCTCGCTCTCCTGTCAGCAGCGGCCAGCCGCGGCCTATCCCCGTTCCATCAAACGGCGAGCCATCCTCATGTTCGCCATAGCCATCGTCGTTGTAGCGATGCCAGGTGGAACCGTTCGGCGTCTCCACCTTGAGCAAGGCGTCGATAACTTCGGCGGTGTCGCGGATGCGCGGGTCATCGGCCGCACGCAAACCAAAACGCACCAGCGCCAGCGCGTCCGGACTTATCAGATGGCTGGCCTGGCGGGTGTCCTCTGCGGCCGTCACATTCTTGATGCGAACATTCTTTTGAAAACTTGACCCACCTGCATTCGTCTGATTCGGGGCAATGCGGACATAATAGCCTTCGACCTTGAACTTTCGGCACCAGTCCGTGGCTGACATATACATACTGGCGTTCCTAGTCAAATTGTTACGAATGCTCGCGGCTGCTAGCTTCTACGTCATGAGCAACGATCTGTGACTGATACCGAGCAGCCAGCAGCCAGAGGGCGCGGTAAGACAGCAACCGAGGCCGGGCTTTTTCATTTCCGCAGATTCTAGAATTCCACTTTGGTTCTGAATCCGAATACCACGGCGCGCTGCGGTCCGGCTCCCACGTTCGCGTAATACTGGAGCACCGGCTGCAGGATAATCATGGGCAGAACGTTCAGCAGAGCATTGAACTCAACGCCGCGCTCGGTCTTCCAGGCTGAGGAGCCGGGAAGGAGAAACTGCGAACTCAAACTGTTTTGCACATAGCCGAGAGATAGGATGTTGTGAATGGCCAGAGGCAACGGTTCGTTGAAGCGCAGTCCGGCGGTGAGCATCGTATAGTTGCGGTTGACGCCTGGCGGACTCCAGTCGTAAGACACCGTTGCGTCCAGACCCTTGGCTTGCCTAGGGTCCGCTCGCCACAGGGCTTGACCGGCGATCCAATATAAAAGGTAGTTTCCCGGCTGTCGTGCCGCGCTATTGGGCAGCGCAAACCTCCCGGGATCATAAGAAGCTCCAAAGCGGTATACCCCGCCGTATCCTTTGCGGCTCGCGGCGTTGTCGGAGGGAGCAATGGAGGTGACGGTTTGCCCCGGAGTGAATCCAATTTCTGAAACGCTCACCGCAGTCCCGCGAAACTGCGGCACGAAACCGGTGGTATTGTTGGAATAGGGCAGGCGGTCTTCGGCCAGCACCATCGATTTCACATAAAAGTGTTTGAAGGGGATCACACGGAATTCCAGCGCCGGAGTAGAAGGCGGGTCGAAAGACTCAAAGGTATTGAATAGATTGTCGGTGGGGCCGCCCATCGGCTCAAACACGAAGGAATTGCCGAATTCCTGGTTTCCGTAAGTATCCTCTCCTGCGAATTGCCCTACGCGCAAGGCGAAACGATCCTTCACCCAGCGTTTCTCAAACCACCAGGAGTCCAAACGGAAGGTGTTCGCGCTGGCCAGCGAGGTGGGATTGGCGATGAGGCCGAGATAGGACCCGAGATTGCCGCCAGTCTGCCATGCCGAAGTGGCATGGAAATAAAAGCCTTGCAGGTGGGCGAGTTGGCCGAGGTCGATGTCCACAGTGGCGCGCACGCGATTGTAGCTGGCGAAGCGCTCTTTTTGCGAGCTCTCGAGATTCCATAAGGAATCGCTGATAGAGTGCAGATCGAATTTGACGCCGCGCTCGAGCAGATGGGAGCGCACGCCGCCCCAATCGCCGAAAAGATGGCCGCGCGCGGTGTCCGGCAACTCGTGAGCGTCGGGAGCAGCCAGCACGTCCGGAGGCGTTTGGGCCCGGACTGGGCATGCGAAGATGCAAACCGCAGCCCACAGGAACACCGGCGGCGCTACAGTTCTATGGCACATACCGCGGTCCTACGCTTCCACGACGACGAGCACTTCCGCGGGTTGCAGTTCGGGGGCCGAGACGGGAACCGGTTGAACAAAGCGACGGCGGAAATCTTCATAGAAGACTCCGATGACGAAGCCCCAAATGGCGTGACCAAAAAATTCCGAGCCTTGTTCATTCAGAGGCAAGTTCCAAGTCGCGGGCGTCAAGCCCATCCAGGGCATAACAATTTCATGTGCGCCAACCCAAATCACCAAGCCGAACGCCACGCCGGTGCCGAGGGCGACGATGGGGAAGAATTCCACCATGGCACCGTAAGCCACTCCGGAAAGAATGCTGAAGGTAAAGTGGATCACGAACGAGATCCATGCCGGCGTTGGCACGTGGGTGAACATGGTGACGAGTACTTGCGGCTCTGGTATGCGATCCAGCGCCCGCGGCGCCCAGATCACTTCCCAGCCCAGTTTGAAGAAACCGCCGATAAGACCGCCAATTGCGCCAGCTGCGATGGCCGCTCCTTGGTGGCGCATGGCGGGACGAGCTTTGCTAAGAATATTGGTTGACATTTGTTTTGATCTCCCAAGAATGCGCGCGCGGCCAATGGGCACCAACGAGCAGTCGTTACAGATGAGAGTTTAGTCGCGAAGGAGGAGTGGGTCTGTTCGATATGAAACACTAACGTCAAATAAAAAGAAGGAGGCCACGCCGCAATGGTCATGGAGTACCGATTCAGTGGTTTTCATCGTTAGGACATCTGTGTCAACTAGACTCGGGGACGCAGGGGAGCGCGCAAGACTGGGGCGAGGATCCCGAAGAGTACGCGTGCGTTCTGTTGACGGTGTGATTGGGAACGCGGACAGTAAGCATCCGGCTGCGATTAGAGACGGTTTTGGCGCAAAATCTCGGTGAGTTGGAGATCGTAAGTGTATTTGTGCCGCGCCCCCCGGCGGTGCAACGGGCAATGCGGATGCTCCGTTCTTTCACTCACGCACCTGCTTGTCGGAGTCGCCCGCGCCGAGCATGCCCTGCGCGGCGATCCCACCGGCCACCGTGGGCTTACCTTTGAGAATCCACTCGAAGGCCACTGCGATCAATGCGCCCACGAAGGGCCCGGCGGCATAAATCCAAGTCGTGTGGAAGTCGCCGCGCACCAGATCCGGCGCAAGCTAAGGAACCGGGTTAATTGACGAACCAGTAATCGGAGCTGCCCAAGTCCCGCCAGAGCGATATACCCGCCAACGGCGATCGCGCCGTTCGTGCGATGTTCCTCGCGCCAGAAGCCGTACCTAGGATCGTGCTCACTAGCCCCGCCGTCAGCACCGCCTCCATGGCCAACGCTTTCCCGCTGGTAACACCATTACCGGGCAGTGTCGCACCAAGCGAGCCATTTTCTCCGCTACCTCATCATTTTCTACGCTGTTCTCGTGACCCTTGTTCTCATCGGAGCCGTGTCCGTCGCCGCGTTCAGGGTCGGAGCGAGAGCAAGAGTCTGGAACGATTATTTGAAGCCTGAAGAATGGAACAAGCTGAGCTACGACCCGAACCTCTCGGAGAGTGACGCGCGCGAGATATTCGACGCGATCAAAGAGTTGAAGGTGCCCCTTGTAAATGACAATGGCGACTACCGCAAAACGTTACTTGAAAAGCTGGACCAGCTTGCTCACCTAAAACGTCAATTAGCGATATATCGGGGATCTGAGAAGCGTCGAAGCAGCTAGGAGCTCTAAAAGACTTCACAGGACTGGATATTGTGGGAATCAACTTTATGCCCCGAACGAAGCAATACCTGCGTCGCGCTCTGCGTCAACTGCAATCGTGCGGAGCATGCCGCTGAAAATCCAGCGATGTAGGGGATAGAGCGTGTACCAGTAGAGTAGACCTGCTAATCCGGCCGGATCAAAAATAGCGGTTTGCCTAATAACGGAACCTAGGCCGCTTGGCTCAACCTCGAACTGCAGCCACGCACGACCAGGAACTTTCATTTCCGCGGCCAGAGCCAGTCGACGATTCGGCTCAAAGGTCACCACTCGCCAGAAATCCAGAACGTCGCCCGGGACGAGTGTATGTGGATCTCGACGACCCCGTCGCAGTCCCACGCCCCCAACAAGAAGATCCAGGAAGCCTCGCAACCTCCACAGAAAATTCGCGAAATACCAGCCATTGGAACCGCCAATCCTCTGGATCGGAGCAAAAGCTGAGGCTGGAGAAACCGATACATGGGCCATTCGAGAGTCGACCAATCTTGTCCCAAATCGCACACCGCCCCACGATGCCGGCTTTCCAGCCGACGATAGCGCGTCGGACCAGCGCGTCAGGACAAATTCCTGGTCTTCCTGCCGAAGCGCTCTCTCGATTGCTTCTCTCAATCCTTTCGGCTCGATACTAAAGACGGTCAACGCCGATGGGTCGCGCACCAGCGTGGGGTTGCGCATACTGTCGACGAGCTTGCGGCCTATGCGCGCGTAAATAGGAGTGACTAGACCCAGCCACAAACTAGAGAGGCGCGGCGTTAAGACCGGAACCGGGATCATCCATCGGTGCAGCCCGCATTGCCGTGCATACTCTTGCATTATTTCTCCGTAGCTCACTTGGTCGGTGCCACCGATTTCGAATACCGCCCCTTGTTCCATCGGCAACTCGAGAGCTTCCACAAGGTAAGCAATCACATCTTCGACGGCGATAGGCTGGGCCTTTACGGCCACCCAGCGCGGGCAGATCATCACCGGCAAGCGCTGCACCAGCGCGCGAATCATTTCAAAGGAGAGACTGCCGGAGCCGATTACGATGGAGGCGCGAAATTCGATGATGGGGATTCCGGAGCTGCGCAAAATTTCAGCCACCTCATGACGACTGCGCAGATGAGCGGACAACGCTTGGTCCTGGTTTCCTAATCCGCCCAGATAGAT
>Ga0181531_10001537_pt1 | contig 14538 bp, 11 predicted proteins | sample PEATcosm2014_Bin_38_FD_119743 | JGI IMG/M metagenome (GOLD analysis project Ga0181531, IMG submission 119743) | Peatland microbial communities from MTU Mesocosm Facility, Houghton, MI, USA - PEATcosm2014_Bin11_10_metaG | ecosystem: Environmental > Terrestrial > Soil > Wetlands > Peat | place... | reverse complement strand
GCCGCTACCCGGGCGCCTGCCTCTTCGTAACGCACGACCGCTATTTCCTGGACCGCGTCGCCACCCGGATCGTCGAGCTGGCGCGCGGAAAATTCATCGGTTACGAGGGGAATTATACCGATTACCTCACAGCGCGCGCCGACCGCGCAGCGAGCGAGGATATGCAGGAGCACAAACGGCAGCGCTTCCTGAAGCGCGAACTCGAGTGGGTGCGCCGCGGCCCCCAGGCGCGCCGGACGAAATCCCGGGACCGGATCGACCGCTATTACCAGATGGCGGACCAGGATGGACCCGAGAAGGAATTGGACGTGGACCTTCTCATCCCCACCGCGCCGAAGCTTGCGAACCGCGTGGTCGACCTGCTGGACGTGACGGCGAAAATGGGAACGCGAACGCTCTTCAGCGGCCTCACGTTCAAGCTGGCCGCCGGCGAGCGCATCGGCATCGTGGGCCGCAACGGCCTTGGAAAAACAACTCTCCTCCGCATGATCCTCGGCGAGGTGCAGCCGGCCGCCGGCACCGTCGAAATCGGGGCGCGCACGGAGATCAATTACGTCGATCAATCCAAGCTGCTGCTGGACGATGATAAGACGCTGTGGGAGGAGGTGGGCGCGGGCTCGGAGTGGGTGAAGCTCGGCGAGGAAAGCATTACGCTTCGCGCGTGGCTGAGGCGCTTCCTCTTCACCGAAGACCGCCTCAATACAAAGATCCGGCTCCTAAGCGGCGGCGAGCGCAGCCGCGTGATGCTGGCAAAAATCCTGCGGCGCGGCGGCAATCTCCTGATCCTCGACGAGCCAACAAACGATCTCGATCTGGCGACACTCCGCGTGCTCGAGGAGGCGCTGGCCGGCTTCGGCGGATCCGTCCTGGCCGTGAGCCACGACCGCTATTTCCTCAATCGCATTTGCACCGGCATCCTCGCCTTCGAAGGAAACGAACAGGTGCGCTATTACGTCGGCAGTTACGATTACTACCTCGAGATGCGGGAACGCGAGGCGGCGCAATCCGCCCAGCCGGAGCCGGCAAAAACAGGCCTCCCCGCCCCGGTCGCCAAGCCGCGCAAGCTGAAGTATAAGGAGGAACGCGAACTGGAAACCATGGAGGCTGCAATCCTGACCGCGGAAACGGAAGTGAAGCGGCTGGAGACGCTGTTCGCCGAGCCGGATTTTTTTGAGAAACACCAGGCCGACCTGGATACGCAGCACGCGAATCTGGACGCCGCTCAAAAACGGGTGGCCACGCTATACGCGCGCTGGGCGGAGTTGGAGGGGATCAAGACGGGAAAATCCCGTTAACACTACGTAGATTCGGCAAACGAATCCCCTCTTCCTATTTTTCCTCGCATCGCTGATTTCCGCCTGCGTCAAAAGTGCCTCGCAATGTCCGCCGCGATCCGCTCGTCATCGAGTCGATTCTTGGTCGAGCCCCCGGCTGGGCGATTTCCGATGATTGGGGTTCCTTGAATTCCTTGGGTGCCTTGCTTAACGGACGTCGACTTTGTCGGGATCGTCACTGAAATCATCCCGCCATTGTTCGCCGGCAGGGAAACCTGCACGGTCTTGACCGGGGTTTTGCTCGGCCACCACCACGGGCTTGCCTCTGCCTGTGTGACGCAACTGATCCCGAGAATCGCGATGAACAGCGCTTTGATGATGTTATTCTTCATATCCATAGCTTTCTTGTTTGGTTAACTGGTCGGCGGCACGGCGCCTCTGACTATACAAATTCTCGCTCGCCTCGTCCACGCTTTCATCATCACGCTATCCCGTTTTTGAAATGCGACCCGCCGGCGGAGCAGTTTTGGCGCTTCGGATAAAACGCCACCCGCCAATCCAACCAATTTCGATTTCCACCCAGCCTGCTATTGACGCAGTTTTTCAGCCAATGCAGTGGCCCAAAAACCCGCCAGGCTTTGTGCCCCCGTCGCATTCGGATGCAGATGGAAAACCCCATCCTTCCCATTCTCGGCTCTCATCTCCTCCGTGTGATTTTCAAAATAATCGTATGCCTTGACATCGCCCAGAAACACATGACCCGGATTCGACGAGGCATAATGCGCAACCAATGAATCTATCGCCGGGAAGTAGCTTTTCAGCCGGTTCGCAGCCGAGTCCCCTTCATAGTCAGAAGTGTTGTGTGTATTGGGCGAGTACCAGGTCGCATGATGAATCACGAACTTGGCGTCAGGAAATTCAGCCAGCAGCGCATCGATGATTAGTTGCAGATTGTGCCCATAATCCGCCGCCGAAACCGGCGCCCCCTTGGGCCCGGCATTGGCACTGTCATTCGTCCCGATCATGATCGAAAAGACAAGTTGCCCGGGATGGGCCGCCTCCAGGTCTTTGGCGGCGCTTTCCACACCCGAAAAATCCTTGCCGCCCGGCTGGAAATCGACCGTCGTGTGCCCGGAGTGTCCGCGGTTCGAGATATAAACCGCAGCCCCATCCCCAAGTTCTTTTTGTAAATCCGCCCCGGCGATAACCGGCGCCGCTTGCGTCTTAGGGTCAGGCAGGCCTGACCCCGCGGTAATGCTATCTCCAATAAAAACGACGTCGAACGTCCCGGTCACTGCAGGCTTATCATCGGCCCAGACAAGAGCCCCGGCCGTCACACTGAAAACAGCGAGAATATTAAGGAGGAACTTTTTCATGAAATGTAAATCTCTTGGAGACTATTAATATAGTACCCGCGGGAATGCGAGAGCGACAAACTCGCGCGCCCATTCCAAAATTCCAAACCGCCTGCGGAAAAACAATTGAAAATGCAGCTCGAACCGGATTACGCTTTTGATGTCGTCCCCCCAAAAACCTTCGCCCGGCAAAGCCACCGACGGTTCACCCCCAACTCTATCCATGTTTACCGCCCGTCTCTCAGGCGCACTGGCGCTGGCACTCTCTCTCCTTCTATCAGCCGCGAACTCCCACGCGCAGGACACCAGCAAGCCAGTCGCCGCCCAGGCTTCCGCGAAACCCACTCCCACTCCGCCGCCGTCCAAGCCCGTGGATCACGGCCCCGCGGCAAATTTGCTTCGGGCCCTCCTCGCCACGACAATTAGCAACCCCACCACGGCCGTCTGCTCCGGCCTTTTCCCCGGGTGGGTCACTGAAGAACCGCAGGCAAATCCCGCTCTCCGCCCCTTCCTCCTGACCCTGCCGCAGTCAAATCTCCTGGGCGATTGGTCGGGCCTCCGCACAAAGCTCGTCACCATGGGCATCACGCCCACTATCACTTACGTCGCGGACATCGCCGGCAATGTCTCCGGCGGCAAGAGCCAGGGCGCCGCCTACGCCGATAACATCGGCCTCAACCTCCTCTTCGATCTCGATAAGCTGGCGGGCCTCGAAGGCGGTTCCTTCTTCGTCGCCGTCTCCCAGCGAGATGGCAGCAGCCTTTCCCAGCGCCACGTCGGCAATATATTTACAATCCAGCAGAATTACGGCGGCCAAACCTTCAAACTCATCGACGCCGCCTATCAGCAGAAGCTCGTCAATGACCACATCGAACTCCGCCTCGGCCGCATCGCCAGCGGTGACGATTTCTTTGTCTCAGAATACGATTACCTCTTTATGCAAAACGCCTTTTGCGGCAATCCCGTCGGCGTCTTCTTCAATTCCCCCGGCATGACCGCCTATCCCAATGACACCTGGGGCGCACTAATGAAAGTAATGCCGGACCGTCGCACCTATATCATGGCCGGCATTTACAATGGCGATCCATCCATCCGCGAAAACTCCCGTCACGGCGTCGATTTCTCAATGGACGGCACCATCTTTGCAATCGGCGAGATAGGATACCAATTCAACGGCCAGCCCTCGAATTCCCAGTATCTCGGCAATTACAAAGCCGGCTTCTGGTACGACAACAGCAATTACACGAATTACAACACCTCCAGCTCCCAGCGCGGTAACTGGGGCTTCTACGGCCTCTTCGATCAAGTCCTCATCCCCTTCGCCCAGCCCGGCAGCAACCGCGGCTTCGGCATCTTCGGTTCGCTTCTCGCAAGTCCCGAGCAATCCATCAGCCAGTTACCCTATTTCTTCACCGCCGGCTTCGCCTGCCGCGGCATTTGCGCCTCTCGCCCCACCGACACCGCAGGCTTCGGCATCGCCTACGGCGACTTCAGCGCCGATCTCCGCGACGCCGAGGAGCAACAGCAGCAACTCGACCCCTCCATCGGCGTGCGCAACCACGAGACCGCGCTCGAATGGACCTATCGCATATATCTCCGCAACAGCGCCGCCTTCATCCAACCCGACATCCAATATATCATCCAGCCCGGCGGCACCGGCAAAATCGAGGATGCCCTCGTCCTCGGCTGCCAGGTCGGAATCAACTTCTGAGTCAGCCCCGGCAGAGCGGCCCAAACGCCTGGAGGCTCTCAAGGCCTGACGGCCAGTCCGGCGGCTTTGGCAAGTTTCCGCTGCCGTTTGTCGAAAGATAGAAACCTTTCCGCACCACCTTCGAGAGCGATCGCGACATGGAGCAAATCGATCGTCCGCTGGCCTTCCCTCTCGGCATGCTTTTCGCTCAATTGATCCGCCCGCCGGAATGCCTCCGTCCACTGCACCGGCGTAGGGACCAGCAACCCGTCGCGTAAGTCCTCTTCGATCTGCCGGAACGCTGTCGCGCACTCCCGCTTTGTCATATCCCCACCTGCGGTCGCATTCCGCAGTGCGTTCCGGGTTTCGATTCGATGCAATGGCGTAAACGCCAGGCTCAATGCATTCTTCGCCAGGAAACTGTTCGCTGCATGGTGGAACGAATCCGCGCGGTGCAACGAAATCAGGAACGAAGAATCCGCGTAGGCATCCGCGTCCATTTCCTCAGTCCCGCAACCACTCCCAAAACGCCTCGGTTTCTTCGGCCGACAGGGACCGCCCCAAGGGCTTCCGCGAGGCCGCCCTAGAGGCCCAGTCGACCTTGCGTCCTTTGGCCGATAAAGCCGGCGCAAGCGTGGCGAATAACGCGCCATTGCGGGTAATTGCCACCTTCTCCCCGTCCTCGATCCATTTTGCCACGTCAGCGAAGTGGTTCCTCAGGTCTCTTACAGTCGCCGTTTTCATGGTGATACAAGAATGTATCACGCCTTCCCTCCTGTCAAGATGTTCATCGGGGACTCACGTTGCAGTGCAAAAGGTGGGAATCGTTCGTTTTCGGGAAAGATTTTTCTGGTATGACGGCGCGGGTGCCTTCCCCAATCAGCAATCCTAGATCATCAATCATCAATCCTACCTGCGTTTTGGGTTGCGGCTCCGCCGCGCTATGAATCCCATCGCATTCCTCCCGCGCACCTTGCGGCTCACGCGCGATTTGAACAACATACCGGCCTATTCACCCGTGAAACCATACCTCTCATCGGCCCCCATCGCCCTCGTCCTTGCGGACGTCGATGGCACCCTCGTCACCAACGACAAAGTCCTCACCGATCGCTCAAAGGACGCCATCGGGCGTCTTCGCCAGCGCGGCATTCTCTTCGCCATCACCAGCGGCCGCCCGCCCCGCGGCATGAAGATGGTCAACGACGCCCTGCACCTCGATACCCCCATCGCCGGCTTCAACGGCGGCGTATTCGTCAATCCCGACTGGTCCGTCATCACCTCCCACACCCTCTCCAGCCAGGCCGCCGCCAAAGCCATCGAAATCATCCGGAAACATCAACTCACCGCCTGGCTCTACACCCCCGAGGATTGGTACATCCCCGATCCCGCCGGCTCCCACGTCGCCCGCGAAGCGTGGACCGTGAAATTCGATGCAAAAGTCCTGCGCGATTTCACCCCCCTTCTCGGCCAGGCCGTCAAGATCGTCGGCGTTAGCGATGATCTCGCCGCAGTGGCAGCATGCGAAACCGAATGCCGCGAAGTCCTCCGCACAAGCGTTTCCGCCGCGCGCTCCCAACCCTACTATCTCGATGTCACTCATCCCGAGGCCACCAAAGGCTTCGTAGTCACCTACCTCTCCCAGCACCTCCGCATCCCCCTCGAACAAATCGCTACCATGGGCGACATGCCCAACGACGTCCTCATGTTCGAAAAAAGCGGCCTCAGCATCGCAATGGGCAACGCCAGCTCCGAGGTCCAGGCCCAGGCCAATTTTGTCACCGCCAGCAACGAGCACGAAGGCTTCGCCCTCGCCATCGATAAATTCATCCTCAAAACCGAGGCCACTCCATTAGTCAACACCTAGTCTCCTGAGTCATTGATTTCTCGTAGAACACGAAGTCCTCTCCATCGGTCCTATTGTGACCTATCCGGCCTATTCTTTGCATGGATCCCACACCTCACATTCGAGACCTATCCGGGACCCATCCCAACGATCCGGCCAGCCGCAATTAATCCAGCCAGTTTCTGACTCACCACACTACTGCCACGATACGAATACTCCCTGCGTTAAATAGATATTCGAAACGCCACCAACGCCTCCGACTCCACAACTTCGACAATTACACCGTCTACCGCATACCCATTCAACACCTCCCTCAGCCGCGCCGTCACCGCTTCCATCTCGGCGCCCAGCCGCTCCGGGGACGTGCTCGACATCGACAGCGCGCGGTCAATCAGCCGCTCCACCGGCGTCTCCAGCCGCTGGATTACTGAGTGCCGTTCCAGTTGATTGAACGCTGATTCAAGCAGCACCGCCTCATGCGGAATCCATCCCGGCCCGCGCCGCCCGTGAACACTGTGCCCCGGATCCTTGCTTAGAAACGGCTCCAGGATCGCCCGGAATTCCTCGCGCCACCGGTTCTGCGGCACCTCTAGGTGCGAATCCCGGAACAGCGCCACCGCCCCACCCGGCATTACAATCCGGTCGAGCGCCTCCAGCGTCGCCGCCCGGTCCATCCAATGGAACGACCGCCCCATTGTGACCACGCGGAACGTCCCGGTCAGCTTCTCAAGATCATAACTACTCCCCAGCCGAAACTCCACCTTCTCCTCCCCCACATATTCCGCCGCCGCCTCCAGCATCTCCGGCTCCGGATCCATCCCAAATACCCTCCCCGCATACCGCGCGAACGCCACCGCCAGAAACCCCGGCCCGCACCCCAGGTCCAGCACCGCATCCTCCCCGCTCAAGCCCGTGAGCGAAACCACGCGCTCGATCAATCGCTCCGGATACGCCAGCCGCCCGCGCACATAATACTCCGCTGAAGTTCGAAATCGCCGCGGTTCAAATGGAATGCTTGGCGCTTCAGCCATGCAAGTGCTCCTTCAAGAAAGCCAGCGAGCGCGTGAATGCAACCGCCGCCGCCTCGGCCGAGTAACTCGCCCGCTCGTCGCAATTGAACCCATGTCCCGCATCGTACAGAAACACCGGCAGCCCCGGCCTCGCCTCCTTGATCTTTTCGACATCCGCCACCGGCAGATGCTGATCCTGACTCCCAAAATGCAGCATCACCGGGCACCGCGGCTCTTCCCCGATCAGATCGATCACCCGTCCGTAATAACCCACTGCCGCATCCGCCCCCAGCCGCGTCGCGCTCAGCCACGCATACCGTCCCCCCAGGCAATACCCAATTACCCCAACCCTCCCGCTGCTCACCCGGCTCCGCGCATACGCAATCGCCGCCGCGATATCCCTCAAAGTTGCCTCCGGCTCGATCCCCGAGAACAACTCGCGCGCCCTCTGAATACTCTCCGGCGAGTAATCAAAATCCACTCCCCGCTCCGCCCGGTCAAACAACGCCGGCGCAACCGCATAAAAGCCTTCCCGCGCATAAGTGTCCGCCACCGAACGGATATGGTGATTAACTCCAAAGATCTCCTGCAGCACAACCAGCCCGGCCGCATGCGTCTCCTCCCCGCCCGCTTCATAAGCGCCGAACGTATGCCCATCCGCCGCCGTCAGTTCAATAGTCTTGCTCATCCCCTCATTCTACAACGCTCCCGCCCCCTCTCTACCAATAATATCAGCGATGTCGGCGAAAGAATCGCCGCCCATCCGCAAATTTACGGCATCGTCACTCGCAGATGAAAAAATATCGGTTTCCCTTACCGTATCCACCCCGCCGGCCTATCGCGTTGGGGGTCTCCTGCCGGCACCTGATACCCTTCGAGGATCCCGGTCCATTTTTGCACCAACGCTCGCAAGCCTGGCAGATCCGGCTGGCCCTTGCGCAGCAGGTCCACTTGCCGGGTCGGCAGGTCGTGCATCGCGATGAGTTGCGCCGCCTCCAGTAGGTTCGCCGATCTCTCCGCCAGGTCCAGCCCCACATCCCAATCCGCCTCCCTGTCCGCCAGCCATTTCCTATTCGCCGCCACCGCCGCTGTCACACGGCCTTCCCGGTCCGGCACCTCTGCCACCACATCCGATCCGCGATTTCTGAAAAACCCAAACAATGCCGCTACTATCGACGGATCTCTCACCGTCCCATCCGCGTACAGCACCCCATGCACCGTTCCCCATTGCCCCGTGATCATCAGTTCCCAGATATACCACCCCATTCCCCCTTTCATATACTCCTCCAGCGTCACATCGTAAGGATTCGACCGCGCCACGCATCCCATCTCCGTATTCATCACCGGCTTCCCCGCCTTTGCCGCATACGCCTTCGCCCGTTCAATATTCGTGCCGATCTGATGTCGCGTAGAGCTGTAATCGTGAAAACACAACACATCCACCAGCTCACTTCCCGTCGCCTCCATCTCCGGCTCCGTCGTAGACCCAATGGTAATCGGCGTCTTCTTATCCAGATTGCGAAACACAGCCGCCATGTATCTCGCAAAAGGGATGCGCGCCCTCCCCGGCTCATTATGCGCATCCCAGAAAGTCAGCCCCGGTTCCTTCCCATTCCCAATCGTACCAACAAGGTCCGCCGCATACGCATTGGCCAGCGGCCACAGTGCCGGATCCTCTGCCCACAGCCTCGGATAAGTCACCGTAACCATCACCCCGATCCCCCGCTCCTGACACGCCCGGATAAAGTCCACCAGCTTTGCCCGGAACGCAGCCTTATCCCTAAGATACGCCGTGTAACCCAAAAACACCCGCACCTGGTTCAGATTCAATCGCCGTGCATAGTCCATATCCCGCCGCGTCTCTGCCGGGCTATACTGCAACCACATTTCATTATGCCCAATCGTCGGCGCCGATTCATAATTAAAGCCCCGAATCTTCGAAACATCCGGCGGCGCATCCCTCCCCGCTTCCCCCGCCGCCGCCACCGTCATCGCCGCGCTCAATATAAAAATGAATACTGCCTTCACCAACCGCGCGTTATGCACGTTTCCGGTCGGGAACGGAAGAAACTCTTTTTGCAAAATAACCGGCCTGCCACCAATTCGACTTCTCCACATCGCGGACATGGATAAGCTAAACCCCTGTTCGCATGAAACCATATCCCCCTGGGCTGCTCACAGCCCTGCTCTATCTGCTCCTATCAGCACTATACGCCCACGCTGACGCCGATCCCCCCGCAAAAATCGACCGCCACGCCCTCGTCACCCGCCACAATATCCAGTGGAACGATCCCGCCGGCCAGATCCCCATCGGCAACGGCGAATTCGCTTTCAACGCCGACGCCTCCGGCCTCGAAACCTTCGGCGGCCTCACCATGGCCCATTGGGCCTGGCACACCTTCCCACTCCCTCCCGGCATCACCCCAGATCAAGTCCCCCCCACCGGCACCCTCCAAAAAGGCCGCAACACCCGCGCCGGCGACGTCTTCCCAAAGAGCGCCGAGCCCCTCCGCCTCTGGCTCCGCGCCAATCCCCACATGATGAACCTCGGCCGCCTCAGCCTCTGCGGCTCCAACGGCCTCGAACTCGCCCAGACCGATCTCTCCAACATCGCCCGCACCATGGATATCTGGTCCGGCGCTCAAACCTCCACCTACACCGTCAACAGCCAGCCCATTCAGGTCGAAACCTGCGTCGATCCCACCCTCAACGCCGTCGCCGTTCGCATCAAATCCCCCCTCATCAACACCGGCGATCTCCAGGTAGCCCTCGATTTCCCCTACCCCGCCCAGCAAGGCCGCGAATGGATCTCCGATTACAACCAACCCGATCGCCACAAAACCGAAATCACCAATCGCACCCCCACCCGCGTCGATTTCCGCCGCCAGCTCGATGCCACCCGTTACTACACCACCCTCGCCTTCTCCCACGGCGCCGCCCTCACCTCCTCCACCAGCTCCCCTCACCGCTTCCTCCTCTCCGCCAAAAGCTCCGGCACCCTCTCCTTCGTTTGCGCCTTCTCACCAACAAAAACCCCCACCACCCTCCCCACCGCCGCCCAGGTCTTCACAAACACCGCCTCCCATTGGCACACCTTCTGGCTCACCGGCGGCGCCATCGATCTCTCAGGCAGCAAAGACCCCCGCTGGTTCGAGCTCGAGCGCCGCATCGTCCTCTCCCAGTACCTCACCGCCGTCAATTCCGCCGGAGATTTCCCCCCTGCCGAATCCGGCCTCACCTCCATCGACCGCTGGGGCAGCCAATCCCATCTCGAGATGACCTGGTGGCACGAAGCCCACTTCGCCCTCTGGAACCGCTGGCCCCTCGCCGCCCGCGCCGTCGGCATCTACCAGCGCTTCATCCCCATCGCCACACAACTCGCCGCACAGCTCGATTACAAAGGCCTCAAATGGCCCAAAGCCGTCGGCCCGGAAGGCCGCACCATGCCCTGGGTCGGCTCCGCCGTTCTCCTCTGGAAAGAACCCCACCCCATCTTCTTCGCAGAGCTCGATTACCGCCTCCATCCCACCCACGCCACTCTCGTCAAGTGGGACAAAATCGTCGAAGGCACCGCCGATAACATGGCCGATTACGCCACGCTCGATCCCAAAACCGGCATCTACAACCTCGATCCCGACATGCCCCCCAGCGAAGAAGGCATCACCAGCAACACCATGTTCGATCTCGCCTACTGGCGCTGGGGCCTCGCCAAAGCCCAGGAGTGGCGCCACCGCCTCGGCCTCCCCCCCGTCGCCCTATGGGATCAGGTCCGCGAGCACCTCGCACCATTCCCCCAGGAAGATGGCGTCTACATCGACTCCATGGAATGGACCCAGCCACCCAAGCGCCGCGCCTGGGAACACCCCGATCCCATCGGCCCCCTCGGCCAGTTCCCACCCATGGACGGCATCGACCCCGCCATCGCCAAACGCACCGTCCAGGAAGTCTGGACCACATGGAATTGGGATCGCGCCTGGGGCTGGGACTTCCCCTGGATGGCCATGGCCGCAGCCCGCACCGGCCAGCCAGATATCGCCATCGCCGCCCTCTTCAGCGGCAGCCCCAAGAATCATTACGACGACCGCGGCGCCAACACAGGCGGCTCAAATCCCTACCTCCCCGCCAATGCCGGCCTCCTCTACGCCACAGCCATGATGGCCGCCGGCTGGGCCGGCGCCCCCGCCCGTCACGCCCCCGGCTTCCCCGATAACGGCCAATGGAACGTAAAATGGGAAAACCTAACCCCCGCCCCGTAAATCCTCCCACTTGAACTTACACTTACACCTCCCTTACACTTAAACTTCCACTTCCACTTAAACTTAAACCTCCACTTACACCTCTGCACACTCCCTTCTTCTAAGCCGCAGAAAATTACGACAAGTTATATTCACTCCCCCTTGAATTTATTCCGCCAAGATGACGTCGCAGCCTATACGCTAAAAACCCCCCTAAGTTGAAGCCTTTCATTCTTACCGTCTGTGCTGTTCTCGCATCTGGCATCCTGAACGCCCAAACCCCCACCTGGCAACCCTCCCCCGGCCACACCCAAGTCCCGATATGGCCCGGCACAGCACCTGACGCATTGCCCGTCGCCGCGCCGGAGAGCGGTACATCCACGGTAACCAACGTCTCGCAGCCTACAATGACGGTCTATTCGCCAACCGTACCGAACACCGGTGCTGCCGCCGTCGTGTTTCCCGGCGGAGGCTATCAGATTCTGGCCATGGGCCTTGAAGGCACGGAAATTTGCGATTGGCTCACTTCCAAGGGTATCACCGCCATCCTCTTGAAATATCGCGTGCCGCTCAAAAAAACGTACCCCTATTCGGAACCGTCACCCCAGGCCCTGGAAGACGCGCAACGAACGATAAGCCTGGTCCGTTTTCATGCCGCCGAGTGGCATATTGATCCGCATAAGATTGGTGTGATTGGCTTTTCAGCCGGCGGACACATGGTGGCCGCGACGAGCACGCATTTTGACAAACGTTCGTATCCAGCCGTCGATGCTGCGGACCGGGAAAGCTGCCGCCCGGATTTTGCCATAGCGTGTTATCCGGGACATTTATGGGATCGCGATGAAGGTCTAAAGTTGAATCCGAACGTTCCGGTTACCAGCAAGACGCCCCCGACATTTTTGGTACAGGCGGAGGATGACCATGTGGATGGCGTCGAACAGTCACTCACTTACTACATCGCGTTAAAGAAGGCCGGCGTCCCCGTCGAGATGCACTTATATGCCCAGGGCGGCCACGCCTTCGGCCTGCGCCGCACAAAGTTTCCAATAACCGCATGGCCTCAGTTGGTGGAAACCTGGCTAAACACAATCGGGATAACCTCGACCAACTACGGCAGTTTAACGAAATCTGTAGCCGCCTCTTTGTCCCGCAGGGACAGCCGAAAATAGCGGGGGTTTTAACCCCCCGGTTAGCCCATCCCCTCCAACAGTGCCACGGAGGGGCCAATAAGGTGGAAACGCGGCGGTGCTGTCGTTGGGCGGCGAGACCCGCAGGAATGGCTACAGTTTAGGTTAAACCGCCCTGGCAAACCCCTCCATCAAGCCTTCATTCGATCTGGCGGGCGCCAGCGCGGCGCCTGGCTTCCTAGGACGCCGTATAAGTCCCATAGATATTCTTCCCCGTCGGCGCCGTATTACCAGTCACCAGCCCTTTCTGGAGAGTGATGTTGCTCCCGGTGATGTATACACCGCCCCCTTTCATCATAGCCTTATTGCCGCTGATAGTTGTTTTCAGGACACTGCCAGTGTCGTTTTCCATGTACAATCCCCCGCCGTACTTGCCGCTATTATCACGGAGGACGGACCCCGTCATGATCAGGTCTGCACTGTTGCGGATATTCAATCCCCCGCCCGACTCGTTTGAGACGTTTTTGATAAAGCTGGAGTCTTCGACTGTAACGGTGCCCGTAACGCCAATCTTCACGCCGCCGCCGCCGAAAGATTCCGATGTGTTTCCATCCACCCTTGCTCCGGCAATCGTGACCGAGCTGCCTTGTCCGTCGAAATAAAGGCCTCCTCCTTGTCCGGCGGACGTATTGCCGGAGAACAAACCGCCTTTGATGCTGGCGCTCTCGCCGACGCCGGGGTCGATGGCGCAAACACCTCCTCCGTCGCCCGCGTTGGCCTTGTTGCCGGTGACGATGCAGCCGATAACGGTCAGCGAGGTCCCGTTCGCAACGGAAATGCCGCCGCCCCCGGTCGCTGAGGTGTTGTGGAGGATCTGCGCGCCGGTCACTTTGACCCCGCCTCCCTCCTCGACGAAAAGCCCGCCGCCCGAATTGATACCGCTATTCTCGGTCCCCGTCGACGCATTCTCGTCGATGATGCCGCCGCTGATGGTGAGGGCGCTGATATGGCGGCTAAAGATCCCGCCACCGGCCTCGCTCATGTTGCCGCTGATCACGCCGCCGATAATGTTTACAGTGCCGTCGGCGATAGAGCTGTTGCCAAATTCCAATCCGCCACCTGGTCCGTTAAGCGCCTTATTGCCGGTGATGATCAGGCCGCTGAGGGTAATGTTGGAGGTCGCGGCGGAGTTCGCATTGTTCAGGAGCAGCCCGCCCCCATACTTCGCCTGGTTGCCCGTGAATTTACTTCTGGAAATGCTCAAGCCCGTGCTCGTCGCATTGACCTCCGCATAGACTCCCCCTCCCGTGCTCCCGGTGCCCGCGCTATTGCCACTCACTGTCGAGGTCACAATGCTCATCGAGTGCGCGCCGTACTCAAAAACGCCTCCCCCGAAGAGTCCAGCCGTGTTCCCGCTGATAACCGAGCCCCCGATCTTCACGCTCGCATCACTGGTGGCCAGGTTCACATAAACCCCACCCCCATCGCCCGTGGATGTGTTGCCAGAGACAATCACCCTTGCCAGCGTCAGCGATTCCCTTGAGAAAATCCCGCCGCCGGCTCCGCTCGCGCTCCCGTCCAGGATGGAAAGCCCACTAATGGCGACCGGCGCATCCACGGTGCTGCTCCCGTTGTTGATATCGAAAATCCGGTGCGCCTCAGCCCCGTCGATCTTGATCAGGTTGGCTCCCGGCCCCGCAATGCTCATCGGGGCGGTAATCGTTGGCAACGTCGATTCCAGCGTCACCGTCCCGTGCAATCCTGCTCTGAATATAATTCTGTCTCCCGAGGCGCCATTGGCCGTGGTAATCGCATTGCGAAGACTTCCTGGTCCGTTGTCGTTCAAGTTGCTCACAATCAGAACCGCGGGCGCAATTCGCGACTCCAGAATTTCAATACCCGGTCGATGCGGAGAACAAGGTGAGTTCATAAGTCCGAAGTGGCTGGCATCTGCACCCGTGCGAGACCGGCAGCAGCCCCGCACTTGCTTCCCAGCACTTACGT
>Ga0181531_10001536_pt1 | contig 14541 bp, 11 predicted proteins | sample PEATcosm2014_Bin_38_FD_119743 | JGI IMG/M metagenome (GOLD analysis project Ga0181531, IMG submission 119743) | Peatland microbial communities from MTU Mesocosm Facility, Houghton, MI, USA - PEATcosm2014_Bin11_10_metaG | ecosystem: Environmental > Terrestrial > Soil > Wetlands > Peat | place... | reverse complement strand
GTGCTCTATTCGGGGCTCTCCACCCTGGGCAGCGGCGCGACACTGGGCGGCCTGATCCTGGCGGCCATCGCCGTGTTCATGATCGAGCGCGAGTTCTTCAAGGCCGCGGGCTTTGCGGTCGCGGGCGGGGTACTGACTTTCTTCGGCCTCATGCACAGCGAGCAGATCGGCTTCGGCCAATCGCCGCTGCTGGCAATTGCCTACCTGTGCGTCGGTGGGCTACTGCTCTGCTGCACCAAACTCTCCACCGTACCGATGCCGCAGCACGCAGACGCTGCGCACGATGAGGATCTGGAGGAAGCGGCGGGACAGAGCGTGTGAGCTGGGCGCCGGCGCGGCGCCCGACGCCGCTGCGGCCGCATCAAACGGGCAGCACGCGACAACTCCGAGGCCGAACACCGGCTCGGATCCTCACCTGTTGGTGACCTCGATCCATGTCGGCGCATGATCGCTGGTCTTTTCCCAGCCGCGGACTTCCCGATCGACGCCAGCCTTTCTCAACCGGGGGGCCAGAACCGGGTTCAACAGCAAGTGATCGATGCGAAGGCCGGCATCACGACCAAAGGAATTCCGGAAATAGTCCCAGAAGGTGTAGATGCGCTCCTTGGGATGAAGCTTCCGGACGGAATCGGTCCAGCCTTGCTCAATAAGTTGGTGGTACGCCGCGCGGCTCTCCGGGCGGAACAGGGCGTCATCCACCCACCGCTCTGGCTTGTAGACGTCGATGTCGGTCGGTATGACGTTGTAATCGCCCGCGAGCACGACCGGTGTTTTGCGCCTTACGAGATCTGCCGCACGAAGCATCAGTCGTTCGAACCAGCGCAACTTGTAGTCGAATTTAGGGCCGGGGGCCGGGTTGCCATTGGGCAGGTAGAGACAGCCGACAGTGAGATCATTGACTGTGGCCTCAATATACCTGCTCTGGAGATCCTCCGGATCACCCGGCAGCCCGCGGTGCGCCTCGACTGGCTCGCGGCCGCGCGCCATGATTGCCACGCCGTTATAGCTTTTCTGACCGTGCCAGATGACCCCGTAGCCAGCGTCGCGAATCGCCTGTTCCGGAAATTTCTCCTGCGGCGCTTTGATTTCCTGCAGGCAGACGATGTCCGGTTCGGATTGCTTCAGCCAGCGCAGCAACACGGGCAACCGCCCATTCACCCCGTTGACGTTGTAGGTCGCAATTTTCATCCAGTTTCGAGGTACTTCAGCGCAAGCGCTGCACGCCATTCAGCTTGGCGAATGGCCGGCCTTCCTGGCAATTTCCAGCACCAGACAGTCGGAAAATTCAGCGGCGTTGTGCGCGCGCACTTACTCGTCCCGATGTACCGCGCGCGACACTCGTACGGGTATGGACTTGTACGATGGCGTTCCGCTATCGGGATCGTGATAGCTCAACGGCACGAGGCAATTGGCTTCCGGGTAGTAGGTAGCGATCGAGCCGCGGGCTATATCGAATTCAACAGCCGTCATATTGCGTAACCGCAAGGGATTGGGCAGGTCCAGCGCGGTCTCGATATCGATGCAATCGCCGTGCTCGAGACCATGTTCGCTCAGGTCCGCGGCGTTCATAAAGACAATGTCGCGGCGGCCGGTCACACCGCGATAACGATCGCCGAGCGAATAAACCGTCGTGTTGTACTGATCGTGGCTGCGTATGGTGGTCAGCCCAAGCGTCTCGGGCGGATGCGCGACATTGCGCGTACACGACCAGGTGATGAACTGAGCCTTGCCTGATGGGGTGTGCCAGACTCGTTCTGTCGGCCCCAGCGGCAGGCGAAATCCGCCAGGGTGGCGAATGCGCTGATTGAAATCGGCAAAGTCCGGAAACACCGCTTCGATGGCATCGCGAATCTGATCATAGTCATCGATCAGCGCCTGCCAGGGGACCCGGCTCTTGGGCAGCGTCGCCATGGCGATCCCTGCAACGATCGCGGGCTCGGAGCGCAAAAACTCGGAAGCCGGCTGCAGAGTGCCCCGGGATGCATGCACCATGGACATGGAGTCCTCGACGGTGACCGCCTGCGCGCCGCTCGCCTGCATATCCAATTCCGTGCGCCCGAGGCACGGCAGAATGATGGACTCCTTTCCGACCAGCAGATGCGAGCGATTGAGCTTGGTGGCAACGTGAACTGCCAGATCGAGTTTGCGCATTGCCGGATAACACTGTGCCGGATCGGCCATTGCCACCGCCAGATTGCCGCCCAGGCTGACCAGGACCCTGGAGCGGCCCTCCATGATCGACTGCATTGCGGCAACCGCGGCGTGACCGTGCGTGGTCGGCGGCTTGAATCCAAAGCGCTTCTCGATGCGTTCCAGCATCAAAGCGCCCGGAGCTTCCGTAATTCCGACTGTGCGATCCCCCTGGACATTGGAGTGGCCCCGAAGCGGACAGATACCGGCGCCCGGTTTGCCAAAATTCCCCCGCAGCAGCAGCAGATTCGCGATTTGCTGCACGTTGCTGGTGCCGTCGAGATGCTGGACCACCCCCATGCCGTAGCTGATGATGGTGGCATTGGACTTGGCATAAGCGGCCGCCACCTGTTCGAGCGCGTCGCGGGTGAGACCGCTGATTGCTTCGATGTCCGACCATTCCAGCCGGCCAAGCGACGCTGCCAATTCTTCAAAGCCCTGGGTGTGTCCGCGAATGAATTCGCGGTCGATGATCGCCGTGCCCGAAGCGTCGGTCTGATCCAGCGCGAGCAACGCTTTCATGATGCCCGAAAGAGCGGCGCCGTCACCGCCAACGCGCACCTGGTGGTAGGCCGAGGCAATATTGGTCGAGCCCAGCGTGGCCATCTCCATGGCGTCTTGCGGATCAGCGAAGCGCTCGAGTGCACGCTCGCGCAGCGGGTTTAGCACGATGATGGGCACTCCGCGGCGGGAGCAGTCGTGCAGCGTCCCCATCATGCGCGGATGGTTGGTCCCCGGATTGTGACCGATGGCAATGATCAATTCGCAGTGGTCGAAATCCTCCAGCGACACCGTGCCCTTACCGATGCCGATCGACTTTGGCAATCCGACGCTGGTCCCTTCATGGCACATGTTCGAACAGTCTGGGAAATTATTGGTGCCGAATTCGCGCGCGAAGATCTGGTAAAGGAATGCCGCTTCGTTCGACGTCCGGCCGGAGGTATAAAACTCCGCGACGTCAGGATCGGGCAGATTGCGCAGGATCGCACCGATGCGCGCGAAGGCGGCATCCCAGGAAATCGGTTGGTAGGTATCACTGGCCCTGTCATAGGCCATCGGGTGAGTCAGTCGTCCTTCGTCCTCGAGCAGGTGATCGGGCCATTGCAGCAGCGTCGATACCGGATGCGAGGCAAAGAATTCAGACGTTACGCGTTTTCGGGTGGCTTCCCAGCTGACGGCCTTCGCGCCGTTCTCACAGAATTGGAAGGTCGAGCGCTCATTGCTGTCGGGCCACGCACAACCGGGGCAATCGAAACCATTCGGTTGATTAGTGCGAAGCAGCAGGGCGGACCCTTCTACCAGGTCCATTTGTTCGCGAATCGTCCGCGCCACCGCGCGCAACGCACCCCAGCCTCCGGCCGGGCTGTCGTAGGGCTTGACTCCGGGTACGTCGCGGCGCGCAGTCACCCCGTTACCTTAGTCGCCTTGGTTGGAAAAGCAAATCCACGATCCGGCCGGCAGAAATCACTGCGAATTGCCGCGCAAATGAGAGAGAATCCGGCAGACAGCATCTGCACGGCTGCCTCTTTCACTTTCCATCCCGCGAGGGACGCGCCTATGATTAATCTGCGTATCAACGGCCAGCAGCATTCGGTGGACGCCACCGACGATACGCCCCTCTTATGGGTGCTGCGAGACCTGCTGGGGATGACCGGGACAAAGTTCGGATGCGGTATCGGCCAGTGCGGCGCCTGTACCGTGCACCTTGACGGCAGCGCCGTCCGCTCCTGTTTGCTGCCGGTGGGCTCGATCCACGATCGGGCGATCACGACGATCGAGGCGATCGGCGATACCCCGGAGGGCGCAAAAGTACAGAAGGCCTGGCTTGATCTGGAAGTCGTCCAATGCGGCTACTGTCAGTCCGGGCAGATCATGGCGGCAGCCGCGCTACTAAAGAGTGCGCCCCATCCCGAAGACGCCGATATCGATGCGGCCATGGCAGGCAACATCTGCCGCTGCGGAACCTATGTGCGCATCCGCGCGGCCATCAAGCAGGCAGCGGGACCCGCGTAGATCATGAATACGCCACTCCATGGGCTGGATGCCGCGACATCCCGCCGCGAGTTCCTCAAGGTCGGCGTCGCAGCCGGCGGCGGGCTGCTGCTCGGGTTTGCGCTGCCGCGCGGCCACACCGCGGAGCACGTCGGATCGACCGTAGCACCCTTCGCACCCGATGCCTTCATCCGCATCGATCGGAGCGGCACCGTCACATTGGTGATGTGCCAGGTGGAAATGGGACAGGGGATCTACACGGCCATCTCGCAGATTCTGGCCGACGAACTGGACGTCGATTTCCAACGCGTGGTTGTGGAAGCGGCGCCGCCCAACGATGCGCTCTATTCGAATGCTGCCTTGGGGTTTCAGGTCACGGGCGGTTCCACATCCATCCGGGTCTTCTGGACGCCCATGCGCAAGGCCGGCGCCAGCGCACGCGCCATGCTCGTCGAGGCAGCGGCGGCCAGCTGGCGCGTGGACCCCGGCAGCTGCCGGACCGCCAACAGCGAAGTGATTCACGAGCCAAGCGGCCGACGGCTTGCCTATGGCGCGCTGGTCGATCGCGCTGCCCGGCTGACTCCTCCCAAGGACCCGCCGCTCAAAGCTCGCAAGGACTTCCAGCTCATCGGCACACCCGCGCGCCGGCTGGATTCACCCGACAAAGTCAACGGTCGCGCGATGTTTGGCATCGACGCCATGCCTTCCGGCGTCAAATTCGCAACGCTGAGGTCGAGCCCGGTGTTCGGAGGCAAGGTCGCGCATGTCGATGAGGCCGCCGCTCGCGGCGTTCCCGGCGTGCGACAAGTGGTGGTGCTCGATGATCTGGTTGCGGTGGTCGGCGATCACATGTGGGCCGCCAGGAAGGGACTGGAAGCGTTGCAGATCAAATGGGACGACGGCCCGAATGCGGCGGTCAGCAGCCAGCAGATTCTGGATGAGATAAGAGCCGCCAGTGAGCGCGATGGAGCGGTCGCCAAATCAGTCGGCGATGTCGGTAAGGCACTGGGCAGCGACAAAATTGAAGCAACCTATCACGTTCCGTTGCTCGCCCATGCGCCCATGGAGCCCATGAACTGCACGGTTCACGTGCGACCGGACGCGTGTGAAATCTGGGTGGGGAATCAGGTTATCACGCGCACACAGGCCATCGCCGCGAAGCTCACGGGCCTGCCCCTCGGCAAGGTGCTCGTCCACAACCACCTGATCGGCGGCGGCTTCGGACGTCGGCTGGAAGTCGACATGATTGCGAAGGCCGTCCGTGTAGCGCAGAAAGTCGACGGGCCGGTCAAGATTGTGTGGACGCGCGAGGAGGACATTCAGCAGGCGATGTACCGGCCCTTCTATTTCGACCGTTTCGCCGCGGCGCTGACCGACGGGAAAATAACCGCGTGGAGCCACCGCGTCGTCGGATCGGCGATCCTGGCTCGATTTGCCCCGCCCGCGTTCGTCAAAGGCCTGGACGCCGATGCGGTCGATGGCGCGATCGATTTCCCCTATGACGCTCCCAACATTCACGTCGAGTACGTGCGCCAGGAACCGCCGGCGGTGCCCACCTGTTTCTGGCGCGGCGTGGGTCCGACACACAATATCTTTGTCATCGAAAGCTTCGTCGATGAACTGGCCCACAAGGCAGGCAAGGATCCGGTGCAGTTTCGGCTTGATCAGCTGCAGGGCGCACCGCGCCTGCGAGCCTGCCTCGAGCTGGTTGCCAAGAAGGCCGGCTGGGGCCAGCCATTGCCCGCGCGCGTGGGCCGGGGCGTGGCGGTGCAGAGCGTCTTCGGTAGTCACCTCGCCACAATCGCCGAAGCCGAGGTCGATCAGTACGGCGATGTCAAAGTCCGGCGAGTCGTCTGCGCGGTCGATTGCGGCATCGCCGTCAATCCCAACACCATAGCGGCGCAGATCGAAGGCGGTTTGATCTTCGGGCTGACCGCTGCGCTACACAGTCAGATCACGATTGCCAAAGGTCGGGTTCAGCAAAGCAATTTCAACGATTACCGAATGATGCGTATCAATGAGGCGCCGTCAATCGAAGTTCACCTGATTCCAAGTGAGGAGGCGCCGGGCGGCATCGGCGAGCCCGGCACTGTAGCGGCGGCACCTTCGCTCGCGAATGCCTTGTTCGCGGCCACCGGTGTCCGCCTGCGACAGTTACCCGTCGATCGGGAATTGCTGGCCGGGAAGAAGCCGGCATAAAAAGCTACTTGCTGGGGTTGACCAGGTACTTCTTTCCCGTCTCGCGCTTTCTGTAGTGGGCAATCACATCAAGATGAAGGACCTCGGCCAGAGAGATCTCCGTTGAGTACTTGCTCGCAAAGGTCGTCTTCAACTCGCGTGCGATCCGCTCCTTAAGCGTAGCGACAGCCGCGGGGCCGATCTTCTGCATGAAGTTCATGACCAGCCAGCCCCCAATACCCCACGCCATGCCGTAATCACGAGCGAGTTCGGTGGGGCGCGGATCGAGCCCGCCGTAGACATAAACCTGCTTGTGCACCGTCGATCCATACCGACTGTAGGCCTTGGCGTTCTTACTGGCCGCGAGTTCCATCGCCTTCAGTATTTGTCCGGACAGCGTTCCACCCCCGATGGCGTCGAATCCGATCGTCGCACCCGTGGCGGCTACCGAGTCGGCCAGCTGTCCGGCGAAACCGGGGGAGCGCGTGTTGCAGACGTATTCCGCTCCCATTCCTCTCAGCAGCCTCTCCTGATCATCGCTTCGTACGATGTTCACCAGCTGGATGCTCTCCGCTGCGCACAAGCGATGCAGCATTTGACCGAGATTGGATGCCGCGGCGGTGTGCACGATGGCGCTATGGCCTTCGCGCCGCATGGTGTCGACCATCCCCAATGCCGTCAGCGGATTTACAAAGGCGGCGGCGCCGTCAGCGGCAGTAGCACCTTCCGGAAGCACCAGGCATTGATCCGCTCTCAGGGTGCGATATTGGGAATACATCGCGCCTCCCAGCATGGCTACCCTCTTGCCCATCAGGCCCTGCGCTGCCTCTGAGCTACCTGTCTCCACAACAACGCCCGCGCCCTCATTGCCGACGGGCAGTGACTGGTCCAGGCGGCCCGCCATACTTTTCATGGCGTTCGGCGGTATAGGTGCCGTGACAATCGGACGGGTGTTCGTACCGGAGGCCACTGCCGCGTTCATGTCGGCCGCGCCGAACAGCAGACCCTGATCGGACGGGTTGAGCGGGGAAGCCTCGATACGCACCAGGACCTCTCCGGGACCCGGAGCCGTGATAGGCACCTCGATAAGCGAGAGCTCCAGCTCGCCACTGCTGCGTACCAGAGAGCGCAACTGAAGTTGGCTGCTTTCACCTGTGCTAGTCACCGCACCACCTCATTTTTATTTCGACGCGCCAGCGCCCCGGACGCCTATAGCCTTACGCAAACTCCTCGTGCTGAGGCAGGTTATCCGTGATGGTATACCAGGGCGCCTTCGAGCCCACGAAGATGTGAGCGCTGGGACGAATCGACGGCGCGTCTACCAACGTGCCGAGTGTGATGTGTACGAACGCAGCCTCCCGAACGAGCGAGTACAGCAACGATCCACAAACGCCGCAGTGCGCATCATGCGGCGATTCTTTCCCGAAAATGAGCAGACGATCTTCGCCGCAGGTGAGTCTCAGCTTAGCGCGCTCAATTCCCGCAAATGGCTTGAACGCGGCACCGGTCGCCCGGCGACAATTCGAGCAGTGACAATTGAGGCAATAGCGAAACTGGTCCGCTACTTCGTAGCGAACCGTGCCGCACAGGCACTTGCCATTCAAGGTACGCGGACTGGACGTTTCAAGCCCGCCGGTCATTCAGAGGCCATTTCTTTGGTGAGTTCGATCGCTGCGCAGACCTTTGTCGGCCGACCATAAGTCGATCGCGAAGTGTCGTCAAGGCGCAGGCTAGGCCGTTGCCGATGGGTGGCGGGCACCGTACCTCTTGCGGTACTCGCCAACAACCCCCCAAACGGGTGGAGTCGCTTCGAACTGGTAGTCCCCCGCAAGGGCTACAATCTGTTGCAGGCCGCCGTTTCATCGGAGAGCCCTTGAAGATCCTGATCATCGATGACCACGCACTGTTTCGCGCCGGGCTTCGAATGCTGCTGTCGACGATTGGTCGTAATGTCATCTGCATCGAGGCTGGCAGCATCGCCGATGCGTTGGCGCTGCTCGCACAGCACGCAGATCTGCAGCTGTGCCTGCTGGATCTGACACTGAAGAATGAACAGGCTTTGGGGGCAATACACAGAATCAAGGAGATCGCGCCCCAGGTCTCCGTTGTCGTTGTCTCAGGATCCGACGACAACGACACCATCAGCAGCTGCATCGACGCCGGAGCGATGAGCTTCATTTCCAAGAGCGCGACGCCCGATGTGCTGAAGCAGGCGCTGGGGCACATCCTCAAGGGCGCGGTGTATCTGCCACATCAGATCAACAGCGCGATGGACGATGCGCCGCTGAGTCCATTGACCCCGCGGCAACAGCAGGTGCTGCAGGCCTTGAGCCGGGGCCTGCCCAATAAGTTGATTGCACGCGAGCTCAATTTGTCGGAGAACACCGTCAAGGAGCACATCGCAGCAGTATTTGCGGCGTTGGGCGTACGAAATCGCACCGAGGCCGTGATCAAAGCCAGTCGGCTTCAACTGCAGGAGTTTCCAGCAACGGTGCGCGGATGATCCTCCCTGATAAAGGTGCTGCGCGGAGCTCGGACACCAGCCGCGAGATGTTGATCGAGCTGCTCGGATTACACTCAAAGGCGATGCTGCGGATGCCATGGGTGCAGGCTGCGCTCGTGCTGGGTCTGGGGATATTCATCTATCCACACGTGAACACCTGGCTGCTGGTGGGCTGGGGAGTGCTGTGTATCGGCGTGGAAATTCTGCGATCGCGCTATGCCGCCTACGTCCTGCGACGGGGAAACGACCTAAATCCAAATCGCGTACATACGACCTTCGTGGCACTCGCCGCGCTGGCCGGTAGCGCCATCTCCGTCGGCACTGTCATGTTCTTTCCCCGGCTACCAATCTGGGACCAGCTCATATTTGGCACGACGTTACTGGCGATTCCTTCTGCGGGAGTCGCGGTATCGCAATCCTCCCGCTACATCCTGGCAGCGTATGCGAGCTGCATTCTGATTCCCGGGGCGACTGTCTGGTGCCTGCTCTATCCGAGCCAGGCAATCGGCGGGATTGTGCTGCTAGGCGTGATGCTGGTTGTATTGGTCCTGGTCGCAGCCGATGGCGAAAAGCTGCTGTCGCGATCGGTGGACATCCGACACGAACGCGACCGCCTGGTGCGCGACCTCGAGCAGAAGAACTCCCAGGTTCAGGCCGCGATGGCACAGGCGGCGCAATCCGCCCAGGCGCGATCCAGGGTGCTCGCGGCTGCGAGCCACGATCTGCGCCAGCCGTTGCAAGCCTTGTCGGTCTACAGTGCCGTGCTGGGATCCAGACCCGCACCCGAGTTGCTGGATGAAGTCAGCGGAAACATCGATCAGATCGTGCGTGCCCTGGGCAATTTGCTCAACGGACTGCTCGATCTATCGCGCCTGTCCGCCGGATACTACATGCCCGAGCATCGCAATTTGTCGCTTGAGATTCTCGTCGCTGGAGTGTGCAACGAATACCAGCAGCCGGCCGCGCAGAAGGGCTTGTCGCTGATCCTCGAACTCACGCCCATTCGAGTGCTGGGGGATCCGGTCGCGATCGAGCGTATTGCCCGCAATCTGATCGACAATGCCATCAAGTACACCGAGCGTGGCGAGGTGCGCGTAGCAACGCATCGCGAACTCCTGGGAAGTGTGCCGCTGGCGGTCCTGAGCGTGACCGATACCGGCAAGGGTATCCCACCCTCTGAACAGGGCCGGATCTTCGAGGAGTTCTACCAGCTGGAAAACCCGGGCCGCGATCGCAGCAAAGGCGTCGGTCTTGGCCTGGCAATCGTGCAGCGGCTGTGCGAATTGATCGGTGCCAAGATCAGCGTGGATTCTCTGGTCGGTCAGGGCAGCCGATTTCGGGTGAGTATGCCGGCTATTCTGGGCGAAGAGAGCCTGCCGGGGCCATTACCGCAAAAGGCGAAAGACGCCTCCCTGCGCGAAAAGCGGGTTTACGTGGTTGACGACGAGCTCGACATTCTCAACAGCATGCGGATCCTGCTGGGCGTCTGGGGAGTAAGGGTTCAGACCGCGGATTCCACCAGCGCCGCTTACCGGATCTTCGAGCAGCACGGTCCACCCGATCTGCTGATCATTGATCTGCGAATGGGCGAAGAGGAACACGGCGCGCGGCTGGCCGATCGGCTGCAGCAGATCCATGGCCAGTTCCCGGTTCTTATCATCACCGGTGAGACGTCCTCTGAAGCGCTGCGACAGGCCAACGAGCGTAGCTATACCTTGCTGCAGAAGCCCATCGCGCCGGAAGTATTGCGTCAGGCCATTGGCGCTGCGACTGCCGGCACAGTCGTGGTGACACCCTGACTTTGGGTCCTGTTCGTGGGCAGACGCTGACTTAACTGTGGTGTCCATCCTACAGACGGCTTGGCGCGTCTTGGGCAGCATCATTGTTAGCCCAGGCATCCACCAACGTGTGAGGACAATCCATGAAGACGATTGCGGTCGTGGCACTGGCGATTAGCGGCGCTCTGAGCGTGGCAACGCTGCACGCCGGGGATTCCGATGCTTCCTATCCGGGCATGTACGTCAAGGACTCGGCGATTACCACCAAGGTAAAGACCAAGCTGGTGACCAAGGAGCCGACCACCCTGACGAATGTCCAGGTCAATACCGATCGGGATGGCGTCGTCTGGCTCAGCGGAACGGTGCCCACAAAGGAAGCCCGCGATCGCGCCGAAACGATCGCAAAGGAAACGAGTGGGGTCACGGGAGTACACAATAATATTGTCGTGGAACCGTAAGGGGACTGGGGCCGGTCGCGGGTCTGACGTTGGCGACCCCCTTCAGAAGCCTAGATGATGCAAAAACATCACCGCGACTGATGCCACCAGGCAATAAACGCCAAAGAGGTACCAGCGACCGCCCTCGAGCCAGCGGCTAAGCCATTTCAGCGCCAACAGTCCGGCGGCAAACGCAATCAGGGCGCCGAGCACACTGATAGACGCCACTGAGGTCAAATCTGAATTGCTGAGATCGCCCTGAGCCCGGATCAGGCGCTTGACTTCCCGGAATACCACTGGCGGAGTGAGAACTACCGCCAACGCGAAGCTGAATGCCTCCGCGCGGACCTTCGTCACTCCGAGCAGCATCCCGGCGGAAATCGTCGCCCCCGATCGCGAGAATCCGCGAAAAGGTAAGCAAAACCCTTGCACCAACCCAATTATCCCGGCCCGCGTGAGCGTGACCTCAGTCGTCGTGGTGGGTGGCTGCACCGATTTTCGCCTTTCGAATAACCCCGCGATCAGGATGAGTAGCCCGGCTGCAGCCAGGGCTGGGGCAATCAAGTCGAGGCGGCTGAACAGGCTTTCAATTTCTGCGTCGGGCGAGTCACGCAGGACCGTCCTTTCCAGCAGTTTGATGAGGGCTTCGCCAACGACCACGGTCATCGCCGTTGCGACAATTAGCTGGACAGCGACCTTCCCGAAAACGCGGAGGCTCTTGAAATAGGTATCGCGCCATTGGCGCCAAAAGTAAACGATGACCGCAAACATGGTGCCGGTATGAAGCATCACCAGCAGCAATGTCATGGGAGGTGATGAAGGGTCCAGTCCGAGGAGTTTTTCTGCCACGACCACATGCGCAGAACTGGACACCGGCAGGAGTTCGGCCAAGCCTTGGACGATCGCCAGGATGATGACTTTCAGTAATGACATCGGCGCATTCTAAAGGCACGTGTCCATGAATTACCTGCGAAATTCGGGGTTGCCATCTGGCGGAGAATCTGCTCTCCGGTCAAAATCGACACCATCCAGACAAGGACACAGGCAGGTTGCTGATTCGGACAGCAAGAATGCGACCCGCTACCCGAACAGTGCGCGCGGCCGGCGCGGCAATCGCCGGAATGCTGGCGGTGACAGCGTTTGCAAGCGGAGTGCCGGATCCGGCTGGACCCGCTGGAGGCAACTTGAAGGAACAACAGGCCATGGAGGCAGGAGCACAAGCCGTCATTTATGGTCTGCCCCTGGTTCTCATGGACATCACCATGAGAAAAACCACCAATGTGTCCGCTGAGCGCCGGCTGGCAAAGCCCGTCAATCAGTTTGCCCACTTGAGAGCGTTCCCGACCGCGGCATTCAAGGATGTGGTCCGGGCGAACGTCGACACGCTGTACTCCTCTGCATTTCTGGATCTTGCGAAGGAGCCTCTTGTGCTCACGGTTCCGGACACGCACGGCCGGTACTACCTTCTGCCGATGCTCGATGCGTGGACCAATGTGTTCGCCACGCCAGGATCTCGGACGACAGGTACCAAAGCTGGCACGTTTGCCGTTGTAGGACCAGATTGGCGCGGACCCGTGCCCGGCGCCATGCAACAGCTCAAGTCGCCCACCAATATGGTGTGGATCCTCGGTCGGACCCAAACCAATGGTCCCGACGACTACCCCGCGGTGCACGCCATCCAGGACGGATACGCGCTGGTCCCCCTGTCCCTATATGGCAAGCCTTACACCCTACCGGCGGGGTCCTTCGATCCCACAGTGGACTTGAACACGCCACCAGTCGAGCAGCTCAAGGCAATGACTGCGGTTCAGTTCTTTGGTGCACTGGCAAGACTGCTGAAGACGAACCCGCCGCCGGCAGCCGAAGTGCCCATTCTGGACAAGCTTGCGAGAATTGGCGTGGCACCCGGTGAGGCATTTGACCCCTCGAAGCTTGACCCCTCCGTCGTCAAAGGACTGGAGCGATCGATGTCGGCGGCGTTCGGAATGCTGCAGGAAGCCCAGAGGCATTCCGGCACACCGATCAACGGTTGGCACATCCCGCCGAAGAATCTCGGCGACTATGGTTCTGACTATGGGACCCGCGCGATCATCGCGTTAATCGCCTTCGGAGCCAACCTGCCAGCGGATGCCGTCTATCCGACGACCTTTGTCGATGCGGCAGGTAAACCTCTGATCGGCACGAATCGCTACACACTGCATTTTGACAGGGGGCTGACGCCTCCGGTCAACGCCTTCTGGTCCGTTACGATGTACGACTCGCAGTCATTTTTCGTGGACAACCCGATCGACCGCTATGCGATCAGCAGCTGGATGCCGCTCCGGTACAACAGCGATGGATCGCTCGATCTCTATATCCAGCGTGAATCTCCAGGGACGGACAGGCAAGCAAACTGGCTGCCAGCGCCCGCTGGCAATTTTAACATTACCTTACGCATGTATTGGCCGAAGGACAGCGCGCCATCGATCGATGACGGCACATGGGTACCCCCGGCGGTCAATGGCGTTTCGCAATAGCCATGAGAGATGGGCCGCTTGATCAACGCGCTCGGTGGCTGGCGATATGGCTCTGCCTGATCTTGACCGGTTCGCCGGGGACGATCGCCGTCGCACTCGCCGACGCCATCGTCAACGACGTCAGCCAGCTGAATCCGATTCACGTTCATGAGGTAATAGCTCCCACGAGCGTCGATGAGATCGTTGCGCTCGTAAAAAGCCACTCGGGCCCCATTTCCATCGGTGGCGGGCGATACAGCATGGGTGGTCAGACTGCCACCGATGAGGCACTGCAGCTCGATATGCGCCAGTTCAACCGTGTGCTCGCGTTCTCCGCGGAGCGCAAGGCAATCACCGTAGAGACCGGCATCACCTGGCGCCAACTGCAGGAGTACATCGACCCCTATGATCTGTCTGTCCAGATCATGCAGACTTACGATAATTTCACGGTTGGCGGCGCCTTGAGCGTCAATGCCCACGGCCGCTATGTAAGCCAGGGCCCGATCGTACTTTCCGTGATCTCGATACGCCTGGTCCTTGCAAACGGCGACATTGTCAAGGCGAGCCCTGATGAGAATAACGAACTCTTTTACGGTGCCATTGGCGGCTATGGGGGGCTCGGCGTCATCATCGAGGCCACGCTTCGCCTGACCGAGAACGTGCACGTCGAGCGGCAGTCGATCGTAATGCCGCTCGCCTCCTATCGCGCGTACTTCGAGAAAAGAGTGCGCGGCAATCCTGATGTCATTTTTCACAATGCAGATATTTATCCTACCGCCTATCACACGATCCGAATCAGCTCTTACCTGAGGACGGCAAAGCCTGTGACGGTCAGCGCGCGCCTGAGCGACGCCCATGCCGACTTCTCCACCGAGAGGCGAGTGATGCGCATCGTTGCGGATTGGCCGGGCGGCAAGTGGATTCGTGAGCACATTGTCGATCCGTGGCTGTTCCGTGGTGAGTGCGTC
>Ga0181531_10001534_pt1 | contig 14545 bp, 9 predicted proteins | sample PEATcosm2014_Bin_38_FD_119743 | JGI IMG/M metagenome (GOLD analysis project Ga0181531, IMG submission 119743) | Peatland microbial communities from MTU Mesocosm Facility, Houghton, MI, USA - PEATcosm2014_Bin11_10_metaG | ecosystem: Environmental > Terrestrial > Soil > Wetlands > Peat | place... | reverse complement strand
ATCCCAGCGCGGTAAACGACGTGTGCATGCTTTGCACCTGTCCGCGCAGATTGATTCGAGAGCCGCGGGGCAATTGCGGCGCATATTTTTCCACGATTTGCTGGATTTGATCGCGGGCCGAGCCCAGATCGATCCCCTGGGTGCCGACCAGTACATCGGCGGCATTGTCCACGTTGTAGTGCACGATATTGGTAGGCGAGACGCCGCGGTCCACGGTCGCCAGGTTTGAAAGCAATTGCGTATCCTGCGGACCGGTCGCGCCCGTCAGAGGAACGATCGGCGTGTTCTGCAGATCGTTCATCGTGTCCATCCAGTACTGGGGCGTCTGCACAAAAATCGAATAATTCACCCCGCGAACCGGGTCGTACCAAAAATTCGGCGCCGTCTGATTGCTGGAACTGAGCGAGACCAGCAAATCGCTGGCCACATCCTTTTGCTGCACGCCCACCAGAGACGCCAGCGAGCGATCGACGTTGACGCGCAAATCCGGTGTGATCGGCACCTGCTGCATCCGCACATCCACAATTCCCGGAATCTTGGAAACCTCCGCCAGAATGTCGCCGGCGATCTTGAAGTTCTTGTTTGAGTTTGCCTGCGGTCCGACGACCTGAATGTCGATCGGCGCCTGCAAGCCGAAATTCAAAACTTGCGTCACGATATCCGCCGGAGCGAAAAAGAATTTCAGATAGGGAAACTTTTTCGGCAAATCCATGCGCAAAGTCTGCTGGTATTGGGCGGTCGGGTGATGGTTTTCGCTGAGCGCGATCAGGATTTCCCCGTCGGCGGGAGACATGACCGAACCATCGCTGAGCGACAGGTTGATCGTGCTGTTGGGTATCCCGATGTTGTCCAGAATATTGGTGATCTCGCTGCGCGGGATGTGCCGTTGAATTTCCTGCTCCACATCCGCGAAATATCGCTCGCTCTGTTCAATGCGCGTCCCCGGCGGGCATCGCACATGCAGCCGCAGCAGGCCGGCATCGACGCTGGGGAAAAAATCCTCGCCAATCAGCGGCGTCAAACTGCAAGAAATGGCCGCCAGCACTAAAAAGCCAATCATGACCGATCGCCCGTGCTCCAGCGCCCAGACCAGCAATCCGCCGTACATCCGGCGCAGTTTTTCGAACTGACGATTGAAGGCGTAATGCGTCCGCCAGATCAAATTGAACCGGCCGGCGAGCCACATCAGGACCCCGAGCACCACCGCACCAACCCCCGCCGCGGCCAGCAATTGCCAATGATCTACGATCCAACCTCGCGTCAGTGGAACCGCCAGCAGCGCCGCGACGACCGAAGCCAAAACGATCGACGCGATCGCGATCGCATGTCCGAGGTGCAGCCCCTTTTTCTCATGCTCTTCCCGCAATTGAGCCGCCCTGACGGCGTGCGGATCACTTTTATCCAGCACACCCCCGTACATCTCCACCTCGGCGGCTAATAGATAATGCACCATCGTCGGCACCAGCGTCCGGCTCAGCAAATAGCTGGTCAACATTGCGAACACCACCGCCATCGCCAGCGGCGTAAATAGAAACTTCGCCGACCCGGTAATGAACACCACCGGCACAAACACAATGCAGATGCATAGCGTCGAAACAAACGCCGGCACCGCAATTTGCGACGCCCCGTCCAAAATCGCCTTAACGAGCCGTTTGCGCTGATGCAGATTCCGGTGAATATTCTCGATTTCGACCGTCGCATCGTCCACCAGAATGCCCACGGCCAGCGCCATCCCACCCAGCGTCATGACGTTCAACGTCTCGCCCAGGAAACTGAGCACAATGATCGAGACCAGGATCGACAGCGGGATCGAAATCATCACGATAATCGTGCTGCGCCAGCTTCCCAGGAACAGCAGGATCATTAGCGCCGTCAGACCCGCCGCCGTGGCCGCCTCTTTCACGACGCCTTCCACCGAGGCGCGAACGAAGACCGATTGATCAAACATCGGAGTAATCTTCAGCCCGGGCAACACCGCATCCCGAACACTCGGCAGCTGTTTGAGAACATTGTTCACCACGGTCAGGGTCGACGCTCCACCGGATTTAAGGATCGACAGCAGCACGCCGCGCTTTCCGTTGACGTGAACCACGTTGGTTTGCACGGTGTAACCATCGCGGACGTGCGCGATATCGCGAATGTAAATTGGCGTTCCGTTGACGGATTTAATCGGCATGTCGTTCATCGGCGCGATGGTACTGGGGCTGCCGTTGAGCCTGACCTGGTATTCCTGTGCGCCGATCTTCGCCGTCCCCGCGGGGAGAATCAGATTCTGCGCGGCGATCGCATCGGAAACTTCCGACGGCGATATGCCGTAGGCAAACATCCGGTCCGGATCGAGGTCGACCAGCACATTCCGTTGCTTGCCGCCATAGGGATATGGAATCTGCACACCCTGTAAGGTGACCAGCCGGGGCCGCATCACGTTCACTGCCTGGTCGAACATGAGCTGCTCGGGAATCGTGTCACTTCCCACCGAAAGTTGCAGGATCGGAACGTCGGACGCGTTGTATTCCGTAATCAGCGGCGGCTGCGTGCCCAAGGGCATCGAACGGATCGCCGTCTGAGCAACCGCGGTCACCTGAGCGTTGGCGTTCTCGATATTCGCGGTCGGCTGGAAATAAACTTTCACCACGCCAATGCCGTAAAGCGCCTGGCTCTCGGTATGCTCCACATCATTGACGGTCGTGGTAAGAATCCGCTCAAACTGCGAGGTGATCCGATCGTTCATGTCCTCCGGCGACATCCCGGTGTAATTGAACGCCACCGCGATCACCGGAATATCAACCACCGGGAAAATATCCGTCGGCATGCGCAGAATCGTGATCACGCCCAGAATGAGCACCAACATCGCCGCCACGACGAAGGTGTATGGACGCCGCAACGCCAGTCGAACAATCCACATACTTACGGTTCCCGGGAAGATTTACCGTTGCCACCGGACAAGTGCGATCTCTTGCGTCCGTTGCTCTTTGGATCGGAATCCGCGCCATAAATCTCTGATAAAATATGCATCGCCTCCACGACGGACTGTCGCTGCGGCTCGGAGAGCGGCGCCAGTTGCCGCGCGAGTTGCCGCTGGGTTGCTTGTCGCGAGATCCGAAACAACCCCGCGCCCCGCGGCGTGAGCGCCAACTCCACCTGGCGCCGATCATCGCAACAGGTTTTCCGCACCACGAGTTTCCGAGAGACCAAACCGTCCACCATGCGCGAAGCCGCCGGAAGCGAAGTGCCGACATAATCCGCCAGCGTGCTCAGCGACGCCTGCGGCGAAAAGCTGAGCATCGAAAGCGCGCGTAATTGCGGAACCGATAGGTCGGAAAAGCGATGATCGCGCAGCAACTGTCGAATGGCCCGCACCACGCGGGGAGCCACCGTCAGCACGAGCCGGGCGCACTCGTCGTTCCCCGGCTCCCGCCGCCGCGGCAACCCGGGCGCGATTGCACCTGGTAATAGTTGCATAAGCTAAATAATATGCCCCCGGAAACGAACCGGCAACGCGCCAAATCACGGCCATATACCGATTTCCATAAGTGCCGATAATCGGGCCGATTTTCGCCCGTCCCGGCACTTATCAGCCCCAAGATTCCAGATCCCGCGAACAGAATTACCCCATCGGTCGTACCTATAATAAATCAGTCCTCCTTCCCTGGGTGGCGTGGAGTACCGAGAGGTCCACGCCACCTTTTTCATGCGCGCCGCCGCAGCGTCCATGAGCCGCCGGGCGAAATACCGATCGACGTCCTCCCCTATGCCCAGTCAGAATTTTTGCTTAATCTTTAGGGTGCGATGCCGTTTGAGATCACCGCAAGTTCGGACTTCTCCGCCAGCCATCAACTGCGATTGCAAGACGGCACCCTTGAGCCATTACATGGGCACAACTGGAGGGTGAAAATCGTCGTGGGAGCCGACCACCTCGACTCCATGGGCGTGGTCATGGACTTCCATGCCCTGGACGCCAAACTCGCCGCCATTCTGGCCCCGATGCACCATAGCCATCTCAACGACCTCCCCCCCTTTTCCAAGACCAATCCGTCGGCGGAAAACGTCGCGGTCCACGTCGCCAAGGCGATCGAACTTCCAAAAAACATAAAATTGCTGAGCGTCGAAGTATGGGAGACTCTGCAGTTTTCAGCCATTTATCGGCCTTAAGGCGACGGGCGACGGAATCAGGTCTTTCGACATTAAATTGACCCGTTCTCGCCCGATCAATAGGATTGGGTGGAGACATCTGCAACTATGAAGTGCGATAAATGCAACAAGCCGGCGACCATTCATCTAACGGAGGTATTTGCCGGCAAGCGCGTTGAAAAGCATCTCTGCGAACAATGCGCCGCGGAGACCGAAGTCGGGGCCATCAAGCCGCACACGCCGATCAACGAACTTCTGACCAATTTCGTGCTCGCGCATAGCGGCATGAGCAAAGAAACGGCCGCCGGCTGCCCCCAATGCGGCATCGGCTGGGCGGAATTCCGCCAGACCGGGCTCTTCGGCTGCGAACACGACTATCCCTTCTTCGACAAAGAACTCACCCCCCTGCTCCAGCGCGCTCACGAAGGGGGTACCCATCATCTGGGCAAAGTCCCGACGCGACGCGGCGGAAGCAACGTCCCCGTTAAGCGGCAAGTCGACCTGGCACGGCTGCGGAAAGGCCTGGCTCGGGCCGTCGAGGCGGAGGATTACGAACGGGCGGCGAAGTTGCGCGATCAAATCCGAACCGCCGAAGGAGCGGCCTAATCTCGCCATGAAACTGAGCGATCTCACCAGTCAAGCCGGTGAATGGCTTCGCGGCAGCGGGCCCATGAGCGATATCGTCATCTCCTCGCGCATTCGCCTGGCCCGCAACGTCTCCGGCTTTCGCTTCCTCTCCAAATGCACCCGCCACGATCGCCAATCCCTGGAACATAAAATCCGGGATACGATTCTTTCGGCACAACTCTCCCTGAAAACCCTTTACGTCGATTTAGAAGCCGCCCCGGAAATCGATCGGCAACTCCTGGTCGAGCGCCATTTAATCAGCCGCCCGCATAAAGATGCGGAAGGCGCCCGCGGCGTGGCCGTCGGCGAAAACGAAACCCTCGCCATTATGGTCAACGAGGAAGACCACCTCCGCATCCAGGTCTTGCGCAGCGGATTGCAGCTGGAAGAAGCCTGGGAGCAAATCAACGCGGTTGACGATCAATTGGAAGCCGTTCTTGATTTCGCCTTCCATCCCCGCTTCGGCTACATGACCGCCTGCCCGACCAATGTCGGGACGGGAATCCGCGTCAGTGTCATGCTTCATCTGCCCGGCCTAAAACTAGCCGGCGAAATCGAAAAGGTCTTCCGAGCCGCCAAGGACATGCGACTGGCCGTCCGCGGGCTTTATGGCGAAGGCACCGAAGCGACCGGCGATTTCTATCAAATCTCCAATCAGACGACCTTGGGCCGCAGCGAAGACGACATCATCAGCGATTTCAAACACACGGTCATCCCGAAAATCATCGAATACGAAAACCAGGCTCGCAAAGTTCTAGCGGCCGACCGCTCGACGGCCCTCGATGACAAGGTCTGCCGGGCGCTGGGAGTTTTGCGATCGGCGAGATTGCTCGCCCCCGATGAAACACTAGCCCTGCTGAGCCACGTACGACTTGGCGTGAATCTGCAACGCGTGAAAGAATTGGACATCAACAAGGTCAACGAGCTATTTCTGCTCACTCAGGAAGCGCACTTACAGAAGATTTTGGGCAAGAAGCTTGACGGGGAATCCCAAAACGCCGCCCGGGCAGATTTTGTGCGGCATCGGTTGAATGGGGGATGAAACCTCCCGGGCGCTATTTCCTGCTTTTTTCATTTCAATCGTTAGACTGGGGTTGGTCCGTTTGGCGGGGCATGGCCAATCATGGCAACCGGAGGCTAACGATGACCCGCTGGAGCTTGCTTGCGCTTGGCTGTCTTGTTTGTACGGGATGCGCTCTCCATCAGACGCCGACAGAAATTGCGGCGACGCAACCTGCGGTGACAACCGAAGAAATTGTTGCCGCTCCCCCCGTAATTCCGCCGCAAACTTTCCTTCTGACCGATTTCGGCGCCGTCGGCGATGGCGACACCTTTGACACCGACGCGTTCAAGAAGGCCGTCAATGCGATTGCCAAAGCAGGCGGCGGACACCTGATCGTCCCGGCTGGAACCTATCTCACGAAATCGTTCACTCTCGTCAGCCATATGGATCTCCACCTCGAGCGCGGCGCCACGATCCAGGCGCCCACGCGCTATTCCGATTACGGCCTGCCCGATCCGGGAAAACGCCCCGCGACCCGGCCAGTCGGCGCAAGAGGCTTTGCCTTCGCGCGCTTGCCGGCGCTGATTTCGGCCAGCAAGGTCACCGACGTTTCCATCACCGGCAGCGGAACCATCGATGGTTCGGGCGGCATGTTCTGGCTCTTCGCCAGCCAGGCCGCGCGACGATATTTGCCCAACTCAATGCAGTACCCTCGCCCCGTTCTCATCGCCATCCACGGCGATCGCCTTCTCTTCGACGGCGTGACACTCACCAATTCCCCCATGTTCCATCTGACTCCCAGCGGCAACGATATTTTGATCGAGAATCTGCACATCGTCGCCCCCAGCGATTCCCCCAATACCGATGCCATGGATTTGCGTGGCCAGCGCATCGTCGTCCGCCACTGCGAAATCGATGTCGGCGACGATCACGTCGAAATCGGCGGACCCTGCAAGGATATATTGGTCGAAGATTTGACCTGCCTGCACGGCCACGGCATCTCCATCGGCAGCCCCACGCGCGGCGGCGTCAGCCACGTCATCGTCCGCCGATGCACCTTCGATAGCTCCGAAAACGCCATCCGGATCAAATCCGCCCGCGGCCGCGGAGGGCTGATCGAGGATGTCACCTACTCCGACATCTCCATCAAGAACATCACCAAAATGCCCATCGACATCACCATGCTCTATTCCGGCGAGCGCGAGCCCGACCCCGACGGGGATTTCACCGATATCCCCCAGGTCCGCAACGTCCGCCTCAGCAATATCACCATCACCGGCTGCCACCGAGTCGGCAGAATCGTCGGCCTGCCCGAGCAGTTGGCTACCGATATCACCCTGGAAAATGTGAATGCGACCACCGACCAGGGCGTATACGTCCAGGACGCGACGAACATTTTCTTTAAGAATGTTCAGATGGATATCGCCGTGGGAAAGCCGATCATCACCGATAACGGCAAAGTAACCGTAACCCCGTGATGGAACTACCGAGGAGGTGTGCGACGTGACCGGCCGTTGGGGCGAGGTTTGAGACTAGTTACGAGCAACAGGTCTACAATTTCGATCGTTCCGTCGGACAGGCCGATGCCGATGGTAGGGCCGGGCGGCGCGATGGCCAGCAATTCAGGGTGCTGAACAGGCAGGCGGCTTCCATCGGCCAAATGCACGTCAAACGCGTGAAATGGGCGAGCCTGATGAAATTTCCGCAGTTGCTCGATTGTCACGGGACCTAGCTTATTGAGTTCTCCACCTGCCGGTCAATCCAATTAATCCACGGTCACCGGCTGGTTCTTCGCTCCAGGGTTGGGCCGACCCTTGATGCTCAGCATCCGATCCAGCGCGACCAGCGCCCATTTTCTCGTCTGATCATCGACCTTTATTTGATTGACTATTTTCCCCTGGGCCAGATTCTCCATCGTCCAGCACAGATGCGCCAGATCGATACGGAACATCGTCGTACAAAGACATTGGCAATCACTTAGCACAATTATTTTCTGTTCCGGATGTTGCTTCGCCAACCGCGCGACCAGATGAACCTCCGTACCCACCGCCCATTCGGAGCCGGCGGGCGCGCGAGTGATTTGGTTGACGATATAGGCCGTGGAGCCGACCTGATCCGCTTGCTGCACCACCTCGCGCCGGCATTCGGGATGGACGATCACTTTCATATTCGGGTATTTCTGCCGAACCTGCGCGACATGCTCCGGCCGAAAAAGCTGATGGACGGAGCAATGGCCTTTCCAAAGAACAAAATCGGCGCCAGCCGCCGCCGGCGGCGTATTGCCGCCGAGGTCCTGCTGAGGATCCCACACGACCATTGAATCCTGGGGATACCCCATCGCGCTGGCCGTGTTGCGGCCCAAATGCTGGTCCGGGAAGAACAGGATTTTCACTTTTTGCCCCGGCGCCGCATTCGACGCCCCGCCTCGCAGAGCCCATTGCAGCACGGCCGCGCAGTTGCTGCTGGTGCAAACGGCTCCCCCATGCTCCCCGACGAACGCCTTAATCGCGGCGGAGCTGTTCATATAGGTAATGGGAACGATCCGCTGATCCGGACACAGCTCCGTAAGCTGCGCCCAGCAATCCAAAGTCTGATCCAGATTCGCCATATCCGCCATCGAGCATCCCGCGCCCAGATCGGGAAGAATGACCTTCACATGCGAATCGGTGAGAATATCCGCCGATTCCGCCATGAAATGCACGCCGCAGAAAATGACGAATTCGATCCCCTGCTGCTGGGCCGCTTTTTGGGAAAGCTCGAAACTATCCCCGACGAAATCGGCCAGCTCGATGACCGAATCCTGCTGATAGTGATGCCCAAGGATCACCAGCCGTTTGCCCAATTTTTCGCGCGCCGCGGCCGCGCGGACGCGCAGATCGGCTTCGGAAAGACTCCGATAATCCCCAGGAAGAGGTTGTTGCCAAACCATCGCCATTTCCGATGACTCCGGGGAATTGTAGCCGTAGAAATTGGGTTCTGAAGGGCTTGTATATTTTGAAGCACCCTATTAATCTCCCGACTATAAACTCTTGGCAGCACAAGGCTCATGGAGCTATGGAGCCATCTAATATCGGGCGTGGTGTGATTGTAACAAATTTGCCGATCCTTCTGGCCGGCGAGGTCTGTTAATCATCGCTTCAGGGAGACTGTGCTACGGAAGTTTGTGTGGGTAGGTCATTTTTCAATGATGAGGTCCCTTTTCCAGGGAATGGAAGGAGATAGTCATGCGAATTCGGAAAGGTATGGTTGGGGCGGCCGCGATTGTGATGGCCATTTCAACGGCGGCTTGGGCGGACGATCAGTTTTCCTCGTATTCGAGCGATCTGACAACACAGAACGCGCCCGATCCCGTCCTGGCGACTCCCATCGACACCGCCGCGCCAACGGCCGGCGCTCCCGTCTTGGCCGACGCGGCGCCGGAAATGCCCCTCATGAATGGCCTGGATAAACTCGGCATCGGCGGCCTAATGGAATCGGCCGGCATCAATGCCTACGGATACGTCGAAGTCGGCTACTCCTACGACGCCACCGTCCCACACAACCTCACCGGGCCGAAACAATTCCCCGGCAATCTGATCTTCTTTCCCGGCCCCGATAAAAATAAATTCATCCTCGACCAGGTCGATCTAACCCTCGAACGACTCGTCGATGCCACCAAAGGAAAGTTCGACATCGGCTTCCGCGTCGAAGCCTACTACGGACGCGACGCCGTCTTCACCCACTCCAACGGCATCCTCGACAATACCAATAAAGATGGCAGCGGCGAGGACCAGCAATTGGACCTCGAACAGGCGTACCTGACGTTTGCCATCCCGGTCGGCAGCGGATTGACCGTCAAAGCAGGCAAATTCGATACCCTCCTTGGCTATGAAACGATCAACCCAACGAGCAACGCGTTTTACACCCACTCTTATCTCTTCAGCTACGCTGTGCCGTTCACGCAGACCGGTGTCCTGGGCAGCTATACCCTGAACGATCAGTGGGCCGTCACCGCTGGAATTACCCGCGGCTGGAACCAGTCCACCTCCGACAACAACGGCGAACCCGACTTCCTCGGCCAAGCCGTTTGGACCTTCTCCAGCGCCTGGACCCTCACCGGCAACCTTTCCGTCGGCCCCCAGGCTTTCAAGGACAACAAGGATTACTTCGTCGTTCCCGAAATCATCAGCCAATATAAGGTTTCGGATGCTTTGAGCTTGAACGGCGATTTCGTTTATGGCTTCGCCAACAACATCGCCCAGTGGGCCGGCGCGGCCGGATATGTCGATTACACGCTGAACAAGCAACTGACTCCCAATCTCCGCGTGGAATTCTATCATGACGGCCACGGCGCCACGACCGGCGCCGGCGACGGCTCCGACGTCAACTACTGGGAATTCACCGCCAACCTCGAAATCACTCCGGTCCCCGACGATCAGTACCTCCAGTGGCTGAAAATCCGCCCGGAAGTTCGCTATGACATCGCCGACCAGGGCGCGTTCGATTTCAACGGCACCAGCGGCAAGAGCAGCCAGTTGACCTTCGCGGTCGATGCCACGTATCAGTTCTGATCGCACGAAAGCATCGGCCAAGCGGTTATTCCCGGGCGTCGCGACAAGGCGACGCCCGTTTTTTTTTCACCGCAACTCGCGGCAGGCCGATCTATACGAGAGCGTTTCCCACTTTATAGTAGCGTCTGCGTCGCCGCCGTTTGCGGCACAGGCTAGGCACGACGACGAGTAGTATCTGACTCCGATAGTTTCCGCAGGATGGAGGAGTAATCCCGGCGCGCCGGGACATGGGCCGCAAACGGCGACGACCCGGAGGGTTGCGATGAAAGGGGCCGTTCGCGTCGTCATCCCTCCTCGCCGTATCGTTCTGCGAGATACGCCTCGTCACTCTTCCTAGCGCCCGGCCCCTTTCATCGCAACGCAGACGCTACTATAAAGTGGGAAACGCTCTAGAATGACTGCGGACCCAACGATGCGCATCGACAAACTTTTCGGTCAAGCAAAGCCGACCCTCTCTTTCGAATTCTTCCCTCCGAAGACCGAAGCGGGGTTCAATCTTCTATTTTCCGCGATCAACGATTTACACTCGCTGCACCCCAGTTACGTCTCGGTCACGTATGGCGCCGGCGGCAGCACCCGCCAGAAAACCGTCGAACTCGTCGAACGCATCCAGCGCGAACTGAAAATTCGCTCGATGGCTCACCTCACCTGCGTCGGCCACACCGCCGCCGAAATCGGCTCGATCCTCGACGATCTCTGGAAAGCGGGAATCGTCAACGTCATCGCCCTGCGCGGCGATCCCCCCGCCGGCCAGGGCCAATTCGTCGTCACCGAAGGCGGCTTCGCCAACGCCAGCGATCTGGCGAAATTCGCCCGCACCCGCCATGATTTTTGCCTGGCCGTCGCCGGCTACCCCGAGGGCCATCCCCAATGCCTCAACCGCACGCGCGATTTGGAGATGCTCAAACTAAAACTTGACCAAGGCGGCAACTTCGTCATCACCCAGCTTTTCTTCGACAATGAAGATTTCTACCGCTTCCGCGACGAAGCGCGATCGATGGGAATCAAAGCCCCGATCGTCGCCGGGATCATGCCGATCGTGAACGTCGCGCAGATCAAGCGCTTCGTGAGCATGATCGGCGCGAAGATTCCGCATGGGCTGCTGGTAAAACTGGAATCGCTGGAGTCAGACCCGCAAGCCGTCTATGACGCCGGCATCGCCCACGCAACCGCGCAATGCCGCGATTTACTGACTCATGGCGTCGACGGATTGCACTTTTACACCCTGAATAAGAGCAAGGCGACCGTCGAAATCGTCCGCGGCCTGAATCTAGCACATGTTTACTGAAATTCCGCCTCTCCCGTCGTAATCGGGGGGAGACAGGGGTGAGGGGCCGAACTAAGTCAGCCGCCAACGCTCCGCGCGCTGGGATAGCCGTAGCTTCGGAAGACTGGGAAAGCTGGGGAATCCGAAATCGCCTCATCCCGACACCGCTGAAATTCCCGTGATATATTTGGGTACCTTCGCTGAACGGGTGATCCTCCGGACATTGGGTGGGCCATGAAACGTTCCCGGTTTACAGTGATCTTCCTATCCTTCGCGGTTCTTGCGTTGCCGCGCCCGGCATGGGCGGACCGGCCGCCAGTCACCGCAGCGCAGGCAAATGACCTCGCCCAAACCCTCGAGGCCGCCTTGAACACCGGCAACGAGCAAGGATTCGCGTCCGTCGTGGATATCGATGGCATGGCCCGCACGGCGATTGAGGGCATATTAGCGCCGGCCGATTTCCGAGACGAATTTCTGGCCCCAGATAAGCTAGCACCGGTTATCCGCGCACTGATGGCCGACAGCGTCGCGAAGGGCACTCACTACCACTTGCTGAGAGTCCACCAGCGGGACGGCGTTCCTGTCGCCGTAATTCGATCACTAACCAACAGCGGCGGGGTCGCCTATAGCGAGTGGTTCGCCGGAAACGACGCACAGGGAGACGTCAAATTCGTCGAATCCTACTCCACAGGTACGGGCGAGCAGGGGAGCGATACCCTTCGGCGCGCTTATCTCGCCGAGCTGGTGCAAACGACGGCAGACAATGATTTCTCCATTCTCGATCAGGACACCGTCACCGAGGTGCATATCTGGGCGACCATGATGAAGGATCTTCGCAAAGGCGATTTTTTCGACATGCTCCAGCAATACAAAGCCCTGCCCCCCAAGCTCAAGGATGACAAAATATTTTTGAAGCTCCGGGTACAAGCGACACAAGAATTTCGTTTTCGCGATCCTCAGCAGTACCGCGGCGCCTTAGCCGACATCGATAGGCTTTATCTCGGCGACCCGACCGTGGACCTTCTCTCCATCGACGAACAAATCCGCGAAAAACGATTCGACGAGGCTCGCGAGTGCGTCGATCGCCTCGAAGCGTTCACCGGCGGCGATCCATTTCTCCTGGCCTATGAAGGAAACATCGATGTCGCCGAAGGAGGCGAAAAAAACTTCATCGACGCGCAAATACTATATCAGCGGGCCGTCCAACAGGAGCCTACCCTGGAAGCGCCGTATTGGGGGTTGCTACGACTCTCCGTTCAGCAGGGCAACTATGACGATACGGTCAAGCTACTCGAGCGCCTCACCAAGGTCTTGAACGCGAAGCTGCCGAACCTAGAGTACGATCCGTGCTATGCGGGCTTTGTGCAGTCCGATGTCTACCGAAGCTGGAAGGATTCGCAACCGCGCCCCTGCACGATTGACCAGGCCAGCGCTCTCGCCCAAAAGCTCGAATCCGGCTTGAACAGCGACGACGCCGCCTTAGTTGCGTCGGTGGTGGACTTTCCGACCCTGCTCCGAAATGCGACGGAAGGAATTTCCGCTCCGCCCGGATACCGCGAAGGCTTCGTCTCTGCCGGGTCTAAAGAGAAATGGACCGAAAAATGGCTGAAATTCGGCCGGGTGCCGGGCGAACAATTCCATCTCTTAAGAGTCCGCCCGCAGGACGGCACTTACGTCGCCATATTGCGGGTTATGATAAAGGATTCCTGTCTTGATTACTTCGAGTGGTTCGTCGGGACAGACGGACTCGGACAACCGAAATTCGTGGATAATTACTCCGTCGTAGAATCCGCGCGCTATACCGAATTCGTACGGCGCATTTACCTCTCCGCATCGACCAAGAAGTACCCGGGAATGGTCGATGAGCTGTCCGCTCCTGACCAGCTCAGGCTCGCGGGTATGCGGCGTACGCCCGCGATGGCGCAGGCCATAAACGCGGACAATTTTGCCGACGAACTGAGCCAATATAAGCTGCTCCCCCCAACCCTGCAGAAAGACAAGCTGTTCATGAGGTTGCGGGTCAGCGCCGCCGAAAGATTGCGCTTTCAGGACCCCCAACGGTTGGATGACGCCCTGGCGGATTACGCCAGGCTTTTCCCGGGCGACCCCGCCGTGGATTTCGTATATCTCAACGAAAGAATCAGTGATCGCCAATTTGCTGCCGCTCGCACCTGTGTGGACCACCTTGAAACCTTTACCGGAGGAGATCCATATCTTATCTCACGCGAGGGAGACATCGACATGGACGCCGGCGGGGACGCGAATCTCGCCGAGGCCCGAAAATTATTTGAGCAGTCCATCCGCGAGGAGCCGACGTTACAGGAGGGCTATTGGGGATTGCTGAAGGTTTCCGTGCTGGAACGCAACTACGACGAAACGGTCAAACAGCTCGATTGGCTCACGAAGACTTTTGGCGTGGACGCATCCAATGTCGCATGGGAGCCCTTCTATGCCGACTTTGTAAAATCCGACGCCTACCGAAAATGGAAGCAATCGCAGGCCGTCCCGGCGACCATGGCTTCGAAATGACCGCAGGCAAAGCAAAACAAAACCCCCGGCGAACCGGGGGTTTTGCGTTTTGATAGACTGACGAGGGGGAGTTTAGTAGCGATCTCCACCGCCGCGCCCGCCGCGGTCGCCGCCGCCGCGTCCGCCGCCGAATCCGCCGCGGCCACCGCCGCCGCCGCCGAATCCGCCGCGTCCGCCGCCGCCGCCGCCACCGAACCCGCCGCGACCACCACCGCCGCCGCCGCCGCTACGCTCTTCGCGTGGGCGTGCTTCGTTCACGGTGAGGGCTCGACCCTGGTTTTCCTGGCCGTTGAGGGCCGCGATAGCGGCTTGTGCCTCCGCGTCGGTGGACATTTCCACGAAACCAAAGCCCTTGCTGCGGCCGGTGTCACGGTCATTGATAATCTGCGCCGAAACGACCTGCCCATGAGGGGCAAACATCTGCTCGAGTTCCGAGCT
>Ga0181531_10001533_pt1 | contig 14547 bp, 10 predicted proteins | sample PEATcosm2014_Bin_38_FD_119743 | JGI IMG/M metagenome (GOLD analysis project Ga0181531, IMG submission 119743) | Peatland microbial communities from MTU Mesocosm Facility, Houghton, MI, USA - PEATcosm2014_Bin11_10_metaG | ecosystem: Environmental > Terrestrial > Soil > Wetlands > Peat | place... | reverse complement strand
TCGAAGGCCAAGACCTTCAGCAGCGACCGGCCGTCGACGACCTTCGATGACGTGGCCGGCTACGCCGGGGTCAAGCAGGAGATCAGCGAGGTCGTCGATTTCCTGAAGACGCCTGCCCGCTTCAAAGAGATCGGGGCGAAAATCCCCAAGGGCGTCCTCCTGGTCGGCCCCCCCGGGACCGGCAAGACGCTGCTGGCCCGGGCGGTGGCCGGCGAGGCCGGCGTGCCCTTCATGTCGGTCAGCGGATCGGACTTCATGGAGATGTTCGTCGGTGTGGGTGCCAGCCGGGTGCGCGACCTCTTCCAGACGGCCCGCAAGCAGGCACCGGCCATCGTGTTCGTCGACGAGATCGACTCCATCGGCCGCAAGCGCGGCGCCGGGCTCGGGGGCGGGCACGACGAGCGCGAGCAGACCCTCAATCAGATGCTCTCGGAGATGGACGGCTTCGACACCTCGGAGGGTGTGGTGATGATCGCGGCCACCAACCGGCCCGACATCCTCGACCCCGCGTTGTTGCGCCCCGGGCGGTTCGACCGCCAGATCGTGGTGCCGCTGCCCGACCTCGAGGAGCGGCTGCCCATCCTGCAGGTGCACTGCAAGGGGAAGCGCATGTCGAACGACGTCGATCTCAGCGTCGTGGCCCGTGGCACGCCGGGCATGAGCGGCGCCGATCTGGCCAACCTGGTCAACGAGGCCGCCCTGCACGCCGTCCGCCGCGGCAGCCTCGACATCGCCATGGAGGACTTCGAGTCGGCCCGCGACCGCGTCCTCCTCGGGCAGCGACGGGAGAGCATGGTGCTCTCCGACGCCGAAAAGGAGCGGATCGCCTACCACGAGGGTGGACACGCCGTGCTCGCCTACGTGCTCGAGCATGCGGATCCCGTCCACAAGGTGACGATCCTGCCCACGGGCATGGCGCTGGGCGTGACCCACCAGCTCCCGATGGAAGAGCGCCACATCCACCCCCGCCAGTACATCGAGGATGCCCTCTGCGTGCGCATGGGTGGCCGGGTGGCCGAGTTGCTGGTGTACGGCGATCTCTCGACCGGGGCGGCGAACGACCTCGTCGGCAACACGGAGCTCGCCCGCAAAATGGTCCGCGAGTGGGGCATGAGCGAGGCCATCGGGCCGATGGCCTGGGGCTCCGCCGGCCAGGTCTTCCTGGGCGAGGACCTGATGCACACCCGCGACTATTCCGAGGACACCTCGAAGATCATCGACGACGAGGTCGAGCGCATCCTGCGGGCCGAGGAGGAGCGGGCCATGGAGGTGCTCAGCAAGCACCGCGGCGGCCTCAACGCCATCGCCCGGGCACTCCTGGACAACGAGATCATCGATGGGCGAGAGGTCAACCGGCTGGTCGACGAGGCCTACGGCGAACCGGTGCACACCGAGGGCGCCAAGGCCGTCCCCCAGTTCGTCAACGGTTCGCTGTCCAACGGCGACGGCAACGAGCACCCCTTCCCGGTCACGCAACGTGCCGGGGTGGCCGTGACCCCGGGACCTCGGCCGGACCCGGTGTCGGCGCCCTGGCCCCCGCCGCAGTGGCCCCTCCCCGAGAACCCTCCGGCGGCCACGCCCCCGGAGGACCCGGCGGCTCCCACGCCGTAGGGGCCACTCCTCCCGGCGAACCGAATCGGCCCGGGTTGCGTCATAGAGGGGGATGGTGGAAGAACGGCTCGAAGACTGGCTCGAGGAGGGCTATGCGAGTTCCTTCCGGACCGCGTGCCTGATTCTGGGCAATAGGGCCGACGCCGAGGAAGCCGTCCAGGACGCATTCCTACGCGCCTGGCGTTTCCGTGACGCGCTGACGTCGGTACCGAGCATCAAGCCCTGGCTCTACCGCGTCGTCGTCAACTCCTGCTACTCGAAGTTGCGTCAGGAGATCCCTCACCGCGACCGTCGGGCCGCCGACGACGAACTGGCCGAACGCATGGCGAGCGCCAGCGACCCCGCCGCGTGCGCCGAACGGTCCGAGGTGGCCGGGGTGGTGCTGGCCGCGCTGCAACGACTCCCCGTCTCCCTGCGGGTGCCGGTCGTGCTGCGCTACTACGCCGACCTGAACGAGCGCGACATTGCGCTGGCCATCGGGCGCCGGCCGGGAACCGTCAAGTCCCGCCTGCACGAGGCCCGCCGTCGCCTGGCCGATGACCCCGGCATCCTGCTCCTGGGGGCCGATGGCGCCCTCGATGACCAGGTGGAGGCCTGACATGCCGACGCTCGACGACGAGTTCCTCGTCACGCTGCTGCACGACGTCGGCGACTCCTTCACCGTTCCGCCTGCAGGCCCGTCGGCCATCCTCGGGCGCATCCATCGTGATGACGACGAGAGGGCGGGCCGGCGGCGGCGCGGCGCGGGCGGAGTCGGCCCCGTTGGCGAAGGCGGGGAGGACGCCGATGCCGATGCCGATGCCGGCGCCGATGAGCCGGATCCGGCCCCGGCGCGGACGGTCCTCCGCACGGTCCGTCGCACGTTCGGCGCCCACCGGGTCCTGTCCGTGGCGGCCGCAGTGCTGGTCCTGCTTCTCGTCGCCGGCGGCGCCGTTGTGCTGGGGACGGGAACCCCCAGAACCACCTCCGGGCTGAAGGCCGCGCCGGCCACCACCTCGCCGCGCACGGGGTTTGGGGTCGAACACAAGGCAGCCGGCACCCAAGCGGCCGGGTCGGCGTCGGCCAGGTCAACATCGCCCGGGTCGGCGTCGGCCGGGTCGGCGTCGGCCGGGTCAACGTCGGCCGGATCGGCGGCCGCGGTGCCGGCACCCGCCAACTCGTCCGCCGGCACGACGTCCAAGAGAGCGCTCCCGCAGAGCGTGGCGCCGCTCGGGGCCGGAGTGGTCGGGCAGCCGGCCCGGATCGAGCAGACCGGGTCGCTCGATCTGCGCGTGAACCGGGGCGCCCTTTCGGCCACGGTGAACCGGCTGGACGCACTGGCCGGTGCCAACGGCGGCTTCGTCGCCAACTCCGAGACCAACACCGGCGCCGCCAGCGGGGCGCCGAGTGGGACGGTGACCCTGGAGGTCCCCGTGGCCAGCTTCTCGGCCGTGCTCGGCGAGGCGGAGTCGCTCGGCAAGGTGTCCCAGCTCACCACCCAGGCCACCGACGTCACGGCGCAGTACGTGGACCTTCAGTCCCAGATCACTGCGCTCGAGGCCAGTCGCCAGCAGTACCTGACCATCATGACCAGGGCGAGCTCCATCGGCGACGTCCTGGCGGTGCAGGCGCAGCTGGACAGCCTGCAGTCGCAGATCCAGCAACTGCAGGGCCAGCTCGCCGTACTGGGGAGCGAGACCGACTACTCGAAGGTGACCTTCGGGGTGAGCGAGACGGCTGCACCGCCCCACCACCGGGCGCGAGCCGTCCCTTCCGGCCTGGCCAAGGCCTGGCACGACAGCGTCCACGGATTCGTTGTGGGATCCGAGGGACTCATTCGCATCGCGGGCCCGGCCCTGTTCGCGCTCCTCTGCCTCGGTGCCGCCCTCCTGGGGGGCCAGCTCCTCTGGCGGCGCCTGCAGCGACACAACCTGTGACGATCATCCCCCGATCGCCCGGGAGAGAGGCACCCCCGGCATCGTCACCACCCCATCGCTGCCCGTCGGGCCGACGTCCTCGCTCACGGCGGCCGAACCGTTCGTCCGCACGAGCACCGGATCCAGCCCGGCACCGCCGAGGGCAGGCGAGCTCAAGGAGAACGACCCCGAGGGTGGAAGGTCTCCCGTGGCGATGGATTTCAGCCCCGAGGCCTCCACCACGTCGAGGACGTACGTCTCTTGGTGGTCGGTGAGGTTGGTCAACGTCAGGTGGGCCGGGAACGCTCCGGGCACCACCGGCGTCGCCGCCAGGCCCGGGGAGGGCACGACCCACATATGGGTGGGGGTTGCCGCGCTCAGGACATCCACCGCGGTGGCCAGTCCTTCCTGGGGCGGCGGCGCCGAACTCGGCGCGGCCACCGCCCGGCCGACCACGACTCCGGGCCCACCCGTGGATTCAACGACGGCCGAGTACGGATCCCCGATGGGTATGCGCGTCTCGGCGCTCGTCGACAGCACCCAGGTCGAGTCGGCGGGCACCCGGGCCCGGAAGGGAGCCAGCGGGCCCGAGCCCAGCGCCGTGCGAATGGTCACCTCTTCTGCGGTCGGCCCGGGGTTGAAGACGTCGATCGACGAGGATCCCTCGCTGACCTCCACCGCCCGGGGGATCACCCACTCCCGTTCGACCCGGGGTGAGCCCGGGACGATGGCCAGGCCCGATCCGTTGCCGGTCAGCAGCTGCAGCTCGCCGGCCACCAGGCGTCCGGTGCGCGTCGAGACGGTGGTGGCGATGCTCCCCTGGTCCTGCACGAACGGGCCGATGCTCTCCACCTGGGTCTGGCCGGGTTGGAGCACGATCCCCTGGAAGTTGATGGGGTGGACGACGCCCTTGGACGTGGTGAAGCTCAGATCGACCACGTCGGGTGTCGCGGTCGGATTGAAGAGCGAGACGAACAAGGCGTTCGAACCTGTGGTCACGCCACTGGGGAAGTACCAGTGCTGCGCCGTGCTGCTCAGGCAGGGCGCCTCGGCCCACCCCGACGAGCCCTGGAGCGTCTGCGACACGGCCACACCGCCGCCCGACAACGTGACCGCCTCGGAGATCCAGGTCCCCGATTTGGGCGTGGGAATGTCGGGCACAAGCTGACGCCGCGCCGGTACCGCCACCGGCGTCGCCACCGTGGCCCCCGTATCGGTGACCGCGTCGATGATGCCCTTGACGGTGCGCGTGCCGGAGTTGGTGAGGATGATCGAGCCCGGGGCCAACTGCCCCGCCGCGGTCGACTGCCCGGTGCAGTACCAGGCGGACGACTCCGCGTCGGGCGCGCCGACCAGGGAGCCCGGGGCCGGCGGCGGGCCGCCCGGTGCGCTGTGGCCGGGCGAGCGGGCCGCGATGGCGAGGCCGGCGAGCACGCCCACGACCACGACGAGGACCAGCCACCGCCGTTGTCCGCCGTGGGCCGGTCTCACGACTCCTCCTCCGCCGGCCGCGCCCGGCGGCGCGGGAGCGACCACCCCAGCAACGCCGCGGCCAGGACGACCCAGCCCAGCACTTCGGCGAGGACGGCCAAGGGTATGTAGGGGAATCGCGTCAGCGAGAAGGTCGCCGCGCCCGCGGATGCTTCCGGGTACTGCCCGGCCCACCCGTAGGCGGACCGCCGCGCCAGGGGCCGACCGTCCTGGGTCAACGCGAACGCCCCGGCGGGGGCGTAGCCGGAATAGACGGTGCCCGATCCGATCACGCCGGTCGCCCCGGGGCGGTCGGCCGCCGCGCTCAAAACCGGGTGCCATCCGACGATGTCCGACAGCCCGGGCCAGGACGTCGCCGCCGTCCCGGCCGCCCCCGTCGTGGCCGGCAGGGGCCGGTCACGCTCAGCCGTGAGCGGGATCGTCCGGGCGTTCTTGAAGACCTGGATGCCGAAGGTCCCCGACACGATCTGCAGGTCGTTCTGACTCAGCAGGGCCTGCTGGATTCCCGCCGGCGGCGGAGCCGCGACCGACGCGGCCAGTCCGGTCTCGAAGGGTGAGAGGCCGTCGACGACGACGATGTACTGCACGCCCTGGGCCGCCAGGAGTTGCCCCAGGTGGACGGTCTCCCCGTTCATGGCCGACCGGAGCGCCTGCGCCACGAGCTCCGCGGGACCCGGACCGGCGGGCGTCCACACGTCGGCCGCGTCGGGGAGCTCTTGCGCCGTGAGCGCGAATGCGAGCCCGGGCTGTACCGACCAGCCGCCGACCGGCAGGGCGCGGGGGTCCCCCAACCACAGCGTGCGGTAGGCGCCGGCGGGCCCGGCCCGGTCGAGAAAGGACAGCGGTTGCTCGACCCCGGTGGCCGCCATGCCCCACCGGCCGCCGACGGCCCCCGCGACGGCGGGCAGGAGACCGAGGACGACGGCAACCAGTGCGAAACCACTCACGATCTGGCGCCAGCCGAAGGCCAGGCCGGCCAGGTCGTTCTCGAACGTGGAGACCCCCAGCGCCACACCGGCGGCCACCGCGATGGCCGCCGGGACCAGGACGACCGACTCCGATGGCGTGAAGCTGCCGGTCCACCCGTGGGTGGCCGCGAACGCCAGGACCCACGAGGCGCACGCCATCGTCCACAAGCGGGCGGCCCATACGAGGCGGATCCCCTTGCCGAGCAGGAGTGGGAGAGCCGAGCCGCCCACCAGCGCCCAGGCGATCGGGGAGCGGATCGTCGGGCCGATGGCGAACCGGGTCACCTCCCCCCAACTGGGCGCCGCGGCCGCCGAGATCGGGAGCCCGAAGATCGCCACCGAGTGCCGGCCGGCCAGCACGACCCCCACGGCCCAGGGTGCGCAGAGGAGGACGGCCATGCCGAGAGCCTTGGCGGCCTCGGCGGCCAGGCGCGCCGCGTGCGCCGGTTGACCTGTCATGAGGGAGCCGAGGGCGAGGGCGACAGCGCAGACGAGCGTCATGGGGAACACTGCAGGGGCGAACGAGCCGGCGGCGGCGATGATGGCGCCCAGCGCGGCGACCTGGCCGAGCCGTCCGGCCCGCCAGCCATGGCCCGTCACCTGATCGAACGGTGGGATGGCGGCCGCGCGGGCGAGGCGGGCCACGATGAACGGGAGTGCGGCGTAGGCCACCAGGCCGTCCCAGCGCCCCGAGGCGAGGGCACCGTACGGCAGCGGCAGGCCGAGGTAGCAGATGGCGCCCACCACCCGCGCCCGGGGAGACACGAGCGGGCGCATGAAGCGCGAGAGTCCCCAGGCCCCGACCGGAAGGCAACCGAGAAGGAGGACCTTCTGCACCAGACCCATCGAGCCCAACAGGACCGTCCCGGCGATCCCCACGATCCCGAACGCGGGCGTGGCCGGTGCGGTGGTCCCCACTCCGGCCGGCTGCCATCCCGAGAAGAAGTGGTGCCAACTGGCCGACCATCCGAGGAGGGGCGCGAGTTGCCCCACTATGGGGAGGGACCCGAACAGGAGCTCCCGGGTGCCGAAGGCGACCACGACGGCGGCTACCACCCCGGCCAGGGCCCGTTGGCGCCCGGTACTCAAGAACGACGTGCGAACCTGCCGCCCGAACCGGTCCCGACCGGAACGGTGGCCGAGATCGTCCAGCTCGTCGAAGTCGGCGTCCTCACTGAAGGAGAGCCCGACGCTCCCCGTCAGGAGTGGTCGATCCGCCGCATCCGGCTGCTTCGCCGGCGCGCCGTGGGAGACCACGGCGTTGGCGGCTTCGAATCCCTGATGCGACAGGCGGGCGAGATAGCGGCTGAGCCGCGCACTCCCCCGCAGCTGCAGGCGCCGTACCTCGGCGTCGGGGAACAGCCGGTGGGCGGCGAGCTGGCGGCGCGGTCCACGCAGCTGACCGAGGCGGCGGGCGTTCCACACCCAGGCGCCCGCCACCGCACGGGCCCTCTGACGGTCGCGCGCGCACAGCGCCACGACGACCTCTCCGAGGGCCAACAGCGCGGCCTGCGGAAGGACCCGGATCAGGTGGAACACGGTGTAGCACTTCAGGACCGTGCGCAACTCGTGGCGTCGTTGCAGCGCCTGGAGCGTGACCAGGTGCCCGGCTTCCACCGCGCCGGCCACCTCGAGCGGCAGCGCGCCACTGGCCACCGCCTCCCGGTGGCGCACCCGCGCCTCGGGAGCCACCACCACGCGTGATCCCGCCACCTGGCTGCGCCAGGAAAGGTCGAGGTCCTCGCCCATGGCGATGATGGCGGCGTCGAACCCCTCCAGCTCCCGCCAGAGATCGGCCCTGATCAGGATGCAGCCGCCGGGCGCCACGAAGACGTCGCGCACGGCGTCATGCTGGCCGTGGTCCATCTCCCCGTCCTGGATCCGATCGACCACCGCCCCGGTCTTGTCACAGTGCATGCCGACGTGGAGCAGGATGGCGGGGTCGTCCCAGTTGACGAACTTGGGTGAGACCACCCCGGCGTTCGAGCGGAACGACTCCTCCACCATGTTGTGCACCACGTCCGGATCGAGCGCGATGTCGTCGTGGCACAGGAGGAAGAAGGCGGCGCCTTCGACCATCCCGAGCGCCTCGTTACTGGCGGCCGCGTACCCCGGCCTCCCCGGAAGGACGCGCACGAATGCCTCGGGAAGGATCCGGCCCACCCGCACCGTCGGGTCGAATTCGTCGTCGGTGACCAGGACCAGGACAGAGAGCTCTCCGTAGTTCTGCGCCGCCAGCGACGCCAGGGTCTCCTCCAGCCACGGACCCCGCCCTGTGGTCACAACGACGGCCACAACTGCAGGCACCTGGGCGTCCATTAGGTGCTTGAGGCTAACCGTTCCCGGTCCTCCCATCCGGTACTGACGGGGGCGCCGACCGCTTGCAACTGTTTAACAAAGGTGATACTCTTGTAGGCGAACGCACAGTGCGCCCCGGAGCGAAACAGGCATTCCGAGAGCCATTCACCTGCGTGCGCCAGCCGCGACAAACCGAGAAATCAGGAGGAAAGAAAATGTCGGACACGACCACCATGGGCACCGTTGCAAAGGGTGTCACCGATCTGGCCCGCGATGCGGCCTACGTGGCCGTCGGCCTCGGCGTGCTGGGCTACCAGCGGGCCCAGGTGCAGCGGAACGAGTTGAAGAACCTGCTCTCGCGGGACTTCTCCCTGGACCAGCACCTCAGCGGGGTACGCACGGAACTGACCAAGGGTGTCACGCAGCTCGACGACCTTCTGGAGACCGCCACGCAGTTCATCGAGACCAGCATCCAGCCGCTGGAGCAGCAGCTCCCCCCTACCATCACGCAGTTGACCACCAAGGCGTTCGAGCAAGCTCGTGAAGTGCGGAGCCAGATCCGCCAGAGGGTGACCGCTTCCTGAGCCACACCCCGCGTCCGCAGACCACGCTCGCCGTCAGTCCGCCTCCCAGGAGGTGAGCACGTCGGCGAGCGTGGTGGCGAGGGGGATGGTGGGCGACCAACCCGTCGTGGCGTGGAGGAGGCCGGGGTCACCCCGCAGCACCGGCACGTCGACGGGGCGAACCAGGTCCGGATCGGTCACCAATTCGAGTTCCGCATGTGCCAAGGCGAGCAACTCGTCCGCCACCTCGGAGATGGCCACGTCCCGGCCCGAGCAGACGTTGTAGATGGTGCCCGCCACGCCGTGCAGCAGCAACGAACGGTATGCCACGACGACATCGCGCACGTCGGTGAAGTCGCGGCGCGTGGTGAGCGTCCCGACCCGCAGGGTGCCGGCACCGGCCCGGCGCGCGTCGACGATGCGCTTGGCCAGCGCCGGCACGGCGAAGTTGGGTGACTGCCCCGGCCCGATGTGATTGAACGGCCGCACCACAATCACCGGTTGGCCGTAGCCCCGCCAGGCCTGCAGCGCCACCGCCTCCGCGGCCAACTTGCTCGCCGCGTAAGGAGTCGCCGGCGCGGTGGGTGCGTCCTCGCGTAGGGGGAGCTGTTCGGGGGTGACGGCTCCGTAGACCTCGGCCGAGCTCACCACCAAGACCGTGGGTGGAGCGGCCAGGGTCCGCGCCGCGGCCAGAACCTCCGCGGTACCGAGCACGTTGACCCGGAGCACCTCGCTGGGGTTCTCCCAGCTCTCCCCGACGTGGGTCATCGCAGCCAGGTGATAGATGGCCCCGGGAGAGGCCTCGGCCACGACCTTGTGCAACGCGGGCCCGTCGGCAATGTCGGTTTCGATGTCGACCACGACAACGTCGTCCCCGGAGTCCTTGAGGTGCGCGGCGAGCCACTGCCCCACGAACCCTTTGCCACCGGTGATCAGCGCGCGCACCGCTGCACCCTACTGCGGGGCACGCAGGGCCACCTCATAGGCCTCGACGTGCTTCGCCACACTGGCGCGCCAGGTGAACCGGGCCGCCACCGCGAGGCCAAGGCCCTGCCGTCGCACGACCTCGGGCGCCTCCTTGCCCTGTTCGAGAGCCAACGCGAGGGCATCGGCCAGGGCGCCGTCATCTCCGGGCCGGACCAGGCAGGCCGCACCCTGCGCCATTTCGGCCATCGCCGTCCCCTCGGTCGTGATCAAAGGCGCCCCGCACGCCAGCGCCTCGAGGGCGGGCAGGCCGAACCCCTCTTCGATGGCGGGGTACGCCACCACGGTGCTCCGGCGGAGCAGTGCGGGGACCGCCGCATCGGGCAGGTAACCGGTGCGGATGATCCGATCGCCATGACGAGCCGCGGCCAGCGCCCGCTCAATCCCGCTGAGGCCCCAGCCGATCTGCCCGGCCAGCACCAGGACCGCCTCGCGCTGCGTTGCCGCCACCCGGTCGAAGGCAGCGACGAGAGACGCCACGCCCTTGCGGGGCTCGAGGGTGCCCACGAAGGCGACGAGGGGGCGGTCGAGGGGCACCCCGCTCGCGGCGAGGATGGCCGCATCCGCCCCCGGAACAGGTTCGGCCGGCAAGAAACGCCCGTGGTCCACGCCATGGGGAGCGACGACAACCGGTGCTTGGACCTCACAACAGGCCCGCAGCCGCGCTGCGGTGACCTCGCTCACGCAGACGAGGGCGCCCGCGTGCAGGGAGGCGCGGCGGATGGCCCTCCGAAAAAGCAGCGCTTTGGATCGGACGTGCCATTCGGGGTGGTCGAAGAAGGTGCAGTCGTGGATCGTGACGACACAGGGCACGGGCGAGCGTTCGGGCATCGTGTAATGGGGCGCGTGATGGACCCCGACGCCGAGCGAGCCGAGGAGGCGGGGGAACCCGGTCTGCTCGAAGAGCAGCCGGGCGGGCCGCGAACCGGGGACCGCCCCCACGACGTGCGCACCGCCGGCCGCCAACCGCATCCAGCGCTCCTCGTCCCCCCGGCGCGCCACCATGGTCAGGGCAATGTCGGCCCGGGTGACGAGCCCGCGTGCCAACTCCATGATGTAGTAGCCCGCTCCCGCCGGACGGGCGGGGACGGCCGAGACATCGAGCGACAGCGCCAGCGGCCGGCTGCTCATCGGAGTGACCTCCAGAGCCCGATGTGCTGATGGGCGGCGGTGCGCCAGGTCCGCGAGCGCGCGTGCGCCTCTCCCCTCGCCGCCAGGTCGGCCCGCACCGCATCGTCGGTCAACACCGTGGTGAGCGCGGCGGCGATGCCCTCCACGTCGAGGGGGTCGACGATCAGCGCGGGCGCCGGACCCGGTTCATCGAGATCGACCACGCTGGGCACTTCATGGGCGATCACCGCAGGAGTGCCCATCCGCATGGCCTCGAGGGGGGGCAGCCCGTAGCCCTCGGTCAACGGGACGTAGGCGAAGGCCCGGGCGCGCCGGTAGAGGCCACTGAGCACGGCGTCGGTCACCGCCCCGGCGAAGACCACGCCTTCCTGTTCCCTCGGACTCGTGAGGACCGGCCCCCACCCGGTCGGCCCCACAATCACCAGCGGCCAGGGCTCCGGCAGGGTGAGCCGCGCCCGGGCGTACGCCTGCAGCAGGCGATCGACATTCTTGCGGGGCTCGAGCGTGCTCACGGTGAGCAGGAACTCTCCCGGCACGCCGAGTCGCCGCAGCAGGGCATCGGTCTGAACCGGGTCCTCGGCCACGAGGTGGTCGCTCCCACCGTGCACGATGATGAGGCGGTCGGCGTCCACGCCGTCACTGACGAGATCAGCCGCCACGAGCTTCGACGTCACGACGAGCGCCGCGCCGGAGTCGTAGGCCCGGTGCAAGGCGGCCTCATGCCACCTGGCCCCCCGGTCGGTCGCCGCCGCGGGGTGCCGGCGCCAGGCGACGTCGTGCACCGTGACGACGGACCGCGCCCGCCCGCCCCGGGCGGGCAGCGGGAAGGCCGACGAGATGGAGTGCACCACGTCGAAACCGGCGGGCGCGCGGACCAACCCGTGATCCCAGGCCCGGGTGAGGAGGGGCCCCGGAAGGACCGAGAGCCGGAATGGCCGCCCGAACTGCGCCACCGGGTCGGAGGGATGGCCGGACCTCCCCACGAGACGGCCTGGCCGCCGGCTCGCCAAGAGGGTGATATCGACCTCGTCGCCATCCTCGGCGCATTGGGCCATTCCGGCCAGCAGCCCTCGGGCGTACGCACCGATCCCGCCGGGAACGACCCGGCGGAGCTGTTCGACAGCCATCAGCACCCGGGGCGAGTCAGCCACCCGGACCGCCCGGACCACCCGGACCACCCGGACCACCCGGACCACCCGCGGCGTCACGGTAGAGCCGGGTCAGCCCTTCTCCGCAACGCTCCCAGCTGAACGACGCCGCGCGCGCCGCTCCGGAGGCCACCAGCCGCCGGCGCAGCGCCGGATCGTCCAGGACCTGATCCAAGGCCTCCACCAAGCCGTCGTCGTCTCCCACGGCCACCAGGACCGCGCCGTCTCCCAGCACTTCGGGGAGCGCGCCGGCCCGGGTGGCGACCACGGGGACGCCGGCGGCCATCGCCTCGAGCGGGGGGAACCCGAATCCCTCGTAGAGCGAGGGAAAGGCCAGAACGGACGCCTCCTGCAACAGGGCCGCCAGTACCGGGGATTCCAGCCAGCCTGTGCGTACTACCCGCGCCCCGGCCCGCGCCGCGTCGACGGCCGACGTCAGGGCCTCCTCCCCCCACCCCGGTGGACCGGCCAGCACCAGAGCCAGGTCGCCATGGCGATCGGCCAGGCGGTCAAAGGCGCGGACCAGGCCGGGGAGATCCTTTCGCGGCTCCGCCGTGCCGACCGCCAGGACGTACCGTGCCACGCCGGGAGGGAGGAAGGCCTCGACGAGCTCCCGGGCGGCGGGCGGGGCGAGAGGGGGCAGGGGCGGCACACCGGGTGGCACCACCCGCACCCGCTCCGGGTCGGCACCAAATGCCTCGACCACCTCGGCGGCGACGAAAGCCGAATCAGTGTGGACCCAGGCGCCGCGGCGTAGGGCGCGGCGGATGAGCCCGGGGTAGGCCAGCGTGGCGGGGTTGCAGAGCTCGGGATGGTGGAGCGGGGTGAGGTCGTGCACGGAGACGACCTGGGCGGCCCGTCGGGTCGGGGGTGCGACGAAATTCGTCCCGTGGACCACATCGACCGGGCCGATGAACCACTCGACGGGCGGCCACGCGCCGCGCCCCCACAGGGCATGGAGGGGGCGGGCGGGCATCGGGCGTTGGGCGCCCGCCACCGCGGCCGGGAGGTGGATGCCGATCCCCGCCCGCCGGCGCCAGCTGACGGCGAAGGCGCGCACGTCGAGGTCGGGGCGCGCGCCCAAGGCGCGGAGTGCTCCGAGGCAGAAGACCCCGACGCCCGTCGGGCTACCGAGGAGGGGCGTGGCGTCGAGCGCCACCCGGAGGAGTGGCGGCACGCCCGCGCCCCCATTCACCTTGACGACGCGCTCGGCACCGATGGAGCCTTGCACATGGCTCAGGCGGTGATCGCTCCGTCGACCGAGAGGATCGACCCGGTCGCATAGGCCGCCTCGTCCGAGCCCAGGTAGGCAAAGGCGCCGGCCATCTCATGCGGATGGGCGTAGCCGAGGGGCGTCATGGCTCGCTGGATGAGGGTGAAGTCTGCATTCTCGGGGAGCACGAAATCGTGCACGATCGGGGTGTCCACCCCGCCCGGGGCCACCCCGTTGACCCGGACGCCGCGGCCCATGTACTCCACCGCCAGCGCCTTGGTCAGCATCAGCACGCCACCCTTGGACGCGCAGTAGGCCGCCGAGTAGGGCTGCCCCTTGATGCCGGCCGACGATACCGTGTTGACGATGGCGCCCCCGTGTTCGAGCATGGCGGGGAGGACGGCCCGGCACATGAGGAACGTGCCGGTCAGGTTCACGGCCAGGATCTCTTCCCACCTGCTGAGCGACTCTTCCGTCGTGGGGGAGAAGGAACCGATCCCGGCGATGTTGCAGAGGTTGGTGATGGTGCCCAGCTCCTCGGTGCTGCGGGCCACGGACGCGGCCACCGCCCGCTCGTCGGTGACGTCGCACTGCAGGGCCAGAGCCCTTCCCCCCTTGTCGGCGGCTTCTTCGTTTATCTTCTCGGCCACGGCGGCCACGGCCTCGTTGATGTCCAGGCAGGCGACGGCCGCCCCCTCGGCCGCCAGGCGGCGGGCCGTGGCACGCCCGATACCGGAGGCGGCCCCGGTGACGACGGCTACCCGCCCGTTGTAGCGGCCCGGCGTCAGTGTCTCCACCGCGGTGCCCCGATCGGGATCGGCCTTTCGGACTCTGGTGGTGGGGCTCATGGGTGCTCCTTCTCCTGGCTGAGCTGCCCGATCTCATGCCTCGGTGACCGGGGGGCGGAGCGTAGCAAAGGGTCGTCACGACGTCGTCCGGCGATCCGCCCCCGCGTAGCGCCTTCTATGCTCGCGCCGTGCTTGTCACCCTCTGCGGCGGTGTCGGAGCGGCGCGCCTGCTTTCCGGATTCGTCCGCGTCGTCCCCCCGCCCTCCCTCACTGCGATCGTCAACGTGGGTGACGACACGGTTCTTCACGGTCTCCACATCAGTCCCGACCTGGACACGATCACCTACACGCTGGCCGGCATGGACAATCGGGAAACCGGCTGGGGCGTCGTGGGGGAGAGCTGGACGGTCATGGAGGAACTGGCCCGCCTCGGGGGCGAGAGCTGGTTCCGCCTCGG
>Ga0181531_10001532_pt1 | contig 14549 bp, 4 predicted proteins | sample PEATcosm2014_Bin_38_FD_119743 | JGI IMG/M metagenome (GOLD analysis project Ga0181531, IMG submission 119743) | Peatland microbial communities from MTU Mesocosm Facility, Houghton, MI, USA - PEATcosm2014_Bin11_10_metaG | ecosystem: Environmental > Terrestrial > Soil > Wetlands > Peat | place... | reverse complement strand
TATATTGCGTCTTCGCCAGTTTCTCGTAGCGCGTCAGATCGAGTTCCGCGTTGCGCAGATTCGCCTCGTCCTGCGCCTTCTTCGCCACCGCCTGATCGTACGCGGCCTGATACGTTCTGGGATCGATCTCGGCCAACACGTCGCCCGCATTCACATCCTGCCCCTCGCGAAACCGGACGGACACGAGCGGCCCATCTACGATCGGCTTAATGCTCACCGTATTCCGCGCCTGCACAGTGCCAATACCATCCACGTACACCGGAACGTCGGCGACCACCGCGTGCGCGATCAACACCGGCACCCTGGTGGATTTCTGCGCCTCCTTCGCGGCATCCCACGCGGCCTTTTGATTCCCGCGCCACGTAACGAGGCCACCGATCACTGCCAGCGCGATCACGAGAACCAAGAGAAATCTTTTCATGCCGAGAACCTAAAGCAATCGGGAAGGCCGTGGGTTTTGGGTTTTGGGTTTTGCCCCTGGACCCCGTCGGCGTGCCGCCGATGTCGTTGGAGCTGCGCGGCGGAAGTCTCATGACGATGTACAGCTGCCGCCCGAGGCTTTGCACAGCGATGCCAGCGCCAAGAAACGCGACACGTGCACCTGCGCCAGATTATCCAGCCCATTGTCGAACACGGTCTGCGCTAACTGGCTCTAGCGGCACCTCGCGGTGTCGGGGGTATGTCCGTATCAAAACCAAAGCTCTTGCCCCGTATCCTAAATCGCAGCGGCGCTTTGTAAGTACTGGAGCATAGAAACGGCGTTGGCGAAGCCACCAGCCAGACCGCTACCGGTCTGGCTGGCGGGGTAATTACTTCGGCGCCGCGGCGCTGGCGTAGGAGTTGATTTCCGCGCCAAGCGCGATTTCAGCGACGGTCGGTGTCTTCCAGGTCACTTGATATTCTCCTTGGGTTAACGTGGTGCACGAAACTCGTGCGAAGTGGTGGGACGACCGCCGTCCCACCTTCCCGATTTCGGCGCTTATTGTCCGCCGAGCGAGAACGCGAAAAACTTGTTATTGCTGGTGAAAGGCGGGCCAAGATTGGCATAGCCCGATCCCCAATAGACGGCGCCGTCGACGACCGTGGCGCCTGCGATCACCGATGCGCCCGACGCGAAGCTCCACAGTATGTTGCCAGTGTCTGCATCAAGCGCAAACATGTTCGCCTGGCCCTTGCCAAATCCCATTGAGGGCGCATAGACCACGCCGTTTGCGACGGCGAGCGGACCCAGATCCATCGTGCCGTTCGGGTCGGGCCTGCGCCACAGAATGCGGCCCGTCAACGCATCGAGCGCACTCCATGAACCCGCCGTGCCGGCCTGGTACGGCGTGTTGTTGGCGTTGCCGATGGCGACGTAGATACGCTTGCCGTCGCTCGCCGAACCCCACTCCATGCCGCCAAGATCAGAGCCCGGGCCGACCTTCTTGGCCCAGAGCAGGTTGAGCGTATCGGGGTCAAATGCGGAATAGATGCCGCTCTTTTGCCCGGCGCCGAGGATCGTCTTGGTGCCGCCGCCAGTTAGCTTGACGGTGAATTCCTGGGGCGCCGAACCAAAATCGTAGTCCTTGCCCTCGTCGACCGGGCAATCCTCCACGCCAGCGGCAACGAACAGGCAGGCGACGTTCCAATCATCGGAACTGGCCAGCCGGCGCGACATCTTGATCTGCCCAGTCTTCATGTCGAGCGCGACCAGCGAATCAAAATGATCGTCCTTGGAGAGGCATTTCTGCAGGGTGCCACCGGCCGCCATGCAGGAGACAAAGGTGGGATCGGTGGGCGTGCTGAAGTTGTTCCCGGTTCCGATGAAAACCTCTTGCCGCGCGGTGTCGACGACCGGATTGCTGCCCCAAACGGAGCCGCCGGTATAGCCGGTGGGAACGGTGAAGGTCTTCCAGATCATTGCGCCCGTTAGCGCATTGACCGCGGCGACGCTGCCACGGGACGTGCAGCACGGATAGGTCGGATTTGCGGTCAGGAATTCCTCGGTGGAAGAAACGCCGGTATAGACCACGTTGTCGATCACCGCGGGTGCGCCGGTGATGACGGCCGCAGGATTTGAGTCTATTTGCGTGAACCATCTCGGAAAGCCGCTGGTCTTTTCGAGCGCCACCAGGAACGCGCCCTGCTGCGTACCGATATAGACGAGGTTGCCCTGTACAGCGGGGCTGGTTCGCGAGAATGTGCCCGCGGGCAGGCCAATGCTGGACAACTGCAGATGCCAGATCGGCTGCCCGGTCTGCACGTCGAGCGCCCATATATTGCCGGCCCAGTCGGGGAAGTAGGCGACGCCATCGACGATCGCCGCGCGCGCGGATACGTTGCCGCCGACCGTCGCGGTCCATTTTGGCGTAAGCTGCGCCACGTTCTCCTTCGAGAGGATGATCTCCGAAGGATTGTCCCCGAGATTCTGCACCGTGCGGCCGAACATCGGCCAGTCGCCCGCGGCGGCGGGTTGCGATAGGGCAGTGGCAGCGAGCAGCGCGCAACCCCATCCCTTTAACATCGTCCTAGTCATCGATCGTGATCCTTTATTTGGTTCTGTCATCCCGGTAGGTCGGGTGGGCACTCCATTGACGGGTGGCGGCAGGCTTTATTCCACCGGACGCCTTGCCGCCGCTATTGTTTGCGCTTGACAACAAGATATTCGAGGCCCAAGGCACACCTGGGTACTGGGCAGGGCCTTGGGCGTCCTTGTCGCCACCCAAATCATTCTGCTGCCTGGCGCATTTCCTCCCGGCTCTCGCCGCCCACCGCTGCCAGCACCAGATCCGCGATGCCGGCAACCGCACCAGCCTGGATCAGCTGCATCACCGACATCGGCTTTCCGACGTCCTGCTCCAGCGATTCCGCGAATTCCACCGCCATCAGCGAATCCAGCCCCATGTCCGCAAGCGACCGATCAGGATCGACCTGCGCAGCGCCGCAGCCGAGCACGCGGCCGACATGCTCACGCAGCCGCGCGACCACCAGGCCACGCCGTTCGGCTTCCGGCGTCGCCGCGAGCACGCTGGCCAGCGTTTCGTTTGCCTGCGAGAGAATTGCCGAGGCGCCTTCAGTCACCATCGGCAGAAAGCGCGGTGTTCGCGTGCCAGGCAGCAGGGCGCCGAGCCGTTGCAGGTTGAATTGCGCCACCGACACGCGGGTCGCGTCCACGGCCATCAGCCGCGCGAGGTCGGCAAGCGCTTCCGCCACGGAAATGGCAACGAGCCCGGTGCGGTTCTGCAGCAACTCCTCGACGCCTGTGTTGCGGGCCAGCACGCCGACATCCTTGATGGAGCCCCATGCGACCGCAAGCGCCGGCTGACCGAGCGAGCGGCGATATTGTGCCAGCGATTCGAGATAGAGGTTGGCCGCGACGTAGTTGGCCTGGCCGGAATTGCCGACGACCGTGGTTCCCGACGAATAAAGGATGAAGTGATCGAGCTTTAAGTCTCGTGTCGCCCTGTGCAGGTTCCAGGCGCCGACGAGTTTTGGCGCCAGAACCCGGCGTAGCCGCCCGCTGTCGAGTTTCACGATCGGCGCATCGTCCAGCACCATGGCGGCATGCACCACGCCACGCAGTTGCGGCATGCTGCGTGCAATTTCCGCCATGACGTGGCTGATATCTTCCGGTACCGTGACGTCGGCGGCGAATGCGGTAACGCGCGCACCCGCCGCTTCCATCGCGGCGATACCGGCGCGCGCTTCTGCGGTGGTGGCGCCACGCCGGCCGACGAGTGCGAGCGAGCGCACACCCTGATCGGCAAGCCAACGTGCTGTCGCGAGGCCAAACCCGCCGAGGCCGCCGGTCACCAGCCAGGTGGCGTCGGGGTCTATCGCCGGCCGTGTGTTGACCAGATTCCGTGGCGTTGGTGCGTGCGGTGCCATGGTCAGGACGATTTTTCCGATATGGCGTGACTGCTGCATGAGCCTGAAGGCTTCCGAGGCGCGTGCGACCGGCACTTGCGTCACCGGCAATGAGTGCAGCATGCCGGCGGCGAACAGGGCCATGACCTGGCCAAACAATTCGCGCGCTAGGTCCGCGCGATCGATCAGCAGCGTGTCGGCGTCAATGCCAAAATAGCTGAGATTATTGCGGAACGGCCGCAGGCCGATGCGGCTGTTAGCGTAGAAATCACGCTTGCCGATTTCCAGGAACCGGCCGAATGGGCGCAGGACTTGCAGGTTTTTTGTAATCGCCTCGCCGGCGAGCGAGTTCAGCACCACATCCACGCCACGTCCGTCGGTGATTCGCATGATCTCGTCGGCGAACTCCAGCGAGCGGGAGTTCAGCACGTGATCCGCGCCGAGCAGCTGCAGCACGCGCCGCTTCTCGTCCGAGCCGGCACTGGCGAATACGGTGGCGCCGCGCATTTTGGCGATCTGCAGTGCCGCCAGGCCGACACCGCCGGCGGCGCCGTGAATCAGCACGCATTCGCCCGGCTGCAGACGCGCGAGATGATCCAGCGCGTAATACGCGGTGAGGAACGTCGTCGGAATCGTCGCTGCCTCGGCAAAACCAAGTCCTTGCGGCAGGCGCGCGACCGCGCCCGCATCGGTGACGACGTGGCTCGCGAAGCTGGAAGCCGCGAAGGCCAGCACACGGTCGCCGACCGAAAACTCGGTAACACCATCACCGATTGAAACAACCTCGCCGGCGCACTCCATGCCAATAGTGGCACCGGCAAAACCGTTTTCCACGGCCTCTTCCGGCAACATGCCCATTGCCCAGAGCACGTCGCGGAAATTCAGCCCGGCGGCGTGCACCCGCAGCGCCACCTGGCCGGGCCTGGGCACCGGTGCTTCAATGGCGCGCAAATGCAGCGAGTCAATGCCGCCTTGCGCCGCCAAATCGAGCTGGAACGGCGGCTCGGCAATGTCCGCGGGCGGCGCCGAGGAAGCCGCCAGTTGGGTCATAGTCGCAGGCTGCATGCGGTTGACAAAACGTTGGCCGCCGGCCAGCAGCACCTCCGTTTCGCCATCCCCGCGCAACAGTTCATCGGCTAATTGCGCCGCGAGGGCGCCGTCCAGCGGAGCGTGCAAATCCACCATGCGGGTCGAAAAATCCGGGTGTTCGTTGGCTAGAACACGGCCAAAACCCCAGAGCGGGGCCTGCGCCGGATCGATCGGCGCGGTGTCGGCGGGGCCGGCAAGTGCACCGCTGGTAATCAGGTGCAAATGCGGCTTGTATCCGCTCGTCACCGACTTGACGGCCTGCACGAGGTTGATCGCGGAGAGGCACCGCAGATTCTGCAGCGCCAGCATCGCCTCCGGCGCGTCGCCGCCTTCGTGCACGAGACCGGCAAGATGTACGATTTCGTCGGCACCGATATCGCACGCGGCCGCCATGTCCGAACTGTTCGCAGATTCTTCCGCCGCGCCACCCACCGTCATTGCGGTCACTGACTGGCCGCGCCCGCGCAGGCAGGCGGCGACAGCTTCGGCGAACCGAAGATCGTCTGTGCCGGCCAGCAAAAGCCAATGGCGCGTGGGGTCGTCGCTTTGCCGATTTGCGCTCGCCGGTGCCTCGGTCGGGCGCTGGGCCAGCGTTACCGCCTGCTCCGCCTGACGATCCGCACAGGCTGGTTCGGCAACCCGGGCGACAAAGGCGAAGCCGGCGTCGTGCAGCACGTCATCGCCAACCGCCCGGTCATCGATCAGATGCAGCGCCGGCGCCGGCGACCCGCTCGCGAAGAGCAAATCCTCCAGCCGCGATGCATGACGTTCGATGCGGATCAACCAGCCGCCCGGGGCCAGCATCGCGCATGCGTGGCCCACGGCGGCGGCGCTATCGTGCGCCGCGTGCAGCGCCTCGCCGGCCAGAACGATGTCGAAGCCGCCAGACGGCAACGCCTGCGCCGCCGGGTCCATGGCTACGTCAAACAGTGAAGTGTGTAGACAATGCGAGCCGGCAAAGCGCAACGAAGCATGATCGAGCGCTGCCTGCGACGCGTCGCTGAACACATATTCGGTGCGCGAAGCCGGCAATATTGGCAGCAGGGAAGCCGTTAGTCCGCCGCTCGCGCCGCCGAGCTCGAGCACGCGGATCGGCCGTCCCGCCGGCCATTCCGCGACCAGTGTGCGCAATATCGCGGCCACTATCGAGGTTGCCATCGCGCGGAACGGCGCGGCCTCGTACAACTGCTCGGCCGTCGAATCGATGCCGTGGGAAGCTGGCAACTCGCCGCGCAGACGCGCGATCAGGCGTTCCCCATGGCGCGCCGCCAGCACCATTTCGGCGCCGTAGGCGGGATGGTCGCACAGCAATTCGCGCCACAGCTTCGCTGTATCCGGCAACGCCCGATCCGCGGCCCAGACCAGGGCGCCGCCGGCCCGCACCAGCCAGCCATCCGCCACGGCCATGTCCACCAGTCGCGCCAGCAGCCCGGCTTGCGACGCATCCACGCGTGCCCGCCGCCGCAATTGCGGCAGCATAAACGTTGCGTCCCCACCGGCTAACTCGCGCAGTGCCTGGACCGCATATGCGCCGATCAGCGCATCGAGGCGCGGCCGCACGTCCGCATGGTAGGCGGCGCGGCCATGCGCCGCGGCGAGTGCCGGCAGATCGGCGGCCAGCGACGCGGCGATCCGCGGTGGCGCCGGAAGCGCCACGGGTTCCGTTGACCAGCCGGTGCCGGAAGGATCAAGCCGCCAGCCCTCGGTCATCAATGCGCCGGACGCGGAACCAAAATTCATTTTTCGAAAGCGCGCGCCGGACATCGTCAGCAGCAACGCCCCCTCGGTGTCATAAACCTCGACTTCGGCGGAGCCGGAGCGCTCGCTCTCGCGCGATACCGTCAGGCGGCACACCAATTCGACCGGCAATGGCGCAAAACTACGAATCCGCTCGACCTGCAAGGGGATGAACGCACAACGCGGCCCCTCAGTGCGTCCAACCAACGAGATCAAGCCCTGCAGGCAGGAATCCAGCAGCGCCGGATGGGCGCGATAGGCGGCGAGTGAAGCCGCATCCAGCGCCGGCAGCGAAATTTCGGCCAGCGCGGTGCGCGGCTGGACGTCGATCGGGCTCATCCAGACTGCGCGCACACCCTGGAACGCCGGTCCGTAGGCGAATCCGCGACGACGCGCATCTTCATAGAACGCCGCGCCACTGACAAAATCCGGTAGGTTCGCGCGCATCGCATGCAGATCCGCGCCGCGGGCCGCGGCGCCGTCCGCGCGCGTCAACCTACCGCGTGTATGCGTCGTCCAGGTCTCGCCATGAATGTCCGGCCGGCTACGAATTTCGTAGGTGCCGTCGGCAATATCAACCGCGCATTGCAATGCCGGAATCGACCGCCCGGTGACCGTCAGCGGCCGCAGGATATCGACATTCTCCAGCATCAGAGTGCCATCGCCAAGCATTCGGCGCGCCGCGGCGAGCCCAACTTCGATGTAGCCGGTGGCAGGAAACACCACCGCGCCTTGCACCACATGGTCGGCAAGGTATGGCAACAATGTCGTGTCGACGAGATTTTGCCAAACGCCCTCGGTTCCGCGCGGGCGCCAGCCGAGCAACGGATGGTCGCGTTGTGTCGGCGATGGCGTGTCGGGCAGCGGCGCCGCGCCGCGCCAATGGCGGACGCGCTGCCATGGATAGGAAGGCAACGAAGCCGGCCGGGCGGGCCTTTCGAAAAGCGCCTTCGGGTGGCCTGCGCCGTGCGCATGGCAGGTACAAATCGCCTGCCACATCGCCGCCGCCTCCGGCTCCTGCCGGTCCGCCGCCGGACGGCGCAGGGTCTGGATCGCGAGCACCGGAACGTCGCTCGCTCTGGCGGTTTGCAGTACGTAGTCCCGCAGCACGGGATGCGGCCCGATTTCGATAAAATTCCGGATGCCGCGGTCGCGTACCGCATGCATGACCGCGTCGGCAAACCGCACCGGGGCGCGGATGTTGCGCCACCAATACGCCGCGCTCAGCGCCGCGCCGTCCAGGGAATGCCCATCCACTGTCGAAATGAACGGCACCGTAGCCTCACCAGGCGTCAGTCCGTTAAGCCGATCAAGCAATTCCTCACGAATTGGGTCCATGGCACGGCTGTGAAACGCGTAATTCAGCGGCAGCATACGCGCGAATTTTCCAACCTCGGTCAGCTGGTCCCGCAGAATGGCGAGCGCGTCCCCATTGCCGGCGATCGTGACGGCGCGCGGGCTATTGATCGCCGCCAGCTCCAGCGCATCGCCGAATGGTTCGATCGCCGCACGCGCCTCGCCCAGCCCGATGCCGAGCGCCACCATCTTGCCCTGGCCGGCGGTGAGCGCCTGCATAGTGCTGCGGTGAAAGATGACGTCGGTCGCCTGTTCGCGGCTCAACGCGCCGCTGGCAAACGCAGCCGCCACCTCGCCCACGCTGTGGCCGAACACCGCGGCCGGAATGATGCCGGCCTCGCGCAGCATCGCGGTCAGGCCAAGCTGCAACGCAAAGAGCGTCGGTTGCGCCACCTCGGTCAGCGCCATGCGAGATTCGTGTTCCGGCTTGCGCAACTCTTCGATCACCGACCAGCCGGCGCGGGCGACGAACAGCGCATCCACCGCCGCCATTTCGGCACGAAATACCGCGTTCGTATCGAGCAACTCACGGCCCATGGCCCACCATTGCGGGCCATTGCCGGAGTAGACGAACGCGATGCGCGCGGGCTCCGCGCCGGACCCTCCCGTCGCGAGTGCCACCGCCGGTTCACCGGCGCCGAACAAATCCAGCTTGGCCGCGGCCTCCTCGGGCGAAGCCGCGGCAAGTACCAATCGGTGGGCGTGCTGGGTGCGGCAGAGGGCGGCAGTAGCGCAGATGTCCGCCCAATCGTTCGCGCCTTGCCCATGCAGCCAGACCGCATGGTCGCGCGCCACGTCGCGCAACGCGGCCTCGGTCTGGCCAGATAACAATAGCAGATTTTGTTCGGGCCGCGGGCCGGTTGTGGATCGTCCCGCCGAGACCGGCGCCGCGCGGTATTCGCGCAGCACGGCATGCGCGTTGGTGCCGCCGAAACCGAACGAATTGATGCCGAACACCAGCGGCGCCGCGCGCTCCGGCAACGAAGTGGCACGGTCGACAACATCAAGCTTCCAGCGAGCGAAATCGATTTTTGGGTTCGGCGTGCTGAAATGCAGGTTTGCCGGCAGCTCGCGGTGGCGCATCGCCAGCAGCAGCTTGGTCAACCCGGCAATGCCGGAGGCAGGCTCGAGATGACCGATATTCGACTTTACCGAGCCGATATGAAGCCGCGAACCATCCTGCCGTGGCGCCCCCAGCACACGCCCCAACGCCTCGCATTCGATCGGGTCGCCAACGGCGGTGCCCGTGCCGTGCGCCTCGACGTAGAACACGTCCTCCGGCGCCACGCCGCACGCGCCATAAACCTCCCGCAGCAGGCTCTCCTGCGCCTCCAGGTTGGGCATCGCCATGCCCATCGTGCGGCCATCCGAATTGATGCCGGTCGCCAGGATCACGCCGTGAATGTGGTCGCCGTGGCGCTCCGCGTCGGCCAATTTCTTCAACAGCACCATGCCGCCGCCCTCGGCGCGCACATAGCCATCGCCGCTGGCGTCAAAACTCCGGCAACGCCCGGTCGTCGACAGCATGGAGGCCTTGGCAAATCCGATCCACGGTCCCGGGTGAGACAAAATATTGACGGCGCCGGCCAGCGCCAGGTCGCTGGAACCCTCGATCAGGCTACGGCAGGCCTGGTGCAGGCCGACTAGGCCGGAAGAGCAGGCGGTGTCGATCGCCAGCGACGGCCCGTGCAGGTCCAGCACATAGGAAATGCGGTTCGCCGCGCTGCTGAGCGCACTGCCGATGTTGGTGTAGGCATCCGGCAAGGCAGCGCCAAGCAGGTCGGCATAATCGTGGTTGGAAATGCCGATGAACACGCCGGTGCGCGACCCGGCCAGGTATTTTGGCACTAGCGCCGCGTCCTCCAGCACCTCCCACGCCAGCTCCAATGCCAGCCGGTGCTGCGGGTCGACCTGACACGCCTCGCGCGGCGACATGCCGAAGAACGCGGCGTCGAACGTATCGATCGAATCGAGGAAACCGCCGGCGCGCGTATAGATGCGCCCCGGCTGGTCCGGGTCCGGATGATAATAGCCATCATCCCAGCGGCCACTCGGCACCTCGCCCACCGCATCGGTGCCCGTGCGCAGGACCTCCCACAGAAGCGCGGGCGAAGCCGCGCCGCCTGGATAGCGGCCGCTAAGGCCAATGATGGCAATCGGGATCGAAGTCACGGGGCACCTTTCGAACGCGGCGCTGCCGCGCCCACCTTTTGCCGCTCACACCGCGGCAACGTGCATGACTGCGGGATGGGTGCTGTTATTCCCCGTCGGCCGCTTTTTTTAGCGCGTAGGCAGGATTTGCTTCGCCGGTCGGGGGCTCTCAACCCCAACGGCGTACCGCTGCTCTCGCTGGCGCTGCGCGGCGGAAGTATCGTGTACTACAGTGTACGGGTGGCGGCCCTGGTATTTTATTCGCCCTGATGCCGAAACCGGAACAAATAAAATTGACGTCTGGGGCCTAAGCCCCAGGGCGGTCCTAGCGGCAAAGCCACCAACCCTCCCTCGCTCGTACGGTAATTCACAAAAAAATCCGTCGCCACGGAATAACGGCGCCGTCCCGACGGTCATTTGCTCGCCGCGCCAAGCCTTCACGCGGCTACACGACTGTTACGACGCAGCAGGGATTATCCTATCTTGCTTCACTTTCAGTTACAGACGACGAGCCTCTTCCACAGCGCGCCGCCTGCGTTGTTTATTGCGCTGCCGCCGCAGCTTGTCCCCTCAGCCTGCATGCTGCGCGCGGTACTCGGGCACGACCTGCTGTGCGAGGTGGCCGCCTGCGCCGTCACGATCGCCACCGGGTCGCCTACAGAAGCGGTGGCCGCGCTCGCGGCGCTGCGCGCCCGGCCGCCGATCGACGGTGTGCGAGTGGGACTTGCGGAGATGGCGGTGGACGATAAATCGGGGCAGCCGCCAGCGAACATCGCGGGGCACGATCGGTTTTTTCACATACACCGCATTCCGGGCCCGAAGACGGCGGTGTTTCTGCACAGCATCCTGGCCGCCGCGACGCTGTTCAATACGGAGACGGCGGCGGAGCCGGAGCGGTCCGGCTACTTTGGCGCGGTGAGTGCCGGCTTCGCGGCCCTGCTGAGCCATCTGGCCGGTGTGGCCACCGCGCCGATCGACCTGGCCGTGGCTCCGGCGCCGGTGGGGACATCTTCGTGCGAACCGGCTCTCCGCTGGGTCATCGGCCATCAGATCTTCGCCGCGCTAACCCAGGGTTTGGTAATGGCCTTGCAGGAGTTCGAGGCCGCGATGGTCGCCGGCGACGACGTGTCGGTTGGCTCCGCATTGGCGCTGGCCGCCGATCTGCTGCTGGCCTCGGCGGCTTCGTTTCGCTTCGCCTGCGACTTTCCGCCCGCAGCGTATGAGGACGAGATCCGGCCCAGCATGATGCCGCCGCATGTCGGCGAGGGGTTCAGCGGGCTGCTTTCGGATGACCATCGCACCCTGGTGCAGGCGATGACGCGGATGCGCCCGCTGATGGCGGAGGCCGCGGCGCGGTTCCCCGCCGGCCACAAGCGGCTGACCGCCGCCTTTCAACGCGTATATGCCGATCACAAGTTCATTTGTGCCCGCTTCGGCGGCGCGGAGGCGCCGAGCCTGCGCGGTCGGACATGCAGCCACCTGTCGGGCGTGGAGCAACTCGAGAATTACGAGCGGTCGCGGTCGCGGCTGCTGCGCCCGATAAACCGGGCCGACCGGTTCAGCGCCGACAACATCGGGCCGATAGAGTGAGGCGGCTTGTCGGGCAGGCCTTGGACTTCCTGCTTCTCGCGGTACCGATGGTGGTATCGCGCGCAGGCCTGGCCGGCATGTCCATCGCCGACGGCATCATGGTGGCGCGCTACAGCCCCGCGCAGCTAGCGCTGCTGGGTCTTTCCGAGGGCACGCTGGGGCGCATGCTGGAGATTTTGGTCGCGTTGCTAATCGGCGGCATCGCGCTGGCCGCGCGTGCCCATGAAAGTGCGACGCCACATGAGGCGGGCGCGGTTTGGCGGCGTGCCGTGGGCCTAGCCTTGCTGACAGGGTTCGCGGCGGCTTCACTTGGGCTGCTGGGGCGATTTTGGCTGGGCTGGTTCGGCGAGGCGCCGTCGCTGACCGAAGGCGCGGCACCTGTGGTGGCGGTTCTCGGGGCGGGCATGCCGCTGGCGCTGGTTGCCGTGGCCACGGGCGTATTCCTGGAGGCGGTCGGCAGGGCACCCGTGGTGGCTGCTGCCGTGGTCGGGGCCAACGCGCTGAACATCGCACTGAACTGGTTCTTTATCAGTGGCCATTTCGGCTTGCCGGCCCTGGGCGCGCTTGGGTCGGCCATCTCCACCAGCCTGGTGCGCTCCGCATTGGCGGTCACTCTCGTGATCTACGCCTGGACGCTGACCGATCATGCGCGGCTCGGCATTCGCCGCGCGCCGCTGGGCGCGGAAGCTGGCGACGGCGCGCAGCAACGCCGGCTCGGCTACGGCGCGGCGGCCACCGCTGGCATCATGAACCTACTTGGCATGAGCGTGACGGTGCTCGCGGGATGGCTTGGCACGCTGCCGCTGGCAGCCATTACCGCGCTGTGGAACGCGCTTTCGGTGGGCGCGCTGTTGGCTTTCGGCATGGGCGACGCGACAGCGCTGCGCGTCGCTGCTTCGGTCGGCGCCGCGCCGAGCGGCGACCTCGCACGCCACTCGCCGCTGGGTGCAGCGCTGCTGGGGTTGGGCGTGACGGTGCTGGCCCTCGCTTTGCTCGTGGTACCAGTTTTGCTGGCGCCAGAGGTCGTGGCGGGCATCTACGCGCCACATGGACAGCTGCGCGCTGCGATGATCGCGCTGCTGCCGCTCGGCGGGCTGGTGCTGTTGTGCGATGGCGCATCCTTTGTCCTTGGCGCGGCCCTGCGCGGGCTCGGCGATGCGGTATGGCCGACCGGACTGCAAATCATGGTCGCGGCGTTGCTGGTGCCGCTGGCCTGGTGGTTGGCGGTTGGGCGCGGCGGTGGCGCGACCGGATTGGTAACTGCAATCCTGATGACGAGCGTACTGCGCGCGGTGCTGCTGGGGGGGCGCCTTGCCTGGTGCACCGGCGAAACGGGCCAAGCGCGGACTTCATTGCAACCGCTGCGGGCGCGCTGATGCTGCACCAGGACCGCCCGGAATGCCCGCGTGCCGAGGGACCGGAACTTCCGTCCGACTTATCGCCCTGGCTCCCTTTGTCAGCGGCGCAACGGGCGGTGTGGTTCGACCTGCAGGCGGATGCGGCGCCGCTCGGCTATCAACTGGGCGGCTGGGCGTGCCTCGAACACGCGATCGACGTCGAGCTGGAGCGCCAGGCGGTCAGCCTGATCATGGCGCGGCACGATGCGTTGCGACTACGCATCGACGCCAACATGCCGCGCCAGCGTCTGGAGCCTTCGGTGGCGCCGCCCGTTGCGGTGACCGACCTGTCGCAGGCCGTGGATCCGGACGAGGCGTTCCGCGGCTTCGCCGCGCAGGCATTCGAGTCTTCGTTACCGCTCGGCGACGCACCGCTGTTCCATATCGATCTGGTGCGCGCCGGTGCGGCGCGCTGGTACGTGTTATGGCGGTGTCATCATCTGATCACCGACGCCATTTCGATCGCGAACCTGCTGGCGCGCTGGTCGGAAACCTATGCGGCGCTCGCCGGCGAAAGCGACGGCGAACTCGCGCCCGGCACGTCGTTTGTCGGCCTGCTGCGGGCGGATGCGGCGTATGAGGCATCGCCACGGCACGAAGCGGACCTTGCCTATTGGCGCGAGCGCTTTTCGAAGCCACCGGCACGGCTTTTCGCACCGCGGCCGCGTGCGCCGGCTGCGCCGCCGGAGAAATGGTCGCTGTCCGGGCCGGATTATCATGCGTTCGTGGCGGCTTGCCGCGGCTGCGGCGTCACCACGCAGCGCGGTCTGCTGGCCGTGCTGGCGATTGTGCTTGCCCGCATGTTGTCGCGTCGCGACATCGCGATCGGCCTGACCTTGCACCGGCGGGATTTCGCGACGCGTGATGTAATCGGAATGCTGGCCGGGGTGCTGCCGGTGCGTTGCGGGATCGATCCCTCCGCCGCCCTCGCGGACAACGTCAAGGCGATCGGCGCGGTGCTGGATCACGATTTTCGCCATCAGCGCGTGGCACTCGATGCGCTGGGGCGCGCGCTGGGGCACACGCGAGCCTTGGGCGAATTGTTCGACGTAGTGATTTCCCACCTGTCGCGCGATGCGATTTTTGGGCCGCGCGAATCCTCGAGCGAAATGTATCGCGGCCCGGAAATGACGCCGCTCGCATTGTATGCGACCGAGCATTTGCAGCACGGCTGCATCGAATTCGAGCTGAACGCCAACCCAGGCTTTGTCGATGCGCCGATGTGTCGATCGCTCGCCGCGGGCCTGCGCCGCGCCATCACGGCGTTTGTCGAAACGCCTGAATTGCCGGCCGACGATTTCGATCCGCTCGACGAGACCGGGCTATCGCTGACCGTGTCGCAGGCGCACGGACCGAAACAGGCGTTTCCGGCCGCGCCGCTGG
>Ga0181531_10001531_pt1 | contig 14550 bp, 13 predicted proteins | sample PEATcosm2014_Bin_38_FD_119743 | JGI IMG/M metagenome (GOLD analysis project Ga0181531, IMG submission 119743) | Peatland microbial communities from MTU Mesocosm Facility, Houghton, MI, USA - PEATcosm2014_Bin11_10_metaG | ecosystem: Environmental > Terrestrial > Soil > Wetlands > Peat | place... | reverse complement strand
CTCGGCGAAATCGATGCCGCTCGATGAGGCCTCTGCGATGGGCTCACCGCTGCTTGCATCGCACAGCACCGTGCCCGCATCGGCGCCCCGCACCCACTCCCCGCAAACGTAGCTTTCAAGTTTCATTGGCGCTGCTCCTTCATCGGGGCTGCTCCGCCGTGGCTCCTGGCCGCGTCTGCCGATCGGAGAAGCACAATCCCTGGGCGACGAGTTCCACGAGCAGCGGCGCCGGCGACCAGATCTCGGCACCCTGCTCGCGCGCGTAGCGCTCGAGCCCCTCGAGCACGGTGGCGAGCCCGAGCGTGTCGGCGTAGAACATCGGGCCGCCGCGAAAGCGCGGGAAGCCGTAGCCGTTGCACCAGATCGCATCAATGTCGGCGGCACTGGCCGCGATGCCCTCGCCGAGCAGCCGGGCTCCCTCGTTGATGAGGGCGAACAAGCAGCGCTCGCGGATCTCGGTCTCGGATATCTCGCGCCGCGCGACGCCCAAGCGCTGCGACTCCGCCACGATCAGGGCCTCGACCTCGGGATCACGCACGCGTTTGCGCGAGCCCTGCGGATAGAGATAGAACCCGCGGCCGGCCTTCTGCCCGAGCCGGCCGGCCTCGACGAGCAGATCCGCGGCCCGGTAGTAGCGCGGATCTCGCGGCCGATCGGCGCGTTCGCGCCGGATGCGATAGCCCACATCGAGCCCGGCGAGATCGCTCACCGCATTCGGTCCCATCGCCATGCCGAAGCGCTCCAGCGCCTCGTCCACGCTCGCGGGGGTGGCGCCCTCGAGCAGCAGCAGCTGATTCTCGCGGCCGTAGGCATAGAGCATGCGATTGCCGACGAAGCCGAAGCAATTGCCGACGAGAATGCCGAGCTTGCCCATGCGGCGCGTCATCTCGCGCGCGGTGGCGATCGCCCCTTCGTCGCTATGGCGGCCGCGCACGATCTCGACGAGACGCATGATGTTCGCCGGGCTGAAGAAGTGCATGCCGAGCACGTCCGCCGGCCGCCCCGACGCCGCGGCGAGCGCATCGATGTCCAGGGTCGAGGTGTTCGAGGCGAGCAGGGCGCCCGGCTTGCAGCGCGCGCCGAGCATCGCGAACACCTCGCACTTGAGGGCGAGGCTCTCGAACACGGCTTCAATGACTGCATCGACGTCACCGAGCGCTTCGAGGTCGCCGCTCGGCCGCACGCGCGCTTGGGCCGCCTCGGCCGCTCTCGGCTCGAGCTTGCCTTTCTCGACCGATGCCGCGAGCGTCTCACGCAGCCGCTTCACCCCGGCCTCGAGCGCGCGCGCATCGGCATCGATGAGCACCACCTCGTAGCCCGCGGTCGCGAGACTGAGCGCGATCCCCGAGCCCATGGTGCCGGCACCGAGCACACCCACGGTCTTTACCGCGCGCGCCGCGGCCACGGAGCGGGCCGGCCGCTCGGCAAAGAAGAGGTGGCGCAGGGCGCGCGAGGGCGTCGAGCGGCGGCAGCGCTCGAACCACTGCCGGGCGCGCCGGATGCCCTCATCGACGCTGTCCGTGCCGAGCGCCGTCATGCAGTCGAGAATCGCCTCGACCGACTCGACGCCGGGATACTTGCGCTGCGCCTGGGCACGTTGCTCGGCGAGGAAACTCGCATCGAGTGCGAGCGTGGCGGGCATCGGTAGCTCGCTCGAGCGGCGCAGAGCGCTCGCCCCTGCGGTTGCGCTCGCCCCTGCGGTTGCGCTCGCGGCGAGCGCCTCGGCCTCGGCCAACGCCGCCTCGAGGAGCGGGGTCGCGCCGCTCTCGGCATCGACCAACCCCACGGCCCGCGCCCAGGACAGCGGCTTGGGATCGCCGCTCAGCATGAGGGCAAGCGCCTCGCGCGCCCCGATGAGACGCGGCAGGCGCAGAGTGCCACCGGCGCCCGGCAGAAGCCCGAGCCGGATCTCCGGCAGACCGAGCGAGGCGGAGGACGCGGCCACGCGGCGGTGACAGGCGAGCGCGAGCTCGAGACCGCCCCCGAGCACCGAGCCGTGCAGCGCCGCGACGACGGGCTTCGAGCAGCATTCGATACGCCCGAGCACCTCGTAGAGCAGCGGCGTGCGTGGCTCGGCATCGAACTCGCGGATGTCCGCGCCCGCGACGAAGTGGGCGCCCGCACCCGCGATGACGAGCGCCGCCACGCCGGCATCGGCCTCGGCCGCCCTGACAGCCTCGAGGAGCTGCACGCGGATCGGGTGCGCGAGCGCATTCACCGGCGCATGATCGATCGTGAGGAGGGCGATGCGTCCGCGCCGCTCGCTGCGCACCTGGGCCTCGCCCATGATCAGACGCGCTCGAGGATGAGCGCGATCCCCTGCCCCACGCCGATGCACATCGTGCAGAGCGCACGCCGGCCGCCGCCCTGCTCGAGCTGATACAGCGCCGTGGTGGCGAGCCGCGCCCCGCTCGCACCGAGCGGATGACCGAGCGCGATGGCGCCGCCCAAGGGATTGACGTGCGCGGCGTCGTCCGCAAGCCCCAGCTCGCGGAGCACGGCGAGGGCCTGCGCGGCGAAGGCCTCGTTGAGCTCGATCAGATCAATTTGCGCGAGATCCAGGCCGAGCCGCTCGAGCAGTTTCCGGCTCGCGGCCACCGGGCCGATCCCCATGAGGCGAGGCGTGACGCCCGCCACCGCGGCCCCGGCGATGCGCGCGCGCGGTGTGAGGCCGTGCCGCTTCGCCGCCGCCTCGCTCGCGACAATCGTGGCGCAGGCACCGTCGTTCACGCCCGAGGAATTGCCGGCCGTGACGGTTCCGCCCGCGCGAAACGGTGTCGGGAGCTTGGCGAGCGCCTCGAGGCTCGTCTCGCGCGGATGCTCATCGGCGCTCACCAGCACGGGCTCGCCGCGTTTCCCCGGAATGGGCACCGCGACGATCTCGCGAGCAAGCGCTCCCGCGGCCTGCGCCGCGAGCGCGCGCTGCTGGCTGCGCAGCGCGAACCGATCCTGATCCTCGCGCGAGATGCGAAATTCCGCCGCCACGTTCTCGCCGGTCTCGGGCATCGAGTCCGTACCGTACAGCTCCTTCATGCGCGGATTGACGAAGCGCCAGCCGATGGTCGTGTCGAACATCTGCACATCGCGCGCAAAGGCGCTCGTGCTCTTCGCGACCACGTACGGGGCGCGGCTCATGCTCTCGACGCCGCCGGCGAGCACGAGCTCCGCCTCGCCGCAGCGAATCATGCGCGCCGCGCTCGCGATCGCGTCGAGGCCCGAGCCGCACAGGCGGTTGAGCGTCGCACCCGGCACCGCCACGGGCAGCCCCGCGAGCAGCGCGCTCATGCGCGCGATGTTGCGATTGTCCTCGCCGGCCTGGTTGGCGCAGCCCAGGATCACATCATCGATGCGCTCGGGGTCGATGCCGGCATTGCGCGCGACGAGCGCGCGCAGCACGTGCGCCGCGAGATCGTCGGGGCGCACGCTCGAAAGCGCGCCGCCATAACGCCCGAAGGGCGTACGCAGCGCATCGCACAGAAAGGCATCAGTCATGGTCGGGTTTCCTCGCTCAAGGAGCCGGAGCGGTGCGCAACCGTGCGCAGCGTCCCCGGAAAAACGCGCGCGGCTCGCCCATGCGCGTCGTGATAACGACATCATAAAGTCCGTGCCGGGCGCCGCGCGAGGTCTCCGCGGCGCGGGCCAGCAGAACCTCACCGGCCAGCGCCGGCGCGATGTATTCGATGCTGGCGCCCGCCGCCACCCGCGCCTCGCCGTGGGAGTTGCAGGCGAAGGCGAACGCCGTGTCGGCAAGCGCAAAGAGGATGCCGCCGTGGCAGGTGCCGTGACCGTTCAGCATGTCCGCACGCACGCTCATCGACAGGGTGACGTGCCCGGGCGCCACCTCGAGCACTTCGATGCCGAGCGAATGCGCGGCACGATCGGCGGCGTAGAGCGCGGCGACCGCCGTCGCGGCAACCGCCGTCCCGGCCACGCCGGAGTCACTCGTCATGCTCAGCGACCTCGAAACACGGGGGCACGCTTCTCCAGGAACGCGGCGACCCCCTCGCCGTAATCCGCCGAGCGGCCGAGCTCACGCTGCACATCGCGCTCGAGGTCGAGCTGCTCGGCGAGCGAGTGCTGCCAGGCGGCGCGCAGCGCGCGCTTGGTCGCGGCGAGCCCGAGGGTTGGAGCTTGCGCGAGCTTCGAGGCGAGGGCCTCGACGGTGGGCCCGAGTTCGTCATCCTCCACGCAGCGCCAGATCAGTCCCCAGGCGGCCGCCTGCTCGGCGAGAAGCTTCTCACCGAGGAGCGTGAGACCGAGCGCCCGGGCCTGGCCCACGAGGCGCGGCAGGATCCAGGTGCCGCCCGCGTCCGGGACCAGCCCGAGCTTGCAGAAGGCCTGCACGAAGCTCGCCGAGCGGGCGGCGATGACGAGATCGCAGGCGAGCGCAAGGTTCGCACCAGCCCCGGCCGCCACGCCGTTGACGGCCGCGATCACGGGCATCGGCAAGCGCTCGAGCGCGAGCACCAGCGGTTTGTAGTGACGCTCGATCGACTCGCCGAGATCGACCGGCTCGGCGCCCGGCGTAACGGCACGGTCCGAGAGGTCCTGTCCCGCACAGAACCCGCGGCCCGCACCGCCGAGCACGAGCACGCGCGCGCCGCTCGCGGGGAGGCTCGCGAGCGCATCGTGCACCTCCTCGTGCATCTGCGCGTTGAAGCTGTTGAGCTTCTCGGGCCGATTCAAGGTGAGACGCGCAACGCCCGCCTCGACCTCGAACAGGATGGTGGATGGGCTCATGGGCACTCCTGCGCTCCTATTTCTCGTCGTAGGACAGCTCGAGGGTGGGCGTCGTCGGGCGTGCCTGACAGCACAGCACGAAGCCTGCGGCGATTTCCCAGGGCTCGAGCGCGATGTTGTGCGTCATGACCGCGGCCCCCTGGGTGATTCTCGAACGGCAGGTGGCGCAGATCCCCGAGCGGCAGGAGAACGGCAGATGCAGTCCGGCCCGCTCGGCGGCTGCGAGCACCGATTCATCGTCCTTCGCCATCGTGAAGCGCCGCCGCCGCCCGTCCATCAAGATCTCGATGTGCGCGAGCGGCTCGCTCGCCGCGCGCCGCGCGGATGCGTTCGACGCGGGCACGACCACGGTCGCGGTCGCGGTCACGTTCGCCGGCGCGGTCGCGGCACTCGAGAAGCGCTCGATGCGCACCGGTGCCGCCGGGTTCAGCGCCCCGAGCGCGGCCTTCACCGACTCGATCATGCCGGCCGGTCCGCAGAGAAAGTATTCGTCCGCGCGCGTGAGCTCTGGAACCCAGGCGGCGAGTGCCTCGACCTTGGCCCGATCGATGCGGCCGTTGAGGAGCGGCGCGTCCTGCGGCTCGCGGCTCATGATGAAGTGCACGCTGAAGCGCCCGACGTAGCGGTTCTTGAGAGCCAGTGTATCCTCGAGGAACATCGTGCTCGCGGTGGTGCGATTGCCGTAGATCAGCAGGAAACGACTGCCCGGCTCGCGCTCGAGAATATGCGCGGCGAGCGACAGCACCGGGGTGATGCCGCTGCCCGCGGCGAAGGCGACATAGCCCCGGGCGCGTGCGGGATCGACCGTGGTGCGAAAGCGCCCGAGCGGCGTGCCCACCTCGAGCACATCGCCCGCCCGCAACCGGTGCGCGAGCTCCTGCGACATGCGACCTCCCTCTTGCGCGCGCACGCCGATCCGCACCAGCCCGCTGCCCGGCGGAGTGACGATCGAATAGGTGCGCTGCTCGAGGCGGCCCTCGATCGGCCGGCGCACGGTGAGGTACTGTCCGGCGTGAAAGGCGAATTGCTCGCGGATCTCCTGCGGCACCACGAGGCTCACGCACACGGCGTCCTCGGCGGCGGGCTCGATGCGCGACACGGTCAGGGAATGAAAGCGCACGCCGTCCTCACAGGCACTTGAAGCATTCGAACGGCTCGAGGCAGGCTCGACAGCGATGCAGTGCTTTGCAGGGCGTCGAGCCGAAGGCGCTGAGGAGCTCCGTGTCGCTCGACCGGCAGCGCGGGCAGATCACGACGGACCCGTGCGGCGTCGGTGGCGCGATCCCGTAGGCCGTGAGCTTGCTGCGTCCCTCGGCCGTGATCCAGTCGGTGCTCCACGCGGGGGCGAGCACCGTGTAGACCTCGACGGGGCCGAGCCCGGCTCGCGTAAGCGCGGCGTCCACCCGCGCCCGGATGACCTCGGTCGCGGGGCAGCCGGTATAAGTGGGGGAAACTGCGACGCGCAGCGCGCCCGCACCGGTCTCCTCGAGTGCGCGGATCAGGCCGAGATCGAGCACGGAGAGCACCGGAATTTCCGGATCCTCGACTCGGGCGAGCACCGCCCAGGCCGTCTCGATCCGCCCCCGCTCGAGCAACACGGCACCGGTGCTCACCAGCGCGCGCCCGGATAGGTGCGCTGCATCCACTGCATCTCGGCGAGCAGGTATCCCAGGTGCTCGCCGTGCTCGCCCCGCTTGCCGGCCCAGCGGTGATAGCGCTCGGCGGGACGCTGCAAGGTCGCCTCGGCGAGAATGCGGCCGATCTCTGCGCTCCAGCCGGCGCGCAGGTCCGCGAGGCGCGGCGCGATGCCGGCGGCAGCCATGTCGCTATCGAGCGCGTCTTCCTCGAAGAGCTCACGTGTGTGCGGCCAGAGCCGCTCGAGTGCCGCTTGCGCACGCGTGTGGCTCTCCTCCGTGCCATCGCCCAGGCGGATCAGCCAGTCGGCGCTGTAGCGCAGGTGATAGCGCGTCTCTTTCACGGCCTTCCCGGCAACGCCCGCGAGGCGCTCATCGCGCGAGGTCGCAAGGCCCTCGAAGAGCGCCAGCTGAAACGCATCGATCAGCACCTGACGCACGATGGTCTGGGCGAAATCCCCGTTCGGCTGCTCCACGAGCGTCGGGTTCAAGTACTCATCCGGTGCGCGCAGGAACGCGAGATCATCCTCGCTGCGCCCGCGACCCTCGAGCTCGGCGCCGTACGCGAGGAGAAGCCGCGCCTGCCCGAGCAGGTCGAGCGCGATGTTCGCGAGGCCGAGATCCTCCTCGAGCGCCGGAGCATGACCCACCCATTCGCCCAGGCGCTGACCGAGGACCAGACTCAGGTCCGCGATCCGCAGCACGTAGCGCAGGCGCGCCGCGCTCGTGTTCCCGGCCGTGCTCGTGTTCCCGGCCGTGCTCGTGCTCCCGGCCGTGCTCGTGCTCCCGGCCGTGCTCGTCCTCCCGGCCGTGCTCGTCCTCCCGGCGGCGCTCGTGCTCACAGGGTCTTCACCTCGGGCGGAATGTCGTAGAAAGTCGGGTGCCGGTAGACCTTGTCGCGCGCCGGCTCGAAGAAGGCGTCCGCCTCGCTCGGGTCGGACGCGGTGATCTCGCTCGAGCGCACCACCCAGATGCTCACGCCCTCCTCGCGGCGCGTGTAGAGGTCGCGCGCATGATCGAGCGCCATGCGCGCATCGCTCGCATGCAGGCTCCCGACGTGCTTGTGGTCGAGACCCGCGCGCGCGCGCACGAACACCTCGAACAGCGGCCAGTCGGCTTGCTCAGCGTCCATTACATCTCCTGCCCTTCATCTCGATCTCCTCGCGGGCTCACTCAGGCGGCGCGGCTTGCGGCGCGGACCCTTTGCTTCTCGGCATAGGCGCTCGCGGCCGCGCGCACCCAGGCACCTTGTGCATGCGCCTCGCGCCGCGCGGCGAGCCGCTCGGCATTGCACGGACCATTGCCTCGCAGCACCTGCTCGAATTCGTTCCAGTCGATGCCGCCGAACTCGAAGCGGCTCTGCGCCTCGTTCCATTTAAGCGCGGGATCGGGCACGGCGAGCCCGAGAAACTGCGCCTGCGGCACGGTGAAATCGACGAACTTCTGACGCAGCTCATCGTTCGAGAAACGCTTGATCTTCCAGCGCTGCGACTCGCCGCTGTGCGTGGACTGCGCATCGGGCGGGCCGAACATCATGAGCGCGGGCCACCACCAGCGATCGAGCGCGTCCTGCGCCATGCGTTTCTGTGCGGCCGTGCCCTGCGCCAGGCGCAGCATGATCTCGAAGCCCTGGCGCTGGTGAAAGCTCTCCTCGCGACAGATGCGCACCATGGCGCGCGCATAGGGCCCATAGGAGCAGCGGCACAGCGGGATCTGGTTCATGATCGCCGCGCCGTCGACCAGCCAACCGATCGCGCCCACGTCGGCCCAGGTCGGCGTCGGGTAATTGAAGATGCTCGAGTACTTCGCCTTGCCCGCGAGCAGCTGATCGATCATCTCGGCGCGGCTCACGCCGAGCGTCTCGGCCGCGCTGTAGAGATAGGCCCCATGGCCACCCTCGTCCTGAACCTTGGCGATGAGGATGCACTTGCGCAGCAGCGTCGGGGCACGGGTGATCCAGTTGCCCTCGGGCAGCATGCCGACGATCTCGGAGTGCGCGTGCTGGGCGATCTGCCGGATGAGCGTTGCGCGGTAGCGCGCCGGCATCCAGTCCTTCGCCTCGATCTTGCGCTCGGCGTCGACGCGCGCCTGAAAATGCCGCTCGAGCTCGCCCTCATCCTGCGTCGGCGGCAGCCCCGCTCCCGGGGCATCGAGTGCCTGCGTGTACATGTGCATCTCGAGGGTGGTGATTCGAAGCTACATCGTGACACAGAAACTCGCCATTCTCAATTTTTTATGTGTCACATGAAGGCGTCTGCGGCTACACTGCTGCTCCATGCCAACCGCCATTGCAGCGCCCCGCGCCACGACCGATGCGCCCGGCGCGGCCGCGGCCGCCCTCGTGACGAGCTTCCGGCGGCAGCGGCCGCTGCGCGCGGGCTCGCTCATCGTCACCCTGTTCGGCGATGCGCTGCTGCCGCGCGGCGGCGCCATCACGCTGGGTAGCCTGATCCAACTGGCAACTCCGTTCGGCATCAAGGAGCGCCTGGTGCGCACCGCCGCGGCGCGTCTCGCGCAGGACGGCTGGCTCGAGACGCGCCGGCTCGGCAAGCGCAGCGAGTACCGGCTCACGGCCGGCGGGCGCGAGCGCTTCGCGGAAGCGACGCAGCGCATCTACGGCCCCGCCCCTGCCTGGTCGGGCCGTTGGACGCTCCTCGTGCTGCCGCCGCTCGCGGCGGATTCACGCGCAACGCTGCGGCGCGAGCTCGTGTGGCTGGGCTTCGGGGAGATCTCGGGCGGGGTTTACGCGCACGCGGAGATGAGCCGCGAGGGGGTGCGGCGCGCGCTCGCACCCTTCGCCGCCGCACGGGTGAGCCTGGTCTTCGAGGCCACCCTGAGCGGCGAAGCCTCGCCGGCCCAACTCGTGGAGCGCGGCTGGAATCTCAAGGAGCTGGCCCAAGGATATCGCCGCTTCGTCGCCCGCTTCGAGCCGGCGCTCGAAGCGGCCGGCCGTGCGCCGGTCGAGCCCGAGACGGGCTTCGTGCTGCGCACGCTCCTCATCCACGACTATCGTCGACTGCATCTGCGCGATCCGTTGCTCCCCGCCCGGCTGCTGCCCACCGACTGGCCCGGCTTCCAGGCGGCCGCTCTGTGCCGGGCGCTCTACGACCGCGTGTTCGAGGCCTCCGAGAGATACCTCACGGCGACCGGCGCGCACCTCGAAGGACCGCTGCCCGCCGCCGCGGCCTCGGTACGACGGCGCTTCAAGACCACTGCTCGAGCGCGCGCTGCAGATCACTCATGAAGGAGTTCGCCTGGTGCGCATCGAGCGCGCGATGATCGAGTGAGAGCGTGAGATAGCACATCGAGCGCACGCCGATCGACTCGCCGGCGGCGCTCTCGAGCACCCGCACGCGCCGCTCGACCTTGCCGATGCCGAGGATGGCGACCTGCGGCTGATGGATGATGATCGGCGCCGCCAAAAGACTCCCGCTCACGCCGTGATTCGAGATCGTGAAGGTGCCGCCGCGCACCTCCTCGGGCTTGAGCGTGCCGGCACGGGCCGCCGCGGTGAGCTCGCCCAGCCGGCGGGCGGTGCCCTCGAGATCGAGCGTCTGCGCCCGCCGGATCACCGGCACGATGAGCCCGCGGTCACCGAGCGCCGTGCCGATGCCGATGTGCGCGTCCGGGTGCAGCTCGAGCGCATCCTCGTGATAGGTCGCATTGACCGCCGGATGCGCCTTCAAGGTGCGCGCGCACGCGAGCACGAAGTAGGCGGTGAGCGTGAGACGCACGCCGCGCGCCTCGAAGGCCGCGAGCTCGCGCGTGCGATGCGCCTGGACGCGCGTGAGGTCGACCTCGAACAGCGTCGTGACGTGCGGTGATTCGGCGAGGCTGCGCGCCATGTGCTCGGCAACGCGGCGGCGAATGGGTGTATGCGGCATACGCACCGCCGGCGCCGCGGGCTCCCCTCGGGCTGCGGGCTCGCCTCGGGCCGCGGACGCCGGCGCCGACGCGCGCGCGGCGCCCGTGATCGGCCGCTCGTGATTGCCGACGTGGCGCTCGACGTCCGCGACCGTGATGCGCCCCTCGTCCCCGCTGCCCGTGATCTCGTGCGCCTCGAGCGCGTGCTCGCGCAACAGCCGGCGCACCGCCGGGCTGAGCGGTCCCGGATCTGCGCGCGCGCCACCCGCCGTCGCCGCAGCGGGCGCGCCGTTCCCCGGCGCTGCGGCGCCGAGCCCGCCTGCGCGGGCGGGCGCGTTCGCGCGCTGCGCGCCGGCATCGACACCCGCGTCACTCGCCGCGTCACTCGCCGCGTCACCCGCCCCGTCACCCGCCAGGCCGCCGCTCGCCGTGCCCGGCAGCCGCACGCGCCCGAGCACCTGGCCGGGCGTCACCTCCGCATCCGGGCCGAGCAGGATCTCGGCGAGCTCGCCGCTGGCGGGTGCGGGGACCTCCACCGTGACCTTGTCGGTCTCGAGCTCGAGCAGTGGCTCATCCTTGGCGATGGCATCACCGGGTGCCTTGCACCAGCGCAGGATGCGCGCCATGGTCCCGTCCTCGTTGGCGGGAGCAGTGATGTCGGTGAGCCCCGCCCCGCTCACAGGGCCACGAGCCGGTGCATGCACTCGGCGAGACGCTCGACGGAGGGCAGTGCCGCCTCGAGCAGCACCGGACTGTGCGGGCTCGGGATATCCGGCATCGTCATGCGCTCGATCGGCGCATCGAGATCGAAGAATGCCTCACGCGCCAGCACGGCGGCGATCTCGGCACCGAACCCCGCGGTGAGATTGTCCTCGTGCACGATGAGGCAACGATGGGTCTTGCGCACCGAGGCGAGCGTCGCGGACCGATCCCACGGACAGAGCGTGCGCAGATCGAGGAGGTCTGCCGAAATTTGCGCGCGCGCCAGCGCCGCCTCGCAGCGCTCGACCATCGCGCCCCAGCTCACGACCGTGAGTGCATCGCCCGTGGCGAGCAGCTTCGCCGCGCCGAACTCGATCACGTACTCATCACCCGGATAGGCGCGCCGCGCCCCGCTGCCATCGAGCAGCGCGCGGTGCTCGAAGAAGATCGTGGGATCGTTGCCGCGCAGCGCCGTGCGCAGCAGCCCCACCGCATCCTGCGCATTCGAAGGCATCGCGAGGCGCCAGCCGATGCCGTGCAACCACTGCACCTCGTTCGACTGGCTGTGCCACGGATCGCCGCACTTGAAGAACCCGCCCGGAATGCGCACCACCATGGGAGCGGCGAAGCGGTTGTGGGTGCGCCAGCGCATGGTGCCGCAATCATTGAGCTGCTCGGCCGCGGGATCGGCGTACTTGCGAAACTGGATCTCGGGTACCGGCATGAGCCCCGCGAGTGCCATGCCGACGGCGCGGCCGATGATGCCCTCCTCCGAGAGGCTCGTGTCGAACACCCGCTCGCTGCCGAAGCGCTCCTGCAGCCCGAGGGTCGCGCCGTGTACGCCGCCCTTGCGGCCGACGTCCTCGCCGAAGACGACGAGGCGCGGGTTCACCTCGAGCTCGTGCTCGAGCGTGCGGCGAATCGCGGCGAGCATGTTGATGCGCGGCCCCTGCACGACGGGCTCGCGCGTCCCCGCCGGCAGCCGCGCGCTCTCCGCCCACAGCCCGCCCTGTGCCTGGATCTCGACGGCGCCATCGTCGGTGCGCTCGGTGAAGACGTAGCGCTGCACGCGCAAAGCCTCCGGCGCGGCGCGCTCCTCGATGCGCGCATGGGCCTCGGCGACCGCCTCCCGTGCGCCGCGTGCCTCCTCGTCCCACTCCTCGGCGCTCATGAGTGCGGGCACGAGCTGTGCGCGCAGCCGGCGCCAGGGATCGCGCTCCTGCTCCAAGGCGATGAGGGCTGCGCCCTTGTAAGTCTGGGTGTCCTGACCGGAGTGGCCTGAGAGCCGCGGCACGGTGAGCCGCAGCAGCGCCGGTCCTTCACCGCCGCGCACGCCCGCAACCGCCGTCTCGATGAGGCGCGCCGCCGCGAGCGGATCGGCACCCTCGCCCTCGAGGAGGGTGAGGCCGCGAAAGCCGCTCAAGTTGCGTGCGACGTTGCCGCCCGGGGTCTGCACCGTCGAGGGCACGGAGATGCCGTAGCCGTTGTCCTCGATGTAGAACAGCACGGGCAAGCGCTCGACGCAGGCGACATTGAGTGCGGCCCAGAAGCCGTTGGTGGCGGTCGAGGCCTCCCCGCCGTGCGCGACCACGATGCCCTCGGCGCAGCGCTCATCGCGCAGCACCCCGCGGCGATAGCGCAGCGCCTGCGCCCAGCCGATCGCCGGAGTGTATTGCGTGCCGACGCCGCCGCACACGGGCAAAAGGCACGGACCCTCGCGGCGCGGCAGATTGAACACGACCCCGATGTCGCGCCCCTCGCTCATGCCGCCGGTGCGCATCATGCTCGAGGCGAGCGCGTCCTCCGCGGTGAGCCCGAGCGCCAGGGCGAGCGGACGCGAGCGGTAATAGCCGGTGACGGCATCGCGCCGGCCGGTGAGCTGCTCACCCAGGAGCACCTGCGTCACGTCGTGTCCGCGCGCCGAGAACTGGTAGAAGACCTTGCGCTGCGGCAGCAGCGTGGTCTCCTCGAGATCATCGAGGGCACGCGACAGCGCGACCAGCCGCACGACGCGATGCCAGTCGAGATCGCGGCGCCGCGCAGATCGGAGTTCCGGGGTCGCCGCCATCGCGTCTCTCTCCAGGTGCGAACGTGCCCCGAGCCTAGCCCGCCCGGCGCGGCGAAAATCGCCAAAAGGGCGCATGAGACGGGGGCCGCTTGGCGAAAGTCGCTCATTTGTGTGCATCTGCCGCGTCGCGCTGCTCGGCGCGTCGCGCTGCTCGGCGCGTCGTGCTGCTCGGCGCGTCGCGCCGCTCGGCGCGTGGTACTGCTAGTGGGAAGCCTCGACGTATAGCGAAAACAGCGCCGCAATATCCTGGTGGATGAGACCCCGATCACGAGCGCGCTGATAAATCTCGAGCGCCGCGCGCGTCATCGGCAGCTCGACCGACTCGCTGCGGGCGAGCGCTTCGGCGGCGCTCAGATCCTTCAGCATCAGGCCCAGCTCCCCGAGCACCGGCGTGGTGATCGCTTCGGCCATGCGTCGTCCGAAGATCTGCAGCGGCAACGAATCGGCAAAACCGCCGGCCAGCGCCTCGGGCAGACCCGGCAGCGCGAGGCCGCTGGAGCGCGCCAGCATCAAGGATTCGGCGATCGCCACCATGTTGGTGGCCACGATCAGCTGGTTACAAAGCTTGAGGGTCTGTCCGGCACCCAGATCGCCGATTCGATTGACGCGCTGGGAGAATGCGCGCAGCAGCGGGGCGATGCGCTCGATGTCCGCGGGATCGCCACCGCAAAACACGATCAATCGACCCTGCGCCGCGCCGGTCGCACCGCCCGACACCGGTGCATCGACCCAACGGTTTCCCGTTGCTGCCTTGAACCGTGCGGCCAGCTCGAGCGTTGCGCGCGGCCCGATGGTCGAGAAGTCGACCAGAAGGTCCGGGATGGCGAGCGCGCTCGCAACACCGCCTGCACCAAAAATAACGGTCTCGAGAGCAGCAGCATCGGTCACGCAGGTGCAGATGAGATCCGCGCCCTCGGCCGCCTCGGAAGGGCTGGCCGCGGCCCGGGCGCCGGCGGCGATGAGCGGCTCGATCTTCGCGGGCGTCCGATTCCAGACCGTGAGATCAAAGCCGGCGGCGAGGAGCCGGCGCATCATCGGCGCGCCCATGAGGCCCGCGCCGATGAACGCCACGGTGCCGAGGGGATTGCTGCGCTCAGCCATCGGCGGCGGACCCGCGGCTCGACCGCGCGCGCCCACGGCTCGACCCCGCGCGCCTGCGGCTACTCCCCTCTCGCCAAAGATCGGCCACCGTGCTCGAGCAGAATCTGTATGCCCACATAGCCAAACCATTCGGGTGTGGCGGTCCCCGATACCTGCACGCTGTGACCTGCCAGAGCGAGCAGGATGAACGCCGGGGAGAGACGATAGCGGCCGCCGATGTCGAGGGTCGTGAGAGAAGAGCTGCCGAATACGCGATCATCATAGAGCTCCAAGTCAAGCTCGAATCGAGGGCTCAACACACTGCCCGCAACGGCGCCCAAGATGCGCTCGCGCGGCCCTTGCAGCGTGTAATAGCCGGCCTCGAGATCCACCGCAACTCGCCCGAAGGTGCGGGCGAGCTCGACCGGCAACAGGAGCCTGGTGTCCGTCTCGCCGAGCGCG
>Ga0181531_10001529_pt1 | contig 14574 bp, 13 predicted proteins | sample PEATcosm2014_Bin_38_FD_119743 | JGI IMG/M metagenome (GOLD analysis project Ga0181531, IMG submission 119743) | Peatland microbial communities from MTU Mesocosm Facility, Houghton, MI, USA - PEATcosm2014_Bin11_10_metaG | ecosystem: Environmental > Terrestrial > Soil > Wetlands > Peat | place... | reverse complement strand
GGCTGGCTCGTCGGCGAGCCGAACAAGGGTATGCGCGCGATGTTCGTCATGATGAACAGCGAACGCCTCTCCTGTGGCACGCAGGGTCTCGGCGTCGGCGAGGCGGCCTACCAGAATGCGGTCGCGTATACGAAGGAGCGGCTGCAAGGCCGATCCGTCGCAGGCGCGAAGAACCCCGAGAAGCCCGCCGATCCGATCATCGTGCACCCCGACGTGCGCCGATCGCTGATGACGATGCGCGCCAACAACGAGGGTTGCCGCGCACTCGGCGTCTGGGTCGCGAATGCGCTCGATCGCGCCGAGCGCTCGACCGACCATGTCGAGCGCGCCGAAGCGCAGGATTTCATCGCGCTCATGACGCCGATCGTCAAAGCGCTGTTCACGGATCTAGGCTTCGAATCGACGAACCTCGGTTTGCAGACCTACGGCGGGCATGGCTACGTCGTGGACAACGGCATGGAGCAGCTGGTGCGCGACGCGCGCATCACGATGATCTATGAAGGGACCAACGGCGTACAAGCGCTCGACCTGGTCGGCCGCAAGCTGCCGGCCAATATGGGCCGCTCGCTGCGGCGCTTCTTTCACCCGGTCGCCGAATTCATCGAAGCGCATGCCGAGCATGCGCAGGTCGGTCCGCTCGTGCAAGCGTACGCCAAGGCCTTCGGTGCCTTGCAGCTCGCGACCGCGTTCATCGCCCAAAAATCGATGGGCGACCCGGAGGAAGCGGCCGCCGCAGGCAGCGATTATTTGCGCCTGTTCGGCATCGTTGCGCTCGGCTTCATGTGGGTTCGCATGGCCAAGGTTGCAGCCGATAAGCTGCCGCAGGCAGCGGAGGATGCCGCGTTCTACAAAGCCAAGCTCACGACCGCGACGTTCTATATCGAGCGGATCCTGCCGCAGGCCGGCGCACTGCTGTATGCGATCAAGGCGGGCAAGGCGTCGATGATGGGGCTCGACGAAGCCGCATTCTGAACGCGGCGCACCGGGCGGCGCACCGGGCAGCGCACAGATAGCCGCGCGCGCGCACCGCTTCTCACGCTAAGATTCGGCGCAGCGCCCCGCCCTGCGGGGCACGGTCATATTGAGCTCACCCAGATCGTTGGTCGCCCATGTCGCTGCTCGAGTTCGTCGCCTTCATCGTGTCGGTTCTCGGCGTCTGGCTGACGACCGCGCGAAGCTTGTGGAATTTCCCGTTTTCGCTGCTCTCCGTGGCGCTCTACGGCGTGATTTTCTATCAGGTCAAGCTCTATGCGGACATGGGTTTGCAAGGCATCTTCGCGGCAACGCTGCTCTACGGCCTATGGCAGTGGCTACGCGGTCGCAGCGCAAGCGGCGAGGTGTTGGTCACGCGCGTGCGTCGCGCAGAACTGCTCGTCAGCATCGTGGCGGGATGCGCGGCGGCGGCCGTTCTCGGCTATCTGTTGGACGAACACACCGATGCCTCGCTACCCTGGATCGATTCGCTGCTGCTCGCGGGAAGCCTCGTGGCCAGTGTCTGGGCCGCTCGGCGCAACCTCGAGAACTGGTGGATCTGGATCGTCGTCGACGTGCTCTATGTCGGCGTCTATTTGATCAAGCATCTATACCTGACCGCGGTGCTCTACGCCGCGTTCGTGGTGCTCGCGATTTTGGGGCTACGCCGCTGGCGCAGCGCCGCGGCCGAGCAACGCGGCATGGCATGACGGTCGCGTTCGTGCACTCGATGCGCGGCGGCCCGGCTCCGGCCGACTGGCCGCCGCTCGCGCTCGACGAAATCCGCGAGGTGCTGAACCAAGCGGGTATCGCCCACACGAGCGCACAGCTGTTGTGGCACAGCCCGAGGCCCTTGTCGGCAGCGGCAATCATCGACCTCAATGACCGCAGGCTGTTCGTCAAGCGCCATCATCAGAGCGTGCGCACGGTGGCCCAATTGCGCGAGGAGCACGGATTCATCGCGCACCTGCAGTCGCGCGGCATTTCCGTGAGCCGCGTGATCCGCTCGGCCGACGGCGACTCGGCGGTCGCCTGCGGCAGCTGGACCTACGAGATTCACGCCGATGGCGACGGACTTGATCTATATCGCGATGCGATGTCGTGGTCGCCGTTCACGAGCCGCGGCCACGCGCAGAGCGCAGGGCGGGCGCTCGCCTCACTGCATGAGGCCGCGAGGACCTATACGGCCCCGCCGCGCGCGACACAACTGCTGGTCTCGAACGCCGCGCTGATCAACGCGGCCGATCCGCTCGCGCAGCTTCGCGCGATGCTCGAGCGGCGTCCCGCCTTGCGCGATTATCTGCAGCGACGTGATTGGCAGTCCGAGCTCAGCGGCGCGATCGCGCCGTTTCATGCGCGCTATCTGCAGCTCGCGCCGCAGCTCGAAACGCTGTGGACACACAATGACTGGCACGCCTCGAATCTGCTGTGGTCCGACGCGAGTGCATCGGCGAGCGTGCAATCGATCCTGGATTTCGGCTTGAGCGACCGCAGCAGCGCGGTCTACGATCTCGCGACCGCGATCGAACGCAACACGATCCCCTGGCTCGCGATTCACGAAGGCCTGCCGGGAGCCGCAGACTTGGCGCTCGTATCGGGCCTGCTCGACGGCTATTTGGCGGTGCGGCGCCTTTCGGCGCCGGAGCGCGCGGCGCTGGCGGCGATCCTGCCGATCGTGCACGTGGGGTTTGCGGTCACGGAAATCGATTACTTTCACGGCATCACGCACGCGCCCGACAACGCAGATCTCGCCTACCGAGAATTCTTGCTGGGTCATTGCGCTTGGTTCTTGCAGCCCGAGGGACGTGCGCTGCTCGAGCACGTCAACGAGCGTCTGCGGTCGCCTTGAGCGGCAGCACTAGTAGTGCGGCGGCCGCTCCTCGTCGAGCGTTCGGGCGCTATCCTGCGACTGTGCCGCATTCAAGCGATCCGATATCGCCCGCAGCTTGGCCTCGAGCGCCTGAATCTCCCGGTGCTGCCGGAATACCACATCGCTCAATTCGGCGTTGGCGCGCTCCAGAAACGCGATCTTGGTTTGAATCTGCTCCACAGCCTCGTTGTTCATAGCCTCAGTGTAGCGTTTCGGCGCTAAAATGGCGTCGATGCGCCAACCATCGATCTACTTGCCCCATGGCGGCGGCCCTTGCTTTTTCATGGATCCGCCGCCCGAGGACCCGACGCGCTGGCTCGCGCTACAAGCCTACATGGAGAACTTGCCTGCGCGATTGCCGGGCCGGCCGGATGCCTTGTTGGTCGTATCGGCGCATTGGGAGGCGCCGCGGCCCACGGTGCTCGCAGCGCCGAAACCGGGATTGCTGTTCGACTATTACGGCTTCCCGCCGCATACCTACGAGCTTCGCTATCCCGCACCGGGTGCACCGGCGCTCGCCGCGCGCGCCCGTGCGCTGTTGCGGGCCGCCGATATCGAGTGCGACGAGGAACTGAATCGCGGCTATGACCACGGTATCTTCATCCCACTCGGCGTGAGCTTCCCGAAAGCCGACATCCCGATTCTGCAGCTATCGCTGCAAGCGGGCCTCGACCCCGCGAGGCATATCGCGATCGGACGTGCATTGGCGGTGTTGCGCGACGAGAACGTGTTGGTGATCGGCAGCGGCTTGAGTTTCCACAATCTATCGGCGTTGACCGCGCCGGCGGTGCAGGCGCCGGCCGCGCAATTCGACCGGTGGTTGACCGAAACGGTCTGCGCACTGCCGAGCGCTGCGCGCGAGGCGCGGCTCTCGCAATGGACGCTCGCGCCGTTTGCGCGTACCTGTCATCCGCGCGAGGAGCATCTGCTGCCGCTGATGGTCGCGGCCGGTGCAGGCAGCGGCGATGGCGCGACCCATGCATTCAGCGGCACGATTTGGGGCAAGGCGATCTCGGCCTATGAGTTCGGCTAGAGCCCTGGTGATACTCAGATGCCGACGGCGTCCATGAGACCTTGGGCCAGGATCGCCGGCGCCAAGAACCACGGCGAACCGAAGTAATAGGGCCGCGTCGGGAACGGCAGTGAATCGAGCGCGGTGGCGCCCTCGGGTTGGTCCGCAATTTGCTGGCCGATGCGCCGGCCGAAGTACGGCGCGAGTGCGACGCCTTGCCCGCAATATCCCATGCAGTAATAGAGTCCGTCGCGCTGACCGAGGTGCGGCAAGGTGTCGAACGTGTAAGCGACCCAGCCCGCCCAGGCGTGCGCGATGCCGACGGACTCGAGCTGCGGAAACACCTGCGTCATCATCGAGCGCAGTCGCGGCACGCAGCCCAGTGGATCGCGCTCGTCGAGCGACGCGCGCCCGCCGAACACGATGCGCTCGCCATCGGGCGAAGGCCGGTAATAAACGACCACGCGTCGGGTATCGCTCACGTTGCGGCCCTGCGGGATCAGCGAACGCACCAAATCGGCGCCGAGTCGATCGGTCGCGATTTGGTAGCTGCCGATCGGGATCACGCGGCGCCGATGCCAGGGCGACAAGGGCCCCGAGTAGCCGTTGGTCGCGAGCAGCACTTTGCGCGCGACCACGACACCGCGGCCGGTCTGCACCTCGAAGCCCGCACGACCGGCTTGGATCGATGAGACCGGGCAGTGTTCCACGACCGTGGCACCGACAGCGCTCGCGCGGCGCAGGATCGCGAGCAGCAATCGCCGCGGATCGATCGACGCGTCGTCCTCATAGACGCAGCCGCCGTGGTAAAAATCGCTGGCGATTTCGGCTTGCTGCTGCGACTTCGGCACGATTCGAATTCGTTGCTCGAGGCCTTTCGGTTGATGCTCGGCCTGCGCCACCAGTGCCGCAAAATGCCGCTGCGTGTGCGCTCCGTAGAATCCTCCGCGTGGGCGCCAATCACAGTCGAGATCGTGCTCGAGCGCGAGCCCGCGCAAGTGCGCCACGGCGCGGTGACCCTCCTCGCAGATGCGAAACGCGAGGTCGGCGCCGTGACGCCGTGTGAGCGTCTCGAGCGAGGGCTTGATGCTGTAGGCGACCTGGCCGCCGTTGCGGCTCGAGCAACCGCCACCGACACCCGCCGCATCGAGCACGAGCGTCGTGCGCCCCGCGGCCGCGGTTTCACGCGCGGCCGACAGGCCGGTGTAGCCCGCGCCGACGATCAACACATCGACGCTGCGCGGCAGCGGCGCCGCGCTCGGCAGCGGCGATGCGTCGCGCTCGGCGTCGGTCCACAGCGGCGTCGCGCGCGGCGTCGTCGACACGATGCGTCTCAGGTCCCGCAAAAAGTCTGCAGAACGCGCTCCTCGGGCAGCGGTGGGTTCATGTAGGCCTCGAGGCCTGCTCGTTCTTCGAAAGGATCCGCAAGTACCCGCCGCAGTTCGTGGAAGGGCGCGAAATCCGCGTCCGCGGTTGCCGCGGCGATCACGCGTTCGATGCGATGGTTGCGCGGGATATAGGCCGGATTGACGCGACGCATCGCGCGCGCGCGTTGCTTGGGGGTTTGTGGATCGCGCGCCAGGCGCGCGCGCCAGTCTTGCGCCCAATCGTGGCAACCGTTCGGCACGATGCCGTCGCCGAGCCGCCGAAAGCTCAACGTGAAATCCGCTGCCGACCGATGCATCGCCGACAGCAGCGCCTCGACGAGACCTAGATCGGTCTCTTCGGCGCTCTCGAGTCCGATCTTGCGCCGCATCCCTTCCAGCCAGTGCCGCGCGCAGCGCGGCGCGAAAATCGAGATCGCCTCGGTCGCCAATTCGACCGCGCGCTCCGCGACCGGATCGATCAGCGGCAGCAGGGTTTCGGCAAAGCGCGCGAGATTCCAGCCGGCCGCATTGACTTGATTCGCATAAGCATAGCGCCCGCGACCGTCGATCGAGCTGAAAACCGCCGCGGGATCGTAGGCATCCATGAAAGCGCAGGGACCATAGTCGATCGTCTCGCCCGAGACCGCCATGTTGTCGGTGTTCATGACGCCGTGGATGAAGCCCACGTGCAGCCATTCCGCGATCAGAATCGCCTGCCGCTCGGTGACCGCGCGCAGCAACGCGGCGATGGGCCGCGCGGCCGCTTTCGCGTCCGGGTAATGCCGGTCGATCACGTAGTCGGCGAGGCGTCGGGTCGCCTCGACGTCGCCGCGTGCCGCGAAGTATTGGAAAGTGCCGACGCGCACGTGGCTCGCCGCGACACGCGTAAGGATCGCGCCCGGAAGCGCGGTATCGCGGTAGACCGGCTCGCCGGTTGCAACGGCGGCCAGTGAGCGCGTCGTCGGGATGCCGAGCGCCGCCATGGCCTCGCTCACGAGGTACTCGCGCAGCACCGGCCCCATCGCCGCGCGTCCATCGCCGTTGCGCGAGAAGGGTGTGCGGCCAGACCCCTTGAGCTGCAGTTCGCGCGGCATGCCGTTCGCGTCGCGCACTTCACCGAGCAGGATCGCGCGCCCGTCGCCGAGCTGAGGCACGAAGTAGCCGAACTGATGTCCCGCGTAGGCCGCCGCAATCGGCGTCGCGCCCGGCGGCAGCGCATTGCCGGAAAACAGCGCCGCCAAGTGCTCATCATCGAGGCCCGACAAGCCGAGCCCGAGTTCTGCGGCCAGCGGCCGATTGATCTCGATCAGACGCGGCTCTTCGACCGGTACGGGATCCTGCCGCGCAAAGAAATGCTCGGGCAATCCCGAATAGCCGCTCATGAGATAAATGCCCGGGACAGATTGAGCCAAGGTCGCTAGCCTAAGTTCGGATCGGCACTGAGCGCACGCTTGTATTTCTCGAAGAAGCGCGTGACCGTGAAGCCGGCGAGCGCGCGCACGCGGATGGCGCTCGGGTCGGACCGCGAATAACCTTCAAATGCGACTTCGGCGAGGCAGTCCTCGCACACCGGCAGGCGCTCGAGACTCGGGCGGCTATCCGCACCGTGCAGCAAGTTGACCTGAAACTGGCCGTCTTCGCGCGCCGAGACCACGTGGCGCGACGCCGCATCCGCGGTGCGCAGGCGGCGCACGATCGGGCAATTCGACAGATGAAAATGCGGCAATTCGACCTTGAGAACCCGGCTCGCGCCGAGCATCGGCACGTCGCGCCGGTACAGGAGCACGCGCCGATCCTTGTAGGACAGCGTTCGATCGCGCAGCGGCCTCACTTCTTCGAGGCTGTTGACGTCGATTCCGGCGTCGATGAGCCGCTCGAGTTCCGCCATCGTGAACCGGTAGGGATTGACCGAGAGACGAAACGTGCCGAGTTCGGAAGCTCCCATGCGCTGACGCAACTCGTTCAGATCCGCATCCTTCAAGAAATCCGGTAACTTCATCGACTGATCCTTATCGGCTGATCTCCAGAATCTTCGCAATGCGAACTTCGGCGTCGGTGCGCACCCGGAACTCGACGCGGCGCGAGCGCTGCGGATCTTCCTTGTTGTCCGAGCCGAGAATCGGACGTGACGAGGACAGGCCGTTGGCCGTGAGGTAGTGGGTCAACCACGGCCGGTCCTCGGCTACCGCGGGAAGTCCGAGCAAGTAGCTCAAGGTCGTCCGGGTTCGCGCCTGCGACAACTCCATGTTGCGAAAATACGCGTCCTCCGCGGAAGTTTGCAAGGTCCAGTCCGACGAGGTGTGGCCTTCGATGCGGATCTCGCTGATCGCGTCGCGATATTTGGCCGAGGTCAAGATTTTCACGTAGCGCGGAAAGAAATCGCTCAACACGGCTTTGAATTCGGGCTTCAGCTCGCTGCTGCCGTTCGCGAACAGCACTTCGGGTTCGTTGAAGCGGATCGTCAGGTCGCTCTTGATGATCTCGGCCTTCCAGGCGCCCAGGTCGTTCTGAAATTCTCGGTGCAGATCCTCGTAGAGCGCGTCGCGGATTTCGCTGTAGGCGATCGCGACGGTCTTGATGCGGTCCGCGTCCGCTTCGACCTTCATCATATACATGACCGCGATCAGCAGAAAAATGACCATGAGACCGGTCATCAGATCGGATAGCGGTATCCAATGCGTCTCCTGCGGATTCGCGTCCGCATCCGCATCGAAGCTGCTCAATTGACGCAGCGCCATGCGCTAGGCCGCGGACGCCGACTGCAGCACGCGCTGCAATTGCGCGGTCAGCGGCGTGTAATCCTGCACGAACTTCTGCGAGAGCGCCGTCAATTGCCGGCCCAGGGACTCGATCGCACGGCGCAGCTCCTCTTCGAGCGCCTTGTCGAGGACTGCGATTTGTTTCTTCGAGTCCTCGGTCGCCTGGTGCAGGTGATTGTTCAGATTGGCGTTGGCCGTCTGGAACGCCGCGGTCAATTGTTGTTGATTGGCAATGACGCCGTTCTCGATTTGCTCGGTCATCGACAGGATGCGCCGCTCGATCTCGGGCAATCCGGTTGCGGCGTGATCGACCAAGCGGGCGAAGCCGCCGAGGGATGCTTCAAGATGTTCGCGCTGCGTCTCGAGTCCCGCCAACACCTTGCCGAGCGACTGCGCGACGGTCACGAACACGCCGGATTTGTTGACGAGTTCCGCGTAGCGCAGCGAAGCCTCGGTCATGTTCTTGCGCGTGGCGGTTTCCTGAACGATCAGTGCTTCGAGGTGGCCCTCGTGGCCGGCCTGCCAAGCAACGAGCTTGCCGACTGCCGCGTTGAGCTGCTTGAAGTTCTCGCCGAACTGTTCGTTGATCTGCGCGTTGAAATCGCGGATGACCTCCTGCAGCGCCTTGATCAGCGCTTTGGAATTGGACTCCGCAACCTTCTGCGCGTACGCCTCGAAGGCCTGTGTGAGGCCATCGAGGCGCGTGTTGGTTTCTTCGCGGGTCAGCTGCAGCTGTCCGAGCAGTCCGTCGCTGCCGGTGGCCGACACCGTCTTGTTGAGCCGCTGCAGCTCGACCAGCAAATCGTCGACCGTTGCGCCGCTCTCGGCCGAGCCCGCGGCGGGTGCGGCTTCGCCGAAAAGAATATGGCGCACCTTGATCGTCAATGCGAAGCCGATTCCGGCGACCGACGCCCAAAACGATGTACGTATGCCCTGCAGCAAATGCGGTACGCTGGATTTGACGTCGTTGGTATCGAAGTCGAGCAGTCCCCAGGCGATACCGACGAAGCAGAAAAAAATTCCCAGCGTCGTGAGCAGCGTAGGACCCAGCGCGGCGCCGCGCCGCGACCAACGCAGGTGAAACCCTAATCCGGCGAGCGCGATCAGGGCGATTGCAAATTCGGTTAACGGGCTCAAATTGGCCCAAATACGATCCATCGCGCGATCCTACGGGAGCCCCCCGCCCCTGGCAACGACGCATGCACTCGGGTTTTCCCCGATAGCGCGTGCGGCGCCTCAGCGCTCGGCGGTGATCGCGCGCGCGATGATCGTGCGCTGAATCTCCGACGATCCCTCGTAAATCCGCATGATGCGCAGGTCCCGCACGTAGCGCTCGAGCGGCAGATCCCCGACATAGCCGTAGCCGCCGTGGATCTGCAGCGCAAGGTCGGCGACCTTGCCGGCGACCTCGGAGGCGAACAACTTCGCCATCGACGCCTCGAGCGAGTACCGGCCCGCCGCGGCGCGCTTGCCGGCGGCATCCTCGGTCAGCAGCCGCGCCGCGCGCAACTCGGTCGCCATATCCGCGAGCATCCATTGGATGCCTTGATAGTCGGCGAGCGGCTGGCCGCCGATCCGCCGGTTCCGCGCCCAGGCGATCGCGGCATCGAGCGCGGCCTGCGCGATCCCGAGGCACATCGCGGCGACCTCGATGCGACCGTTGTCGAGCACCTTCATCGCGGTGCGAAATCCGGTTCCCTCGGCGCCCAGCCGCTGTTCGGCGCCGAGTTGGCAGTCGAACGCCAATTCGTAGACATGGCCGCCCCGCAGCCCCATCGTGCGCTCCGGCGCCCCGACAATGAGTCCGGGCGTGCCTTTGTCGACCACGAAGGCGCTGATGCCCTTGTGGCCGGCCTCGGGATCCGTGACCGCGAATACGACGATGAAGTCCGCAACACCGCCGTTCGAAATGAAATGCTTGACGCCCGCGAGATGATATCCCTGCGAATTGGCGATCGCGCGGCAACGCATGTCGGCGGGATTCGAGCCGGCGAGCGGCTCGGTGAGCGCGAACGCACCCAAATGCGTGCCGCTCGCGGCCGAGCGCAGGTAGCGCGCGCGAATCGCGTCGTCGCCGCCGAGCAGCACGGCGTCGGTCGCGAGGAAATGCGCGGTCAGCACCGAGGCGCTCGAGCCGCAAGCAGCAGCGACGGCTTCGACACAGGCCGACAACGCGAGCGGCGATAAGCCGGGACCGTCCCATTGCGGCGGCAGATTCATGCCAAGAGCACCTACCGCGGCCAGCGCGGCAATTTGGGCACGCGGAAATGTCGCGCTGGCGTCGGTTTCGCGCGCGAGCGGCGCGAGCACCTCGGCCGCGAGCCGCCGCACGATCTCGACCGCCGCCCGGTCGTCCGACGATAGTTGCTCATGGCTCATGTCGATTCCCCCAGCCAGCGTTCCAACACCGAGTGCTGATGTTCTCCGAGCCCCGGCGCCGCACGCTGCCCGCCGCGGCGCAGCCCGCCGAAGTGCACGGGCTGCTCCATTGCCGCAATTGCGCCGAGCGTCGCGTGCTGCGTTGTCGATAGGATCGAGCGCTCAGCGACCTGGCGCCCCTCGAACACCGCCGCGGGCTCCTCGATCTGCGAAGCCGGTACGCCGGCATGCATCAGAATTTGCACCGCCTCGGTGACGCCGAGTGCCGCGAGCCAGGTTTCGATCAGCACCTTGAGCCGCGCTTCGTTGATCGTGCGCAGCGCGTCGGTCGCAAACGCGGGGTCGTCAGACAAATCCGGCCGACCCATGCACTGCGCCAACTGTGCGAATTGCGCTCGAGTCAGTACGCAAATGACCACGTAGCCGTCTTTCGCGCGAAACGTGCCAAACGGCGTCGACAACGGATGCCGATTGCCGCTGCGGATCGGCGGTGATGCTCCGAACATCCACTGTGCGATCGCGGTCGGCATCAAGGCCACGAGCGCATCGACCATGCTGACGTCGATGCTGCGGCCGACGCCGGTGCGCTCACGTTCGTAGAGCGCCGCGAGAATTCCGAATGCGCAGAACAGGCCGCCCGCAAGATCGCCGATCGATTCACCGACTTTGGTCGGCGCGCCATCCGGCTCGCCGGTCATCGCCATGAAACCGGAGAGCGCCTGCGCAACGAGGTCGAAGGCCGGCAGATCCCGCTGCGAGCCGGACTGGCCGAAGCCCGAGATGCTCGCGTAAATGAGGCGTGGATTGGCCGCGGTGAGCTCCGCGCAGCCGACACCGAGGCGCGAGGCGACGCCGGGCCGGAAATTCTCGACGAACACGTCGGCGACCGCCGCGAGGCGCCGGACCAAGGCCGAATCGGCGGCCTGCTTCAAATCGAAGACCATGCCCAACTTGTTGCGATTGACCAATTGATAGAGCGCGCTCTCGCCGGCGCGAAACGGCCCGATGTGGCGGTAATCATCGCCCTGCGGCGCCTCGATCTTGACGACCTCGGCGCCGAGGTCGGCCAGCAGCCCCGTGCAGAAGGGTCCCGATAACACGCGGGTCAAATCGAGCACGCGCACACCGGCGAGCGGTCCGTTCGGATTCATGCTCGTGAGTTTCCGCCCGTTTCTTTATAAGGTAAAATATTGTCTTATGATTGTCTAAATCAATTAATCTTATTTATGATCTCGCTGCGCCACGTACGTACGTTTCTCGCGGTCGCCGAACACGGCAGCACCGCCGCCGCGGCGCGCCATCTCTATGTTTCGCAACCTGCGGTCTCGATGGCGATTCAAGAGCTCGAGTCGCTGCTCGGTCAACGGCTGTTCCAACGACTGCCTGCGAAGGGACTCGTGCCCACTCGCTTCGGCTTGGAGAAATTGCCGCAGGCGCGCATGCTTGCAGCAGGCTTCGCTGCGTTCGGCGAGAAGGGCAGCTCCGGCGACGAGCCCGCCGGCCATGTCGCGTTCGGCTATTTCACGACCTTGGGACCGCAATATGTTCCGGGGATTCTGCGCCGCATGGCGCAGCGCTATCCGCGCGTCAGCGTCACGCCGGTCGAGGCCGATCTGCCTGAGCTCGATTCGCTGCTCGAGTCCGGTCGCATCGAAATCGCGCTCTCGTACGACGTGCGCACCGGCGCGCAAAAGCGCGTCGAACGTGTCGGCGAACTCGCCGCGCATGCGATCGTGCCGGCACGCCACGCGTTGGCGCGCAAGAAATCGGTGACTGCCGCGGAACTTGCCGCAGAGCCGTTCATTCTCGTGGATCTTCCGTCGAGCCGAGATTTTTTGCTCTCGGTGTTCCGCGTCGAGGGAATTGAACCCGTGATCGCCTATCGGACGCGCTCGCTCGAGATGGTCTACGGGATGGTCGCCAACCAGCTCGGCGTCTCGGTGCTCGTGACGCACCCCGCCGGTGATCGCGCGTACGACGGCAAACGCGTCGTCCGCGCCCGGCTCTCGGGTGCCGGATTACGTCAAGGCCTGATCCTCGCGTGGCCGGAATGGTCGACACCGACCGGCCCTGCGCAGGCGCTCGCCGAGTGCACGCGCGCGCAACTCGCGACATGAGCCTCAAGCTCGGTAGCGATTTTTGCTCAATAGCGTAGAATTCTGTTTCAAGCAGCCCCGCAGTCCATTCAAGAAAATTAGACCGGGCATTTTGGGGGGAATTTTCGTTAAATTTTGGCTGAGTCGACGTCAGGAGACAGTCATGTTCAATACGTATAAGGGTTTGAGTGCGGGCCTCGTAATCGCATTGCTTGCTGCCTGCGGCTCGAACTCGGGGACCTCGGCGGTCGCGACTTCGACCGCGCGCGGCACACTCGACGAAAATCCGCCGCTGCGCATCGCATCGCTCGATGCAGCGACCTTTCAGGCGGAACTCGGCAGCACCGCGTCCGGCGCACAATTGCTCGAACTGACCGGCAATCCAACCTGTGGCGTCGATTTCTATTACGTCAAATTCTGGACCGTCGGCGGCGCCGGCGAAGTCACCGAATCGTCGGGCGCGCTCATGGTGCCAACCGGCGCGGCGCCAGCGTGCTCCGGCCCACGGCCGATCGTGCTCTACGCGCACGGCACCGACACCGACCAAGCGACCAACATTGCCGACATCACCAACACCAGCAATACCGAGGGCGCGTTGATCGCTGCGACGTTCGCAGCACAGGGCTTCATCGTGGTCGCACCGAACTATGCGGGCTACGACATCTCGACGCTCGGCTATCACCCCTATTTGAATGCCGCGCAAAATTCCGACGAGATGATGGACATTCTCGCCGCGGCACGCACTGCACTGCCCAATACGATGAGTTCGGCGACCAGCGACAGCGGCAAACTGCTGATCACGGGCTACTCCGAGGGCGGCTATGTCGCGATGGCGACGCAGCGCGCGATCGAGGCGGCCGGCGGCACCGTCACTGCGGCCGCACCGATGTCGGGACCCTATGCACTCGAGGCATTCGGCGACGATGTGTTCTTCGGCGGCGTCAACTTAGGCTCCACGGTGTTCTCGCCGCTGCTCACGACGAGCTATCAGCATGCCTACGGCAACATTTATACGGCGACCACGGATGTGTTCAGTCCGCAGTATGCGACCGGCATCGCAACCCTGCTGCCGAGCCTGAAGCCGATCGATACGATCTTCGCCGATGGCCTGCTGCCGGAAACCGCGCTGTTCGACAGCGTGACACCCACGGTGACGATCCCCGGCGATGCGATGCTGTCGCTGGAACTCACGGGGGCGCTCGCCGTGCCGAGTCCTAGCTCGAGCTTGCTGGCGCCGCTGTTCGACCTCGGTTTCGGCACGTCCTACCTGATCAACAACGATTACCGCGTCAGCTACGCGATCAATGCCGCAAGCTTCATCGACGGCGCGGGCCCGCTCGCACCGGGAGGCTCACCGCCGACGCTAGCGGCGATTCCTGCAATGATCCCATCGCCGACGCTCGCGCCGGCGTTCTACTTCCGCCAGGCACTCAATACCAATGACCTGCGCAACCCGGCCTGGGCACCGCATTCTCCGACGCTGCTGTGCGGCGGTGATGCGGATCCGACGGTCTTCTTCAGCGTGAACACGCTCACGATGCAAAGCTTCTGGAGCAGCACATTGCCGCCGGGCGCGCTCACGGTGCTCGACATCAACGGCACGCCGAGCGGCGCGTTCGCTCCGCTGCAGGCCGCTTTTCAGGAAAGCCAAGCCGCGCTGTTCGCGTTCTACGAGTCGGCAGCCGGCGGCAGTCTCTCGGCTGCGGCCGCGCAGGCGCAAGTCGTCGAGCAAACGCACACGGCCGAGGCACCGTTCTGTTCGGTTGCCGCACGCTCATTCTTCAACGAAATCCTGGGGAGCTAGGCCATGCGGACATCAATCATTCGGACATTGCCCGCGGCGCTTGCGGCGATCGCCGTCGGTCTCAGCTGCGCGGCGACCGCGTCGGCCGACGCGACTTGGAACAACGACTTCCGCATCGGCAGCTACACCGTGTTCTATCGCGCAAGCGCCGACGATCTCAATGGACCATACGTGCCACCCGGCGTGAATTTCGACGTCGAGAACTTGGAGACGCTGTATCTCGGCTATTTGCGCCGGCTATCGCCCCACTTCAATTTTGAGCTCGCGCTGGGCGTCCCTCCGGTCTCAAAGACCAAAGGCAGCGGCCCCGCCTTT
>Ga0181531_10001528_pt1 | contig 14575 bp, 15 predicted proteins | sample PEATcosm2014_Bin_38_FD_119743 | JGI IMG/M metagenome (GOLD analysis project Ga0181531, IMG submission 119743) | Peatland microbial communities from MTU Mesocosm Facility, Houghton, MI, USA - PEATcosm2014_Bin11_10_metaG | ecosystem: Environmental > Terrestrial > Soil > Wetlands > Peat | place... | reverse complement strand
TTCGCCGAGAAGTAAGGAAAAGCCGCGCAGCGCTAAATGGGGTCTGGGGCCTCCGGCCCCAGCGGGTCCAGGGCAGAGCCCTGGCCTTACTTCGACTACAACTCTCTCTTATCCTAGCGCTTATGGGGCAGCGCCCTGGCCTTAATATTTGTTTTTGTTTGTGCGCTGCCCTTGCGCCGGCGCTCTGCAACGAGTGTGATGGGATCCGCTCTATCGTCGGGAGGGACCATGCTGCCGATGCCACCCCGCAACCCCGCCGTGTATCGCGGCCGCATCTGCAACCTCAATCAAATCCATGAGGCGACATCGACGGCCGGCGACCGGCTGACGGACCGCGCTGCCGCGATTTTTGGTTCCTGGGGCTTCATCGTTGCGTTCGGCATTATCCTCGTAGGCAGCTTTCTGTTATTTGGGCAACCCTGGTTCGACGCACACCGCAACATTTTGCCGGGTCTGCTGTTGGGCGTGGTGGCCGGCATTCAGCTTCCGCTCGTGCTGATGCGTCAAAACCGCGCGGCGGCGCGCGACCGCATGGCGGCCGAGCTGGAATTCGAAATCAACGTAAAGCTGGAGTATGAAATCATGGGCTTGCACGACCGGCTGGATCGCGAAATTGCCGGCTTGCACCGCAAATTGGACGCCATCATTCAGAAAAACGGCATCGACCCCACCGGGCTGGACCAACCGAAGCATATGGAAATTGCCGGCGCGCGGAGGTAGAGTGCGCCCGGCGAGGAAACCGCACAATGGCACGCAATTTCTTGCTGCATGGCAGCAACACGGCATTGATCCTGCTCTGCGTGGCGCTGATTGCCGCGGCGGCGGATGGGCTCCTGCACTTGAGTGTGTGGCTGGTGGCTTTAGGCGCGTTGCTGTTTTATCTCAGCGAATACGGCACGCACCGGTTTCTGTTCCACTCAAGGCCGGTGCGCTGGGGCTGGCTGCGCGATAAGCAGCGCCGGCTGCATTACGATCACCATGTCGAGCCATCGCGTATCGATCTGCTGTTCCTCCCGCTTTGGTATGTGGTGCCGAACATGGTGATTGTTGGCGGCATCGCTTACCTCATCGTGCGGGATATCGCCGCGGTCGCGGCGCTGCTGCTAGGCGCCTCACTGGCGCTGCTGCATTACGAATGGGTGCATTTCATCGCGCATCAGCCCTACACGCCCAAAACCTCGTTTGGGCGCTGGATGAAACGTTATCACCTGCGCCACCATTTCGTGAACGAAAAACTCTGGTTCGGCGTCAGCAACCCGTCGATGGATTTTGTCTATCGCACCTACCGCGACCTGAACGACGCCCCGCGCAGCAAGACCACCAAGGTGCTCTACCCGGGCGAACAGGGCCCCGGCTAAACCACCAATGAACAAAAGTTTTTGCTTCTTTTTTCAAAAAGAAGTGCTTTCTTCTGTTCTTTTTTGAAAAAAAGAACCAAAAAACTTTTGTTCATTTAGTTTGATTTCAAACGCGTCCTTACCGTGTCTTACGAAAAGTATTCTCCACCGCCGGAAACCGCCGCGCCCGCACATCCGCCGCGTAACGTTCCGCGGCGCGCGAAATCTCCACCCCCAACTCGGCGTACCGTTTCACAAAACGCGGCACGAAATCGTTGAATGTGCCGAGCACATCGTCGATCACCAGCACCTGGCCGTCGCATTGCGCCGAGGCGCCGATGCCGATCGTGGGGATGGCAATCTCCGCCGTGATCGCGGCCGCTACCGGCTCCAAAGTGCCTTCCACCACGACGGCAAACGCCCCGGCATCGGAAACGGCGTGCGCATCGGCGGTCAGCTTCGCGGCCTCGTCGCCGGTGCGGCCGGTGGCGCGGAACCCGCCGGCCACGTTCACCGATTGCGGCATCAGGCCGATATGGGCGCAGACCGGCACGCCGCGCTGCGTCAAAAAGCGGATCGTTTCGGCCATTTCGATGCCGCCCTCGAGTTTCACCGCCTGGGCGCCGGTTTCGGCCAGCATCCGCGCGGCGTTGCGAAACGCCTGCTGGGGCGATTCCTGGTAACTGCCGAATGGCATGTCCACCACCACGCACGCGTGTTTGGCGCCGCGCACCACCGCGGCACCGTGCGCGATCATCGTATCGACCGACACGCCCAAAGTGCTCGGCAGGCCATACAACACCATGCCGAGCGAATCGCCGACCAGCAGCACGTCGCAGATCGGGTCGAGCAGCCGCGCCATCGGCGTGGTATAAGCGGTCAGCCACACCTGCGGCGTGCCCTTCATGCGCCGCAAATCGGGAATCGTAACGGGCTTGTCGCTGCCGTGCACGCTCATGCCACTTGCTCCCGCGCCAGCGCCCGCATGCCGATATCGGTCCGGAACATTGCGTCACCCCACTCGATCGCCGCGACGCCCCGGTAGGCGGCGTCGCGCGCCGCCCGCAGATCGCGGCCGGTGCCGCACACGGTCAGCACCCGTCCGCCGTTCGCCACCACCGCGCCGTTCCGCACATCGGTACCGGCATGGAACACGGCCACATGGGGCGTGGCCGCCGCGCGATCCAGCCCGCCGATCGCGCCACCTTTCGCAAAAACGCCGGGGTAGCCGCGCGCCGCCAGCACCACGCTGACGCAGGCGATATCGTTTTGCACGAGCGAAAAATGCCGCAGCTCGCCGTCGCACGCCGCCAGCAGCGCCGGCAGCAGATCGCTCTGCAACCGCGGCAGCAGCGTTTGTGCCTCGGGATCGCCGAACCGAACATTGTATTCGATCAGTTTCGCACCATCCGAAGTCAGCATCAGGCCGGCGAACAGCACCCCCCGGAACGGCGTACCCCGCCGCGCCATTTCCGCGAGTGCCGGCTTTACAAAACCCTCCATTGCATGAGCCTGCGCCTCGGGCCCAAAACCCGCCGGCGGCGAAACCGCGCCCATGCCGCCGGTGTTCGGCCCGGTATCGCCATCCCCCACCCGTTTATGGTCCTGCGCGGCGCCGATCAGCACCGCATCCAGCCCGTCGCACAGCGCGAACAGCGACACCTCGTCGCCGACCAGACACTCTTCGATCACCACGCTAGCCCCGGCCTCACCCAGCGCGCGGTCTTCCATAATGGCGCGGATCGCCCTCTCCGCCTCCGCCTCGGTCGCCGCCACCACCACGCCCTTGCCGCCGGCCAAACCGTCCGCCTTCACCACGATCGGCGCGCCTCGCCGCGCCACGAATTCCAGCGCCGCCTCGGCGTCCTCAAACCGCTCCCAAGCGGCCGTGGGAATACCGGCGGCGTCGCAGATCTCCTTGGCGAACGCCTTGCTGCCTTCGAGCTGTGCCGCCGCCGCCGTCGGCCCGCAGCAGCGAACGCCCGCGCGCGCCAACGCATCCGCTAGCCCGGCGACCAAAGGCGCTTCTGGCCCCGGCACCACCAGGTCCACCTTTTGCGCCCGGGCAAACGCCACCAGCGCCGGCACATCCAATGCCCCGATCGGCACATTTTCCGCCAGCGCCGCCGTCCCGGGATTGCCGGGCGCCACCCACAATTTGTCCAACAATGGCGACGCACCGATAGCCCACGCCAACGCGTGTTCCCGACCCCCACCGCCGACGATCAGAACCCGCATGGAACCCCCGCCAACCGCGCCCAGCCCCTAGCCTTGTTTACCCCCGCCCGCCTAGACTCCGCCCAATGTCCGAAACCGTCGAGCGCCCCAGCAACGCCCCCGAATTCACCGTCAGCGAGCTCTCCGGCGCCATCAAGCGCACGCTGGAAACCGCGTTCGCCCGCATCCGCGTCCGCGGCGAAATCACCGAGGCAAAAACCTACCCCTCCGGCCACACCTATTTCTCGCTCAAGGACGAAGGCGGCAAAATCCGCGCGGTGATCTGGAAATCCGCCGCCGGCCGCGTCGGCCTCAAACCCGAAAACGGCACCGAGGTGATCGCCACCGGCCGCATCAGCGCCTACGGCGACCGCAGCGAATACCAGCTCGTCGTCGAGCGCCTCGAATACGCCGGCGAGGGCGCGCTGCTCGCCCGCATCGAGGCACTGAAGAAAAAACTCGCCGCCGAGGGCCTGTTCGACGCCGCGCTGAAAAAACCTATCCCGCTGCTGCCCGCGCTGATCGGCGTCATCACATCGCCCAAGGGCGCCGTGCTGCACGACATCATGACCACGATCGCGCGCCGCTTTCCGCGCCCGATCCTGCTGTGGCCCGTCGCCGTCCAGGGCGAAGGCGCCGCCGAACAGATCGCCGCCGCCATTACCGCAATGGACCGCCTGCCCACCGCCGAAATTCCCCGCCCCGACGTGCTGATCGTCGCCCGCGGCGGCGGCAGCCTCGAAGACCTCATGGCCTTCAACGAGGAAATCGTCCTCCGCGCCGCCGCCGCCTGCCGCCTGCCGCTGATCAGCGCCGTCGGCCACGAGACCGACACCACGCTGATCGATTTCGTCAGCGACCGCCGCGCCCCGACCCCCACCGCCGCGGCCGAAATGGCCGTACCCCCGCGCGCCGAACTGCTCGCCGACCTCGCACAAAAGAACGCCCGCCTGCTCGGCGCCCTCGCCCGCATCACCGGCCAGCAACGCCTGCGCCTCAACACCGCCGGCGCCCGCCTGCCAGACCTGCCCGCCCTGCTCGGTAACGCCCGCCTCCGCCTCGACGACCGCGCCCAGCGCCTTACCCTAGCTCTCCCCAACCTGCTGGCCGCCCGCCGCACCGCCCTCGTCGCCGCCGAGCGCCACATCCCAGACCCGCGCACCCTGCTCGCCGCCCACGCCGCCGCGCTGCGCCTGCTCGCCCAACGCCACCACAGCGCCCTGCTCCACCTGGTGCAGCAACGCCGCACCCAGGCCGCTTCCCTGTTCCCCCGCCTATCCCCAGCCCCGCTCGCCGCCCGCCTGCGCGAACAACGCGCCCGCCTGGAGGGCACCGCCGCGCGCCTCGAAGGCGCCTCCTACCAATCGGTGCTCAACCGCGGCTTCGCCCTGGTGCGCGACGCCGCCGGCCGCCCCATCACCCGCGCCGCCGCCGTCCCCCCCGGCGGCAAACTCACCCTCCGCTTCGCCGACGGCGAAGCCCACGCCACCGCCGCCGGACGCCAGGGGATGTTGCCGTTGTAGGAAGGAAGGCCAGGGGCTCTGCCCCTGGACCCCCGCTGGGGCCCTCGGCCCCAGCGGGGGTCCAGGGGGCAGAGCCCCTTGGCCTTCCTTCCTTCACCCGCCATCATCCCCAGACATCAACCGGTAGCCGCCGCCTTCGGTGACGAGCAGGCGGGCGTTGGTGGGATCCTGTTCGATTTTCTGCCGCAGCCGGTAGATGTGGGTCTCCAGCGTGTGGGTCGTGACGGCGGCGTTATAGCCCCACACCTCGTTCAGCAGCACCTGCCGCGCCACGGGCTTTTGGCCGGCGCGATACAGGAATTTGAGGATCGCCGCCTCTTTCTCGGTCAGCCGGATGCGGCGGTTTCGTGCGGTGTCCTGCAGCATCTTGGCCGACGGCCGGAACAGATATGGCCCGATCGCCAGCACCGCGTCCTCCGACGCATCGAACAGCCGCACCTGGGCGCGCAGCCGGGCCAGCAGTTCGTTGAGCCGGAACGGCTTGGCGATATAGTCGTTGGCGCCGGCGTCCAGCCCGCGCACCACATCGGCCTCGTCGTCCGAACCGGTCAGCATGATGATCGGCAGCCGCACGCCGCGCCGCCGCAGCGCCGCGCACAGATCGCGCCCATCGCCGTCAGGCAATGTCACATCGAGCAGCACGGCGCCGAAATGCGGCGCGCCATCGCCCAGTTTGGCCTCCGCCGCCGCGACGGTGTCGGCCTCTTCCGCCGCGAATTCGCCGTCCAACTGCAGCTGCGCCGCCAGCTCCGCCCGCAGTGACGCATCGTCGTCCACGATCAGGATCGGCCGGGCACCGTTCATCGGGTTGTTTCTCACTCCTGATCCTGACCGCGCCCGCCGGTGCGCGGCGCGGGGGCGACTCGTTCTACCCCAATGAACTTGTCACGTTCACCGTTCCGGTGCCCATACGTGGCGCCCCACGTAAATACAATTCGACGCAGCCGCGCCGTGTGCGTCAAATCATCGCCGATGGCTTGTTTCCGGGCCGGCGCCGCCGACCTATGAAGACGCCATGAACCACCTCAGCCAGGTGCGCACGCAAGCGTCCACGGCCGCGCCGGACCCCGCGGTGCCAGCGGTGCGCGCGGTCCGCCGTGCCGTGCTGGAGGCGCGCGGCGGCGTGCCGGTGATTATCGACGGGGACGCGCCGCTAGTCGCCTTGCCGGCGGAAACCGCCTCGCCCTTCGGCCTCGCCGAACTGCTGGCAGCCGCGCGCGGCCCCGCGGTGCTGCTGCTCGCGCCGACCCGCGCCGCCGCCGTGCTGCGCCATCCCGTGGGCCCGGGCGCGGTCGCTGCCCTGGCGCTGCCGCCCGGCCCGCTCGGCCCGGAGCTGCTGCTCGCCCTCGCCGACCCGACGCGTTGGCAGGAAACCTCGGGCGTCGCCACCGCGCCGCTCCCCCCCCACGCCGACGCCGCGCTGAAGCTGGCCAAACACGGCCGCCTGCTGCCGGCGATCGTGGTCGCCCCGGCCGACCCCGAACGCGGCCGCGCGCTGCACCGCGTCGCCGCCGCCGATGTGCTGACCTACCAGGACCAGGCCGCCGGCACGCTGACCCGCGTCGCCGAGGCGCGCGTACCCCTGGTCGAGGCGGAGGATGCGCGCCTGGTCGCGTTCCGCCCCGCCGACGGCGGCATCGAGCACCTGGCCATCCTGATCGGCCGCCCGGAGCAAGCGCCCGCCCCGCTGGTGCGCATCCACTCGGAATGCTTCACCGGCGACCTGCTGGGCAGCCTGCGCTGCGATTGCGGCCCGCAATTGCATCAGGCAATCCGCCGCATGGCGTCCGAGGGCGCCGGTGTGCTGCTCTACATGGCGCAGGAGGGCAGGGGCATCGGCCTGGTCAACAAGTTGCGCGCCTACGCCCTGCAGGATGCCGGCCTGGATACGCTGGACGCCAACCGCGCCCTCGGCTGGGGCGCCGACGAACGCAGCTTCGTTCCGGCCGCCTCGATGCTGAAGGCGCTCGGCGTCACCCGCATCCGTCTGCTGACCAACAACCCGGAAAAACTCGCCTCGCTGGCGGCGCATGGCATCGAGGTGGTGGGGCGCGTCAGCCATGCCATCGCGGCTAACGGAGTCAATGACGCGTATCTCGAAACCAAGGCGCGGCGGTTTGGGCATTTGCTGGATTAGAAGGAAGGCCAGGCTCTGCCCTGGACCCGCTGGGGCCGTAGGCCCCAGACCCCGATTCTTAAGTGTTTCCAGCAATAACCAATGGATCTCGCGCGCCTCTATCCCGAAGGCCGCCTGCGCTTTCGCGGCGAGGATTTTCGCGCCGCATTCGGCCGCGGCGGCATCCGAGCCGAAAAGCACGAAGGCGACGGCGCCACTCCGGCCGCCGTGCTGCCCCTGCGCCGCGTGCTATACCGCGCCGACCGCGTCACGCGCCCGCTGGCCGCGGTACCCACCGAGCCACTGGCACCCACCGACGGCTGGTGCGACGACCCCACCCACGCCGACTACAACCGCCAAATCCTGCTGCCGCACGAAGCACGGCACGAGGAACTATGGCGGCGCGATAATCTATACGACCTCATCGGCGTGCTCGGCTGGAACGACCGGCCGGTCCTGCGGGACCGAGGCTCCGCGATATTCCTGCACGTCGCCCGCCCGGACTGGTCCCCCACCGAGGGCTGCATCGCCCTGGCCCTCCCCGACCTCCTACACCTGCTCGCCGCCGGCTGCCAAGGAATCGACGCTACCGGGGAGCGCTAGGCCAGACCTCGACGAAACGAGTTATCATTGAACAGCACGTTATAAACAGCAATGAAGAGATTGCCGTCGCAGACAACCCTGTCACGCCCGGCTAATCATTTCATCGATCGCTTGGATGATCCTATCCTGATCCCGCTCCGGCAACACTTCCAACACCTGCTTTAGCGTCGCCACCGGGATCGTCGCAAGATTGAGCGGGTTTGCATAAACCGTCTGACCTTGCACAGTGAGGTGCGGCGTCAAAGGGTGGTCGCGGGGTGCGAGCAGACCGCAGCGATGCAGCGGGATCACGACCCGCCCTGGGCTTCGTCCCAGGCGCGCGGACTGGACCTGCACAAAGAACGGAACGTCCACTTTACGTCCTGGATTCCGATAGACGGAAAACTGTGTCACGGAAGACTAAAAACTCTGAAATTCGTCTGATAGAAATCCATGTTTCTCATGGACCTCGTTCAAGGCATCAAGCACCTGTTCCAGTGCTGCGTCATCTTCACGGCGTCGCGCCTGCTCTCGTTGTATGAATCCGGCCAGTAAATCTTCGACCGTTGCCGACAGGTTTCTCGTCATCATTTTGGCACGCGAAACCAGATCCTCGTTAAGCGAAAGATTGACCGCGCGGCGCGGCGCCGTGCGGTCAAATGGGCTGCGTTCCCTGGCATTGGCGCTCATTTGGTCCATCCGATCCGCTGCACATGTGCATCTGTGCGCATCGCATGCGCATTGCAAGGGTCCTGTGCGCAGGTCTTCCCGGCGGCGTTACGCTGCAGGCTAAGGCTCTCACCCTACCGCGGCAACGCGAACGCCACGATCGAATCGCTCAGCTTGGTATGCTCCCGCGAGCTGCCGCCGGCGTCGATGACAACGTATTGCCGCCCGCCCACCTCATAAGTCATCGGCGTTGCCGTGGCGCTGGCCGGCAGCGGCGCCTGCCAGAGCACCGCGCCGGTCGCCGCATCGAACGCGCGGATCGTGCGGTCCAGCGTCGCCGCGATGAACACCAGCCCGCCTCCGGTCACGATCGGGCCGCCGAAATTCGGGCTGCCCCACTGCACCGGCAGCGGAATCGACACCGATTCCGGCAGCGATCCGAGCACCGCATTCCAGACGATCTTGCCGGCGTTCAGATCGACCGCGGTCAACATCCCCCACGGCGGCGCGTTGCACGGCGCACCGATCGGCGAGAACAGGATTTCCCGCTGCATGGCGTAGGGCGTGCCGAATTGCGCGCCGTCCTCCGCGTCGGGATGCGCTGCGTCCGCGGCGGCCCGCCCGGGGCGCGGGATCAGCCGGATCACATGTACCAGCCGTGACGTATTGACAATAAACAGCCCATGCGCCGGATCGGCCGCGCCGCCGCCCCAGTTCACCCCGCCGCCGGTAAACGGAAACACGATCGTGCCTTTCAAACTCGGCGGCGTGAACGGCCCCTCCGACCGCAGCGCCGCGATTTTTCGCGCGCACGAACCCCGGTCCCAAAACGTAACGCCCCACGCATCCTCCGGCTTCAGACTCTGCGGCACGATCGGCGGCGGCGCCGAAGGCACCGGCTGCGTCGGCCACGCAACCTCACCGGGCACGTCGCTCGCCGGCACTTTCCGTTCCTCGACCGGAAACACCGGCTTCCCCGTGTCGCGATCGAGCACAAAAACGTAGCCGAGCTTGGTCGCCTCGACGACGACGGCAACGTCATGTCCATCATGCCTGACCGTCATCAGCGTCGGCTGCGCCGCGAGATCGTAATCCCAGATGTCATGATGCACGGTCTGGAACTGCCAGACCAGCTTGCCGGTCTTCGCGTTCAGCGCAACGACCGAGTCGGTATAGAGGTTGGCGCCCTTGTGGGTGCCGCCGTAAAAGCCCGCGGTGGCCGCGCCCATCGGGAAGAACACCAGGCCGCGCGCCTCGTCCACCGCCCCGATCGACCACATCTCGCCGCCGCCCGTATCGGCCCAGGAACCATTTTCCCAGGTTGCCGCGGCGGGATCGTCGGCCGTTTGCGGTATCGGATCGAACGTCCAAAGCACCGCGCCGGTGCGGGCATCGAACGCCGATATGCGGCCGCTCGGCGAGCGCGTGCGCAACGTATCGGCCATCGCCGAGCCGACCATCACGACATCGCCCGCGATCGTCGGTGCCGACGTAATTTGGTACTCGCCATCGAACAGGGTGGGAATGCTGGGCTGCGCGCGGGCCGTGCCGGCCTTGCCAAACCCGTCGCAAGGTTTGCCGGTCGCTGCGTCCACCGCGATCAGGCGGGCATCGTTGGTCGCCATGAACACCCGCGCCGCGCACGTGGCGCCCGCGGCGGCCGCGCTGTCATGCCAGACTGCCACGCCACGGCAGGTCAAAGGCTGGGCGCCGTAGAACAGTGGCGAAAGATTGGCGTCGTACGCCCAAAGCTCGCGCCCGGTCGCCGGGTCGAGCGCCGCCAGCCGGTTGAACGGCGAACAGGTCAGCAGCTTGCCATCCGCGAGGATCGCCGTGCTCTCCGACTCTTCGTGCGCGAACAGGTCACCACGCCGTTCCTGCTCGCCGGTGTGGTAGGTCCAGGCAACCGCCAGCCGGGCGACGTTGGAGCGGTCGATCTGGTGCGCGGCCGAGTACCGCGTCGCCCCCGGATCGCCGCCGTAACTCGGCCAATCCTGCGCGCGCGCGGCAAGACAAGGCAGCAGGGCCGCAACTGCCAGTGTCATAAAATACTTCATCCAGGTGCCCTTTCGCGACGGGCCGCGTCCACCAAGGCGCGGATCAGTGAAGCGGATTTTCGCCCTGGCGCGGTTTCGACGCCGGACGAGACATCGACGGCCGCCGCGCCGCTCTCGGCAACGGCCCGGCCCACATTGTCGGGCCGCAGCCCGCCCGCCAGCAGCCACGGATACGCTGGCCGCCAGGCTCTTAACAGCGACCAGTCGAGCGGCGTCGCGTTGCCGCCTGGCCGGGTGGCGCCCGGCGGCGGCTTCGGCTCGACCACCAGGGCGGCTTCCCCCGCGATCGAGGCGGGCAGGTCGCCCGGCCCCGTCACCGGCACCGCGCGCCAGACCGGCACCCCGAAACGCGCGCCGATCTCCGCCACGCGGGCCGCCGGCGCGTAAAGCTGCAGCACGTCCAGTTTGAAATGAGCCAGCGCCGCCTCGATCTCCGCATCGGCCGGCTCGACAAACAAGCCGACGCGCACCGGCCCACCCTTGACGCGCGACGACAACGCAGCCGCCCGTGCCGGCGTGACGCATCGCGGCGAGCGGGCAAAAAAAACAAAACCCACCCAGTCGGCGCCGGCCTCGGCCGCCGCATCGAACGCGGCTTCATCGTTCACGCCGCAGATCTTGACCCGAATCACGCGGGCGCGGACGGCAACCGGCTGGTCACGTGGCGCCACGCGGCCCGGCCAGCGCCGGTGCGGAAGGCGTTGCCTTGGCGCGCGCCGCCACTTCGGCCTCCAGCGCGGACAGCCGCTTTTCCGCCCGCCGCGCCCGCGCCCGCGTAGCGAGCCCGGGAATCCACACGATCAGCGCGCCGAGAAAGAAAAACACGCCGGCAATGACCAGCACCGAAATCGACAGCGGCGCCTCAAGCGTGACATCGGTCGGCCACAGGCCGAGCGTCACCGGTTGAGGGTTGCTGATCGCGAACGCGATCAGCAACAGCAGGAACGGGATGAGCAGAAGTGCGCGCAGCATGGCTTTTCATAGCGAATGCGATGGCCAAAAGGCCAGGGCTCTGCCCTGGACCCGCTGGGGCCGTAGGCCCCAGACCCCATCCATTTAGAATCGTCGGGGGAAACGGCGAAGCCAATTAATTCATTTCATTTAATGGCTGCGCTAAGAAGTTTAGCAAAAGCCGCGCAGCGCTAAATGGGGTCTGGGGCAGAGCCCTGGCCTTCCCTTCCCTACCGTCCCGCGCCCTTATTGACCCGCTCGCGAAGCTCCTTGCCGGCCTTGAAGAACGGCACCGCCTTCTCGTCCACCGGCACCGCGGCCCCGGTGCGTGGATTGCGCCCGGTGCGGGCATCGCGCTTTTTCACCGTGAACGCGCCAAACCCGCGCAGCTCCACCCGCTCGCCGCGCGACAGCGCCGCCGAAATCTCGTCGAACACCGTGCCGACGATCAGCTCCACATCCTGGGCGCGCAGATGCGGGTTCGCGGCCGCAAGCTCGGCGATCAACTCTGACCTGGTCATGCGCCACTTTTCGGTCCGCACCCGCCGGCGCGGCCGCCCCCTACTCCCGCGGGCCGGAAGGCTGCCAGACCGCCCAGGCGCCGTCAACGCGCAAGCTCTGTTCCGCGCTGGTCACGATCCCGCTGAGTGAACTCGCCGCCAGGCGCTGCGTCCAGGGCCGTTTGTCCGGCTCCGTCACCTTCAGGCCCGGCGACACCAGTTTCTGCGCCTCCAGCCAACGCTGCGCCTCGTCGTCGCCGCCGATCTCGTCCACCAACCCCAGCGCCTTCGCCTGCCGCCCGGTGTACGCGCGCCCATCCGCCATCTCGCGCACATGCGCCGGGTCCAGGTGCCGGCCGGCGGCGACCAGCCCGACGAACTGGTCATACAAATCGCCGACCATCGCCTGCAGCACCACGCGCCCCTCCGGCGACAGCGGCTTGGTCAGACTCGGCTGGCCCTTCAGCGGACCGGACACCAGCGCCTCGTCGGAAACGCCGATCTTGTCGAGCAGGCCGCCGAAATTCGCCGCCTCCATGATAACGCCGATGGAGCCCGTGATGGTGCTCTCGCGGGCGACGATGTGCGGCGTGGCGACCGCGATCATGTAGCCGGCCGAGGCAGCCGTGCCTTCCATGACCGTCACCACCGGCTTCTTCGCCGCCAGCGCGCGCACCGCCGCGTTAATGCCCTCGCCGCCGCTGACCGCGCCGCCGGGCGTGTCCAGATGCAGCAGCACGGCCGCGACGCTGTCGTCGTCGCCCAGCTTGCGAAGATCCTCGACGATATCGGTGCCCGCGCCGATCAGCCCGGCAATGCGGTAGCGCTCGATGTGTTTTCCGAACGTCACTCCGCCAGTCGGGCGCCCGGCGACGATGAGCGCCACGACAACCGCCAACACAGCCAGAACGCGCCAGAAATTCAGCCGCCTTTTCAGCCGCTGCCGGTCAACCACCAGGTCCGCGTCCAACGTCATCGGCGTTGCCTCTCGAAAAGAAGGCCAGGGGCTCTGCCCCTGGACCCCGCTGGGGCCGGAGGCCCCAGACCCCATTCATTAAGTCCTGGGAGGAGGAGGGGGGCTGCGAGGACGTCACCACGCACTCGTTGCCCCCCTCCTCCTCCCCTGACTTAATGAACAGGTTCTAAGGACTTGTCCTTAGCGGGGGTCCAGGGGGCAGAGCCCCCTGGCCTTCTATGCGTCAGTCGACTGCTGATTGCGGCGGCGGATGGCGGCGCCGAGGATGTCGCCCAGCGAGGCGCCACTGTCGGAGGACCCGAACTCGGCCATCGCCTGCTTTTCTTCCTCGACTTCACGGCCCTTGATCGTCAGCGACAATTTTCTGGCGCTGCGATCGATAGCAGTGATTTTCGCATCCACCCTTTCGCCGACCGCAAACCGGTCCGGCCGCTGGTCCGCCTTGTCGCGCGCCAGTTCGGCGCGACGGATAAAGCCGGTCAGCACATCGTCGATCTTCACTTCGACGCCGTTGGCCTGAATCGCCGTCACGGTGCCTGTCACCACGTCGCCCTTGCGCACCTTGGCCAGGCTTTCCGCCGCCGGATCGTCCTGCAGCTGCTTGATGCCGAGCGAGATGCGTTCCTTTTCCACATCGATATCCAGCACCTTGGCCTTCACCATGGCGCCCTTTTCGAAATGGTTGATCGCCGTTTCGCCTGGCTCGTCCCACGAAATGTCGGACATGTGCACCATGCCGTCGAGTTCCGGCGCCAGGCCGATGAACATGCCGAACTCGGTGGTGTTGCGCAGCTCGCCCTCGACCGTGCTGCCCACCGGGTGCTCGGCCGCGAACTGCTCCCACGGGTTGCGCTGCACCTGCTTCAGGCCGAGCGAAATGCGCCGCTTGCCGCTATCCACGTCCAGCACCTGCACGTCGACTTCCTGGCTGGTCGCGACGATCTTGCCGGGGTGGGCGTTCTTCTTGGTCCACGACATTTCGCTGACATGGACCAGGCCTTCCACGCCCGGTTCGAGCTCCACGAACGCGCCATAGTCGGTGATGTTGGTCACGCGGCCGCTGAACTTGGCGCCCGGCGGGTATTTGATCGCGACGTTTTCCCACGGATCGATTTCGAGCTGCTTCATGCCGAGGCTGATGCGCTGCGTATCCGAATTGAAGCGGATCACCTGCACGCGCACGGCCTGGCCAATCGTCAGCGCCTCCGCCGGGTGGTTGATGCGGCGCCAGGCGATGTCGGTTACGTGCAGCAGCCCATCGACGCCGCCGAGATCGACGAACGCGCCGTAGTCGGTGATGTTCTTCACCACCCCGTCGAGGATCATGCCCTCTTTCAAGCCTTGGATCAGCTCGCTGCGCTGTTCGGCGCGGGTCTCTTCCAGCACGGCGCGGCGGCTCACCACGATATTGCCGCGGGCGCGGTCCATTTTCAGGATCTGGAACGGCTGCGGCTGGCCCATCAGCGGTGCCACGTCGCGCACCGGGCGGATATCCACCTGGCTGCCCGGCAGGAACGCTACGGCGCCGCCGAGATCGACGGTGAAGCCGCCCTTCACCCGGCCATAGATCGTGCCGTTGACGCGAATATTGGCTTCGAACGCGCGCTCCAGGCTGGTCCAGGCTTCCTCGCGGCGGGCCTTTTCGCG
>Ga0181531_10001527_pt1 | contig 14575 bp, 10 predicted proteins | sample PEATcosm2014_Bin_38_FD_119743 | JGI IMG/M metagenome (GOLD analysis project Ga0181531, IMG submission 119743) | Peatland microbial communities from MTU Mesocosm Facility, Houghton, MI, USA - PEATcosm2014_Bin11_10_metaG | ecosystem: Environmental > Terrestrial > Soil > Wetlands > Peat | place... | reverse complement strand
ATGTCTTTCGGTTCCTGCTGGAAACGTAACATCTATACCGGAAAGGGGGCAACAGTTCATGATCGAGCGGAAATCAAAGGAAAGACCCACCCTCAGAAATCCGAGGGTGGGGCACCCAAAATCGTTTTTGCGGAATATGTCCCGGGCACCCGGCGCTGGATAATCACGGTGCCAAGAGAAGCAGCTATTGCGGGAGGAGCGAGCGACTTGATCGAATAGGCCGAGGCGCACAGCCAAGATTGGCTGTGCCACAGTGGGAAACACGGGCACAGGAAGCTGTGAAGAAATCGATTTCCGGAATTGTTCGGGGGAGCAAAATGTATCCCGAGATCGAGAGCGTCGCTCACGCCGTACCTAATTGACAAAATCCTTGGAACCGATTTTGGTGAAACAAGGAATTTGTATTTTTTTAACAGCTTCCTACCCCCGGGTTTCCCTCCGAGTTTCCTGTCCACGAGTTGCTTGCTGATGCTGTCGGAACAAGGGTCCACCATAAATCACGCGCTATCCGCCGACAGCCTCGGCAAACCGCTAACGGTCTGTCGAGGCTATTGGTTGCTGCTCCCTACGTGGGTTGTGTGGGTTATTTTTGGGCGGAGGAGGTGGCTCCGCTTGAGGCGGCAGAGTTCTCGTTGATGGTGAACGCGAAGGTTTTCCCGGCCAGGTGGATGGCGTTGAGGATTGCCGCGCCGTTGCTGGTGCGGGTGGTGTCCACGGTGGACTGCTCGGATTTGCGGTCCAGGTTGACGACGTGCGCGGGAACAGTGGTTACCCCGTTTTTGGAGCTGATCAATTGCAATTCGGTTCCGGAAGCGCTGGTCGTCCACTTCAGGCTGTATTGGCCAGGAGCGAGTTGGGTGCCGTTAACGGTGACGGTGGTGGCGAGCCGTACGGAGCTCTTGCCGGAGTTTTCCGGAGCGGCGATCGCTGTGGTTGCGGCTAGTAATGCCGCGGCTAGAACTAAAGACTTGGTAGTTTTTACGATGGTCATGGGCATTCTCGCTTTCGTTTTTGTTTGGTCAAAGCGGGAGATCGAAAAATAGTGCGTCTCCGCTGTTTGACTGGTGAAACGCGATTTTTGTTCGCACTTGATTAGATGGAGAGTTTTTGTAACGGTTTCCTGGTAGTGCGGGGAAAGAATTTTTGCTTCGTATCAAAAAATTGCGCCCTACAAAAAATTGTGAAAATTAAGATTAGGAAAATGTCTCGGTCCAGTTGGTGACGCGCGGAATGACGGCAGGCATTGGGACGGATGGTGAGAGCGCATTAGGGCTGAGATCACGCAATACGAAAAGCGCACAGGCTTGAAGCCTATGCTACCAACGGCGAAGAACGGGCACGATGTATCGTGCCCCTACCCGGAGGAAAGCCAGGACTACGTGGCGACTTTGGTTTGGGGCTTGGCGGGATTCACTGGCGGGGGATCGGGGGCGGGTAGGCCGACGGATTTGTTGATGGCGTCGAAGATGGCGCGTGGGGCGCCTTCTACGGTGATGCATTCGGTGATCGCGCAGTGGAGGAAGACGTCGCCTTCGGGCGTGGTGAAGGAGAAGAAGTCTGCGCGGCGGAAGAGGTTGGTGCGGGTGGCGTGTTTTTTTTCCAGCGCTTCGGAGTATTGGCCGAAGAATCGGGCGGTTTGTTCCTCGCCCGCCAGGCGCAGGCGCGTGATCAGGACGAGGTGCTTGGTCTGCTTTTGTTCGTAGACTTCGTAGCGGTCGCCTTCCCAGGCGGCGGCGAGCGGGGTGGCGCGGGCTTCGTCGAGAAATTGCTGCAGCACTTCCTTCCAGCCAAATTCGCCAAGCACGTTATCTTCGAGCTTGATGTAATCGGGTCCGAGCAGCGCGTCGAGTGGTGGTAGAGAAAGGGATTCGGGCGCTTTGTTCGTTTTATAGAGTGCGGGGTGCATGATTTGTTGCGTGGAGACGGGCGGGTGGGTGAAGACGCGGTCCATGGAGGGCCAGCCGTTGGGCTTGAGGATGGCCGCCGAGAACGTGAGTCCCTGTAGATAGGGAAAGATGAGCGAATCCCGAATGAACGGCGGGGCAGCTTTCATATGCGGGGAGTCGTCCAGGTCACCGAGCATCATGCCCGGATCGAAAGACGGGATATTTTTGAGCGACAGGCCCTTGTCCAGCAGGAGGTAATCGATCATGGCGGCCATGGCGCTGCCTTCGAGCACCGATTCGCGGGCGAGTTCGGCGTCATCGTTAGGGCGGGCGGCCTTCACCCAAGCCTCGATTTTGTAGTGCTGGTCTTGCAGGGCGTGGGTCAGTTCGTGTGCCATAACCATGCGCTGGTCGTCGATGGGGATCCAGTCGGCGATGTAAAACTCCTGAGCCTTGGGGTCGTATAGGCCGGCGATCTGCTCGGTCAGCAGGTCCACCATGAAGTTGTCCAGGTCGAAGCCGACCGGGAGTAACCCGAGGGCTTCGGCGGCGCGCGCGGACTTGTAGCGCTCCGCAGGTTCTTTGTCTTCATTCATTTCGCGAATGACGTAGGCGCGAATTTCGTCGCGGGAACGAAGGGTTTTCTTTACCGGCGAGCGCTGGGCGAGACCGGTGATCTGGCTCATTTGGGAAAGGACTTCGTCGGCGGCGGCAGAGAAATCGGCGTTGGAAGCTTTAGAAGGAGGGGCGAGAGGACTCGTATCTGGGGGCTTGACCGCCGGAGAGCTCGGCGGCGCGTTCGCGGGGCTTTGCTGGGCCGCAGACTTCTGGGCCGCCATGCAAAAAAGTGACGCCAAGGTCAAGACGACAAACAAGATACGCGGTGCGGCGCCGAGAGAGGTGCGAGTCATGACGCAAGCAGAATAGCAGATTCCGTTTTGGCACTGGCCGTGCGAAATTTTCTTAGTCGTGATTCTTCCTCAGTTTCGGTACAACGCACCGAGCGCGTACTGAGGTAGAATATTCTTTTAGGCACTTTTAGCTTCACACAAAATCCAGTCGTAGTCCCGCGTGCGGCGGCCAAGCAAGAACAGTGATTGCTGCGACTGGTATTGCTTTATATTGCTGAGAAGTTTTTTGTCGGACGCCGGCAAGCCTCGCCTCGGAGGTACGCATGGAGACCGGATTCAGGTTGCGGCAAATCCGCGAGCGGCTGGGTCTGACCTATCGCGACGTGGAACGTTCCAGCATGGAACTGGCGGCGCGGCGCGGCCGGCCCGATTTTATTCTGCACATTAGCCGGCTCGCGGATATCGAAAACCATGGTGTCGTCCCCACCATTCACAAGATCTACACGCTCGCGGCGGTTTATCACCTGAACCCAATACAGCTATTAGCGTGGTACGACGTGCCGTTGAACGAGTTGTTTTCCGATGGCACGTTGTCACGCCCGCCCAACACGCATCTGGCCGCCTCGCCCATTTCCATGCGCACACCCATCCGCTTTGACCCGGCTTTCGATCCGCGGCGCACCGAATTGCTGTCGCGCATGGTGCAACAGTGGGGGCGACTCGAGGGGGCGCTGGACAACGAAGACTCGCAATATCGCTATGGCTATGTGGGGCTTACGGACCGCCGCATGGCGCCGATTCTGCGGCCCGGCAGCGTAGTGCTGGTGGATGCCACGACGCGTGCGGTGGAGGAAGAGGAGTGGGCCACGGAGTACGACCGGCCGCTATATTTTGTAGATGTGCGGGACGGCTATCGTTGCGGCTGGTTTCATCAGGACCGCGTACGACTGACCATGCAGCCGCACCCGCTATCGCATTGCGCTCCGGAGTTTTGGCCGCTGCCGCAGGGCGCCGAGGTGATTGGGCGCGTGGTGGGCGTCGTCACGCGTCTGAACGAGCCGTGGAATTTTCCTGACGCAGAAGCTCCAGCACAGCGCGCATATTCGAGCAGAAAAGCTCTTTAAGATAATCCGGGGCTGCTTCCGGCAACAGAACGCGGTAGGCCTCCATTCGCCCCCAGTGGTCCACCGCGGCGTGGAACCCGCCGGCCATATTTTTCAGACAAATTTTGAGTTCCCGTTCTTGTTCCTGCAAGGGCGATTCCAGTATCCGCTCGAAGATCTGTTCGTGACACATTTCCAGGGTTTGCTGGATGGCCTCATCCGGATAAAGCACAGATAAACCAGCATGTTCGTAGCGCCCAGTGGTGAGGTCGCGCAGCGACGCGAGATAGACTAGGCGCGAAAAAGGGCCGGGCAAACCCTCCAGGGTGGTCGAGGTAAAGTCCTCAACGATGCGGCTGTTCTGTTGCAGTTGTGTCAGGGCCTTCTGCGTCATGGTTGTTCCGTTTACAGAACATCTTTCCCACGAAATCTCCACTTGGTTTGTACGACTCCAGACTGCCGGCCTGGAGGTCGTACATCATGAAGAAGCTCTCGTTCGGAGCCGTGGCATTCGTTGTTGCAGTGCTCATGCTACTGCCGGTTATAACGCCGGTCAATCAAGCATTGAGTAAGACTCAACCGGCGGACAAGGTGATCATGGCGGATGGCGCGCCGCTGCCGCCACCCACCGGCGGAGGCGGGAAGCCCCCAGCGGCAGGCGCCGTGCTACTCGCGGACGGCGCGCCGTTGCCGCCGCCGACCGGCGGAGGTGGGAAACCACCAGTGGCGGTCTGAAGGCTGGAGGAGGCGCAAGCGGAGCGCATTGCGAACCTGTTTCTAAGGGATTGCTAATGAACCTGTGCGGGCTGCCGCGCCTCCAGTTCCAGTACTTCCGTTAGCTCAACCGTCAGTACGCTTGCCAGTATACATTGCAGTTACCCTTATGCTACTATTCGCCCTCTGATGGCCTTCGTGGGTAGCCTTGGAACAGCGGCTTGGGCATTGAGTATCGTCCTACAGGTGTGCCTCTTCAGGCTCCTGGTCTACCGCCGAAACTTCCTGCGTTTCCCCGTATTCACCGCTTACATCGTCGCGGCCATCCTGCAGAGCGCTTCCTTTGTGTATTTGTACTACTTCTCTCACTGGGACGAGGCGGCCATGAGCGAAGCGGCTTGGTCCGTCCAGGGCCTCGTCACGTTGATGCGTGTGGCCGCCATCATGGAATTGTGCCACCACGTATTCATCCGCTATCCGGGGATTCGCACCATGATCTTCCGGGCATTGGCGCTATGCGTTCTAGTGGTAGCTACGTTTGCTTTCGCATTCGGGCACCGCGTGCTGAGTTTGAAACTCCTGTATGCCGACCGCGCCGTGGGGCTGTCCCTGGCCTCCGCCATCGTCCTGCTCTTTCTCTTTGCGCGCTACTACCACGTGCAGCCGCGCGAGCCGCTGCAATCGATGTCCATCGGATTCTTCCTATATTCCTGCTTTGTGGTGCTCAACGATTCGATTCTTGAGGTTTTTATCTCCACCTACGGCCCCCTGTGGAATTTTCTGGGATTGTTATCGTTCATCGCCAGCCTGCTGCTCTGGTGCGCCGTCCTGCGTCACGGCTACGAAGAATGGCAAGCACCGCCGCAACTGCTGCCTGCAGCGATTTATCACGACGTTTCCTCCGAGGTAAATCTGCGTTTGAAATTACTCGACGAGCGTCTAAGCCGATTTTTGAAACGGAACGGGACCTAGCGGATGACGCCCTTTCTTTATGTTATGGCCGGCAGCGCCATCTCTCTCGCGTTGCTGTTGGTTTGGCTGCTCGGCCGACCGGCGCGTGACGCTCGCAAGCCTTGGAATCTGGAGGACAATGTCAGCCACATCCAGTATTTTCCGCAGATGAGCCAAGCGGTTTCCTCCTTAGACGAACGGTATCTGCGGTCCCGCGGCCGTGCCGACCTGGCGCGCGCCGTGCGCCTCGAGCGTCGCCGCATCCTCTTTGCGTTTCTGGCCGCATTGCAGGAGGAGTTTCGGCGACTGACGCAGTTGGCCCGGGTGATCGCGTCCCTATCCCCTGAGGTGGCCCCCGCGCAGGAGTTCGCGCGCTTCCGCTTGCACCTGGCGTTTCTCTATCGCTTACAGGTGGTCCGCGCCAAGTTGCGCCTCGGCGCGCAAGCGTTGCCGGAGCTCGGCGAGGTAAGCAACCTGGTCAGCGCCGTGCGCGTGCGTATGGATGCAGCCATGAAGGAACTGGGCGAACGCGCTGCGTTGGCGGCGGAAATGGCCTCAGCGCTGGACCGGGGCAATTCCAATTTCGGATGACGCAGGTTCCGCGCCCTCGGCGGGCGCTTTCGGCGTGAACGGCAGCTCGATGCGGAAGGAAGCCCCACGCGACGGCACATTGCGCACCTTGATCGTGCCGCCATGCTCGGTGACGATGCCATAGCAGATACTGAGGCCGAGTCCGGTGCCTTTCCCTACGGGCTTTGTGGTGTAGAACGGATCAAATACCCGCGAAGCATCCTTTACACCCGGTCCGCTGTCCGTAAATTCCACGAAAATCCACTCGCGATCGGCTCCCGTCCGCACCCAAAGGTCGCCATCGGTGGCCTGATCCAGGATGGCGTCCACGGCGTTGTTCACCATGTTCAGAAACACCTGCTGCAGCTGATGCGCGTCCGCCGAAGCAAGTGGCAGTACCGGATCCAACTCCAGATGGACGCGAATATTGCTCATGCGCAAGTCGTAGTCGCGCAACGCCAGCGTATCTTCCAGGATCTGGTTGAGCAGTACGGGGCAGCGCTCCGGCTTGTGTTGCCGCGAGAAGCTCAACAGATTCTGCACGATGCGGTGCGTGCGCTGTGCTTGCTTGTACAGCTTGTCGGCGTACAGCAAGCCTTGCGGATCGGTCTGCCCACTGGAGGTCAGCAGTTGGCTGTAGCCCAGAATGGCCGTCAACGGATTATTCAGTTCGTGGGCGACACCGGAAATGAGTTGCCCCACGGCCGCCATCTTGCCGCTATGCAGCAACTGTTCCTGCGTGCGCCGCAGGTCGTCGTACGCCTGCCGCGTTTCTTCATACAGCAGCGTGCGTTGCATAGCGCTGGAAATTTGGCTGCCCACGGCAATAAGCAGGTTCACGTCCGCGGGAGAAAATTCCCGCTGCGTGCGGCTGGCCACCACCAGTCCGCCGAGTACGCGGTCTTTGGCCCACAGAATCACTACGTACGCGGAGACCACACCCTCTTTGCGCATCAAATCGCGTAGAAACCCCGGCAGCGTTAGCGATTGCACCGAAAGAAACGTGGCGTGCACCGCGGTGATCTGTTGCAGCATCTCCGGAGGGAACTTCGCGGAGGGAAAAGACCGGGCATATTCCGAGCGGTGCCCGGCCGCGGCCAACCGGCGCAAGGCCCCGCTCTTTTCCTCCACCAAATAAATGGATGCTGCGTCCAGGCCGAAGAGTTCCACCATCTGCCGCAAGGTGCGGTGCAGGGAATCGCTTAAGTCCATGGACTCCGTGAGCGTCTGCGCGATGGAGTTCAGCACCATCAGCTCGCGGTTGCGCCGCCGAATTTCACTTTCCGCGCTCTTGCGCTCTGTAACGTCCAGCACGAACCCCTGGTACGCGGTCACCTGTCCGGCGCTGTCGCGCACAGCGGTGGAAGACTCCACCACTACGCGGATCTCGCCGTCCTTGCGCCGCATTTCAAACTCAAAGTCCGCCACCGAGCCGTGCTCCTGTAACAGGCGGCGCAGGCGTTCGCGTTCCGAAGGATTCACGAACAGCCGGTCCGGAATGTCCAGCGCCAATAACTCTTCGCGCGTTTCGTAACCCGTCATGCGCAGCAACGCGTCGTTAAAGTCCAGAAAGCGTCCATTAGGCGTGGAGATAAACACGCCCTCCTGGACGCTGGCCACGAGCGTGCGGTATTTTTCTTCCGCTCGCTTGCGTTCGGTGATGTCTTTTAGGACGTGCACCACGCGCAAGTGATTCGCCGGCGACGCCTCCTGAAAGCTGGAATTCGACGCCAGAAAATAGCCCGGCAGCCAGGGGTCGCGCTCATCCCCTTCCCCGGCTTTGCCTTCGCAATAGGGACATATGTCGTAGGAAACTTCCTTGCGCGACAGGATTTCCTGCACGCTGCGGCCGACCACCGCGCGATAGTCGCGCGACAGCAGTTGCGCGAAGCGTTGATTCACGCGCAATAGCCGCCCGTCGCGGTCGTGCACCAGCACCGGATCGCCGATGGAATCGAAGGTGTCCGCCCACTGCTGCTGGGCGTTGGCGACTTGCTCAAAGAGCTTCACGTTTTGCAACGTGAGGCCCAGCAGGTTGGAAAGATTAACGAGATAGGCGACCTCGTCCGGCAGAAACTCCACCGGCCGGTTCGAGCCCACCGCGATAACACCCAGCGGCCCGTCCTTGCCGCGCAACGCCAGGGTGACCATCTCCCGAATGCCGCTCTCCGCCATGCGCGCTCGGGCGGCAGGCTCCTGTGTATCCTCAAAACGGAGGCACTGACAGTCTTCTTGCAGCACCTGCTTGGCCCACGCTTCGTTGCACGATAATTTCCCGTATTTGGCGACGTAGTCCGCGGTGAATCCCACCGACGCCCGCGATACGAGATATTGCGCGCCGCCGTCGGTTTCCAGCAGCCGCACCATGCCGTGCGTCCCGCCGACGCTGTCCACTAGGTGCTTCAGCACTCCCTCCAGCGCGTCGCCTACGGAGAGCGTCTGCGTGCTGGCCGCCGTTAGCAGCGTCAGCCGCCGCATCTTGTCGTTCAGTTCTTCCGTGCGGTAACGCGCGCGTTCCAGGACCACTACGATCATCGCAATGCCCAACGACACTACCAGCAGATGGTCAAATGCCACGCGCAGCACAAATGCCGGATGTTGCGGCCACAACGTGCGATCCAGTCCATGCAAGCCGGCGAGAAAAAAGAGTCCCGCGAGCAAGCGAGGACCATGACTCGGACGCCGTACGGCCCAGCGCCACGTCACCCAACCAGCAGCCAGATTCAGCAGGCTGAATAGAGCAGTCGTCCCCCAATGCACCGCGGCGAAGCTCGCGTCGCCCGGCCGCTCCAGGTAATAAACCGTCGCCAAAGCGCAAGCCACCGCTGAAACCATCGGCCATCCGCGACGCCCCGGTTTGGCGGTAAGGTCCACTACCGACAATAAGAAGAAGATCAGCGCGGCGGCGTCACACAGGACGATGACCAGCGCCAGTTCTTGCCGGCCCTTTGTGAGCAACGTCACTTCGGCCAGCGCGGCAGCCGTAAAACACACCCATCCGGCCAGCCACAGGCGGAAAAAGCGAAAATCGTGGTCGCGGCGGAATACCGCGAAAAGGACCAGCAAAATGATCGACGCGGTGGCCGCAAAGAAGGCGCCCCCGAGCAATTCCTGGTTCTCCAGCACGGTCTGCTGCCTCCGGAGGGTTCTTTTGGCCGCGCCCGCGGTGGGGCGCAGCGGTTAGTTTCGGTGGTGCGAAACTTCGGTGTGCAAGCCTGAATTGACGCTAACACGCTGTTTTCTGAATGGGCAAGTATCCCAGCATTCGGCTGTGACCTCCCGAGTAATGGCGGGATAATGCCATTGGGAGTGCCCCCAGTGGAGATGGAAAACATTCTGGTTGTTGACGACGAGGAAGCCATTCGTGAGGTGGTTTCCACCATGCTTGAATCCAAGGGTTACCGCTGTACCGCCGTCAGCAACGGCCGCGCCGCCCAGGAGCAAGTAAAGCGGATCACCCCCGACCTGATCTTGAGCGACATGATCATGCCGGAGATGGACGGCATCAAACTCCTCGACTGGATCCGCCACTACGACCCGGAAGTGCCGGTGATCATGGTCACCGCCATTCACGATATTTCCACCGCGCTCGAAGCCATCCGCAGGGGTGCCTACGACTACATTCTGAAGCCCTTTGAGAAGGATCAGCTGTTCCTGGGGGTCGGCCGCGCCCTGCAGCATCGCCGCTTGGTCGCCGAGAACCGCAACTATCAGCGCAATCTCGAGCAACAGGTGGAGGAGCGCACCGCCCAGCTTACAGGCGCCCTATCGCAACTCGAACAGTCTTACGACGACACCCTCGAAGCCCTCGGCAGCGCCCTCGACCTGAAAGATGCCGAAACCGAGGGCCATTGCCAGCGCGTCACCGCCTTTACCATTTCCATCGCCAAGGCCATGCCGGTCCCCAACAGCTATCTGCCGGTCCTGGCCCGCGCCGCCTTTCTCCACGACATCGGCAAAATGGCCATCCCCGACGGCATCCTCCGCAAGCCCGGTCCGCTCGACGACGACGAGAAGCAAGTCATGCGCCGCCACTGCCAGATCGGCTATGACATGCTCATCCGCATTCCGTTTCTGCGCGATGCCGCCGAAATCGTCCTGGCCCACCAGGAATTCTTCAATGGCACGGGCTACCCGCGCGGCCTACGGGAAGAGCAAATTCCCCTTGGCGCACGCATATTTACGGTGGCCGACTCTCTGGACGCCATGATCAGCGACCGCCCCTACCGCAAGGCTTTGCCCATGGCCTATGCCCGCGAAGAGATCAGGCGCTGCTCGGGGACGCAATTCGACCCCAAAGTCGTCGAAGTCTTCCTCTCTATCCCAGACCAGCACTGGATCGAGCTGCGTCAGAACCTCGGTTCCCCGTTCCGCATGGCGCACCTCAAGAACGCCATGCGCAATAACGTCAGCAACTGACAATCTGCACGTGCGCCGAAAGTGAGCCCGAATTCGGCCTTTCCGGCGCTGCACCGGACATTCCAGCTCCCAAATGCGAAAGCGCGTGGGCTGGCTGACTTTCAGGTGCTCTGTAAATTATTGAAATTAGACTATTTAGCTAAGGACACATACAATCCTGCCTCGAACCTGTCCGTTTGAATTAGTCCTGTTAATCATGCGGTTTGCGACCTAATACCAGAACTCCGATTCCGACATACATAATCTTGTATCCTTTACATCAGACCATATCCCGAGCCCTATGCTTACGCCCCATCCGCCAAACGCCGTCCCTGTAACTCACTGAAAATGATGTACATACATAATTCTCAATTTACCTACCCGCGAACTCATTTTGGAGAGCAGATTGCATCCCGTGGTACTGCTCGTTGTTTCGGTAACAGTTTCTCTTTCTCTTTGCCGGGGGATTTCTTAAAATTTCAGGAGGTTCCGTGAAACACGGATTACGGTTTTTTGTATCATCTTTAGGCGTCGCGTTCCTGGTGCTCGCCATGCTCGCGCCCTCGCATCTCAGCGCTCAGGTCATCAGCGGCGACTTGGTCGGTGTGGTTTTCGACAAGACCGGTGCGGTGGTTCCTAACGCCAGCGTCGACGCCGTCGGCGCGGACACCGGCGTTCACTATCCGACCCAAGCTAACGAGGCTGGAGAATATCGCCTCAACAACCTACCCGCTGGAACTTACAACGTCACCGCTTCGGCGCCGAACTTCGCATCAACCACGGTCAACGGTTTCCGCGTCGATTTGAACAAAACCAGCACCTTGCAAATCACGCTGGAAATTAAGGGCGCGGTAACGTCGATCGAGGTCTCTGGTCAGGCTGCTGCTCTCGACACCACCACGGCGCAAATCACAAACACCTTCGATCAGCGATTAACTCAGGACTTGCCCTCCACCAGCAGCAACGGCGGTTCGGGAGTACTCAACCTCTCCTTGTTGAGCGCGGGCGTGGCCTCCGGCGGAGGAATTGGCGCCGGCACCGGCCCCGCCATTGGCGGACAGCGCCCCAGGAACAACAACTTTACGGTAGAAGGTGTCGACAACAACGATAAGTCGGTCACTGGCCCGCTCGTGCCCATTCCGAATGATGCGGTCGCGGAATTCACCCTGCTCCAAAATCAATTCTCCCCTGAGTTCGGCCACTCGTCCGGCGGCCAGTTTAATACTATTATTAAGAGCGGCACGAACGCATACCACGGCGAAGCCTACCTGTACTCTGATAATCGAAACTTTGACGCTGTCGATGTCTCGCTCAAGAATCAGGGCTTCACCTCCAACCCTCGTTTGGACAATAACCGCATGGGTGGCAACGTTGGCGGTCCGGTCCTGAAGAACAAACTGTTTTTCTTTGCCAACTTGGAATACAACCCCGTGGGCTTGGCCACTGTCTTGGGCTCGCCAGTGTGCGCTCCCACGGCCGCAGGCTACACCGCGTTGAACGGAATCTCGGGACTTTCTGCGACGAATCTCGCAATCCTCGAAAAGTATGTGCCTGCAGCTAGCACTCCCGATACGAACGACGTTTGCGGCCCCAACGGCGGACCTGAAGTCGTCAAAGGCGTTACCATCCCAGAAGACGTTTTAAACTTCTCGGGACCAAACTACACCAACAACTGGAACGTCCTCGCAAGCCTCGATTATGACATCTCAACCAAGGACCAGTTGCGCGGTCGCTATGTGTATTTCCGGTCTGTTGGAATCGATACCAGCGCAAATTTGCCGGCCTTCTACCTCCCGGAGCCGAGTAAATTCCATCTCGTTACCATCAACGAGTACCATAATTTCAACCCGAATCTGCAGAACGAACTGCGTGTCGGTTACAACCGCTTCGCAAACGTCACCTCCTCTGGAAACTTCTCGTTTCCGGGATTGGATTCCTTTCCGAACATCACTCTCGACAGCCTGAACGGCCTCAATGTCGGACCTGACCCCAACGCTCCGCAATTCACGATTCAAAACACGTACCAGCTGTCCGAGGCGCTCGCTTGGACACACGGGCAACATTCCCTGAAATTCGGCATTGAGGGACGTAAATTAATCGCGCCCGAGTCATTTACCCAGCGCGCCCGGGGAGACTACGAGTACACCGACCTCCAGACGTATCTTGAGGACCTTAGTCCTGATTCCTTCGGACAACGCAGCGTCGGCGCCTCCACCTACTATGGGGACCAGTCCGCCATATACTGGTACGCAAACGATAACTGGCGTATCCGACCGAACCTGACATTTAACCTGGGCGTACGTTACGAGTACACCACGACGCCTTTCGGTGCGCGTTCACAGGCGCTTAACAGCGCAGCCAGTGTACCGGGCCTCCTAGACTTCAGCGCGCCTCGCGCGCCCAAGAACGATTGGGGACCGCGCATCGGCTTTGCTTATTCGCCCGGCAGCAGCGGGCGCACCTCGATCCGCGGCGGCTTCAGCGAATCTTACGACGTTCATTATGACAACATCGGCATCCTCTCGCTGCCACCGCAGTTAAGCGTGACTGAAAACGTCGATCCGACCGCCGCGACCCCGAACTTTTTGGGTAGTGGTGGCTTGCCTCCTGGGGCCGGTGGAATTACCAATTACAACCTTTCCAACCCCGCCTGCGTAGGCTTCCCCACGGCCGTATCGTGTCAGCAAGCCTACACTTCGACTTACTATCCACCGAATGTCAAAGATCCGAAGTCGATAAATTGGGGCCTTGGCGTTCAACATACATTTTGGAACGACTATACGGCCGAAGTTCGCTATATCGGAACGCGCGGTATTCACCTGGACGTGCAAAACATCATCAACGTTCAGGCCATCGTGACACCGAGCAACTTCATCCCAACCTATATAGGTAACGCACCGTCGCAGGCAGCACTCGACGCGACACCACTCGATCTCGGCACACTGGTCGGCGAAGAAAACTCAAATGCAGTGATCGTGCCTGCATATAACAACGCAGGCTTCAACGGCAGTCTATTGACCGCTTTTGAGCCGGAGGGTGCGTCAACTTATCACGGGCTCGCAACACAACTCACCCGCCGCTTTAGTAATGGACTGCAGTTCATCGCCGCCTACACCTATAGCCACTTGATCGACAACAGCACGGCGGATTTCCACACCACCGACATCACTCCGCGTCGTGCTCAGGACTTCCAGGACCTCGCTGCCGACCGTGCGAACTCCGCACTGGACCACCGCCATCGCTTTACACTGACGCTCCTGTACGACGAGCCGTTCTTCAAGAACAGCAACGCATTCCTGAAGAACTCTCTCGGCAACTGGGAGATCGCCCCGATCTACACCTACCAGTCGGGTGAGTGGGCTACTGCCCAAGATGGCGTTGACGCCAACCTAAATATCGACCAGGCCGGTGATCGCCCGATCTTCAACCCTGCGGGTGTGGGCGTAACCGGGAGCCCCGTTGTTCCTCTGTGCCGCAGCTCAGTCCCGGCAACGGACTCCGCAGGAAACCCGATTTGCACTCTAGCCAACGCTCTAAACAGTGCGGTACCAGACACGAACAACCCGGCGATCACCTACGACGTGCTCGATAACGTGGTCGGCTACAGCGCCACGAAACCAACTGCCAAATATGTTCAGGCGTATTTTGGCGCTCTCGCTAACGTCGGACGGAATACTATTCTGATGCCGCCGATCAATGACATTGATATCACCGCCCTGAAGCGCTTTACCATAACGGAGCGTTTCAAGATTGAATTTGCCGCTCAAGCCTTCAATCTCCTGAATCACCCGCAATTTATCGCGGGATCCATCAACGACGTCGTCTCTGCGGGCGTCACTGGCTCTCCTCGGAGCGCCTTGGAACCGCAGAATGGTAACTTTAATAACTTCGGTTCTGTTCTCCCCAGCAACTCGAGAACGCTACAGCTCTCACTGAAGATTTTCTTCTAAGCAATACTTCCTGCGGGCCGTGCATCGCAGTCGGCGGCTGCAACGAAAAAGGGCGCTCCGAATCTCGGAGCGCCCTTTTTATTTCTCAGGACCAATTGGGCAGGCAAGTCGAAGTTCAATCGCCGTCTGTCGGTAACTCCAAGAGCCCCGCT